>OHBJ01002526.1_pt1 | contig 12287 bp, 7 predicted proteins | sample 1577241 | NCBI WGS metagenome assembly OHBJ01 (sample SAMEA3541594, study PRJEB24748) | human gut metagenome | biome: human gut; feature: human-associated habitat; material: faeces | place: China | collected 2012
CGGTATAAGTCTTGCCTTCAGAATGGTTGAGCATAGTGTCGGCGTCGGCATAAGCCTTGCGGTAATTGTCGATAACTTCCTGCGAGCTCATATAGCCCGGAGCATCTTTTATTTCGAATTCACGATCTGCAAGACCGCTGTACTTAGCGAGAACATTTGCGAGTTCGATCTGTCCTTCCATGTCTGCAAGTTTGTCGATCTGTTCCTGCGGAACTTTCGTGATAAACCAGGAAGAAGGAGAGTTAACGCCGCCGTCCCAAAGAACAATCTTACCGCCTGTGCCGTTACCGTTGTCGTGGCCGTCCTGGTGGAAAGGACGTGGGGGATAAGCCTGGTCGGCAACGTCGGAAATCATCCACTGGCCGGCATGGTTGCGGGTTGCAAGAACGGTCGGGGTTATATATTCGGTAGACCATTCTATCGGCTGACTGTCGCTTTTGCTCGTAGCCTTGTTGATGTAAAGATTGGAACCTACGTTACGGAAAGAATAGCGCACGCCCTTTTCGTTGTTCTGAGTTATGTGTACCTGCCAGATAAACTTAGGATCGTTTTCGTTGAACGCTTTCCAGCCGAGAGCATTGTTCTGCTGTGCGCCCGGAGCGTAGATTGCAAAGTTGCCGTTGCTTACTGCCGTGAAAGCCTCATTGGCAGTGAAGATATAATAATAGCCGCCGTCTTCTATCTGTACGATAGCCGTTGTATCATCAATAGCCGCTTTTGCAGCGACGAGCTTGTCATAGGCAGCGGTGCATTCCTCTGTCGACATGCTATTGACGTTCTCTATAACATCATAAAGAGTGTTGTAAAACTCGTCTACCTTAGCCTGATCTGCTATGTAGCCGGGGTTTGTGCCTGCGCGATAGTCATCCTCGATTGTGGCGGGAAGACTATTGATGTATTCGTTGAGAGCCACACGCGGGTCGGAAGTGTCAACATAACCGTGCATGGTCCATACGTTAGTGTCCTGCCAACGGAAGAAGGAGTTGATCGTGTTTGCGAACTCGTTGCAGATAAAGCCGCGGCCGAATGTGATGTCCGAGTTAATGTCCACAATCGTAATGCAGCTTGCGTCGCCAACCCAGTCCACATTACCCGACGAGCCGTAATTTACGGAGCCGTAATCGCCGCCGTCGTTGGAATAATGCAGACAGAAAGCGTTGGCTTCTTCCTTGTTGCTTGTCATGTAACGGGTACCGCCGTTACTTCCGTCCCATACGATACGGGCATACTGTCCCGCGCCCATGTTGTAGAGATAATACTGGTTTTCGCCGGTAACGGCATTGGGTTCGGGAGCCAGTTCAAGCCTCCAGATCAGGTTCATGTCAGGCTCCGAGCCCGTTGCGTAGGGAGTCGTAAGAGCGTCGGTCAACAAACCGAGGTAACGACCCTTGTTGTCCACATCCGAGCGGGCCTCGAAAGCAACCTGCATGCCGTCAACAACGTCCTCGATAGCTATTGCGCTACCGATTACGTATTTTTGGGCATGTGCGTTCGACGTCATCGCAAACGAAGCGATAATCGCCGCAAGAAAAGAGAATACTTTCTTCATGCTTTTTTGATTTTTGATTAATAAAGTTGGTTATAATTGATTGTTTAATCCTGCTTTACAGAATCAGGCTTTTAAAACCGCCAAATGTTCGGCTAAAATACGCTTTATTCTCAAATAGTACAAACGCGGAACAAGTTATTTTGCATTTATTTTCATTCCACCTTTACGTTTAACTACTTTTCACATCGCAGGACTTTTCATAACAATCATTGGACACGCAAAAAAAGCGGACAGCCACAATACATACACAAAGATTAAAAACAGAAAAATTACGCCAAACACATCCGGAATCATCAGAGGTAATCCGGCACCAATACAATATAAAAGCTACCATTCTCGGATAAAATAAGGACACGGCGGAAAATAAGCCGGCAACAATCTTATTACGGGCAAAACTATTTACGAAAAGAAAAATTTTTTTTTGCACGGTAAAAAACGTCCCGCAGATAATTTAAAATACAAGGGAGATAATCGAAAATATGTCTGAGATAATTCAAAATATCTCAGACATATTTTTTGCTACATATACACCTGCTGATTTTCAAACGCTTACTGGCTGACCGTTTTTGTCTGCAAAACCATGCGGATTCAGAGTCTTTAAGGTCTTAAATACCCTATAGGACAAAAAGCCTCCTGAACGCCCCGCCGCAGACTGCCGCGGGCATTCTTAATGAAATCTTAACATATAGCATGACACCTGCCAAGCGGCAAATGCGTAATATTGCACAAATTATATAATAATATTATGAGTAAAGGACGAATTTTAGTTGTAGACGACGAGCCCGACCTGCGGGAAATTCTCGAAGTAAATCTCGAAAACGCGGGATACGAAGTGGTTACAGCGGCTTCGGCCGAGGAAGCTCTCGGAAAACTCGGCGAAAAAGACGACCTGATACTGCTTGACGTCATGTTGGGCGGCATGTCGGGCTTTGCTATGGCCAGAAAGCTGCGCACCGAAATGAAAAACGACATTCCCGTGATATTCCTCACGGCAAAAGACACCGAAAACGACCTGCTCACAGGCTTCTCGACAGGTGGCGACGACTACATAGCCAAACCTTTCTCTATTCACGAAGTGCTGGCCCGCACGGCCGCCGTGCTGCGCAGGCGCAAATCACCCGCCGGCACCGCAGAAGGCGCGGAAAAGGACACCATAAGCGGCGGAGGCATAGAAGTAAACACCGCCGCAAAGACGGTAACGGCCGGAGGACGCGAGATAATGCTCACGCCCAAAGAATTCGGCATACTCACCATGCTTATGAGCGAACGGGGACGCGTGTTCTCGCGCGAGGAGATTCTAAGCCGCGTGTGGCGCGACGACACATTCGTACTGGCCCGCACGGTCGACGTTCACATTGCGCGCATACGCACCAAACTGGGCGAGGAAGGAAAACAGATAACCAACCGGCAGGGATACGGCTACTGCTTCATCGAAAACAGATAATGCGACTCAGCTACAAATACAAACTGCTTCTGTCGTTCACGGCCACATTCGCCGTGTTTGCGGCCGTACTCGTGGCTTTCGAGATGAGCCACGAGCAAAATTACAGCGCACGCCTGCTGCGCGAGCGCCTGAGCTGCTATGCCGACATGGCTGCGGGAACGATAGAAAGCGCACAAAGCGACAGTACGCGCGCGGAACTGGCGCGAATGCTGCAAACCATGCCCGACAGTGCGGCAAGGCTCACAGTGATAACGCACAACGGGGCGGTACTTTACGAATCGGGCGGTGAAAGTCCCGACAAAATGGACAACCACGCCGGCCGTCCCGAAGTGGCCGAGGCTCTTTCGGGGAAGGAAGGCTACGACATAAGAAAATCGGCCACCACCAACGTGGAATATTTCTACTACGCCAAAACCTATCCCCGTTTCATAGTGCGCGTGGCCCTGCCCTACACTCCCGACATCCGCAACTTCCTGCGCCCGAGCAGCGTGTTCCTGTGGTTTGTGCTCATAGTCTTTCCTGTTGTCATCGTAATGCTCGTATATCTGTCAGACCGCATGGGAAAATCGGTTTCCAGGCTCCGGAAATTCATGAATGACGCAGAACGGGGACACGTGCCCTACGAGGAAATCGACTTTCCCCACTCCGAGTTGGGCGATATAGGCCGCAAAATCATGGAAGCCTACAAGGAGATAGAAGAAAAGGGACGTCAGGCGCGTACCGACCGCGAACGGCTGCTCAAACACTTCCGTTATTTCGAGGGAGGCATAGCTATTTTCAACGCCCGCCGCGAGATAATCTATGCCAATCCCCGTTTCACGCAATATGTAAACACTATTCTGCCCAACCCTACGGGCAATGTCAACACCATATGGGAAGACAACGCTTTCCTGCCAGCGCGGCAGTTCGTAGAGCTGAACAACCATTCGCTAAAGGCCGGAGAGACTGCCCCTGTAACGCGTTTCACCATAAACGCCGGCAGCGCGCACTTTGCGGTGCAGGTGCTGATGTACTCGGACGGCGACTTCGAGATAACGCTCCACGACATTACGCGCACCGAGAAGAACCGCGTGCTCAAACAACAGATGAGCAACAACATAACCCACGAACTGCGCACGCCGGTGAGCAGCATTCGCGGCTACATAGAAACCATAATGGAATGCGACGGCCTGCCGGACGAGCGGAAACGGTATTTCCTCAAACGCGCGCACGACCAGGTGCTGCGGCTCAGCGAACTCATACGCGACGTTGCAATCATAACAAAGGTTGAAGAGGCTCCCGAAACAATGAACAAGGAAATGATTCATCCCGCCGAGATTATGAACGAAGTCATAGAAGAGCTGCGCACCAGGATAAACGACGCAGACATGAAAGCAGAGTGCCTGATAAGTGAAGACACCGAAATTTACGGGAACTACTCGCTCGTTTACTCTATATTCCGCAACCTTACGGAAAACAGCGTGCGCTATGCCGGACGCGGCGCCGAGATACATGCAGAATGCTATAAAAGCGGAGACGATTTCTGCTACTTCGTGTTTTACGATACCGGCAAAGGTTGCCCCGAAGAGCACCTGCCGCGGCTGTTCGAGCGTTTTTACCGTGCCGAAGAGGGACGCACGCGCGAGCTCGGCGGCTCGGGATTAGGTCTTTCCATTGTACGCAATGCCGTGACGTTCCACCACGGAAACATATCGGTGCGCAACCGCAAGGGCGGCGGCTTAGAGTTTCTTTTCACGCTCCAGAGACGCCCCATGTAGGAAAGCCACACAGGGGCATTCCCGAAAACAACCGGGCCGTAAAGATTTTCTATCCGCACCCCCACGAAAAAAAATATTTTTTTTGCACGGTTAAAAAACTTCCCGCAGCAAATTTAAAATACAAGGGAGATAATCGAAAATATGTCTGAGATAATTTAAAATATCTCAGACATATTTTTTGCTACGTATACACACGCTGATTTCCAGGCGCTTGGCAGGTGACCGTTTTTGTCTGTAAAACTCTACGGTTTCGAGAGTCGTTAAAAACCTTAGAGGCATTAAGGTCTTTAACGGTGGCTGCCTTGCCGCAATGTGGCAGAACCGCCACAGGAAAACGCACATATACCGCTGAACAATGGTTACGCATACGCACACAGTTACCCCCGCATGGGTATTTTACCGCTTCCTACAACGAAAAACGAGTATTTTGCGGCACGCCACCGCACGCGGCAACATTTTATTGCGTAACTTTCGCCGGTACAGGGTGAACGCACACAACAACACGCATGAAAATGAAAAACATAATAAAGGAACTGAAACGCAGACACCACCCCCGCCGCTTAGGAGGGCTGGAAATTTTCAAATACATAGGCCCCGGGCTTTTAGTAACCGTAGGATTCATCGATCCGGGCAACTGGGCCAGCAATTTCGCCGCCGGCTCGGAATACGGCTACGCCCTGCTGTGGGTTGTAACGCTGTCGACAATAATGCTGATAATGCTGCAGCACAATGTGGCGCACTTGGGCATTGCCACGGGGCTCTGCCTGAGCGAGGCCGCTACGAGGCACACGCCCCGGTGGGTGAGCCGCCCGATTCTCGCCACGGCAGTGTGTGCGAGCATTTCGACATCGCTGGCAGAAATACTCGGAAGCGCCATTGCGCTGCAAATGCTGTTCGGCATTCCCATTATCTGCGGCTCGATACTGGCTACGGCGTTCACGGCGATAATGCTTTTCACGAACTCCTACCGACGCATAGAAAAAGCGATAATAGGTTTCGTGTCGATAATAGGCCTGTCGTTCATATACGAGCTCTTTCTCATCGACATAGACTGGACGCAGGCGGCCGTCGGAGCCATAAAGCCGTCGATACCGCAGGGAAGCCTGCTTATAGTAATGAGCGTGATAGGAGCAGTAGTCATGCCGCACAACCTGTTCCTGCACTCCGAAATAGTTCAAAGCCGAGAGTTCAACAAGCGCGACGACAAAAGCATTCGCAAGGCGCTCGACTACGAGCTGTTCGACACGCTGTTCTCGATGATAGTAGGCTGGGCCATAAACAGCGCTATGATTCTGCTGGCCGCGGCCACCATGTTCAAGGCCGGCGAGACGGTAAGCGACTTAGGACAGGCGCAGTCGCTGCTCACGCCTCTTTTGGGCGGCAACGCGGCCACGGTGTTCGCCGTGGCGCTGCTGCTGGCAGGCCTGTCGTCGACGGTGACGAGCGGTATGGCGGCGGGCACGATATTCGCCGGCATATTCGGCGAGCCATACAACATAAAGGACATACACTCCGCCACGGGCGTGGCCCTGTCGCTCGTAGCGGCGCTAATAATAATATGTATGATTGGCGACCCGTTCAGAGGACTTATAATATCGCAGACAATGCTGAGCATCCAGCTGCCTTTAACGGTTTTTCTACAGGTTTATCTCACGTCGTCGCAAAAGGTAATGGGCCAGTACGCCAACAAACGGTGGTACTCCGTCATGCTCTACTCGCTTGCGGCCTTAGTAACCGCGCTCAACGTATGGCTGCTTCTCGAGTGCATATAAAAAAGGTGCGCAGCCAATAAAGCTACGCACCGGTTAAAGGCAAGAGCGGTCTTTTCACGCTCTTTGCGACATCTTTTCGTCGAGGAAGAACAGAGCCGTACAGTCGGCCTTGTTTACGCGTTCCATTATGCCGCGGGAAGTGGCTTCCTCCTCTACCTGTTCGCGCACGTAGCCCTGGAGGAAGTCCTCCGAAGCCTTGTCGCCCAGTCCGGAAGCGACGTCCACAAGTTCGTCGATAAGAGCCGACACCTTGCACTCGTGCTCGTAAACATTCTTGAACAGAGCTGCAACGCTTTCCCATTTTAGGGGAACCTCGTCGATGTTTCCTATTACCACCGAGCCGCCACGACTTACAACGTAGTCGCTCAAGCCGTAAGCATGTTCCATTTCTTCGAGCGACTGCTTTTTAAGCCAGTGCGCAAAACCGTCGTACCCCTCTTTCTTAAGAAAATACGACATTGAAAGATACATGTTTGCCGACCACATTTCAGCGGCAATCTGCTTGTTGATAGCCTTGACTAATTTTTCCGAAATCATAGCATTATTGTTTTTAGATTGAACTTTGTTTTTTAATTCTTCGGAAAGATTTATCGTCTTCCCTTGCCTGCAAAGATAGCATAGGCAACAATACGTCGTCGCTTCATACGGTTGAAAAAAAGTGAAAAACGAATAAACTTTCATAAAGCCGTGCATTTTTTCCGGTTTTGCAGCCGCCATTGCAATCCGCAGGATTCATAAGTTCTGACACATAAGGCTTTGCCGCGCAAGATACCGAAAAAACACAAGCTCTCACGAAGACGGAAAAAGGCATTGCGCCATTAAAGTACGCAGCGCCCTGACGCACGGGTTTTGCAGACAAAAACAGTCAGCGGCCAAGCACTTGAAAATCAGCAGGTGTATATATGGCAAAAAATATGTCTGAGATATTTTAAATTATCTCAGACATATTTTCGATTATCTCCCTTGTATTTTCAATTTGTTGCGGGAAGTTTCTTACCGCACGAAAAAAAATATTTTTTTCGCAGGAGGCATATTTTCGCAGAATTGTTTCCCATTCTGTTTTATGCGGAACCCGTTTCGGCCCGTGCCGGAAACACAAAAAACATGCAGGAAAAAAGCGCCGAGATGTGCACGTTCGGCCGTAATTCGTAAATTTATGGGCTGTAAAATAATTATCACGCACAAAAAAAACGCGACATGAAAACACGGTGTCTTATAGTTATTGCCTGCACACTTGCCGCAGCATTAACAGTAAACGCGCAAAATCGCAAGGAAACGCTGAAAGTAGCGATAACGCAGAACGACTACGCAGCTATAAGCGATGTAACATACCAGCAATACGGCAACCGCCGCATGAAAATGCACATTCTCATACCCAACGACGGAAAGAAAGAACATCCCGCTATAGTTTACTTTCCCGGAGGAGGATTCATAAGTGCAAACATAGACAGCTATCTCGACTGGCGCATTGCTCTGTGCAAAGCCGGTTTCGTGGTGGCTTCGGCCGAGTACCGCTGCGTGCCCGACCGCTACCCCGCCCTCGTGGCCGACGGGAAAGCGGCTGTCAGATTCCTGCGCGCACACGCCGGAGAATATCGCATAAACATGCGGAGCATTGGCGTGCTGGGCGATTCGGCCGGAGGATACGTAGCGGCCATGATCGGAATGACCAACGGCGACAAAAGGCTCGATATGGGTGACAACCTCGGCATTTCGTCCGACGTTCAGGCGGCCGCAACGATATATGGCATAACAAACTTACTGAACATAGGCGAAGGACACGGAGAAGAAATAGAAAAAATCCATCTGCAACCTAACGTAACCGAAGCATTGCTGATAAACGGCTACGCGTTTTTCACACACGCGGGAGGTGCGGTAGACAAAGACAAAAAATATGCGCTGGAATGTTCACCGATAGGGCGGATAGACCAAGAAAGCAACAATCTCAACACAAGCAATGGTAAAATTCCGCCGTTCCTTATAATGCACGGCAACAACGACGGTCTCGTTTCGCAAAAGCAAAGCGACAGATTTTACAACGCACTCGCCGAAAACGATTGCAAAGCCGACTACATAGTGCTCGACGGCGCAGGACACGGTGACCCGATGTGGCATCAGCAGACGGTAATAGACCGCGTGGTAGAATGGTTCCGCGAAAACCTTAAATAAAATAACTATTCGATATAAACATAAAAGAGTTATGCTTTCGAAGGCTTATCTTTGCGTAACAAACCTACACAAACCCATTATAAAATGAAATTTAAAAAAACAATCCTGCTTCTCAGCCTGTTTCTTCTGTCGGCATACGCTGCCACAGCACAGGGAAAGCCCTCGCAGAAAGGCTATGTGGTAATTACCGACTACATCAAAAACGACGGAAAAAAAGACGTAAGCGACGCCATTCAGAATGTCATAGACCGTAACCCCAACCGCACGGTTTTCTTTCCCGACGGAACATACATGATAAGCAAACCCATACTCACGCCGGCCGACCCGAAGAAAAGCGTGGCACTAGTGCTGTCGAACTACGCCATTATACGCGCCGTGCCCGAATGGAAACACGAAGAGGCGATGATACGCTTGGGCGGAAAGGACCCGTACAACGACATACGCATTCCCGGCAGCAACTACTATCTTGAAGGCGGAATAATAGACGGCAACAAGACAGCCAACGGCGTTTCGATAGACGGCGGACGCGAAACGGCCGTCCGCAACACCTCGATAAAAAACACTATAATAGGCCTCCACGTGAAACACGGGGCAAACAGCGGCTCGTCGGACTGTGACATAAACAACGTAAACATAGTGGGCACATTCACACCGCAAAGCATAGGAGTGCTGGTGGAGGGTTTCGACAACACTTTCACAAACATGCGAATCGGCGGAGTGCACATAGGGTTCAAAATTCGTTCCGAGGCAAACTGCCTGCGCAACATACACCCTCTTTATTACGGTTCGGACAAGGAATACGAAACAAGCTGCGGCTTTCTTGACGAAAGGCAATGCAACTGGTACGACTTCTGCTACAGCGACGAATTTGCCACGGCTTTCCGCAACAACGGCGGCAGGAGCACGTACAACAACTGCTTTGCCTACTGGTACAGCAAACGCGGGAAGAAACACGTGGTATTCCAGTCGGACGGCCAGTTCAACTCGAGCGTAATAAACATGACCGCGGGAATAAGTGCGCACAACGCTACAACCGAAAACAAGGTGCTCGAGGCAAAAGACGCGGGAGGAAACGGCATTTTCTACAATCTGGACGTGAACGACCCGCAGTTTCTTACCGACACGTCGCACGAACGCTACATGACACGCTAACATACCGGCAGCGGCCCGCACAAGAGGCTGCCTGACATAAAACAACCGCCACTATTCACGTGAATAGCGACGGTTGTTTTATGTTCTTACGCTTCCGTGGCAACGGCAGGCATACCACAACGGTCATCATTTTTCAATCCTGCCCATTCTCACCAAAGCCTCGATGAAATAATAATCGGCATACGTGAGCGGTACATCAACCTCACTGTTGCCAGGCTTGCTGCCCACACTGTGTTTCAAAATGAAATTGCCGTTCGTCCCCGCCTCGGCCATATATTCGGGCGAAGCCAATGTGCGCAGCTGCCGTTCGGCCACGGCAAGATATTCATCGCGCTTTTCGGGCACATAGCCGCTCAGTTCCACAAGTGCCGAAGCCATGATTGCTGCTGCCGAAGCGTCGCGCAGATCATCAGGCCGGAGAGGAGAATCGAAATCCCAGTAAGGAACGCCGTCGTCGGGCAGCAGCGGAATAAGCATATCGGCAATAGAACGCGCCTGCTCGAGATAACACAGCGCCCCTGCGGTGCGGGACATCATGGTATAGCCGTAAAGGGCCCATGCCTGCCCGCGCGCCCATTTGGAACCGTCGGCAAATCCCTGCACCGTCTGTTTTTTCAGAGCCTTGCCCGTTGCAGGATCGTAATCGACGAGATGAAACGAACCGTAATCCGTGCGGAAGTGATTCCGCATAGTAGTGTTCGCATGAGTAATCGCCACGGTTTTCAGATAAGGGTCGTTGAAATGGTTGCCCACCCACATAAGAAGCTCGAGATTCATCATATTGTCTATTATAACGGGGAACTTCCACTTGTCGCGTGAGAAATCCCAACTCCTTATACAGCCTGTTACAGGATTGAAGCGGCGGGCGAGAATCTCGGCCCCCTCGTGAACGACATGCAGATATTCCTCGTTGCCCGTAAGCCGGTAAGCGTTGCCGTAGCTGCAGAAAAGTTGGAAACCTATGTCGTGATCGGTTTTTCGGGTGAGCAGCGGCGCAAGGCGTACGGTATATTTCTGCGCCAGCTCCTTTATGTCCTCACGGCCGGAATACTCGTAGACATACCACATGGTGCCGGGATAGAAACCGCTGCACCACCAGTCGATACCCGACGTTACAAGACGGCCGCCGTCGAAAGTGCGCGGCATTTTCCCCTCCTCGAGAGCCGCCGACATTCCTATGCACTGAGTGGCGGCAAGGTCCATAATTTCGCACGTAAGCTGCGACATGCTTTTATGCTTCTTTGCACCGGCCGACACCGCCACAATCATAAGCATTGCAAGGGTTATAATTCGTTTCATAATACAAAAGTCACATTAATATTAAGATAAAACACTGCTAATATAGCAAAAGGCGAGCGCAGAACAAAATGAGCCTGCTCGTTTTTTATGCCGAGCCGCAATCTATATTGGAGCTTTAGATCAAATATAGCAAAAAGTCATGCAAGGCAAAACTGAAACGCCCGAATTTCGCAGACAAAAGAAAAACAGAAATCACCGCATACAACCGGCAACACAAACGGGCATTCCGCTCCTGCAGATAAAAAAATTTATATCTGAAATGACTTTCACCTGTTCTTTTTTAATGATACGGCGACCACCGAGATCTACACCTCTTTGTAGCGGCGCTTGGGGTCATTGGCCCGATTGATCGACAGCACCTGATTGCGTTCTTTCTCACTCAAGCCCAGCAGTTCCTGAATCTCGTCGAACTTGTTAGCATACTTACGCATGTCCAGAAGGATGCGGCAGTCGCAGTTGGCAATGACGCTCTCCTTGAGCACGGGCGACGACAGCAGGTCGTCCAACTCCTGCGTAACGCACATGCACTCACCGAAATACTTGCGACATGTTTTATACAAATACTTAATAAACCCGGCCATGCCGGCCTTGGCAATGGCCTTCCATGCTTCTTCGAGTAATAAAACTTTTCGAATACCTTTCAGCCGCCGCATCTTCGAGATGAAGGTCTCCATGATGATGTTGACCTCAGGTTCTACATAATTAAAATAACCAAATCCTACATTCTGTGCTGCCAGTTCAACCGACAGGTCATCCGCACAGTCGTTGAAATATTCATTCGCCGACACGATATTAAAATTGTAAGGGATCTTATTCGTATCGATCTTAGAATATAATGTCAGCTCATTGATCAGCGTATTCATCTCTGTCGCTTTATTGTAAATTGTTCTGACATACCGGTCTATCTTCTCCGGTGTATCTGCAACACCATCTATAATTCCTTCGGCATAACCTTTGATCGTTGTCACAGGTGTCTTCAGATCATGTGAAATGTTACTTATCAGTTCTTTACTTTCTTTGTCATATTTCAATTTTTCTTCGGCTCTTTCCTTCAGGCGTCCTCTCATCTCTTCCAGGCTCTGGCAGAGTTTTCCAAGTTCATCGTCAGCCTCCGGTTTCAACTCAAAATCCAGATTCCCATCCTT
>OHBJ01002528.1_pt1 | contig 12287 bp, 8 predicted proteins | sample 1577241 | NCBI WGS metagenome assembly OHBJ01 (sample SAMEA3541594, study PRJEB24748) | human gut metagenome | biome: human gut; feature: human-associated habitat; material: faeces | place: China | collected 2012
TGTCTCCTAAATTGACCGTGGCACCCAAAATTTCCAACTGAAAATTTTGAATAAACACCGATACGCTTTTTGAGGGGATCCCTTTCTTGAGTACAATATCGTATGGCACATCCGTAACCAGATCATCACCCGACATGGAAACATCCAATAAACCAGCATATGTGTCATAAATTGAACCTTTAGCCGCAACGGTATATGCATTCGATGTTTCTTTATCCTCAGCAGTCACAACATAGGTCAAGCCTGTCTCTCCATAGGATCCACTCGACGTATAGGTAGCACCTTGTGAAACGACAATCGTAGGAACAAGTGCAGCCATAGCTTCACCATCAGCCCACGGATATACCACAAACGAATATGCCATACCAGATAATTCAGGTTGACTCCTTACGATTTGGTTAGCTTCGACAGATGTATCAAAAGTGAAGCTTTCAATTTTAGCATCGCTACTCAGCTGGTTGTCCTTATTACTGCATGAAGAGAGTACACCGACGCCCATCATTGCAACAGCCATACATTTTAGTGTTTTCATATATTTAATTTATTTTAATAAAACTTCAACTATACAACGGGACATAATTTTGAATGTTACTTAACACGAATGGCGCTGACACAAGAAAAACCAGCTCTTTTTTCATCCTCTGAGGAAAAGTAATCTAACAGTCATTTGATTAACCAATCAAATTTCATCCTAAAAAATAGAGAAAATTTGCAATGAATCTTTCACGACCACTGATGTCACACTCAAAAAATCAACACTCGATTAACAAATATGAATTACTCTACGAGCTATTTTGTATCTTTGGATGTTAAATACCCATATTATGGAAGCCAATGCTGTTATAGACCTTAGAAACGTAGCAATCTATCATCCGCGTGACTCTTTTCGGGAAGCCAGTTTCCGCAAACGGAAAGATCGTTGTGATCTGATCTTATCAAATGTGAACCTTACCGTTTATCCTGGTGAACTGATCTATCTGATCGGTAGGGTAGGCTCAGGGAAAAGCTCTCTGTTAAAGACACTCTATGCTGAATTACCGTTAGTAGAAGGAGCAGGATGGGTAGCAGGATTCGACTTGACGAAAATTCGTCGTAAAGATGTACCGTACCTGCGAAGACGTATGGGTATTGTCTTTCAAGATTATCAATTACTGACTGATCGAAATGTGTTTCAGAACCTGCAATTCGTGCTTAAAGCAACCGGTTGGAAAAACGACATGGAGATCAAGAACAAAATTGCTGAGGTTTTACATGAGGTTGGACTCATCAACAAGGAATACAAAATACCCTTCCAACTTTCGGGTGGAGAGCAACAGCGATTGGCTATTGCACGGGCTTTATTAAATAATCCCAAGGTCATCTTAGCTGACGAGCCGACAGGAAACCTCGATCCCGCAGCATCAGACGGAGTCATGAACCTATTCCGCTCCATTGCAGATCGGGGTTGCGCCGTAATTATGTCCACTCATAACATTGGCAATATCCAACAATATCCTTCGCGAACTCTACGTTTTAATCAAGGTCGAATCGAAGAGATTGACATCGTTTCAATCCTGGGGTGTTAGAATCCAACAGATCGTAGCTTCTACGGGGGGGGAAGGATTGGATTTGCAAGGATTTTTCACTATCTTTGAATGCTTAAATCCGGCCCATTTATGTAAGCAAATCGGGCTTTGACAAGAGATCAAGACAGACAAGATGATAACAGAAAAAGAAAAACACATTGAAGAAGAGTACTCAGCGTCCAGTATTCAAGTATTGGAAGGCTTAGAGGCTGTGCGTAAACGTCCTGCGATGTACATTGGCGACATCGGCATAAAAGGTCTGCACCACTTGGTATATGAGGTGGTAGACAACTCTATCGACGAGGCATTGGCTGGGTATTGTTCAAATATCGAGGTCTATATCAACGAAGACAACTCTATCACCGTAGAGGATGACGGACGTGGTATTCCGACCGACATGCACGAAAAAGAGGGCAAGTCGGCTTTGGAGGTTGTTTTAACCGTATTGCACGCCGGTGGTAAATTTAATAAAGACAGCTACAAAGTTTCGGGAGGTTTGCATGGCGTCGGTGTATCCTGCGTCAACGCCCTTTCCAATTTGTTGATCGCTGAAGTACACCGTCAAGGCAAAATCCATATTCAGAAATTCAGCAAAGGAACCCCACTGGGTCCGATGGAGATCACCGGTGATACCGATACACATGGAACCATCATCACATTTAAACCTGATGACACCATTTTCACCTCTACAGAATACAATTATGATATTCTGGCGTCACGTCTGCGCGAATTGGCCTACTTAAATAAAGGGGTACGGCTGAACTTGACCGACAAACGTGAAAAAGATGAAAACGGAAACTATCGTCGTGATGAATTCTACTCGGTTGATGGTTTGAAAGGATTCGTCAAATTCTTGGATGAAAGCCGCGAACCGTTAATTGAAAACGTCATTTACATTGACACCGAACGTGATGGTGTTCCGGTAGAGGTGGCTATGCAATACAATACCAGCTTTACTGAAAACGTCCACTCATACGTCAACAATATCAACACCATCGAAGGTGGTACACACCTGACTGGTTTCCGTCGTGCTTTAACACGTACTTTGAAAAAGTACGCCGAAGACTCGGGCATGCTGTCCAAAGTGAAGTTTGAGATTAACGGTGATGATTTCCGCGAAGGGTTGACCGCTGTCATTTCGGTCAAGGTACAGGAACCACAGTTCGAAGGACAGACCAAAACCAAGTTGGGTAACAGCGAAACTGCAGGTGCTGTTGACCAAGCCATTACAACAGCGTTAACGCACTACCTGGAAGAGAACCCCAAAGATGCCCGTGCCATTGTCAACAAAGTGGTTTTGGCCGCTACGGCACGCCACGCTGCCCGTAAAGCACGTGAAATGGTACAACGTAAAACTGTTCTTTCAGGTTCAGGTCTCCCAGGCAAATTAGCAGACTGCTCGTCACGCGATCGCGAAAAGACTGAAATTTTCTTCGTCGAGGGAGACTCTGCAGGTGGAACCGCTAAACAGGGTAGGGATCGTACTTTCCAAGCGATTATGCCATTGCGCGGTAAGATCCTGAACGTTGAAAAAGCAATGAAACACCGAGTTTGGGAGAACGAAGAGATCAGCAATATGTTCAAGGCATTGGGCATTGTCCCATCCGGCGACGGTAATTCAGATGACGAACAGGATGTATGCCTTGAAAAATTACGTTACGGCAAAGTGATCATCATGACCGATGCCGATGTCGATGGTAGCCACATTGCCACATTGATGTTGACCTTCTTCTTCCGTCACATGAACAGTCTAATCCAGAACGGGCATGTATATATTGCTACACCGCCGCTGTATTTGGTTAAGAAGGGTAAAAACAGCCGATACTGCTGGACCGAGGAGGAACGCGAGGCAACTTTGGCAGAGTTTGGAGCGAAAGGTGCACACGTACAGCGCTACAAAGGTTTGGGTGAGATGAACGCACACCAGCTGTGGGAAACCACCATGTCTCCTAAGAGCCGTATCCTAAGACAGGTCACTATCGAAAGCGCTGCAGAAGCTGATCGTATCTTTTCGATGCTGATGGGTGACGATGTGCCGCCTCGCCGCGAATTCATTGAGCGCCATGCAAAATATGCGAACATCGACATTTAATGCAAAATATTCAATATAGCTCACCAATACAGAGAGGTCATTTCTCATTAGAGAAAATATCAAACCTTCTAACCATGTAGACAAGCAAGAGCTCTATTGAAATAAAAAAACTTGACCGGGATATGGTCAAGCACAAAAAAATAACGGGATTGTTTTACAATCCCGTTATTTTTTTGATCTCGTTGAGTTTATTCAGCGCTTCAAGTGGTGTTAATGAATTAATATCCAACCCTTTGATTTCATCCCGAATTTGCTTGAGAACAGGATCATCCAACTGGAACATACTTAACTGCATGCCTCCACCTCCGTATTGAGCAACCGTAGGAACTTTACGCGTCGTATCCCGCATACTGCCCCGATGAGCAGATTCCATTTCCGCCAAAATCTGTTCTGCACGATCTGTCACTTGGGTCGGCATACCCGCCATTTTCGCCACATGGATACCAAATGAATGTTCCGTGCCGCCTCGCACCAACTTACGCAGGAAGATCACCTTACGATTGATCTCTTTAACCGATACATTGTAATTCTTAACACGTTCATACGACTCCTCCATTTCGTTCAGTTCATGATAGTGAGTCGCAAAGAGTGTTTTCGCCCTTGCAGTAGGATGTTGATGAATATATTCCACCATTGCCCACGCAATCGAAATACCGTCATAGGTACTCGTACCTCGACCAATTTCATCAAGCAAGACTAAACTGCGATTGGATATATTGTTCAAAATGCTAGCCGACTCCAACATTTCAACCATAAAGGTCGATTCGCCTTGCGAAATGTTATCTGAGGCACCCACGCGCGAAAAAATCTTGTCGACCAATCCGATTTTGGCAGATTTAGCCGGCACAAAACAGCCAATCTGGGCCATCAATACTATCAGGGCCGTCTGTCGCAAAAGAGCAGACTTACCCGACATATTGGGTCCGGTAATAATGATAATCTGCTGTGAAGAGTCATCGAGATATACATCATTGGAAATATACTCCTCACCAACCTTCAATAAAGTTTCAATAACGGGGTGACGCCCTTCCTTGATATCGATCACCTGGGTATCATTGACTTCCGGACGACAATAATGCCGATTGACCGCTTGAATCGCAAACGACAGCAGGCAATCAATCCGTGCAATCAACGACGCATCTTTTTGAATAGGGGAGACATGTCGTGTCAGTTCAGTCAACAGTTGGGCATACATCTCCTGCTCGATCGCCAAAATACGACTTTCAGCTCCTAAAATTTTCTCTTCGTACTCCTTGAGTTCTGCTGTAATATATCTTTCAGCTCCAGTCAGGGTTTGCTTGCGGATCCAATCTGCAGGCACTTTATCTTTATGCGTATTGCGCACTTCAATGTAGTATCCGAAAACATTGTTGAACCCTATTTTTAACGAAGGAATACCCGTTGCTTCGCTCTCACGCTGCTGAATAGTGGCCAATATATTTTTAGCATTCGTCGAGAGATTGCGCAGATCATCCAGCTCAATGTTGACTCCCGAGGCAATTACACCACCTTTCTGAATTTGGTTCGAGGGATCCGGAAAAATCTCTCGTTCTATCTTCTCGCGTACTGTCAGACAGAGATCCAACTGATCACCCAACTCCGTCAAAGCCGGATCCCCCGATGCCTTCATGGTTTGTTGCAACTTTTCAATCGCATAGAGCGCATTTTTGAGCTGCACCACTTCACGTGGAGAGACACGCCCAACCGAAACTCGGGATATCACACGCTCCAAATCACCAATCAGAGCTAAAGATTCATAAACAGAATCACGCAATTCGGCTTGATTAACAAACAACGAAACCAGGTCCAGACGAGCGTTGATCTCGGCCAAATCCTTAACGGGTAATGAGATCCATCTCCGCAACATACGTCCACCCATCGGCGTCGCAGTCTGATCCAACACCTCAGCCAACGAACAACCCTCCTGACCACTATTCGAAGCAAACAACTCCAGGTTGCGAATCGAAAATTTATCGATCCACACGAATTTATCCTCATCGATACGGGAAATCGAAGCAATATGTTTGGTCTGACGATGTTCCGTATATTCCAAATAGTAGAGTACAGCTCCAGCGGCAACAATCGCATTCGGCATGTTATCAATTCCGTACCCTTTAAGCGAAGAGACCTGAAACTGATTTAACAGTTTCTCCCGAGCCCCATTTTCAGAGAACATCCAATCGTCCACCCGATAGGTGTAATATTTTGTACCGAAAGACTCTGAGAACTCCTCCTCATAACCTTTGGGATAGATCACCTCCTTGGGTGCCAAGTTGGACAACAATTTATCGATATAACTGTTGGCTCCCTCAGCAGCATAAAATTCACCAGTCGAAGCATCCAGGAATGCAACTCCGGTTGACTTTTTGCCGAAACAAACGGCAGCAAGAAAGGTATTTTCCTTGTTTACCAAAACATTATCGCTGTACGATACGCCAGGCGTTACCAATTCTATCACACCGCGTTTGACGATCTTTTTAGCGGTTTTAGGATCTTCCAACTGTTCACATACAGCTACACGTTCTCCGGCACGAACCAATTTAGGCAAATAGGTATCGATCGCATGATAGGGAAAACCAGCCAATTCGACATACGAAGCAGCACCATTGGCCCGCCGAGTCAGCGTAATGCCCAATATCTTGGAGGCTTTGATCGCATCCTCACCAAATGTTTCATAAAAATCCCCGACTCGAAACAACAGAATAGCATCGGCATGAACAGCCTTGAAGCCGTAATACTGTTTCATCAATGGAGTTTCGACATATTTTTGTTTTGGGGCGGCAGATGCGCTATTGGAATCTTTCATAACAATCAAAAAGGAGTAATAAGCTATCAAAGGTAGCTATTTTTCGTCGAAAAACCGTTCGTCGAAATTGATAAAATAGAGCTTCTCGGTAGCACGTGTAATGGCCGTATATAGCCATTGCAGCAGGTCACGAGTCATCTCCTCTTCTCCAAACAACATTTTGTCCACAAACACACATTTCCACTGTCCACCTTGAGCTTTATGACAGGTGACGGCATAGGCAAATTTGATCTGCATGGCATTAAAATAGGGATTCTCACGCACCTCTTTATAGCGTTTGGCTTTGGAAGTGATATCGGCATAATCCTCTGCCACATTATAAAACAGCTGCGAGCTCTGTTCCCGTGTAAGTGAAGGAGAGTCACTCGAAAGCGTGTCCAACAAAATTTTACCCTCCAGCTCCAACTCGTCATAATCCGGGAATCGCAACAGCGCATCCGCAAATCGGAAACCATAAAAGTCATGAAAATGGCGAATCCGGACCAATTGCGCCGTATCTCCATTGGCAATAAAATCTACCTTGCAGTCCTTTTCGCGTTCAGTATAGTAATAGTTATTTTTCACAACCATCAACATATCGCCTGACCCGATCTCCTCCTCAGCATAGAGCACATTACGCCGTACCCCCTCATTAAAACGGTTTGCCCGCTTGTTCGACCGGGTAATAATCAGCGTCTCCTCCATACCATATTTATCATAAGCATCCTGAATACGCTCCAAAATCTCCCCACCTTCGACATGCTCAACATCGTCAAAAGAGAGGTCAAACATCGGAATATCGATAATATCAGCCGACAACATACACCTCACCAACGTAGCATTGAACAGGATTCCCGAACTATCCTGCTGGCGCATCACCTCGTCCAATGGAACATAGAGAACATCTCCATAAGCCCGCATCTTCTCTGGATCAAGGGCTGGGCTACAGTCCAGTCCCACAGGCGGCAACTGAGCACTATCTCCGACAAAGATCAACCGACATCGACTACCCTGACGCACATAACTAACTAAATCATCGAGCAAATTTCCTGATCCAAACGCCGACGCATCAAGCGAATAGTTGGCCAACATCGATGCCTCATCCACAATAAACACTGCATCTTTTTCGCGATTGTAATCCAAAGAGAATTGAGCTTCAGCTGTCGCTAAGGATTTTTGTCGATAGATTTTTTTGTGGATGGTGTACGCCGAATGGCCAGAATAGCGACTGACCACTTTGGCAGCGCGGCCGGTCGGAGCAAGCAGAATCGTTTTGATTTTAATCGATTCCAACGTCTTAACCAAAGCCGAAATCAATGAAGTTTTACCGGTACCGGCATAACCATTGAGAATCAAAATCCGATGATAATCGGAATCGGTCAAAAAATCGGCAAAAGCCTCGATGGCATTTTTTTGACCTACAGTTGGCTCAAAGGCAAAATTTCGATAAATTTGAGACGCTAAATGTTCCGACAGCATATTACAAGGAGAAGATTAACATCTTTACACGATAGTACAAACTTACGAAAACCAAGGCAAAAAGCCACGACAGACGATGTCCTTGACCAAACAAAATATCACCTCTGAACAGGCTTCGAAATTGAACCTGTCCCTACAGGTTTCACACTCAGCTTTGCAATACTGTGTTATGTCGGACTCCAAAATAGAACAAGCCGACATACACAAATTCAATCGCGATAAATCTACCGAAGAGAATCTGTCTGTACTCTTCGGAGCCCTTCCGGCATTAAATCTACCTTATAAAAATGCAGCCATCATCTTGGCGACAGAGAAGGTATGCCTGGTACCCGATGAATTAGCAGATGGAGATGCTTTGGCATATATGCACGCTAACGGCATCCAGGTAGAAAAGGACGAACAGCTACTGCATTCCTCATCCAATGGCATCACTGCCATAATGGCCGCTCCGACTTTTCTCGTGCAGAAAGCCCAAACCCTATACGGAGATCATACACACTGGTTGCATCCGCTGCAAATCGCCATTGCCAAAGCCCACCAAAGTGCGACACTCGAAGTTAACTTTTGTGGCGATTGGGCCAACATCACCATCAAGGATGATCGTTTACGTTATGCCGAAACCCTACCTTGTGCCGAGATTACCGATCTGCTCTTTTATATACAACAACTGAATCAACAATACAATCTGCGAGATTTTGATCTGTTATTGACGGGTGAAAACACTGCAGAAATTCGCAAGGAGTTGAAAAGCTATTACAAACCGCAACTGGATTCAGACCTAAAAAAACGCATTCCCAAATCCTTGCGCAACGACGAAATCAATTTTAACAACTTAATATATTGCTTCGATGCGAATCGTTAGCGGACGATACAAAGGAAGAATTATTCAACCTCCCAAAAATTTGCGAGCCAGACCGACCACAGATTTTGCCAAAGAGAATCTGTTTAACGTCATTACCAGTTATTGGGATCTGGACGGGGTAGAGGTGCTGGACCTGTTTTCAGGTACCGGTTCGATCAGTTACGAGTTTGCCTCACGTGGTGCCGGCAATATCATTGCTGTCGAGATTAACGCTATTCACTACAACTACATCCGAAGCATGGCCCAAAAATTTGGGTTCACCCAACTCCATCCCGTTAAAGCAAACGCCTTTCTTTACTTAAAAAGTTGCACCAAACAGTTCGATATTATCTTTGCCGATGCCCCATACGACATTGAAGGAAGTGAAACGATCCCGGAATTGGTGCGAACACAAAATTTACTCAAACCTGGAGGTTGGTTTATTTTCGAACATTCCAAAAATCTGGACGTAAGTCATTTGCCCGATTTCAAAGAGAAACGAACCTACGGAAGCGTCAATTTTTCTATCTTCGAGCGACCCGAGCAAGAAGAAAAAAATGAGTAAAAACGTAGATTTTTCGCCGAAACTCTTTGGAGAATTAAAAAAAACACCTATCTTTGCATCGCAATTGAGAAACAAAGTTGCTCAGTACTTAAAAACGGTGTGGTAGTTCAGCTGGTTAGAATGCCTGCCTGTCACGCAGGAGGTCGCGAGTTCGAGTCTCGTCCATACCGCAAAACGAAAGCGTTGAAAATCGAAAATGGTTTTCGACGCTTTTTTATTTCTTACCTCATTATCCTCCCCTGTAAAACATAATCCTATAAACTTGAGCATTTCTTCCCAATACAACCTCTGTATATAGAAATTATACCCAAATTATCTACCTACAATCAAGCAATCAGAAAGATTTGCTTAATTTTGCCGGGCCGAAGAGGATTTTCATGATCATCTCTATTTATCGCAAAATACGCAATAGACGAATTTTCACAAAACACCTCGTTAAGACTAGACTGTATTCATTTCGTAAAGTTTGGATTTTGCTAATTATTAAATTCTTAAATAGACCCTGAATTTTGTAATTATGAACATCAAAGCCAAAGGTTATATTTATGGAGCCATAGCCGCAGCTACCTATGGAATGAACCCTCTATTTGCACTTCCTCTGTATGAAAACGGGATGAATGCAAACTCGGTTCTTTTTTTCCGTTATCTGTTCGCTATTCCCATACTTGCAATCATGATCAAATCTCGAGGTCGAAATTTCACGATACACCGAGCAGACCTACTCCCTCTGTCCGTCATGGGACTCCTTGTTGCCATCTCTTCGTTGGCTCTTTTTCTGAGTTACAACTACATGGATGCAGGAGTCGCCTCTACTATTTTGTTTGTTTACCCGATAATGGTAGCCGTCATAATGGCTCTTTTCTTTAAAGAAAAAATTACATGGTTTACCATAATATGCATACTCATGGCACTTGGAGGCATAGCCATGCTTTATGAGGGCGAAAACGGAGTAACTCTCGATCCCATCGGCATATTGTTCGTCATGATATCCTCTCTGTCCTATGCGATCTATATCGTAGGAGTAAACCAGACCAGACTCAAAAATATGGCAACCGTAAAAGTTACTTTCTACATCCTCACCTTCGGGCTCTCGGTATTCATGATTATGTTCTTGATGGGTAGTGAGCTAATCATTCCTTCAAAATGGTTTCTTTGGGGTAACATCGTAGCATTAGCACTTTTCCCGACAGCCATATCTTTCGTCTCAACAACCAAAGCCATTCAGTATATCGGTTCTACACCTACTGCTATTCTCGGAGCATTAGAGCCCGTAACCGCCGTAATTTTCGGAGTTACCATATTCGGAGAATCGTTCACTCCGAAGCTTGCTACAGGGATCGTTATGATCATCTTCTCTGTCACTTTGATCATCGCCAAGGGAAACATAACCACACAAATGTTACGATTCCGGAAACTGTTTCCCAAGCTAATTCACAGACACAAATAGATCATATCTCTTTATCGAACACCCGCAGCTGCCAAATACTTGACATGCGGTATCGAAATTTGTGTTCATTCCTACGAAAAAAGGACCTGTCCATTAAACAATATAAAAAGCCCTGGGATGAATTTCCAAGACTCTTTACATTGCAAAAAAACGTTTTACCGACTGGTTTTCGGCTTATATATCCGTTATTTACTAATCATCCGTTGCCACATTGAAATAGATCGGCAGGTCAAACAGGAGCAAATCATCTGACGTATATTCTGAGTTCAACTCCGGCCGCGCCACTTCGGGCAACAAGGACAATTCATACGTTTCGCCTTCCCGTTTCTTATTTACGGGGTTTCCATCCATCAACGTCCACTCTTTCACGACAATGTGTCCAGAAGGAATCGTTTCGGACCCCTCAATGACCTCATACTCCCGCAATACGATACACCGCCGATAGCCCTGTTCCAACACCTCCGATGGAGACGGGACCGTACTCGAACGCACCAACCGCGCCTTGACCGCAACCGGAGCAACGAAAGCCAGCTCGTCCGAATGTTTCATGACGCTCTTGGCTCGTTGCTTCATCTGCTTGACGGACAGCGCCCAACCGTAAACGACTACATTACGGATATTGCCCCGCCATACACGGCCTCCGCCCCATTCATCTCCGAAGATTAACCGGTTGTTGTCGCTCCAATTGGAAAGATCGCCCTGGACCTTCATCGTCTGATTGATCCGACCGTTGATCGACCACATCAGGATTCCCGGTTGATAGGAAACAGCCACATGATACACCTTTCCCATCTCTATGGTCCCCAATTCCGTCTCCGGCGGCGTCCCGTTCGGTCCGGTTTCGGTAGTCCTCAACCGCAATATCAGCTTATCTTTTTCCTGACCCAATGTCCAATTTCGGTTTGTTGTTCCATCCGAAAGGCTGATCATTCGGGCTGGGCCAGAAGCCTCCGGATCGTCCGCACGAAATTCGAGTTCGAACGCAAATTGATTCTCCTTCCGGGCAATATCCGTAAACAGACGGTTCACCTCATCGTCCATCGGTGTAAAATATCCGTTACGAATCTCCATCGAGTTGCCCTGTCCAATATAGGCATATCCGTGGGGCACCACGGCATCCGCCCGAATAAATTCGCCCGAAGCCGAAACGATCTGATTATTGCTCAAACTATTACCCCAAGAGAAAATCGCGCCATCGGCCCCTACCGGATAGCGATCCGTCTGAGCCGCCGTCACCGATACGATCTTTTTCGTCCGCTCTACTGCCTCTTTCGACCGCCCGGTCATCAGATACTTCGTATTATATCGGATTGCCTTTTCGCTCGCCCGATCCTCATACACATGCACATCCGGGAACGATCCTTCATCTGTTATCCTCACGATCTGCTCCGTCTCGAAATGGGTATCGTCCGCCCACAAGGCACACAGATGTACCGTATTGCCGATATTCAGGTTCGGCGAATCGCCCATCGTCCGCGTGATGAAGAAGTGTGGAGTTTGTGCGTCTGCGGGC
>OHBJ01002532.1_pt1 | contig 12275 bp, 9 predicted proteins | sample 1577241 | NCBI WGS metagenome assembly OHBJ01 (sample SAMEA3541594, study PRJEB24748) | human gut metagenome | biome: human gut; feature: human-associated habitat; material: faeces | place: China | collected 2012
TTTGACCAAAGTATCAAACGCCCGGGTGTTTTTGAAGACCACCACTTGTGCTACCAACGATATGTCGTTGAGCTGCCCCATTCTTTATTGTTCGTTGTGTGGAGTGTCTTCGTGTCCGTCACCGCTCATCCGGGTAGGGGAGGAGCCGTCTTTTTTTTGTTTGCGGGGAGTGGTGGTATAAGCAATCAGCACTTGTCCTATTCCCATACAGAAGATAAGGAAACCGATAGCGGCCAGTCCTTTGACACCGGTCATAACCCATAGGAAAACTCCCAGTCCGATACCTAAAAAGATATGGGTAATCCCTTTGGTCATAATCTCGTTGTTGCGGTTTCTCTCATTGAAGAGTTCCTGCGGAATGCTGTGCCCTGCAGCGAGTGCTTCGGCTGCCAGCTTGTATTTGGCTTGTTTATTCTTATATCGGAACCATAGTGTGATAGCGACGATGAACAGCGGCAGTCCGAATATCATAATGACGGAAATCAGTACAATAATCCCACCCATATCGTTTGACATGTTGTCTCCGAAGAAACTGAAATTGGTATTTGAATGGGTATCGGTCGGGGCATAAGCATCCGCATCGCTAAGTTCACTTATCACTACAGTATCCATTCGTGTACTGTCACCGGCCGAAGGAACCAGTTTTATTTTTTCTGCTGAAGCCGTCAGGCTGTATCCTATCAGGAAGGCAAAGATTAAAAAAAGCTGTTTCATACGTTTTATCTGTTTATTATTATTTTCTATAAGTTAGACGGAAGATGACTTCCTTTTGGTTGCAAATAGACGAAATATTTTTCATAAAACAGAGAAAAAGGTGGTATTTCCTTTGTCAGGACGCCATCAGCCTGCCGCTTGGAGCCTTGCAACAGAAATGAAACCTGATTGTTACAAAACCTTTAATGCAGTGTAACTCCCACGCAATCCGGTTCATCTACTTTTGCGGCAGATTTATAACGCATAAAAAAATATATGAAAAAGGTTATTAGATTAGTCTCTTGTATGCTGCTGACAGCAGGTATTTGTGGAAATGCTTTTGCAGGGAACAATGAAACGGTGGTAAAACAAGGTGCCATTCGCGGACGTGTGATAGACAACGGCAAACAAACGCTTCCGGGAGCTTCTATTTTTATTGAGAATCTGAAAACAGGAGTGATTAGTGACGTGAACGGTTTTTATACCTTACCCAATCTGAAACCGGGTACTTATACCGTGAAGGTAACTTATGTGGGCTATAGCCCTATCGAAATGAACATCACAGTTCCCGAAGGCAAGACATTGGAGAAGGATATTGTGATGAGTGAAGGACTGGAGTTACAAGCTGTGCAGGTAAAAGGGGCTTTTCAAGGACAGAAGAAAGCTATCAATACGCAAAAAAACAATATGGGAATCACCAATGTGGTGTCGGCCGACCAGGTAGGCAAGTTCCCGGATTCGAATATCGGTGATGCATTGAAGCGTATCAGTGGTATCAATGTGCAATACGACCAGGGAGAAGCCCGTTTCGGACAGGTACGCGGTACGAGCGCCGATTTGAGTTCCGTTACCATCAACGGTAATCGTGTTCCTTCTGCCGAAGGGGATACGCGCAACGTGCAGCTTGACCTGATTCCGGCAGATATGATTCAGACCATCGAAGTAAGTAAGGTCGTTACACCTGATATGGACGGTGATGCTATCGGTGGCTCTATCAATTTGGTGACTAAGAATTCTCCTTATAAACGTACTATCAATGCGACAGCAGGAAGCGGTTATAACTGGATTAGTGAGAAAGCCCAACTGAACTTAGGATTCACTTATGGTGACCGTTTCTTTCATGACAGGCTGGGAATGTTGCTTTCTGCTTCTTATCAAAATGCTCCTTCGGGTTCTTATGATACCGAGTTTATGTGGGAAAAAAGCGAAGACGGAAAGGCGTATGTCAATGATTACCAGATGCGTCAATACTTTGTTACCCGTGAGCGCCAAAGTTATTCGGCAGCATTTGATTTCGATATCAATGAGAACCATAAATTGACTTTCAAAGGTATTTTCAATAACCGTAACGACTGGGAAAACCGTTACCGCACGACTATAAAGGATTTGGATGAGAACGGAAAGGGAACTGTCCGTATTCAGACTAAAGCCGGTACACCCGATAACCGTAATGCCCGTTTGGAACGTCAGCGCACTATGGATTTTGCTTTGGGCGGTGAACATTTGTGGGGAGCTATCGGTATGGACTGGAACGCCAGTTATGCCAAAGCTACGGAAGAACGTCCGAATGAACGTTATCTCGATTTTCAGTTAAAGAAGCAGCAGTTTGATATGGATTTGAGTGATGAACGGCAACCGTTTGCTACTCCTCAATCGGGTTCTACCCTGACGTTGAGTGATAAATTCAGCTTAAAGGAACTGACCGAGCAACAGGAGGATATAAAAGAAGAAGACTTGAAGTTCTCTACCAACTTCAAGGCAACGCTGAATAATGGTGCCAAACTGAAGTTCGGAGCGAAAGTGGTGCGTAAAACCAAAGAAAAAGAAATAGACTTTTATGAATATACACCGATAGATGAGGATGCCTTTATGGAAAACAGTCTGCGGAATATAGTCGACCAAAGTACAGATAAGTTTATGCCGGACAATAAATATCAGGTAGGTTCGTTTGCTGGTAAAGAGTATATCGGCGGATTGAATCTGAATGACCCTTCACAGTTCGAAAAGGAACAGGTGCAGGCAGAATTGGCGGAGAACTTTGAAGCGCGTGAGACTGTCAGTTCGGGTTATGTACGTTTCGATCATCGGTTCAGCCGTGACATCAGCCTGATGGCAGGATTGCGTTTGGAACATACTTCTCTTCGATATACCGGGCGCAACTATGACGATGAAACGGACCAGACCACTAAGACCGACCGTATGACCAACAGCTACGTGAACTTCCTTCCTTCTCTCTTGGTGAAATGGGATGTAAATGATGATTTCAAGATTCGCGGTTCGTACACACAAACTTTGAGCCGGCCCAAATATTCAGCTTTGGTTCCGAGTGTGAATATTAACCGTGGCGACAACGAGATAAAGATTGGTAACTCAGACTTGAAACCGACTCTCTCTTATAATTTCGATTTGAGTGCGGATTATTATTTCAAGAGTATCGGTTTGGTGAGTGCAGGATTCTTTTATAAGAAGATAGATGACTTCATTGTCGATCAGGTGCTGACCAACTATGAATATCAAGGCACAGAATATACTCGTTTCACTCAGCCTAAAAATGCCGGAAACGCTAATCTGTGGGGATTGGAGTTTTCTTATCAGCGTGATTTCGGTTTCATCGCTCCGGCATTGAAATGTGTAGGTTTCTACGGAACATATACATATACCCACTCACGTGTAGAAGACTTTAACTTTGAAGGTCGCGAAAACGAAAGCGGACTGAGTCTGCCGGGGTCTCCTGAACACACTGCCAATGCTTCTCTCTATTTTGAAAAAGGAGGGTTGAATGTACGCTTAAGCTATAACCATGCATCCAGCTTTATCGATGAAATGGGACCGAGCACATTTTATGACAGATTCTATGATGCTGTGAATTATATGGATGTAAATGCCAGCTATACTTTTGGCAGAAAGGTGAAAATGACGTTCTATGCCGAAGCAAACAATTTATTGAACCAGCCGCTTCGTTACTATCAGGGAACGAAAGACCGGACAATGCAGGCCGAATATTATGGAGTGAAAGTAAATGCAGGTTTTAAAGTAAGTTTTTAAATAAATGAATAATATGAATATGTTGAAGATGATAGGAAGAATAAAAGAAGTATTGACATGGGTGTGGATTGCCGTTATCGGTACGGCTATCTGTGTGAATGTATGCGCTCAGACTCCGCAGGAGTGGAAGGGGCTGGAAAGACAACTGAATTTCTATATGGCTAATGATTTGGGAAGAAACGGTTATTATGACCAGAAACCTATTGCCGAGTTAATGGGCGAAATGGCTGATGCAATCGGTCCCGAATGTGTGTTTGCTGCCGGTGACGTACATCACTTTGAGGGGGTACGCAGTGTGAATGATCCGCTTTGGATGACTAACTATGAACTGATTTACAGCCATCCCGAGTTGATGATAGACTGGTTTCCGGTTTTGGGTAATCATGAGTATCGTGGGAATACACAGGCAGTATTGGATTATACGAACGTGAGTCGCCGTTGGTCAATGCCGGACCGTTATTATACGAAAGTATTCGATAAGAAGGGAACAAGTGTTCGCTTTGTGATGATAGATACGGCTCCGTTGATTGACAAATACCGCAACGAAAGCACTACTTATCCGGATGCTTGCAAACAGGATATGGACAAGCAGCTTGCGTGGATTGACTCTGTGCTGACTGTTGCCAAAGAAGATTGGATAGTGGTGATCGGTCATCATCCCATTTATGCGGAGACTCCGAAAGACAACAGTGAACGCAGTGATATGCAGAAACGTCTGGACCCTATATTGCGTAAACATAAAGTGGATATCTATGCCTGCGGACATATTCATAACTTCCAGCATATTCGTGTGCCGGGCAGTGATATTGACTACGTGGTGAATACCTCTGCTTCTCTGAGTCGGAAGGTGAAGGCTGTGGAAGGCACACAGTTCTGTAGTCCCGAACCGGGCTTCTCTATCTTCACGGTAGATAAAAAAGAGTTGGATATGCACATGGTCGACAAGACGGGAAAAGTAATTTATACGGTAAAACGTACGAAATAGACTTAGCAATATGGGGAAAAAGAGTATATTTGCAGCATAATGTATGCTGACAACAATGAATTTACCATCTGATTTTTCCCAAAGAACCCATGAATTACTGGGTGATAATGATTATAGACAGTTGGAGGATGCCTTGCAGGACGAAGCGCCTGTGAGCATCCGTGTTAATAGTGCCAAATGTGATAGAGAGGTAAAAGGGGAGCGAGTTCCCTGGTCTGCCAATGGAATATATTTGGCAGAACGTCCGACTTTTACGTTTGATCCTTTGTTTCATGCCGGATGCTATTATGTACAGGAGGCTTCTTCTATGTTTGTGGAACAGGTGTTGAAGACCTATGTCTCGTCTCCGGTAGTGATGCTCGACCTCTGTGCAGCACCGGGAGGTAAGTCCACTGCTGCACGGGCGGTATTGCCTGATGGCAGTTTGCTGGTAGCGAATGAAGTGATGCGCAACAGGGTGCAGATTTTAGCCGAGAATCTTATTAAATGGGGAAATACGGAAGTGGTAGTGACCAATAACGACCCTTCGGATTTTGCCGCTTTGCCGGGGATGTTTGATGTCGTTTTGACGGATGTACCCTGCTCGGGTGAAGGAATGTTTCGTAAAGATGCTGTGGCGGTAGAGGAGTGGAGTGCTGATAATGTGCAAATCTGCCGGCAGCGTCAACGCCGCATCTTGGCGGATGTGTGGACGGCATTGAAGCCGGGCGGTCTGCTTATTTACAGTACCTGTACGTATAATAGGGAGGAAGATGAAGATAATGTAGCCTGGATAGCCCGCGAATTGGGAGCTGAAGTGCTGGAGGTACCTGTCCGGCCGGAATGGAATATTACCGGCAACTTGACCGAAGCGGATTTTCCGGTGTATCGCTTTTTACCTCATAAGACAAAAGGGGAAGGTTTCTTCTTGGCTGTACTTCGCAAGGATACCGAAGGAGGAGAAGAGGAAAGGACAGGAGATTACCTGAAAGAGCATGCCGGCGGCAGAAAAGATAAAAAGAAGGGTGGAAGAGAGAAACAGCAGGTGATGACCGTTCCTAAAGAAGTAAAAGACTGGTTGCAGCACCCTGAAGACTATCAGTTCGAGGTGAAAGGTACCGGTATTGTTGCTTTTCCAAAAAAACATAGTGAAACGTATGCGCTGTTGCAACAGGTTTTAAAGGTCATTCATGCCGGTGTGACATTGGGCGAATTGAAAGGAAAAGATATTGTGCCCGATCATTCTCTGGCAATGACTATAGCAATGAGACAAGGAAAGTTTCTACAGGCTGAACTGAGTTATGAACAGGCTATCGGCTATTTGCGTAAAGAGGCTGTGGTTTTGGACTCTTCCGTTCCCCGCGGTTATATATTGCTTACCTATAAAAAGATTCCGTTAGGCTTTGCCAAGAATATAGGCAACCGTGCCAACAATCTATATCCGCAAGAGTGGCGTATCCGTAGCGGTTATTTGCCGGATGTGCTTAGCATGGTGTGGGACGACTGATACCTTCCGGCATCTATCAGAACGGTTTGCGAAAGGTGCAGCCGTTCTTCCATTCGGAACACCCGTAAGCAGTTTTTCCTTTGATAATCGTTCCTTTTCCACATAGCGGACAAGGTTTACCGACCCATTCATCGGCAGGCGGATTTTCCGGCTTCGCTTCTTTGGTGGCGGCTTTCGGTTTGCGGGGACTTGCTTTCCTTTTGGCAGCAGTCTTCTTGGAGGCTTCTTCTTTGACAGTTTCTTCCATGGTAGTGACGCGGCGATTGGTGTTGTCGCTCAATACGCTGTGCACCACTTCCGCTACCATTTGTTTCAGTTCGTCCAGAAAAGTGGAAGCATCATAGCTTTTCCGTTCTATCTCGCGCAGTTTCTTTTCCCAGATACCTGTCAGTTCTGCTGATTTCAACAGCTCTTCGTGAATCAGTCCGATAAGTTCCACTCCGGTGGAAGTAGCAATCAGGTTCTTGCGTTCTTTTCGGATATAGTGACGTTTGAATAAGGTTTCGATAATGGCAGCGCGGGTAGACGGACGTCCGATGCCGTTCTCTTTCAAGGCATCGCGCAATTCGTCATTGTCCACCAGTTTACCGGCAGTTTCCATGGCACGCAGCAAGGTAGCCTCTGTGTAGGGTTTGGGCGGCTGTGTCCATTTCTCGTTCAATGTGGGCAGATGAGGTCCGCTTTCACCTTTTACAAAGGTAGGCAGAGTGCGTTCTTCATCTCCTTCACGCGGTTCTGTATCAGGGTCGGTCATGCCGTCGGGCAGATTGGTCTGCGGTTTGGCAAAGATGACACGCCATCCCGGTTCCAATATTTGTTTTCCGGTAACTTTGAATTCTATTCCATCTGTTTCGCCAATCACGGTTGTGGTAGAAAACTTACAGTCGGGATAAAATGCGGCAATGAAGCGGCGTGCCACAAGGTCGAACACACGTTTCTCCATATCCGTCAGGTTGACAGGAGGTTGCCCGGTGGGAATGATGGCATGGTGGTCGGTGACTTTCGAATTGTCGAACACCTTCTTTGATTTATTCAGCTTGGTACCGGCAAGCGGAGCTGTCAGTGTTTCGTATGGTTTCAGACCTGCCAGAATGCCGGGACATTTAGGGTAAATATCGTCACTCAGGAAAGTAGTATCCACACGTGGGTAGGTGGTAACTTTCTTTTCGTAGAGCGATTGGATAAGTTTTAATGTATCATCAGCCGAATATCCAAACTTTTTATTGCATTCTACCTGTAAAGAGGTCAAGTCGAAGAGTCGGGGAGGTGCTTCTGTTCCTGCTTTTTTGGTCACTTCTGTCACGGTAAAAGGAACATTCTTGATACGTTCCATCAATGCTTCGCCTGTGGAGAGATCAGTGATGGGAGGTATTCCTCTGTTTTCTACAGTCTTCTTGCTCTTTTTAGCCGATTCTTTTTGGTCACTTTCCTCTTGTGCCAGTTCTTCATCGCTTTTTCGGATGATGGCGGTAAAGGTCGTATCACGATATACAGTGGCAAGTACCCAATACTGTTGGGGAGTGAAGTTCTCAATTTCCAGTTGCCTTTTGACAATCAGAGCAAGGGTGGGTGTCTGTACGCGACCGATAGATAAAACCTGTCGGTTTTGTCCATACTTTAAGGTGTAAAGACGGGTGGCATTCATCCCCAATACCCAATCGCCGATGGCACGGCTTAAGCCGGCTTCGTACAACGGCTTGAAATCGGACTGGTCTTTCAGGTTTTGGAAACCTTCACGGATAGCTTCTTCGGTCAGTGATGAAATCCACAAGCGTTTCACCGGGCAGTGAGCGCCTGCTTTTTGCATCACCCATCGCTGAATCAGCTCTCCTTCTTGTCCGGCATCACCACAGTTTATAATCTCATCGGCTTTCTGCATTAAACTTTCGATTATGCGGAACTGCTTCTCTATACCCGGGTCATTGATGAGTTTGATTCCGAAACGTGGAGGAATCATCGGAAGGCTGGACAAGCTCCATGCTTTCCATGAAGGAGTATATTCATGCGGCTCCTTCAGGGTACAGAGATGCCCGAATGTCCAGGTCACCTGGTATCCGTTTCCTTCTATGTATCCGTCTTTTTTGTTTTTTGCTCCCAATACATCGGCGATATCGCGTGCAACGGAAGGCTTTTCGGCAATACAAACTATCATAATTTTCGTTCTGTCTAATAGGATTGCAAAGGTAACAAAAACGGCTGAAAGCAACTCTCTTTTCTCTTTAATTTATGAGAATTTAGAAACTGCTTTCAGCCGCTATCTGTACTTGATATGCTATTTAATCCATGTACCGTCTGCTTTTATTCTCAGGTTTTCCACTTCCTCGTCTGTGCTTTTGTTTTCCAAGTCGATGATATACCATTCTTCGGATACGGGTGTTTGTACGTATTCGGCATCATCGATGGTAAATCCGGGATACCGGGCATTAACAGCCTGTTTCACAGCTTGGGGAAGTTCGGAAGCACGTACGTCCCAACTGGTTCCCACCCATGTCTTCTTACTGTCGAAATAAACGTCTTTTTCTTTATTTTCATCCCAAATACTCACTTCCATGTAATCTTTTTCTTTTTCGATATCAAGAATACGGGCATTGGGGTACTTCTCTTTGATGAGGGCAGAGAAATCGTCCAAATCCGGTTGGGGAATGAAATCTTCATAGTAGTCCGAATCATTATCAACTTCAGTTCTGGTCAGAACACCTTCGGGCGAATAATATAAATCGACTTCCTGTTTGCCTTGCTCCACTTCGATTACATAAATGGTTTCCATGCCTGCTCGGGCTAGCATGTCTACATCGTCTATTTTCCAACCGGCATATTCACTTTGTTTGAAAGTCTCTTTCACCGGTTGTGGCAATGCTTCATAAGGTATATCGCTTTCCGTCATATACCATTCTGCCGACGAAGGATTATACCATGCTTCATGCGATGTTCCTTCGCTGTGGAAACTGGCAACGGCATAATTACCCTTTACTTCCCATTCCACAGACCGGGCTTGTGGATATTTGGAATTAAATGCTTCCCGGACAAGATTGGATACTGCCGATGCATCGGGAGTATCATTGTCGTTGTCACTACATGCGCTGAAAGTAAATACACTGATAGCTGCAAAAAATAAAAATAACATCCAGTTCTTTTTCATAATCGTTTTATTTTTATGGTTTCTTTGCGGCAAATTTAGAGGGAGAATCTAAAAAGATTCTGAAATTTGAAGCAAATTGCAGCTTTTCGGTTATTTTTTTACCTGCTTCTCTTTATTCGTTTTTATGAAGATACCAGTCTTTGTTTTGTGCACCGGAAGATCTTACCCATTCAGCGAATCCGGGGTATGCTGTAGTGATACGTACCTTTTCTGCCGGGACAGGGAAGTCTTTTACATCCGGTAAATGGATAGCAAAGGGCATATTGTCGTTGGATACATAAAACAAATTGTGCTCAGGTTGAGAGGCATCTTCTCCTGTACTCCATAAGTTGTTGTCGGCTTTATCGGTCGGCGGGTAATTGACAAGGTGCACTTCTTTGCCTCTTCCTTGGTCTGTGCTACAGATAATAAACGGATTATAGGGCGGAATTAGTTTATTATAGTCTGCATTTGCTATTTCTATGGTCACAGTATAGGTCTTTCCTATCACGTTTTTGATATTGTCAAAGAGGAGGACAGTAGGGTAGGTCTGTCCGCTTTCCATATTGTCGTTGCCGATGAATGTGGAACGTTCAGGTCCCTCGATAGTGATACTTTTGACATCTGTATAAGTAATATTTGTCAATTGGTAGCCAAAGCCGTTGTTATAAATACCTCCGTTATGACGAGGGGTAAACTTATCGATAATTTTGGTGATTTTATTGGTTTCTAATGTTTTGTAAATAGTGGATTCATAGTCTATCATAACATCATTCATGTCATAATCACCTTCTTCCGGCCATTTATCCTCATAGGTAAGTGTACCAAAAGTCGTTTGTACATTGTCATCCGGAGTTGGAGCGTTTTCATCCGGTAAATCGGGAATTGTATTTTTTTCCACTGCATCCTTTTGTTCAATGTCAAGATAGAATGTAGCATCGGAAAAGTTGTTATCCTTACCGTCTTCAAAACCGATAGTTACCATTTGTGTAGAAATGGCGTCCAATAAAGCGATGGTTCGTTTTTCACCTTGATAGTTCAGGTTGGGGCTTGAATATTTAGTGGCATTCCAGGCATTTCCTTTTACCGGGTTTTCGATAGTACCGTTATTGTTGGAGAACCCATTGGGTTGAAGGAAAAATCCGATGGCGACCCCTGCCGGGAATTCATCTTGGAATTGTGTTCCATCCCAATATTTTAATTCTACTTGGTCACGGGAAAATATAGAAGCCTGGTCTGTTCTGGTGATATTGGGAAATGCAATAATCTTTGTTATTTTATTTTCTTCAGGGGTTTCATTTTTCGGATAAGTATAATATCCAACTACATTTTTGTATCCGGCTCCGCTATTCACAAATACCAATTTTATTTTGGTTGCTTTCGATAAAATGATATCCGAGCTGAAGTTGTTTTCGAGAAATTCCGGATGTACTATGGATATGTATTTATTCTTTACGGTAGAGTATGTTTCTTTTATATTATAAAGTATATAGTCTGGCGTATTTGCTTTGGGAAGTAAATATGTCGGTTTTCCACTTTCGCTCCAATCTCCTAATATCTTGTATTCATCAGGATATTTAAATTCATTGACGGGGGTCACTGCCCGTGTCCTGTCTCTGTGCGAGGCAATATAGTCGTTTTGATTGAAGCTGATACTTTTGTCTTTGATTGTCAGTTCTATGGGGGAAACTGTTCCCAAATAATCGGAGTATAACCATATTTTCTCGGTTCGGGCCGGGATGGTAACATTGCCTGAGAACCGTCCTGATTTATCCGTTGAGGCTTTAAAAAGCCCTTTTATATTCTCTTTTTTAATAATAGAGCCATCCTCCGGTTCTTCTGTGGGGTTTTCATCGAAGAGTTCAAAAAGTACGAGATAGTCATTGAAACCATAATCAATGTTCACTTTAATAGTTTGCATTGTGTTGAAGTCAAAGTAGTCCTCTACGGAAGGTTTTTCCGGTTCGGGAGTCGGTTCGGGTGCACCGTTCAGTCCGTTTTTGTCCATGCAACTATATAACACGAACAGCGTTGCTGTGATTAGCACGCATTTTGTTAAATCCTTCATATCATTTTAAGATGTTAATCAAGCAAATGTAATTAAAAAATCGTTGATAACGAATAAAAGATGGGAATAAAAGCTTAAAAACAAGGATTATTTTATTTGGGGAGACAATTATCGGGATGAAGTGTAGTTTGGGTAAAATATAAAAGGCAAACTTGTTCGAAGTTCGCCTTTTATAAATTGAATGTGGTAAGGAAGACTTTTATTCTTCCAGCAATATTTCCATAATCTGTACTGCTGCTTTGGCTACAGAAGTACCCGGACCAAAGATAGCTGCTACACCTGCTTTATAAAGGAAGTCGTAGTCTTGGGCAGGAATTACACCTCCGGCAATAACCAGAATATCTTCGCGGCCTAACTTCTTCAACTCTTCCATCAGTTGCGGAATCAAAGTCTTGTGTCCGGCAGCCAGTGATGAAACGCCCACTGCATGAACATCGTTTTCCACTGCTTCACGGGCAGCTTCGGCAGGAGTCTGGAACAACGGTCCCATATCTACGTCGAAACCCAGGATGATCGCATTTTTTTGTCTCTTCAGATCGCGAATCCGTTCCATACACTCCATAACTGAAGAAGAACATGAAACCGGGTTGTTGTTATTTTGATTATTCATGTTTTTGTTCATTTTATTTTTCAAATTTAAAATTCAATCTAAAAAAGAATCAAAACAATAACTGTTCATATTGTTTATAACTAAATTAACTTTTATTTATAATCGTTTATCGACAGTTTATAGACAATTTAATCAGCTCTTTACTTATTGAATATCAATTACTCTTTTTGTTGTTTTGAACTTTATGCACATACTTTTTCCGAAAATATAACGGGTACGGCAGGTATATCAGCCTCGTCAAGTTTTTCGATATCTTGTAAAGAACCGATT
>OHBJ01002533.1_pt1 | contig 12273 bp, 7 predicted proteins | sample 1577241 | NCBI WGS metagenome assembly OHBJ01 (sample SAMEA3541594, study PRJEB24748) | human gut metagenome | biome: human gut; feature: human-associated habitat; material: faeces | place: China | collected 2012
TCTCAGCAGACGGTCAACGTGCGCCGGAGGTGTGGCGGCAGTACCGGCGGCGCTACGTGCTGTGGGCCGCAGCGGGACTGCTGCTGGCGGCGTCTGTGCTGGGCAGCACTCACATCTGGGCCTTTCAGGTGACGGGCAACGACACTGTGCCCACGGAGACCATTCTGCGGACGCTGGAGAAGTACGGCGTGATGCTGGGCAGCCGCAGCCGCATCGACCAGGAGGACCTGCGGAACCACGCGCTGATGGACCTGCCGGACGTGGTGTGGCTGACGGTGAACATACGCGGCTGCACCGCCCATGTACAGGTGGTGGAGCGGCAGCGGCCGCCGCACCTCTACACCGATGGGGAAAAGACCAACGTGGTGGCGGCACGGGACGGGCTGGTGACAAAGGTGCAGGCGCTGGACGGCCAGGCCCAGGTGCTGGCGGGTACCACCGTCACGGCGGGACAGGTGCTGATCTCCGGCGTGGTGGACTCCGACCGGCGGGGCTACCGGCTGCTCCACGGGCTGGGGCAGGTGTGGGCGCGGACGTGGTACGAGATGTCCGTATCCGTACCCCTGACGGTGCAGGAAAAGGAACGGGAGACGGGAGCTGTCACCCGATTGGCGCTGGACGTGGGAAGAAAGCGCATAAAAATCTACGGAAAGGGTAGCATGACCGGTCCTGATTGTGATAAAATGACCGTGTATCATCAGGCACGGCTGCCCTTTGGGCTGACACTGCCGGCGACGCTGGCGGTGGAGCGCACGGTGCGCTATGCCGCGGCGGAGACAGAGCGGCCGGAGGCGGAGGCCCGGGCCGAGGGGCAGGAGCAGCTGCTGCGGCAATTGCAGGTCATGCTGGATGCCGGCGAGGGTCAACTGCTGCGGCACAGCTTTGACGCCGCACGGCAGGGAAAATGGCTGGTGGTGACGCTCCGCGCGGAGTGTGAGGAACAGATCGGCGTATCATCGCCGCTATCGACCGATGGCGCCGAATAACGGCGGTATCGGAAATACACAGGATACAGGGAGGCAAAGACCCAACTATGGAACAACGCATCGGCATTGAACGGATGGAGGAGGCCATCAACCTGTTTGGCTCCTTCGATGAGAACATCCGCCTGTTGGAGACGGAATTTCAGGTACAGGTGGTGAACCGGGGCGGAGAGCTCGTGGTTTCCGGCGAACCGGAGAATGTGATGCTGGCGGTGAAGGCGGTGCAGGCGCTGCTGACGCTGTCCAACAAGGGCGAGAGCATCTCTGACCAGCATGTGCGCTACGTCATCGGGCTGGTACGGTCCGGTCAGTCCGAGCGCATCAGCGAGCTGACGCAGGACGTCATCTGCATCACCAGCAAGGGCCGCCCCGTGAAGCCCAAGACCATCGGCCAGAAGGAGTACGTCAACGCGATTCTGAAGCAGACCGTCACCATCGGCGTGGGTCCCGCCGGTACGGGAAAGACGTATCTGGCGGTGGCGGCGGCGGTGGCCGCCTTCCGGGACAAGCAGGTGAACCGCATCATCCTGACGCGGCCCGCCGTGGAGGCCGGCGAGCGGCTGGGCTTTCTGCCCGGCGATTTACAGAGCAAGGTAGATCCCTACCTGCGGCCGCTGTACGACGCGCTGTTTGACATGCTGGGCGCGGAGACGTATCAGAAATATCTGGAGCGGGGCAACATCGAGGTGGCACCGCTGGCCTATATGCGCGGCCGGACGCTGGACGACAGCTTTATCATTCTGGACGAGGCCCAGAACACCAGCCGCGAGCAGATGAAAATGTTCCTGACCCGTATGGGCTTTGGCTCCAAGGTGGTCATCACCGGCGACGTGACCCAGATCGACCTGCCCGCCGACAAGATCAGCGGCCTGAAGGAGGCCATGAAGGTGCTGCGGGATGTGGAGGGCGTGGCCATCTGCAAGCTCACCAAGGAGGACGTGGTGCGCCACGTCATGGTGCAGCGTATCATCGAGGCTTACGCGAAATTTGAGGAGAAAAAGAAATGAAACGACACTATATCCCTGTGACGGCGGACGTGCCGGGGGTCAGCGACAGCACAAAGAGCTTCCTGAGGAAGGTCATCCGCACGGCCCTGACGGAGCAGGGCGTGAACGTGCCCTGCGAGGTGGACGTATATGTCACCGGCGATGCGGGCATACAGGAATTGAACCGCGAGATGCGGCAGGTGGACAGGCCCACGGATGTGCTGAGCTTTCCGGCGCTGGAGCTGGCGGAGGGCGAACTGCCCGCAGAGGAGGACGCGGACGTGGCCACCGGCTTCGTGCCGCTGGGTGACATGGCCATCTCACTGGAGCGGGTGAAGGCGCAGGCCAAGGAGTACGGCCACAGCAACCGGCGGGAGCTGGCGTATCTGGCGGTACACTCGGTGCTGCACCTGCTGGGCTACGACCACATGGACGAGGGACCGCAAAAGGCGCGGATGCGGGCGCGGGAGGAGGCCGTCATGGCCGTCCTGGGTCTGGAACGGAAATGAATATACAAAAATGCTCAAATGAAAGAAAGTTGAGGATCACCTGATGGAAAAAATTACGAAAACGGCGATGATCACCGTATGCGGACGGCCCAATGTGGGCAAGTCCAGTCTGACCAACGCGCTGGTGGGCGAGAAGATCGCCATCGTGTCGGACAAGCCCCAGACCACCCGCAACCGCATTTACGGCGTGGTGAATCGGGACGGCACCCAGTACGTGCTGCTGGACACCCCGGGCCTGCACAAGCCCCGCAGCCGTCTGGGCGACTACATGGTGAAGGTGGTGCGGGAGAGCCTGAGCGACGTGGAGTGCGCGCTGCTGCTGGTGGAGCCCATCGCCCATGTGGGAGAGCCGGAGCGGGTGCTGCTCCAGCGTATTCAGGAGGAGCATCTGCCCTGCGTGCTGTGTATCAACAAGATCGACACGGTGGAGAAGAAGGAGGCGCTGCTGGAGGTCATCGCAGCGTACAGTGAGGCGTATGACGGCTTCGATGCCATCATCCCCATCTCCGCACGGACAGGGGACGGGCTGGATGACCTGATGGCCCAGCTGGCCAAGTACGCACAGGAGGGACCCCAACTGTTCCCCGATGGCATGACCACCGATCAGGCGGACAGCCAGGTGTGCGCCGAGATCGTGCGGGAGAAGATGCTGCGGTGTCTGGACAAGGAGATCCCCCACGGCACGGCGGTGGAGGTGACGAAGTTCTCCGAGCGGGAGGACAGCGGCATCATCGATCTGGACGTGACCATCTACTGCGAAAAGGCCAGTCACAAGGGCATCATCATCGGCAAGGGCGGCGAGATGCTCAAGCGCATCAGCTCCGCCGCCCGCCGGGACATCGAGAAGTTCATGGGCACCAAGGTCTTTCTTCAGACATGGGTGAAGGTCAAGGAAAACTGGCGGGATAATCCCAACTTCATCAGAAGTCAGGGCTATAACGAGGAGTAAGGCTGCGGTCGCAGCATGCACTCCGGCCAGTTTTTGCGCATTTCATTCGGAGTCAAGGCTACAACGAGGACTGACAGCAACAATTTTCCAGCCATAAATCCGGCGAAAGCTCCCATGCTAACGGCGTGGAGGTGAACGCCGTGGACTATTGGGACTTATTTCTGGACACCGGCGCGCCGGAGGCGTATCTGCTCTACCGGGACGCACAGGAGACGGTATGCAAACAGGAAAAGCAGTGACCTCCGGCGTGGTGCTGCGGGTCACAGACACAAAAGAGACAGACCGGATACTGACCGTTCTGACGCCGGACAGGGGCAAAATACCCCTCATCGCACGGGGCGCACGGCGGAAGAACAGCCGGCTGGCCGCCGCCTGCCAGATGCCGGCCTATTCCGAGCTGACCATCTACAAGCGAGGCGGCTGGTATCTGCTGGACGAGGCGTCGCCCATCGAGCTGTTCGACGGGCTGGGGCGGGACATTGAGCTGCTGGCGCTGGCCGCGTGGTTCTGTGAGCTGACGGAGGCGGTGTGCGCCGAGGAGACGGCCTGCCCGGAGATACTGTCGCTGCTGCTGAACGGGCTGTACGCCCTGTGCTACACGGAGAAGGAGCCGCAGCTGGTGAAGGCGGCCTTCCAGTTCCGGCTCATGGCGCTGGCGGGGTTCGAGCCGCTGGCGGAGGGCTGCGCCGTGTGCGGCGCACGGGATGTGCGCGCGCCCATGCTGGACATCTTCGGCGGGTTCGTCACCTGCGGCGAATGCAAAAGCCCGGACAGCCGGATGCGCCTGCCCCTGACAGAGGGCGGGCTGGCGGCGCTGCGGCATGTGCTGGGCGCGGACGGCAAGCGGCTGTACAGCTTCACGCTGGAAAAAAGCGCCTTGCAGACGCTGGATCACGCGGGAGAGGCCTTTATCGCCGCCCAGCTGGAGCGCAGCTTCCGGACGCTGGACTACTATAAATCCATTTTGCCGCAAGAGGAACCTACATATGACTGACTTATTTGAAAAATCCATCCGCACGCTGGAGCTCCCGGCGGTGCTGGAAAAGCTGGCGGCCAAGGCGGTCAGCGACGCCGCCAAGGAGCGGTGCCTGCGCCTGACTCCCGCCACAGACACGCAGGAGGTGCTGCACCTGCTGGATGAGACCGACGCCGCCAAGGAGCGGCTGGGTCTCCACGGCAGCCCCTCCTTCTCCGGGGTCAAGGATGTATCCGCCGCCCTGACCCGTGCCGACCACGGCGGTATGCTGAACACCCGTGAACTGCTGGATGTGGCAGGCGTGCTGACCGCCAGCCGCCGGGTCAGCGAATACGACGCCCAGCGGCAGGGGGAGGCCACGGTGCTGGACCGGCTGTTCTCCTCTCTGCACACCAACCGCTATCTGGAGGATAAGATACGCTCCGCCATTCTGGACGAGGAGACCATCGCCGACACCGCCAGCCCGGAGCTGGCGGACATCCGCCGGAAAATGCGGGCGGCCGCCACCAAGGGGCGGCAGATATTGCAGCGGATCATCTCGTCCCCCTCCTACGCCAAGGTGCTGCAGGAGGCTCTCATCACCCAGCGGGACGGGCGGTTTGTGGTGCCGGTCAAGGCGGAGTGCAAGGGCAGTCTGCCGGGTCTGGTACACGACATCTCCTCCTCCGGCGCCACGCTGTTCGTGGAGCCCATGGGCGTGGTGCAGGCCAACAACGAGCTGAAGGAGCTGCAGGCGCGGGAGGAAAAGGAGATCGACCGGGTGCTGCGGATGCTGTCCGGCGAGTGCGCGGCGCAGCGGGAGAACATCCTGTACGACTACGATCTGCTGGTGCAGCTGGACGCCATCTTCGCCCGCGCGCAGCTGAGCTACGCCATGGACGCCGGGCGGCCGCTGGTGCGCAAAAGAGGCGGCATCGACCTGCGGCGGGCGCGGCACCCCCTGCTGGATCCGGCCAAGGCGGTACCGGTGACGGTGGCGCTGGGCGGCGCATACGATACGCTGGTCATCACCGGCCCCAACACCGGCGGCAAGACCGTCACGCTGAAAACCCTGGGGCTGCTGTGCCTGATGGCACAGTGCGGCCTGCACATCCCCGCCGGGGATCAGAGCGCGGTGCAGGTGTTCGACAGGGTACTGGCAGACGTGGGCGACGAGCAGTCCATCGAGCAGAGCCTGTCCACCTTCTCGGCGCACATGGCCAACACGGTAGAAATACTGAAGCAGGCGGACGACCGGAGCCTGATCCTGTTCGACGAGCTGGGCGCGGGCACCGACCCGGTGGAGGGCGCGGCGCTGGCCATCGCCATCATTCAGGATGTACGGGGCAAGGGCGCGCTGACCGCCGCCACCACCCACTACGCGGAATTAAAGACCTTCGCCATGACCACGGCGGGGGTGGAGAACGCCAGCTGCGAGTTCGACGTGCAGACGCTGCGCCCCACCTACCGGCTGCTGATCGGCATACCGGGCAAGTCCAATGCCTTCGCCATCTCCCGGCGGCTGGGGCTGGACGAGAGCGTGATCGAAAACGCCAAGGCGCAGATGGACAACGAGTCCGTGCGGTTCGAGGACGTGCTGACCCAGCTGGAGGAAAAGCGGCAGCGGCTGGAAAAAGCCCAGAACGAGGCGGATCGCCTGTGGCGGCAGCGGGAGGAGGACGCGCGGAAGGCGCGGACATTCCGCGAGCAGATGGAAAAAGCCCGCGACAACGCCCGCAGCAAGGGCGAGGCCGACGCCCGGCGCATCGTGCAGCAGGCGCAGCGGCAGGCGGACGCCGTGTTCGCCGAGCTGGATGAGCTGCGAAAGCAGCAGCAGAAGCAGGCGGACTATCAGACGCTGAACGAGCGCAAAAGCGACGTGAAGCGCCGTCTCAACGAGGCGGAAAGCGACCTGCACCGTCACGACGACACGCCGGAGCCGATCCCCACGCCCAGCCGCCCCATCGCCGTGGGCGACACGGTGGAGCTGGCCGGCGTCCACACAGGCGCGGGGCAGCCGCCAGCATTAGTTTTCTCATCATGCCTGAGTCTCTACTTTTTTCGTGGGCGGAATAGTATCGTTGCGGCGGTCGACGGCATCGATGACCTCGTGGGCGAGGTGAGCGAATGCTTCGCCGGTGATAGTGTCTTCGAGAGCTATGGGGCTTCCGCTGTCGCCCGACGAGCAGATGTCGGCCACAAGAGGAATCTGCGACAGCAGGGGCACACCGGCCTCTTCGGCCAGACGCGAGCCGCCGTCGTGGCCGAAGATATAATAACGTTCGTCGGGATGGGGAGCCGGGGTGAACCACGACATATTCTCGACAACGCCGAGAACAGGCACGTTGACCTTGTCGCCGGTGAACATCGCTATCCCCTTGCGGGCGTCGGCGAGAGCGACTTCCTGAGGGGTGGTGACAATGATCGCGCCGGTGATACCGAGGGTCTGCACGAGCGTCAGATGGATGTCGCTCGTGCCAGGAGGCATATCGATGAGGAAATAGTCGAGCTCGCCCCAGTCGGCGTCGCAGATGAGCTGGCGCAGGGCGTTGCTTGCCATGGCGCCGCGCCAGAGCACGGCCTTGTCGGGGTCGACCACGAAGCCTATCGACAGAATCTTGACTCCATGGCTCTCGGCGGGAATTATGAGGTCGCGGCCGTTGACCTTGTGGACAAACAGCTCGGCTTTCTCAAGCCCGAACATTTTCGGAACCGACGGGCCGAAGATGTCGGCGTCGAGCAGACCGACACGGTAGCCTTCGCGGGCGAGAGCAACGGCGAGGTTGCTGGCTACGGTAGATTTCCCGACGCCTCCCTTGCCGCTCGATACGCCGATGATATTTTTCACACCGGGCAGCGGATTGACCGGTTCCTCGGCTACGACACGGCGCGAGGTCAGGTTTATCTCAACCTCGACATCGCGTCCGCAGGCAACATGGATAGCGGCCTCGCAGGCTTTGGCAAGCGATTTGCGGAAAGGATCGGTCGGACGGTCGAAAACGAGCGAAAAACTGACGTGGCGCCCGTTGATGCGCAGATCGTCGGCTACCATGTTGTTCTCGATAACGCTGTGTCCGTTGCCGGGATAGCGCACTGTTGCCAGAGCGTCGAGGATAAGTTTGGGATAGAGTTGTTCAGCCATGGCTTGAAGATGGTTTGTTTATTCGAAAATCTGAGGCATCTGGATATGGCCGCGCGAGAAGCTGCGGTAGGTGTCGGGCTCGATCTCTACGTCGGGCTCGCGCAGCGGAGCGCCGTCGGCAGGCAGACGCCAGCGAAGATATTTTATCGAGAGGCCGCGGTCGATCCACTGGCTCTCGTAGTAGGTTCTTATTTCTGTCAGCTCGGCGGGAGCACCCGATGCGGGATTGTGGAGGTCGGCGATGTCGGCCTCGGCCGTCAGGGAGTTTTCGGCGAGCATGGCTTTTGTATAGGTGTAGAGAAAAGGGCTGTCGGTCTTGAGATTGACGGCACCGCCGGGAGCGAGCACCCGGCTGTAGAGACCGCAGAAGCGCGTTCCCGTCAGCCGCTTGGTAGCCTTCTTCATCTGGGGATCGGGGAATGTTATCCATATTTCGGCGACTTCGCCCGGAGCGAAGAAGCGGTCGAGCAGTTCTATCGAGGTGCGCAGGAAAGCGGCGTTGGCTATGCCGCGGTCGCGCACCTTTGTCGCGCCGCTCCACATTCTCGCGCCCTTGATGTCGATTCCTATGAAGTTGCGGTCGGGAAAGCGTTCGGCGAGGCCGACGGTGTATTCCCCTTTGCCGCATCCGAGCTCAAGCACTATGGGGTTGGAATTGCCGAAGACCTCGGCTCCCCAGCGGCCGCGCAGCGGACAGCCTCCGGCCTCTTCGAGGGTGCGCCAGGGGAACTGGAAGACGCAGTCGAGCGTCTCCATCTCGCTGAATTTGCGCAACTTATTCTTTCCCATAGCCTTATCTGAAAATCTTCAGAGCGCCGGAGAGGCCGCCTTCGGCAGTGGCGCTGACAAGGATTATATTTCCGCGCGGAACGTCGACAGTCAAGGCAACATTCAGAGCGCCTCCGGCGTTAGCTTCGGCGAGACGCCGGCCGGTTATGTCGAACACTCTCACCTCGGCCAGCGGAACGTTGGCGCCGACAATCAGGGCCGAGCCCTCGAAATGGCCTTTCAGCAGAAGGCGGTTCCCGGCATCGGTGTCAGCGGCGATGTCGTCGAGCCCCGAATTGACGATGCGGAACTCTTTCCACTGGTCGGCGGCCGCGAAGCTCTCGATAAGGTCGCCCGGAACAGAGAGGATAACCTCAGGCTGATCTACCCCTTCCCATACCTCGGTTCCGAGTTCGGGGACAACGGCGATCGTCGGGCCGTCGAAGCGCTTGACAGCGGTGCATCCGCTGAACGCCCGGTCGCCGATATAGTCGAGCGAGCCGGAGAGATGGAATTCCGACATAGAGGCGCCGGCAAAGGCATAGCGGCCGATCTCGACGATGTCGTCGCCGGGATTGAGAGCGCCCTCATAGGCTGTCAGCCCCTTGTAGGTGGCGTCGGCAACCTCCGCGGCGCCGCGACCACCGCTGAGCGATGTCAGCGATGAGGCGTCGAAGAAAGCGCCGCGGCCTATGGCAGGCACCCATGCAGGCATCGCCAGAGATTTCAGGGCGCTTCCGGCGAAAGCCCAGTCGCCGATAGTGCGCAGAGGGCATTCCGTGAGGTCGAGGCTCTCGATTCCGCTTCCGGCGAAAGCGCGCTCGCCGATGGTGCGCAGGGCCGTCGGCGTGAATGTCAGCCCGGTAACGCCTGTGCAGCCGGCGAAAGCGCCGTCGCCTATGGCGGTGACGCCGTTGCCGAGGGTGACATTCTTAAGCGCCGTGCATCCGGCAAAAGCGCGCTGCGGCACCTCGGGCGCGAGAAAGCTCACCGAGGCGAGCCTGTCGCACCCCTCGAAGACAGCGGCTCCGACGGTAGCGACAGTGGCGGGAATGATTGCCTTTGTCAGGCCTGTGCACGACGCGAAAGCTCCCGCTCCGATATTCTTCACGCCGGCGGGGATGGTCAGCGATGTCAGGGCCGACCCGGCAAGGGCGCCGTCGCCGACAGACGTCAGCGACGAGGGGAGAACTACAGTCGTAGCTTTCAGTCCGGCCAGCGACATGCGCGGCAGTTCGCCGGCGCGGCATGTTGAGAGCGAAAACATCGGGCGATCCCCTTCGAAAGCGGCTATCGAGGCATTTCCGAGGTCGAGCGTTGTCAGCGAGGTCATTTTCGACGAGATAAAGTCGAGGTCGCGCACGTCGAGGCTGCCGCTGACAGAGAGCGAAGTCGCCGAAACGTTCGAGCCTACGCGGCTTGCGAGTGTTCCGGGAGAAACAGCGTCGAGACTGAGCTGCTGGGCGCTGACGCCCGTCGCGACCGCCATTGCGGCCACAAGAATTGCGATATATTTCATGATTTGACGGTTCATAGGGAAATTAACCGCAAAATTAAGCAAAAAACAATGAAAAACCCCTCGCTTTCACCTTTTTTAAGTACAAACAAAGCGGGCGCCCGCCGGGGCGCCCGCCAATATGTTGGATTGGTTAATTTAGCGGATTACTTTCTCTACCTTCTTGCCGGCGACCTTGATGAAGATGCCGTTTTCGGGGTTGGCTACGCGAACACCCTGAAGGTTGTAGTAGACAGCGTCGGCGCTCTCGGCTTCGATAGACTCGATAGAATCCTGCTTAGTCTCGGCTTCGAGTTTGATAGTCTTGTCGTTGAGGTTGACGGTCATCTTAACCTTTCCGGCGAAGTCGTCGGGAAGCTGCCATGAACCTTTGCCACCGATGAAGATCTCGCCTTCATAGACGTTGTCGGTGAAGGTGAAGGGGAGCTGCTGGTCGTTCTGCGATGCACCGATCGAGCTATTGTCCCAGCCATCGAGCTTGCTGTAGAAACGGAACGAGTTGTTCTCTTTGGCCTCGAATTCGAATTCGCCGGTGTAGATGCCCGAACCCTTTTCGGTTTCGGCGAGGATATAGTCGGCGAACTTGTCGGCATTTGCTTCTGAAGGCTCAACCCATCCTACGATGGCGCCGTTGAGATAGAGCTGCTCGGGAGTGGTGGCGGGCTCGGGTTCGTCGCCGGTCACATATTTGATCAGTTTGATATTGGTCACCTCGATGGTAGTGTTGGCAGGATTGGTGCCCCAGTCGAAGAGAAGGATAACGTTTTCGAGAGGCTTGTTAGTGTAGACAGGCGATTTAAAGTGCTGGACTTCAGCAGTCATAGCGAGATCCTGATCTACAGCGAAAGTGCCGTCAGCGCCGTTTTGATAGAGTTTCACGTGGCCGGTAAAAGCATTGTCGGCCTTATAGTCGAACTCGAGCTGATAAACATCTTCGGCGGTGAAGCTGACCCCGGTGGGAATCTTGAACTGAGCCTGCCAGCGTTCGAAAGTGGCGGCGGTCAGCACGAAGGTAGCGGCGTCGGCAGTCAGAGTGTAGCTATACTGGTCGCTGGGAGTCCATCCGGGAGCGAAGAAGATATTGTCGGCGGGGATGGTTTCGGGAGCGTTGTAGACATTCTTCGGAGTGCGTCCGTCGGTAGGATCGGTCGGCTCGGGGCCGGGGCCCGGTTCCTCACCGCCTTTGGTGAAAGTGAATTCGAAGGGGAATTCGAGAGAGCCTCCATACCAGTCAGCAGCAGACATACGTTTGAAGAATCCCTTGTAGGCTGTGCCTTCGGTAAAAGTACCGGCTGTTGTGGCAGTATATACGCCGTCGGCAAGAGTCAGAGGTGTTTCGCCAACGCCCTCAACGAAGAAATAACCGGCATCGACAAGACCGATGAAAGTCGCGGGGTCGAGATTTTCGAACTTGGCTTCGATAGCGATGTTGTTGTCGGCAGTAGCTGTCAGAGTATAGACTACTTTTGCCGTTTTCTTGGTTGTTCCGTCCTGAGCGTTGGTGAAGGTGACTTCAGAGTAGGCGTTTTCGCCGCTCATGCCCTGGCCCTGATGGACTGTTTCAGCCGCCATGGCTGTGCCGCAGAGCGAAGCACCGAGGCAAACGAGAGTAAAAAACTTTTTCATTTAAAATACTTCCTTTCGTTTTTTCATGGATCTTTTTCCTTGCTACAGTTGCCATCATAAAAGCGGGTTGTAAAATCAAAAAGTCTGCTTTTGTAAAATCACTGTAAAGGGCAAAAAAGGACGTTTCCCAATAGAAAACGTCCTTTTTTGAGCATTTTTCTCTTTACGTCCAATAGCTAAAATTCGTGATCTCATATTCTGCCGTGCGTTCGCCCGCGGCGTCGTAGGCCGAGAGCACAAAGCGGTCATACTCCCCGTCGCTGCGCGGCTTTTCGTCCAACCGATAGGTGCCGAGGAAATACCGCCGCCCGCCATCTTCGATCAGCTCGTCCACGGGGTAGACGCATCGTGTCTGATAAACATAATCCTGCATCTCCCCGTCCCACTTGTCCCGGCGCATCTGACAGATCTCCACGCGCGCAACGCTGCTGTCGTCGATGCGCCCGAACAATTCCAGCGTACCCTGTTCGCCGTGCGGCCACCGGCTGCACCCGCCAGCTTGAAAGGTTTCCCCGTCCGAACAGTCAAGCAAGGTGCCGTTTGCTTCCTGCCAGAAAAGGCCATGGCGATCGACTTCCGCGCACAAAAGTGCATTCTCTCCCGCCATCAGGTAATACCGCCGCCCCGCCTGCGTGCCGCAGGACGCCACAACGTGCGTTTCCTCATAGATGCCATGGAACTCTTCCAGCATGTGTACCGCCATCATCGGCGTAAGCTTGGCGTCTGCAAGGAAGAGGTACAGTACTGCCGCACAGAGCATCACCGCAGCGGCGCGCAGCGCGCGGTGCAGACGAGAGGTCTTCCGTTTGATTTTTTTCATGTCTGCACCACCCTCTCCG
>OHBJ01002543.1_pt1 | contig 12255 bp, 13 predicted proteins | sample 1577241 | NCBI WGS metagenome assembly OHBJ01 (sample SAMEA3541594, study PRJEB24748) | human gut metagenome | biome: human gut; feature: human-associated habitat; material: faeces | place: China | collected 2012
CGGGCGTAAGAGATTTGAAGGGAGCTGTCCTTAGTACGAGAGGACCGGGATGGACGTACCTCTGGTGCACCAGTTGTCCTGCCAAGGGCATAGCTGGGTAGCTATGTACGGACGAGATAAACGCTGAAAGCATCTAAGCGTGAAACTCTCCCTAAGATGAGATCTCTCATCCTTTATGGAGTAAGGGCCCAGAAAGACGATCTGGTTGATAGGCCGGAGGTGGAAGTACAGTAATGTATGCAGCTGACCGGTACTAATAGCCCGAGGGCTTGACCTACAATAATGCAGGCAATCTAAGCCTTCTCCCATCTGACTTCTTTGTTCGGTTTTCAGGGTACAAGTGAAATAGGAAGTTGGTGCTGATTAGGGCGAGGGTCCACCCGTTCCCATCCCGAACACGGAAGTTAAGCTCGCTTCTGCTGACAATACTTGGCTGGAGACGGCCCGGGAAGATAGGTAGCGCCAACACAAAGCCCACGACTTTTGTCGTGGGCTTTGTCTTATTTTATGATGCCTTTGCTACGCGAAGATGGCGCGGCGCGCTGTACTTCGTCTCGTGTGAGATATACTGTACTGCTGCACGGGAAAGGAGTATTTTAGAAACCAACTACGTTACGCAAACTGCGTTATGCTGTTGGCCTAAGTTATTGGCGTTGTTGCGGATGGTAAACATGGACTCGGCGGTAATGCGCTCGCTCTTGGCGGCGTTGTACTGGGCGGTCATGGCCAGCTCCTTCAGGCTTATCAGCACCTTGCCGTCGGTGCTGCGGATGATGTTGCCGTCCACGATATCCATATTGTATACCGCCTGACGGGTCAGAGAGGTGGAGAGTGCAGCTCAAGCTGTGTTTTTCCCATCAACATGCAGTGCAAAACAAGCTGCACTGTACATTTTGCGGCCACGGGGGGATGGCTCCTCTTTTGAGACCGGTCAGGGTGTGCATTGGTTTTCGGATGTGGTTTCGGGATACGTGCACCGCTGGCTCGAAGTACATACTTAGAGCGGCAAGAACTTCCTTTATGTTGTGATCGATAATGAAGCAATAAAAAAAGCGGAGGTAATGCTCGGTGGTCGTAAAACAGTAATATGCGAATTTCTTGGAACAGGCATGATTTCGGTCATGCCTGTTCCGCTTTTATCAGTTCATCCACGGGAATGTAGCCAACGAGGTCATATTCGATATGTACCTTCTGTTTGCGCTTACCGCTGGACTTGTCGGGTGCTTCCACATAAACCACCTTTACAAGTTCTCTGAGGGCGTATGGCGTGAGTTCCGTGAGTGTGGTGTATCTGCGTACCCGCTGAATAAACTGTTCAAGGTTTTCTATCTGCCGTTCCTGTACTTCGACTTCTTTTTGCAGATTTACGATTTCAACTTTAAGCTGCGCCTGTTCGTCCTCGTAAGTTTTGCTCATCATGGCAAAGCGTTCGTCGCTCAGATTGCCCTTGGCGTTATCCTCGTAGATTTTGATAAACAGGCGGTCAAGCTCCCCTATACGCTTTTCTGCCTGTGCCAGACGCTTCTTATATACCTTTATGGTTTCCTCGCTTTGCAGACGGAGCTTTTGCTCCATTTCCACCCTAAAATGCGCTTCGTATTGGCTCACGAAAGAGATAACTTCTTTCATGTGTTTCCAGACCACATCCTCCAAAACGACGGCTCGGATGTAATGCCCGCTGCACTTGTCCTTGTTGGCTCGGTGCGTGGAGCAGATGAAAAAGTCCTGCCGCTTTTCAAAGTAGTTGGTGGTGGAGTAGTAGAGCTTCTGTCTGCAATCAGCGCAGAACACCAAGCCCGAAAACGGACTGCTCTTGCCCGTTGCCGTTCTCCTGTGTCGCTGCTGTCTGATTTCCTGCACCTTGTCAAAGACTTCCTGTTTGATAATCGCAGGATGAGTATTGTAGAAAATCTTTTGATTTTCTTCGGGATTCTCCCTCTGCTTCTTATCCCAAATGGAATTGGTATAGGTTTTGAAGTTGACAGTAGCACCAATATACTCTTTGCGTTCAAGAATATTGACGATGGTGCTTTCGTGCCAGCGATAAGGATTCTCCGGCTCGGTGTGCGGAGTTTTCACGCCCTGTTTGGTTTTGTATGCAGTGGGCGTAAGTATCTTTTCCCGTTCAAGTTGTTCGGCAATTTGGCTCGGTCCACGCCCGTTCATACAGAGCGTGAAAATCTTTTTGACCACCTGTGCCGCTTCTTCGTCGATGATCCATTTTGTTTTGTCCTCCGGATCTTTGCGATAGCCATACGGCACATGAACGGTCAACCTCTCGCCACGCTCACCCTTTGCCTTTTGCACTGCACGAATCTTTCTGCTTGTGTCTTTTGCGAAAAACTCGTTGAACCAGTTCTTTATACCGGCAATATCGCTGTCGGTACTGTTGGGATTGATACTGTCAAAGTGGTCGTTGATGGCAATGTACCGAACATCGTTCTGTGGAAATGTGTAGTTGATGTACAAGCCTGTCAGTGAGGAATTACGTCCAAGTCTTGAAAGGTCTTTCGTAATAACTGTGCCAACATTGCCTGCTTCAATCTCCGCAAGCATTTTCTGAAAGCCTGGGCGGTTAGCAAAGTCCACACCGCTGTAGCCGTCGTCGATGAAAAACGTCGGGTGGGGGAAGCGGTGGTCTCGTGCATATTGAAGCAGAATGGATTTTTGATTCTGGATAGAGTTCGACAAATCTTCCTTGCTGTTCTTCTTATCCTCTTTGGTGTCCTCGACGGACAATCTGCAATAAAGTGCTGTGATTCTATCTGTTGCCCTTAACATTTCGTTATCCTCCTTTGGTTGGGCAACTGTCTGTACAGGATTGGATTCTTGGATTATATCAAAAGAGGTGTCGTTGTTCATTCGCCATCCTCCGTGATACCTAATTCATCATCGGCAGCGTTCTGCTCCATAATGCGGTGGAGCTTCTTATCGAGAGTTTCCGTACCCTCGTAGCTGCCTGTAACTGTGTATTCTGTGCCGCCGATCTCGTCCACGATTTTCACATCGGGCAACCAAAAGGCAGACAGATTCTTGACGACGATGTTGCCCTTTTCATCGAAAGTAAACTCACGCTTGGGGGCATCATCGGGGCGAGGCTCGACCTTGGCATACGGGTCGGGATTGGAGAAATAGTATTCGGGAACTTCCTCGTCATACTCTCCGCTTGCAAGCTGTTCCTCAAACACAAGCTCGTCAATTTCATCGGCGGTGAGTTCGAGGACTTCTTCCTCTTTACGTTTTTTATCCATCGTGTCGAACCTCCTTTATGTTTCAGCTATCGATAAAAGCAAAATCCCTTAAATCCCGAAGATACCGTTCGCATTCGTAGAGATATTCAAATTCGTGAACATATACCGGTTTGCTCAAGTAAAACGACTTGGCCAACACAGAGCAATATGGCAAGGAAGAAGATTTTTGCTTTCCGCTTGTTGGAAAAACATAATTGAATCCCATATCAGATGCCTTATTTGAAGCACAAGAAAAATAACGAATACCAATTAATTGGTCGTATTCATTCTCAGCATCTTGTTGTGAGCCGATTTCACTTCTAACCCACTGCATCAAAAGCTGAGGAATAATGTATTCTGCTGCAAAGGGATCATTTTTATTAACTCTGATATACGAGCAAGCTGCTATTAATGGATACCAAAGCATATATGCAGCACGAACATTCGAGCTGTCCAATAATGAGCTCTCAATTCTTCTTTCAAATCGTTCATTAACGCGTCTATTGTTTAGAAAATCTTGTGGTTTAACACCTAACTCAATAACTTGAATATTGGTGTTAGAGTATTCCAACGTTCGTTCAAGTTTAAAGATTGATGCCAGCGCAAAATCTTGACGTGGGTTAATGTGAGTTTCTTCGCAACACAACTCCAAAGAAGTCCCTAAATATAAACTGGGATATCCAGCAATACTATATCTATTAGTTGAAACTTTTGAACGAAGATTATACGGAGTGTGAAATACGCGCTCTCTGCCATAAGGTTTGTTGTCACCAACGGCAGTAACACGGAACAACTTTAAACTATCATCAGTGTTATGATGATTTCGTCTATCCTCAAATTGTTCAATAGCACTTTTTTGATATATCTTTAAAGGCTTGTCCATAAAAATGTTCATTGCGCTTTTGAAGGAACTATATGCTTTGGATGGAAAGCCATTTAAGTAGTGAGCAACGGCCTTTGATAAATATCCACACGCTCTTTTCACTACTTTGCTATCAACACGGACATCATAACCATTATTAGGTAACAGATCTAATTTCTTTATGTAGTAATCAAATAACCCGTTTAAGGTTTGCAAAAAATCGTAGCCATCCCAACGAATTGGCAAAAATAATTTTTCGTCTTCCCACAGATTTTTAAATTCTAAATTTGAGATATCGATAATCATAAAATACCTCCTCTTCTGAAAAACAAATACAAAATCAATTTCAGAAATGGCGCTTACTATCACGTAAAGCAGAGAATAGCAAGCAAATCAAGTGGAGCCACACTTGAGAAAATCGCCGTGCTTGCCACCTGCTGAACTTGCAGAATAGCAAGCACAGCAGGTGTAGCTACACTCTGCGATTTTTGCAAAATCCAGTTTGCTTGCTAACCCCATAAATGGAGTTAGCAAGCAATGCACAGCGGTACCCACTCGTGCAAAAACTTGTTGGGCAGCATCCCAAACCCTTTAACAATTTCGGAGAAATTGGCTGCGCACTGGTAGTGCTGAACACTTATTACTTCCCTTTCATAAGCGCATACAAAAAACCAACAATACTGTTTTTCCGTGGTCTATATCTGCGAGGATATTTATAGTAGGTCTTTTTAACCTTGCCTCCGTAACCATTGCTAACCCATCGTTCTTTTTTACTGATATATTTTCTTTTTCTCATGGAAGACCTCATACATTATACAGCTCTAAGTCATCAAGCGTGACTTTCTATATAACGAATAACTTTATTGACATACTCGCTGCATTCTGGTGTACCAGCATACCAAATATTTGCTTGTCCAAAGCCAATTCCGTCTTGCCTTGCTCGTGGAACAACAAGTGTTCTTTGATCTTCCGGCAGTAAAAATCCATCTTTTCTATCTGCTTGGATGTTGAAAAATCTACCATTGTAAAATGGTCTGCGCCTAAATACAGTTGCATTTTTATACCAACCGACAATTACTGTTTGACTGTTTTCAGGCTTGGCACAGAAGACAACCAAAACATCATCAAGATATGTCTTTCCCTTTGCGAAAGGATCAATTCTTTCAATATGTAAAGAGTTGTATGTGTTAGTTGCGATACCTTCTTCGTAGCCAATACGATACTTAGTTTCTACAAATCCCCTGTATTGTCCATCGGCACATTCTTCAAAATTATGCTTTTCATAAGCATCGTGCATTTTTGCAACATAGGCTCCGCCGTTTTTCGGAGCAACCCTGTCAAGACGCGTGTTGTAGTACGGCAAGTACGAAATATTGCAAAACAAAATGCGTATCACAATTTAGCCCTCCTTCTGTATTCTTTCCCGTACATATTCCTCAGTTAATTCGATATACCCCCAACCATTTCTGACTATGCCAGCCCATTCAAGAATGGCAACCAAAGCAAATGTTGGGTCAAAACAACTTTCCCCCGTAGTTTTCCCAAAATAGTTCTTCATAATTGCTCCGGCAACTGTTGTTTCTTCACACCCTGGATCGCCAAGTCTTCTCCGTCCATATCCCTTTTTTGCCTTGCCGCCCTGTGATTCCAACAATTCAGTAATAACATCAAAGACTGAGTATTCATAATCTAAAATTTCATCGCAGGAGAACTTTTCCTCATCCACGATGCGAAGAACATACTCTTTCCCCTTGTATGTGCGGACAGTGGCTAAGCCGTTACAACTTATCAGTTTTGCTTTAACAATATCGGATGCTTTGCTACTTTGAGGATCTATTTTCCATGTGCTTGTATCAATATCTTCAACAGAATAAGGCTGTACATTATCCACCAGATTCATTGCAACAAGCAAATCATTTAGTTTCTTTTTCGCGGCAGGGTATGATATCCCTTGCTCCGTTTGTAGTGATTTAAGATTTCCTTGATTCTTCAAAAAAGATAATAGAAAAGAGATTTGCTCATCTGAAAGCTTATCAAAGACACTAACTTCAAAATCTTTCTTGATTTCCAAGCCGCAACTGCCACATTGTAATGTGGAAATATGAAGCTCTCCACCGCAAGACGGGCAAGAGGAAATAAAATTATACATACGGACACCTCCACTTAAAATTATAATCAACTATCGTAAAATTGTCAATAGTTAGTATTGAATTATATTATTCTAATTCAAGGGAGAGGGATTGCCTTGTAACTGTTCTTAAGTTTTTCAGACCAAAATCATTTGTTGCGTATTTGGTAAAGTTATCCACCCCGGAGCGAAACAATTTCGCCAAATCGTTTTTCTCGAATCTGTGAAATAAATATGCCGAAAAGCAAGTATTGTAACGCTTCTAAATTCTTTCGCGCCGATGGGGTAAGGCGGATATACCCGCATTTGTACTAAGCTATACAGAGCAGAAAACAAGCGTTTTTCGACCCTTAAACGCATAAAAACAGGCGGCATCCAACCGAAGTTGAATGTCGCCTGTTTTGTCCAATCCTGTCTGACAGATGCCGATTTCGTACTTTTCTCAAATTACTGTCTTATCGGCACACGGCAAACCGCCAAGCCGCGCTCCAAAAACGGAACTACGACGCTGACTGACTCCGCTAGAGTTAGTATAGCGAAGGTCTTGGCAAAGATCAATAGTCCGGATGTTTTTAAATATGTTCCGGCTGCAGGCGATACGCCATTGTCGGTTCTTGCGCTTCTGTTGCGGGTGTGGTAGGATAAACCAAATATACGTTGGGGGGCGCGAAGGATGGACATCACAATACGAAGGATGCGCAGCGGCGACGCTGACGAGCTGTATCGGCTGCTGTCAGATCCCGTGGTGATGCGCTATCTGGAGCCGCCCTATGACCGTGTGCAGACGGAAGCATTCCTGCACGATGCGGGGTTGTCCGAACCGCCTCTTGTGTACGCCGTCCAGGAGGACGAGCGCTTTATCGGATATGTCATCTATCACGAATATGATGCGGACAGTATGGAGATCGGCTGGGTACTGTTTCCGGAGTACTGGGGGCGCGGCTACGCGTCGGAGCTGACGGACCGGCTCATTGACCGGGCGCGGCAGGCACAGAAGGACGTTGTCATCGAGTGTGTGCCGGAGCAGACGGCGACGATGCACCTTGCCGGCAAGAAGGGCTTCCGCAGCGACGGAGTTTCCGATGGGCTGGCGGTATACCGGCTTGCAGACCGGCGCTGAATGTGGAAAGGAGCGCGGTATGGCGTTTGATTTTAAGAAGGAGTATCGGGAGTTTTATCTGCCGAAGGATCGGCCGGAGATCGTGGCGGTGCCCGCCATGCACTACATGGCAGTGCGGGGACAGGGTGACCCGAATCAGCCGGAGGGTGCGTACCAGCAGGCGATACAGATGCTGTATACCGTGGCGTACACGCTGAAAATGAGCGGGCGGGCCGGTCATGAGATCGACGGCTTCTTCGACTATGTGGTGCCGCCGCTGGAGGGCTTCTGGCAGCAGGGGCAGACCGGCACTGCGGACAAGGCGGCGTTCCGGTGGGTCTCGGTCATCCGGCTGCCGGATTTCGTGACAGAGGAGGAGCTGTGCTGGGCGAAGCAGGCCGCGTGGGAGAAGAAAAAGCTGGACTGCGGCGCGGTGGAGTTCCTGACGGTGGAGGAGGGGCTGTGCGTGCAGTGCATGCACCTGGGGCCCTTCGACACGGAGGCGGAGACGGTGGCAAGGATGGACAGCTTTCTGGCGGAAAAAGGATATGTGAACGACCTGTCAGAGACACGTATGCACCACGAGATCTACTTGTCGGACGCGCGGCGCGTGATACCGGAGAAGTGGAAAACGGTGATACGGCACCCCATCCGCAGGGGATGAGATACATAAGCAGCCATATACAAAGGAGATCCGGAACATGACAGAAAAATGCGGAGAAGTGGTGATCCGTGACGCGGTGCTGACGGACGCGGAGCGGATACGGGAAATATACGACCACTACGTGCGGCACACGGCCATCAGCTTCGAGTACGAGACGCCGACGCGGGAGGAGATGCGGGAGCGGATGCACCGGACCATGACGCGGTTCCCCTACCTGGCGGCGGAGCGGGACGGTGTGGTGCAAGGCTACGCCTACGCGGGGCCCTTCAAGGAGAGGGCGGCCTATGACTGGTGCTGCGAGCTGTCCATTTATCTGGCGCAGGATGCCCGGAAGTGCGGCATGGGGCGGCGTCTCTACGCCGCCATGGAGGAGCGGCTGCGGGACATGGGTGTGCTGAACCTCTACGCCTGCATTACCTGTCCGGACCGGGAGGATGAGTACGTGACGCGGAACAGCATGGAGTTCCACAGTCATCTGGGCTTCCGGCAGGTGGCGGAGTTCCGCAGCTGCGGCTACAAGTTCGGGCGTTGGTACAACATGATCTGGATGGAGAAAATGATCGGAGAGCACCGGCCGGATCAGCCGCCGGTGGTGCCGTATCCGGAGACAAGGGGCGGGACGGTCCGGACGGTGCGCGGCTGGAGCTGATGCACCGGCCAGAGTTGGCCGATGCAGGCAGCGCGGCTGCGCCCATACGGCGTTTTCTCTGGAGAGCCGCGAGGCGGTGGATGCGTTGACCCAGTGACTCCGCAGAGACGGCTATGCGGTGGCCAGCATTAGCCGCAGGTCACGGGGGACGGCTATTATGAGGGCTGTGTCGCCGGACCGGAGGGACTCCTTGTGGAACTGACGGTGTAAGAAAAAGAGCTGTATATAACCGCGAAAGCGGTCATATACAGCTCTTTTTGCATCAATGAGGGCCATGAGACGGCGGGTGGCATCAGACGTGACGGCGCAGGGAGAGAATACCGGCACAGGGGGAGAGCGGTTCGAACTGCATTTGTGGGAAGAAGCATTTCATTTCATCGAAAACGAAATAGGTCTCATCGGCATCCCACAGGTCACCAGCATGGAGACGGCACACCTCCAGCGCGGCTCTGGAAGGGAAAGCCACATCACCGATATAGAGGCAGCCGCCCTCCCGCAGCAGGGAAAGAAGGCTGCGGATAAAATCCACTTTTTGCCGGTCCGTCAGGTGATGCAGCGAGTAGGTGGCAACGATGGCATCGTAGGTGCGCTGTGTCAGTGGTGTGGACAGCCCCTGTGAGAAGTCGCCGCAGAAAAGAGTGGCCTTCGGCATTCTGTCTTGCGCCAGGCGGAGCATCTGCGCGGAAAAGTCCTGCCCATAGATGCGGCAGCCCTGGGCATAGAGCGCGGCGCTCAGCGTGCCGGTGCCAAAGCCAATGTCCAACACATCCTTTGCACCCTGAGAGAGAACATTGCGGCAGATCGTATCCAGAATGTCACGATATCCCGCGAAGGGATAGCGATCGTCGGCATCTGAGAGAGCAACGCTCTGCTCATAGTCCTCTGCCCATTGGTCAAAGCCTTTTTCGTTCAGCATGGTTTCTCCTTTTTTAGATGGGTCATTCCGCAGAAAGCGGCATGCCGCCGTTAGCGTCGATCTTGGCCTTCGTCTCATCGCGGATCGCCTCCCGCAGGGCGGTGAGGTAGGGGGAAAAGGCCACATTTTCGTCGGCATAGGTCAGGTTCAGGGCGTACTCGCGGGGCAGCCAGGTGGAGATAGGGGCCTCGTTGTGCTGGATGACCGCCTCCAGTTTGTCCAGCGCCTTGTAGAGGCGGGCTTCGTCGGTCTCCAGGGCGTCCATCTCGGCGTACAGCGCCGCCATCTCGGTGCAGTAGGGGGCGGGGAGGGAGGATACCCACTGAGCCAGCAGGGAATCCTCACGGGTCGTATCGGCATCGGTTTTCAGGAAGGAGGGGATGTCGCCGGTGAAGCACTCGCCCAGATCGTGGATCAAGCACATTTGCAGCACCTTGTCCATGTCCAGCCGGGGGAAGTCATCCCGCAGGAAAAATGCCATCAGCGCGATGCGCCAGCTGTGTTCCGCCACGCTTTCGCGGCGGCCGCCGGAGGTGTCGCAGTGACGGGTGGTGTCCTTCAGCTTTTCCGCGGTGTGCAGGATATTCAGAAGCTCGGTGGGGTGCATGGTACGTGTCCTCCTGTGCCGTTTTCTTCAGTATAGCAAAACCGCGGCGGCGGGTCAACGGTTGCGCAGAAAAAGAAAAGCGTGTATAATAGCGGCACAGGCCGCTCTGGCGGCGGAAAGGACGGGACAGCATGAAGCTACTATACGCGCTGGAGTCCATTCGGACGCCGCTGCTGGACACGATACTGGGCGCTGTGACCCACATGGGCGGAGAGCTTTTCTTCATGGTCATCGCCGTGACGGTGTTCTGGTGCGTCAGCAAGCGGATGGGCTACTACCTCATGACGGTGGGCTTTTTCGGCACCATTCTCAATCAATTTCTGAAGATCCTGTGCTGCGTGCCGCGGCCATGGGTGAAGGACCCTGACTTTACCATCGTAGAGAGCGCACGGGCCGAGGCCACGGGATACTCCTTTCCCAGCGGCCACACCCAGAACGCGGTGGCCACCTACGGCGGCATCGCACGGTACACCAGGCGGCGGTGGCTGCGGGGGGTGTGCATCGCGCTGACGCTGGTCATCTGCTTCAGCCGCATGTATCTGGGTGTCCACACGCCGCTGGACGTGGGGGTGTCCTTCGTTATCGCTGCGGCGCTGGTGCTGCTGGTGTACCCGCTGATGGAGGAGGCGGACCGCCGCCCCCGTGTGCTGACGGCGATGATCGGCGTCATGGTGCTGTGCAGTGCGGCGTTCATCGTTTATCTGTACCTGCGGGGCGACACGGGGACCACGGCGGAGGACACCGCCAACTATGTCAGCGCTTTGCAGAACGCCTGGAAGCTGACGGGCGCTACGCTGGGAATGCTGGCGGCCAACATTCTGGACCGGAGGTACATCCGCTTCGAGACGCAGGCGGTGTGGTGGGCCCAGATCATCAAGCTGGTGGTGGGCTTCGGGCTGCTGCTGGCCATCCGGGCGGGGCTGAAAGCGCCGCTCATCGCGCTGTGCGGCGGGGCGGCGGAGATCGCCGGCGGTATCCGTTATCTGCTGGTGGTGCTGTTCGCCGGATGCGTATGGCCCCTGACGTTCTGGGGCTTCAGCCGGTTAGGGAAGAAATAAGACGATAAAAAACACCCCCCGTGCAGACGCACGGAGGGTGTTTTTTATCGGGTGGCGAGGTTACACATCCGCCGCTTTTTCGCCGGCAGGCTTTTTCAGAGCCACAATGACGCCGGCGGTGATAAGTACGGCGCCCACCACGCTCATGACGGTGATCTGCTCGTCCAGCAGCAGGAAGCCCACCACCAGCGTGACGAAGGGGGAGGCGTACAGGTAGTTGTTGGTGATGACAACGCCCAGACGCTGGAAAGCGATGTTCCAGATGGCAAAGCACACGGCGTTGCCGAACACGCCGGCCATCGTCTTCACCACATCTTCGAGCAAAAAGATATTCTCTACCTCGGCAACTTCCGGCACCAGAATATTCTTGCGCCGAAGATAGCCGACCTCCGCATCCGTGCGCCTGTCGCGATCCACTATCCCGTGGCTGTCGAGATGATGCATCTGCTTGAGATCGTTGAAACTGCGGGTCGATTCAATCACCTTGTCGCATGAACCGAGCGGCTTGACGGTATATTCCCTGAAAACGAGAGGATACAGCTTGCCATCGATGCTGTGGCAAAAGGTATTGATTTTGACCGCAGACTTTATGTGGTAAGACGTGTGTTTGAACAGAGCAATGACAATTCCTATGTGGTTTCTCTTTCAAGCAGAACGATCGTATACAAAGGTATGTTCCTGGTAGGACAGCTCCGTACCTTCTTCCGTGATCTGCAGGATGCAGATTATGAATCTGCGATCGCAATCGTACACTCCCGTTTCAGTACCAACACAAATCCGAGCTGGGAGAGAGCACATCCGAACCGCTTTATCGTACACAACGGTGAGATCAACACGATCCGTGGAAATGCCGACAAGATGCTTGCACGCGAAGAGACGATGTTCTCCGAGCATTTCAAAGGAGAGCTGCACAAAGTTCTGCCGGTTGTCAATACTTCCGGTTCTGACTCGGCAATGCTCGACAACACACTGGAATTTATGGTGATGAGTGGTATGTAACCGTGCTCCGATGAACCGTCTGGTTACCATTCATATCGGTGAC
>OHBJ01002544.1_pt1 | contig 12254 bp, 8 predicted proteins | sample 1577241 | NCBI WGS metagenome assembly OHBJ01 (sample SAMEA3541594, study PRJEB24748) | human gut metagenome | biome: human gut; feature: human-associated habitat; material: faeces | place: China | collected 2012
ATTCCTGCGAAAAAATGTCTTGCTCAGCGCAAAAATTCCTCGCTGCCGGTCACATTGGGAGTTTTCAGATACACCCTAGGAGCTTTCGCATGTAGCCCTGATGCTGGTATGCCTCCGGAACGCAGAGCATGCCGACAAAAATATACGGCGCTTTCCGCTTGTCGTATTGGTCGCGAAGGCTCGCGCCGCCCTGTTTCATCGCGCGGGCAAAGCGCAGGAGCTCTGCGAGCGTCATGGAGCGGAACACGCCCTGAAGCAGGGTAAGAAACGCCGACGGGCGAATTTTCTGGCCGGGGAGCTTGTAGGCGATGAAGCCCTCATAGCAGGGACTTGTGGCGGAAAGAAGGCCAGCTTGCAGCATGGCGCGGGCAAAGCCGCAGATGTAGACGGCGGTCCTGTCGCGGTCTTTAAAGGCGGAGACAAGACCTTTTTCTTCGCCGTAGTCATAGTAGCCGAACGCGTGGCCGATGGATTCTATGTATCGGTCTTCCAGCGAGTGAACAAGCATAGATGGTCTCCTTGGAGTTATTTGCAGCCATTTTCCTGCGAGAAAACAGGCGGCCAGTAGGAAAGCGGCTTCGCGCCGAGCTTTAGTTTAAAGTCGCAGAAATCGTCTTCAAAGCACGTGCGAGACCGGAAGAGCGGCGCGCCGAGCATGCCGAACATCACGTAATCGAGGTTGCAGAGGTAGGGCATGTAGGCCTCATACCCGTACTGCTTCGCAAAATTGGAAAGCGGACAGACGAGGTTATGATAGCTGAAATCAAAGCCCGGCTCGGGCGGGACCTGCGTCTTCGTTTCAAAGCTTCCGGGATTGACTTTCGCGTTTGCGGCATTCTGCGCGTCCTTTTTGCGGAACATTTTGTTGAGTAAACCCGGATTTCGGAACAGTTTTCCCATAAGCGCCTTGGCAATCGGCGGCGTTTTCTGCATGCGGCGCTCGTAGGCAAGCGTCATAAGACGGCCGATCTCCTCCAGTGAGCAGCCAAAGCGCTTGAGATACTCTCCCATTGCGACGAGCATGTAGGCCTGCGTGAGATTTTTTGAGCCGCTTGCCTTGTCGCCGCCGATGTAGGGAAAGCGCCCCAGCATGTCGTGCTCGTAGATGCGCCAGATTTTCTCAAAGGCAGTCTCATAGGGCTGCTTTGTGATGCGTTCCAATTCCAGGCGGACAAGCGAAAGAAAGCCGCGCATGGTCTTTTTCAGCTTGCCGCTCGATTTCTGATAGTATTCGTGCATGGTTATGCTCCTTCCTGCTGCAAGACGACAATGCGGTTAGAGATGCTCCGCACGGCGGGGATTTTATCAAGCAGTTTATAGATCGGAACGAAGACCGCCATGCCTTCGGTTAAGCCGTGCTCCTCCATGAAGCGGAAGTCGGGAAGAAGTGCGGCGAGCGTTTCCCCATCCTTCACGCCCCAGGTAAAGCGCGCACCGCTGGCCGCGATGGACTTTTCCTGAAAGCGGCGGACGACCATGGGGTTCATCGTCTCGACAAAGACAGTCGCGTCTTGGAAGCGGCCCGAAATGACGCGGAAGATTTGCTGTACGTCTGTCTGCGCCAGATACATGGTAAGGCCTTCAATGATGATGAGCGCAGGCGCGTTTGTTTCGGCGATTTTTGCGCCCCAGTCGTCCATGGCCGACATGGCGAGCTGCGAGATGGTTTCGTTCTTTTCAGGTAAAAGCTTTTCCCGTACGGCCATCGTCTCGGGCAGATCGAGGTTATACCAGTGAGAAAAGCCTGTCATCCGGTAGCAGCGGGTATCCAGACCACACGCGATGTTCACAACCACCGCGCCGGGGTGCGATGCGAGGAAAGCCTTTGTGAGCTTGTCGAGAACAATCGTGCGGGCAATAACGCCGCTTCGCATGGCCTTGTCTCGTTTGGCGATGGAAAAATCGTAGTCGAGCTTCGACACAAGCGCTTCGGCAGCTTCGTCGTGAATCGCGCCGCGCGTCCGGCTCTCTTCGGCGCGGGCATAGAGCGTTTGCAGCATTGTCTCCGGCACGCCGGAGAGCGAAATACGGTCAGGCATGGGTCACTTCCTCCTTCTTTTTGCAGACGAACCACGCGATGGATTTTAAATTTCCGAGGCGGACGGTTTCATACAAACTCTGGAGCCGGGTCCGAAGCGAGGGCATGGTTTCATAGGGCGGGGTAAAAAATTTCGCGGGCTCATAGACATGGCGGATGAACCAGTCGGTGCGCCGATGCTCGCCGGAAACATAGAAACAGCCGCAGAATATGCCGCCGGGCTTTAAAACGCGGAGGGTTTCGCGGTAGGCGGCCTGTTTATCCGGGAAGGCATGAAAGCCGTTGAGTGAGAGAACGATGTCAAAGCTCTCGTCCGCAAACGGCAATGCGCCAACGTCACCTTGACCGAACGTGACGTTGGAAAGAGACAGATGCGAAGCCTTTTCGCGCGCCTGCGCCATCATGTCGGGCGAGTAATCAAGGCACGTGACGCGCGCGTTCGGAAGCGTTTTATAAAGCGGCATCGTCAGAATGCCCGTACCGACCGGAATCTCGAGAAGCGAGCCGGAAAAATCCTCCGGAATGCCGGACAGGGCATCCGCCAGATACGCGTCACATTCTTTCTTGTTCATTGCCCACACGAGGCGGCAGACAGCCTTTCCCGGAAGGGTAGAACAGGTGATCATGCCGTCGTAAAATTGGTTGCTGCCTGTCAGGCGATAGGCGCTTTGAATGGCTTCTTTTCGTTCCATGGTGGGTTTTCCTTTGCGTGTCAGAAATTGCAGTTTCTAGTTAGAGATAACTAACCAAAGCTGCTTGAAAATGCCGCGCACGGGCGGCAGCTTTCAGCGACTATATTGTAGCATCATGCGCGAATGTTTGCAAGACAGCGCATGGATTTTTGAGAAAAAATGGGCAAAATGAGAGATCGCACGGTTTTTCGCTTGCAAAAGACGGAAGAATCTGGTACGATGGTGTAAATGAAATTTACGGGAGGGACGCGCATGACGCTTGGACAAAAGCTTCGGCAGACAAGGCTTTCCAAGGGCCTCAGCCAGAGTCAGGTGGCGGGAGACTGCGTGACGCGGAACATGCTCTCGCAGATCGAAAACGATCAGGCCTCGCCGTCCATGCGCACGCTCGAGCATCTGGCGCAGGCGCTGGGTGTGAGCGTGGGGTGGCTGCTGTCAGACGAGCAGACGGACGCGGCAATGGAGCGGATGCGGCGGGCGCGGGCGCTGTTCCGGGAGAGGAAATATGAGGAATGCCTCGCGCTCTTTGCGCAGGACGCGCCGGGAGACGACGAGACGCTGCTGCTGTGCTCAATCGCGGCGGAAGCGCTTGCCGGGCAGATGCTTCTGGACGAGACTATTTCCCGGGCAAAGGAGCTTGCCGGGCGCGCGCTCGAGTGGAACCGGAAAAGCCTTTATGCAAGCGCGCAGGTGCAGACCAGAGCGCTCGATGTATTGGCCAGAATTGCGATTCTCGAAAAGAACCCGGACGAGGCCGTCGAGCGCTATAAAGCCTGTTATCTCGAGGGGCAGAACACCGTGCGGTACCATTTTACGATGGCGCGCTTTCATCTGCGGCAGGAGCACATTCAGGCGGCCGAGCGCGAAATCTGGTCGATTGCCGAGCTGCCGGAGGCGAGCCGGGCGGAATATCTGATCCTGCGCGGAAAAATCGCAGCAAAGCGCGAGCAGTATGAAAATGCTGCGCTCTATTTTCATCAGGCGGAGGAGATTCCGCTTGGAAGGATGCTCGAGCGAGAGCTCTACGAGGGACTGGAAATTTGCTGCCGGGAGCTGGGAGACTATCAGCAGGCGTATCTGTACGCGTCGAAGCAGCTTGCCATGCAAAAAGAACGGGAGAAGGAGGGCGCGCTATGAAAAAGGGATGTTTGGTGTTCTGTGCGGCGGCGCTTCTGGCGCTGGTGCTCGGCGGGTGCGGCAAAACGGTGCAGGAGGCCGCCGTACTGGAACCGGAGCCGGAGGTCATAGAAGCGACTGTGGTTCTGGCGGAGGAGACTTCACCGGTAGAACCCGAACCGGAAGAAATCCCGGAGCCGGAGCCCTTGCCGGAGGTCCGCAGGCGTGTGCGTCATTATCGGCAAAACATCTTATTCAACATAAATATAATATAGACGACACGATTTTCGGAAATAAAAACAGGTTCTGCAGAAAATCAGCGATGGTTTTCCGCAGGAGTTTACAGACAAAAGCGGTCACCCGCCAAGCACTTGAAAATCAGCAGGTGTATATACAGCAAAAAATATGTCTGAGATATTTTGAATTATCTCAGACATATTTTCGATTATCTCCTATGTATTTTAAATTTACTGCGGGAAGTTTTTTACCATGCACAAAAAAATATTTTTTTCGCAGGAAACAGATTTTATCTAAAACCTTTCACGGCCGATTTTGTACGGGCCCGTTCCTGCTTCATACCAAACTCATGTCATTAACGGCAACAAAAGCCGAAAATATTTACTATTTCAATGTTTTCGGAAGCAAAAAAGATTCCCGCGCCCCTTACGGAACGCGGGAATCTTAATCTATATCGTCAAAGGGAATTACTTGACAAGAATTTTCTTCTTGCCTACGATGTAAATACCCTTAGCGAGGTTCTTTGTTGCTTCGGACATCTTGACATTGCGCTTGATAAGCACGCCGTCGAGAGTGTAAACATTGACAACTTCGTTGGCATCCTCTACTACCTTGATTGTAGGTACGCCGTTTATCTTACCGTTTATCGAGATAGTCTTGTCGATAGAGCCCTGGAGGTCTGTAACCTTCGTTACGTCGATATAACCCTGGCGGCCGGGGATAGAATAATCGAAGTCACCGCCTACAGACAGAATCGAGTTGAGGAAGTACAGGCTACCCATGTTGTTGATCGTTGTTCCCTGGAGAGTTCCGATCAAACCGTTGGTTACAACTGCCGATGTATCGGTAATAGCTTCGGCTGTTTCATCCGGAAGCATGAAAGCAAGCGGCTGCTGTCCGTTCTCGTCGGGCTCGGCCAAAGTAACCAGCACAAACGGTTCGCCTGCTGCAAATTCTTTCTTGCTTGTGAGAGTAAGAACCGTTTCACCTTCGGTTCCACCGTCGCTGGGAAGTGTTGTCACACTGTTAACAGCATAGGTTTCCAATGCATCGTTAAGGCCATAGAACGTTTCTTCGTTAACAGCCCACGGAAGAGTCATAATGGCAGTACTGTTCGCTGCATACCAGTTGATATTTACAATATCGGTATTATCGGTTACAGGTTCGAACTTCCAAGCCTGCTGGTGATCGCCGTTTGCAGGATAGTTGCAAAGAACCAGATCGGTTCCGTCAGCCTTAATGCAGTCGAAATCATCGGCTACGCCTACCTGCTGCAACTTGAAGCAGCCCATACCATAGTAGTAAAGCTGGTAAGGAGTCTGTTCGTGCGACATGATAGGACTGTTAGCAGTGCCTTGTCCGCGGTATGCACCCCAATACTGGCCGGTTCCAAGACTCTGAATTGCATACTGCCCTTCTTCGCCCTCGATAGGAACGAAACGCCAGATTGCATAAACATCGGCATAAGGTTCACTTGTGTAGCCGCCGATATGAAGCTGATCGCCAAGCGAAGTGCTATGCAAGAACACAGGCTGGTCTGCCGCATATTCTCTCGTAGAACCGCTCTTTATCGTGTACCATACGTAAGGTTCAATCTTCTTAACGTGGCTCATGAATTCAGCAATAGCTGCGTTCATCTTCTCAGTAGCCGTATTCACCTGTTCCTTAGTAGGCTGTGTGGGCGAAATGAGAGCACGAGCTTCTTCAAGAGCCTCATCCAAAGCATCGATGTCGCTCTGGCTTTCAACGTATCCTATCTCATCGCCGGTTTCGGAACGGGAGTTCGCGTCCTTCCACGTATTATAAAGTTTTACAACATCGGTTGTATCTACATAAGCCTCCTGGAGAGTCTTGATTGCAGCTTCGAGTTCCTTTACAGGATCATAAGAAATGATGTCGCTCTTTGTGTAAGGAGAGTACTTTTCAATAAGTTTTTCAAGATTGTCGGCAGCCACACGAACTTCTTCGATGTAGTTATACTGAACGCTCTCGGGATCGAGACCGGTGTACATCTGGAACTCACTTACGTTCCAGGTAATACCTGTGATCTCAGGATGAGCGAAGTCACGGGTGCCGTCGGCTTTCTTGTTTGCAAGACAGGTGTTCTTGATGACGAAACGGATGTACTTATATTCACCGCCGAGGTCAATCTGCGGAGAAGTATAAGGAATCTCCTGGGTAGCTTCGGTGGGGAAGCCTTCCGTAATCTCTGTAATCAGAGTCCACGAACTTGTTGTTCTTGCCTGCGGGTCAGCATAGAGATTTTCATCATTAGTTGCATAGATTTCAATGTCGCTCGGATTATCATGCCAGTCGGAATTACGGCTGAAGTATTCAAAGAAGAACGACTTGACAGGAGTGGTAAGCGCAACATTAAGGTTGTGATAGCCTGTACCTACCGACGGAGAATAGTTTGCAAGAACGGTTTCTCTCCATTGCTCTTCGGTAAGTTCCTCATCAGCCATGCTCGTATCCCAAATGGAGTGGAATACCGTGCCCTTGTCACCGTCGATAAGACCGGCAAGAGAACCTTGCGATGTCTGGAGGCTATTGGTATTTACCTGGTCTGTGCTGCTGATGAGCGCAAGGCGGGCACCGATAGCTTTGTTGTGATAATCGTTTGCCGATTCAAGCAGGTTGGTAAGAGTATTGAACACAACGTCGCGGTTGATGTAAAGCGTGTCGACAAGGCGATAAGCCGTCTGAAGAGCTTCGATGTCGGCAACGGTTATATTGCCGGTAGCAACTTTTGCATTGGCTGCTTCGATTGCTGCGCTCAGGGCGTCGCAAGCTTCCTTCATGCCGGGAACATTATAATACTGCGATTTGGCTGTAGGCGTGGAATCATAAACCTGGAATTCGCTGAGGTTGAAAGTAACACCCGTTACCGAAGGCGAAGCGAACGAATTCGCACGATTTCCGCCGTCCATAGTTGTCGTGTGCTTAACGACAAAACGGAGGTATTTGTATTCTCCGCCGAGATCAATATCCGGAGATTTATACGTAGGCATGCTTACATTGCCGGGGAAGTTGAATTCCTTGTCGGTCATGTCGAGAATCTGTGTCCACTGCAATGAATCGGCTGCTTCTGTGCTTGCGCCGAGAGCATCGTCGTTCGTTGCGTAAATGGTAATGTGGTTGGGATTGTCGTGCCAGCCGTCGCTTGAATTACGTCCGGTGTAAGTGAATTTAATACCGCTCTTAGGCTCGTTGAGGGTAATCTGAAGATTGTGCCAGCCTGTGCCGCTCTGCGCAGGCGAAGCATAGGCGTCGAGCCACTGAGAATGGAAAATCGAACCAGTGTTGCCGTCGATAAGGTTTGCATAAGAAGAGCCGTCGCCAGGACTATCGTCACCGCCACTCTGCGCGTTCGACTTAATCTGGGTAGCTTTGGTTATGAGTGCTTCGTACTCGTAAACTTTGGCACGGGAAGTCTCAGCCGAATCCAAAGCCAGTTTCATGGCGTCGACATTAAGAGAACCCGGACCGTTAGCAATGAGGCGATCTATAAGTTCCTGGTCGGTAACTTTGCGTAACTGCCATGCAGAACAGCTGCCGGCGCCGCCTTCCCATGTAACGATGAGGCCGCTGATACCTGCACCGCTGGAGTGTCCTTCGCTATGATAAGCAAGGCTGTTCTTAACGTTTGCAATATGGAAAGAACCTGCAGTTGCGATGTTCCAGTCAAACAATTGGTCGGTCTGGTGAGTTGCCGTCATTGCGACGTTCTTTGACTGACCGGCCACAAAATCGATGTATTCCTGGGAAGCTACGTTCTGAATCGAGTATTTTCCGTTGTCGAGCTTGGTTATTTTCCAAAGCTGCGAAGCGGCGAGACTGTCGGTGGTAGCCCAACCAAGTTTTCTCTGCGGATTCACGTTCATCGACTTGGTTACTTTCTGAGTGCTAAAGAAGCCCGAATACTCATTAATAATATTATAATATCCGGTTTCAACCTGATAAACGCCTGTTGCCATGAATTCGGCAAAGGTAGCCCGCAGATCATCGCAATATTTTGCGAGTTCCGAATCGCTCGAGCCGTCGAACAAAGCGTTCGAAGCGTCTTCGTAAAGAGCGTACATGGCTTTATATTTCACGCTGTCCACGTAGCCGGGGTTGTCGCCGTATTTGAAATCGTACATGGGCAGCACTTTTGTAATGGAATCTACAAGAGCCTGAAGTTCCTGCCCAGGGTCGTCGATCTCGACCGGAGAGTACATCTGGAATTCACTAAGGTTGAAAGTAATACCTGTAACGTCGGGATTCTTGAAGTTACGGGTGCCGTCGGCTTTCTTGTTTGCAAGCGCGGTGTTCTTGACAACGAAGCGGATGTAGGAATATTCAGCGCCGAGTTCAATCACTGGCGATTCGTAAGGAAGATCCTGCACGGTTACATCGCCGGGAAGGTTCGCGTTTGCCTGGTTGAGCTCGGTGATTTTCGTCCATTGGCTCGACTCCGCGCTCTTGACGCTTGCACCGAGTTCGGGATCGTTCGTTGCATAAATCTCGATTTCGGTTGGGTTGTCGTGCCAGTCGGAATTACGTCCGAAGAACTCGAACTTGAACGAACTTACAGGTGCTTCGAGCATAACCTGAAGGTTATGATAACCGGGATCGGAATTGATACCTACCTCGCCTCCATTCTTTGATATGGTAGACAAAGTGGTAATCCACTCTTCCTCGGTTATAGCCAGATTCTGCATGTCGGTGTGCCAGATCGAATGGAAAATCGAACCTTTGTCGCCATCGATCAGATTGCCGAGCGCATTGGCCCCTGCGTCATCCGTTGCAATACTGTTGGAGTTCAGCTGCGAGGGGTCGCCGATCAGCGGCTCCCACACGATAGAAGCTCCAAGTTTCTTCTTGGCAGGGCCCGTATCTGCATGAAGTGGGCTCAGCCATGCTCCAAGTGCAAACATGCACGTGAGCAAAAGTAAAATCTGCTTCTTCATAAAAATAGTTTTTAATGTTTTTTATGATGGTTTGTTATCCATAGTTTCTAATTGACAGCATTTTCGCATTGTCGATTTTGCAAACATAATTGTTTTTGTTTAATTATACAAACTTTTAAAGATAAATTCATCCCCTTACGCAATAAAAAATCAATTTTTTCGAGGGGGGGGGTAAAATCGGCGTTTTATTTTTTTTAACATGCCTATAATCTATATAATATCCCCTAACTGCCAATCGAATATACGCGTTTGGCGGTTGGAAATAAATCATACAGATGACAGGCGGTTTATTACGATAAGTCCGAATGGATGCTTCCTTATGCTTTTTTATTTTCGTTTCAACGGCGCCGCATAGTTACGAAAACACATGCCGCACCGCAGCCGCAGCAACACCGGAACCGATGCCGAGCCTTTCGGAACATGACATTTTGTCAGTCCGCCACACCTACCATTAAATGGAAAGAAAAAACTTCCCGCATGTAAAAAAAATTATCTCAGACATATTTTAAAATATCTCTGAGATAATTCAAAATATGTCTGAGATAATTTTCCGAAGTATTTTCAACGGCTCTTCAAAACCGCATGACAAAAATGTCAGGTCTATTAAAGTCAGCAATACTTACTATAACCTTACCATTTGTCTTCGGGTATGCTTCCGTTATATACATTTCTCGGACAAAGCTCTATCCAATCCATGACAAACTGTGTGGCATTGTTCGAAAGCACGCTCTTGCACCTCACATAATATACGTCGGTGGGTTTCATGTTTCCGGTATAGATTATCTTGCGCATTCTCTGGTATTGCGTTTCCTCGCGCAGCGATTTGCTGACCACACCTCCGGTAGTCGCTCCGTCGTGGCGGGGAGGTTTCATATATCCGTGATTGCGCAGCACCTTGTCGTTCTCGTCATTCAGTTGCTCGTCATCGGTATCTTCCTCCCAGCCTATGGTGGGATTCGTTGCCTCCAGGCGAAGGTCTAACGGCAGCCCTATTGCCGCAAGGTTTTCAGGATTTGTTCCCAAATAAAGCTGCGCCATTCCGCGATTGCTGAAAATGGGCACCGACCAGCGTATTTCCCAGGTTCCCTCAAAAGGAACCGGCGGCAGTTTAAGGGTGAGATCATACTGCCCCGTGAAATTATGCTCATCGCCCTGGAAGTCGGGCCATCCGCAGCCATATCCGCCGAGGTATGCGCAGTTGGCCTCCTTGTTATAGGTGAGATTCTCGAAATATCCGCTCGGGAAATTCACTGCATAGGTCGTGGTTTTTCTGTATCCGTTGGTCATGAGTTCGGGCAGCAGTGAACTGACGTCGAAGCGCAGGCGCTCGTTCAGCACCTTGTCGCGCACGTCGGAGTCGTAAACAAGAACGTCGTCGATAGGATAATAGAAACCGTTGAGTGCGTTGAAATCGTATTTGCCGTTGTTCGACGATACATGTATGCCTTTCATAGGCACGATAATTTCATCGTAAGTGTCGGGATCGTAAACGGAATAACGGTTCAGCCGTATGCCTTCGGTTGTTTTTCCCTCTGTAAGTTTTATGAGGCGACGGTGTTTTTTGCTGATAGTCTCGTAATATTCGTGACAGTTTATGCTCAGCTGTGTGGGGGTGCGGTAAGCGTAGCCGAGCTCGCCGTAATGAATCACGAGCTTGTCGTATGCTATACGCATTGGCAGTATGTGATACGACACGAAGCGGTTCACTGCGTTATCCTCGTTCTTATAGTCGCCGCTTGCCGCGTCGGAATATATAAGCCGGCATTTGTTTTCTATCTGACTGAGTATTTCCTGTTCATTGGCTATGTGTCCGTCTACGATTACGGGATAATCGATTCCCCATTTCTGATTGAACACCGAGTCGGTCTCGACAAAAGCGGTGTATCCGAAATAACGATGCTCAGGCACTTCGGCATCGCGCCCTGTTTCATCCTTACCGTCTTCGTGCTCCTCGTCTTCATATTTCTGATCGATATATTCGAGCATAGCCTCGTCCCAGCCTGTGAGCTCGAGCAGCATGTTGAAAATTCTCAGGTTGGGCGCACTTCTTATAATCTCGGGCAGATATGCGTTTGAAAGCGAGAGCACCCTGTTTACCACGTGAATATATCCGTTCGAGGCTTCCACGTCAGACACCACGATGTCGGCGTCGTTGTTGAGGCGCGTAACGGCACGGCCGTTGACCGTATCGTATGAAACAGTGATGTAGCGGTCGTACATGTTGGTTTTCGGAACGGTTCCTTCCACAAGGTCGGCCACCCTATAAGCTTCCACGTTTCCGCAGTCTATTATTGAATTCCGCACTATGGTTTCGGCCACCGAATCGTCGGTCTGGGTGTAGTCGTAACCTTTGGTACGGTAAACCGAATCGAGAAAAACCTGCACGGCCTCGTCGGTAGGTGCAAAACAGGTGTAGTTGCCTCGCGCCGAAAGCAGTTGGGACACTGTAGACTGCGACTTACGGCTGAGCATAACTTTGGTAAGCATGAAGCTGTACATGTCAAAACCGTCGTTGTTCTGAAGATAGGAGGTTATCGTCTCTCCTTCAAAAGCATACAGGTTGGAATCGTCGACATTATCGGAGCATGCCGCGGCAAAAAAGGCCGACACCGCCAACGCCAACGCAGTAACATAGTAAAATGCACGTGTTTTCATTTTTATGCTTAACTGAGTTTTTAATTAAGTTATGTGTATTATGAATTAGGTTCGGTCATTAATTAATGCAGATGTATGTTTTAAGGTTTGTAATATTACAGGGACAAAATTATAAAAACTTTCGGATATTAATAAACAGTAAAAGAAATACATATATATTAAAAATAAATTAGCAAATCACACAAAATTCCGGCCGCCAGCTACGAACGGCGTGCCACAAGGCAGAAACTTCATATCAGGCACACGAAGCGGATACCCGCCCTGCATACGGACAAATGCATAAGGTATTCCGATTACTCCGTCAGGCAGGCTGAGGGAATCTCATCCGGCAAATCGAAGCTGTTTCGTCCGAAAAGTCAAGGATTACACCAGTTTTTATATGCCAGCCGGCAATCCTTCGGTTTCTTCCACATCGCAGTAAAGAAATTCCGCCCCGACAAAAAATCTGCGGCAAAAAAGAAAAAATAAAAAAATCGCATGGTAAAAAACTTCCCGCAGGAAATTGAAAATACAAGGCACATAATCGAAAATATGTCTGAGATATTTTAAAATATCTCAGACATA
>OHBJ01002547.1_pt1 | contig 12234 bp, 17 predicted proteins | sample 1577241 | NCBI WGS metagenome assembly OHBJ01 (sample SAMEA3541594, study PRJEB24748) | human gut metagenome | biome: human gut; feature: human-associated habitat; material: faeces | place: China | collected 2012
GGCTACGGCATTAGCTTTCCGCTACGCGCCGCTGACTTTCAGTTCCTGCCGTAGCGTCTGCCTTATCAGTGGTGGCTTCTATTTCCAATAAAATGCTATCTACTCTGTTATCAGGCATTTTGCCACCTCACTTCGTAAAACCCTGTCCGTGGGTGGTATTGTTTGTCCGTAAAATAAGAAAACATGGGGAACTGCGCCGGACTTGCGCTGTTTCGGTTCGTCAACCTATCCCCATGTAATCAGCTACTTTTCTCTTCGCTGTCTCAATCGCTTATTATGTTCTGCGGCAAAGGCAGCGAATCTGTCTGCATCCGTCATTTTTGCTCCCGGCGGTGCGTCCTCTGTGCTGTTCATGCTTCTTGGTTGGCTTGGGTATGCCGGAGCATTTCTGCCAAGGAAGATTGCCATGGCATCTACGACATACGAACCAACGGACCACGCCAACGTATCTAAGGCTGTGGCCTGTTCTTTCGCTTCCATTTCTCTCTTCTTTTGGAATGGCTCTAATTTCGTAGGGTTCAATGTCCAAAAGGTCTCATAGGAAACTCCATAAAGGAGAGCGTTGGGAAGCCAAACTTTATTGATAATCTCTGTAAATGTTTTGTATTTACTGAGATCTATTTCCTCTACTCTGTTGCCGCCTTGGTTTTCTTTCCTCCGCTCTTCGGAGGTTCCTCGGCTTCCTCGCCAAAACCCGCGGTTTTCATTGCCTCCGTAAAGGCTTCCATGACTTCATCCATGGAACCACCGTACTTCAAATGTTCGCTCAGTATCTTTCCGGCTTTTGTGAGATCCTTTGTGCCGGTAAGGACTGCGATGATCGCTCTGATTGTCTTAAAAATCTTCATGTTCTCTCTGGTATCATCATCCAGAAGTCCCATTACATCTACATCGTGATCTTCCAGATCACACATAAGGTTTGTAAAATCGAGATCTGCTACTTTAATCTCTTTAGGTCCATTCGCTGTCTGTAAAATCATACTTATTAACCGTCCTTTCGTTAATCTGTCCTATTTGTACGGCAGAGGATTATTCCCCTGCCGCTGCTTCACTTTTTCACGCTGTTACATAATGAAGAGCCTCTTCGCCCTCATCAGTAATGGAGAATGACATTTCTCTCGCATTGTTGGAAGATCCGCTTGTCGGATATACTGCCATAACACCGGCCCACTCCCATTTGCCGTCAACACCCTCTTCTCCAAACCATAACTGGTATTTATCAACTTTTCCTGCTTCCTGCAGATCCAAGAGTTTCTTGTAATCAGCTTTCTCATACCATGCTTTGAAAGCAAGATCCCCTGTGTCCTCGATACCGTTAATGGTTCTTTTCTTCGTATCGGAAAGTGTTGTAACATCGAGTTTTTCCTTTTCTCCACCGAGATCCGGGTACTCAGTAATATCGATCAACTTCTCAAATGTTCCGGGAGCATCTGCTTTCTCGTGCATGAGATATGTCACATTTGTACATTTTGCCATCTTCGTTCTACCTCCTTGTGTTTTCCTTTGCCTAAGAGGTAAAGCCTTGAATTTATTAAAACCACCGGCAGACACCAGGCGAGTGCTTTTCGGGAGCGACCCTAGCCGATGGAGTTAATCATGTTTCCAGTTTTGAGAATCGGGTAAGGAATTGTGAAATGGAAGTATCGCTTACATTCTCCACAGGGGAGAAGTAGTCGCAATGAAATCCAATCCCTACCATATATTCCCTTGCGGAATTTGCTAACTTCCGCACTTCTGAGGCGGATTTGTTTGAATAGAATTTGACTTCCAATCCAAGATTGATACCGTCCTCTGTATTTGAAAGTGTGGATAACGCTCCGTCTCCGCCTATCTGTTTGAAATACATATAGGGGAATGACGGTGGTGTAGCTTTATACACCTGTCCTCCTTTCAAACTGCTGTATTGTTTCTGCAAGTCTTTCAGGAGGTTCGTAAAATACAAATTCACATTGTCCTTAACCATCCTTGAATACCTCGCTTGCTATTTTTTGTGCTTCTTTCCTCAGATATTGTGCCGTCTCATACATGAATGGTCTTGACGGCATACCCTCTGTAAATCGCCATGTGCCATCATCAGCCGGATAATACCAACCCTCTCTGCCGTCTTTCGTGGTAAAGATTGTTGCACCGGAATTGTACGCCCAGTTCATTATTGCCTTGTACTCTTCGCTTGGGTGGGAACTGTCCCTACCCTTTACTCCAGTGCCGAACTCAATGTACTTGCAATACCCTCCGGCACTTATGATTCCAACTCCCTCTGCCTCATCCAGATAACCGATAATGGAAGATCTTGCTGTACCGGTATCAACCGGAACTAGCTCCTGTGCCTTTTCAACTCCAAGGTCTGTAAGTCTCTGTATAAGTTTCTCTGCGCATTTGTGTATACGCTCTTTCCGCTTTTCCAGTTTCTTAATGGCCTCATCTATGCTGTCCGGGTCAAAGGGATTGATCGTTATTTTGTCCTGCATGGATATTCCCCTTAATCTTCCGTATCGCCCATAGATTCTGTTGCAAATCATGTTTCGGGCAGACACATATATAATCTGGTTCCGTGTCCGTGGACCCGTCCTCATTGAGAACAGGAACCACATCTATGAAGAGTTTTGAGTATTCATCAATCGGCAATTTCTGTACGGTTGATATGGTCTTGTCATAGACAATATCTTTACCAAACGGAGAATCCTCTGCATTTCCTGAGTTCGGACTTACTCTCGCAAGCACACGAACCGGATTTGAATACTTCGGTATGCTCTCCCCAGTAAGGTTGCCATCCTCATCCACTTCGTCTACCGTTCCGTCATAGGTCTGGTAATAAAAGGGGACTTGGTTCAATCTGAGGTCTTTAAGTCTCAGCTTAGGCATTGCCATCCCTCCTTAACAGACCGACATAGGTTTTGGGTGGAATCTTCGCCAAGGCCAACTCAATATCTTTCTTACCTGTCTGTCCCCAGTTCCTGGTAACTCCAAGTTCTGTGTGAGATACAAGTCCACCCCTCGCATCGTCAGAGTTTATGGCTTTTGCCAAATCATAGATTTCAAACTCATACCGGTTATAAAACCTCTCCAACTCTGCCTCTGTCGGAATATCATCATCCGCCCAAAAGTGTTGATTTGCAGCCTGTTTCTGAGCTTTCACAAGGAGGACGGCAATCTGTTCGTCAGTGAGAGTTTCATCATCTAAGATGACTTTCAACAATTTAGCGTCCATAATCCGTCCTCACTTTCTTACCCTTGCTGAGTTAAAAACTCTGCGATCAGCTTTGCTTTTACGGTTTCTTTCATGTCATACCCACGTTCCGTTGCGATAGCCTTAATCTGTGCCACTGTCAGAGCATTAAGTTCTTCCTCTGTATACTTCTTTGTGACATCAGTAACCGTCTCTTCTGTGCTCGCATCTGATGATGTGGAAACAGAAGAATCGGCTACGATACGGGAACCACCGTCAAGGGTATGACCTGTTATTCCCCCGGTTTTGTGGTTGCTGTCAGTTTGCTCGGAAGATCTGTGGAAATATTTGTGAACTTAGCACTCATCCACTCAGGACCGTGATCCAAACCAATCTGTCCGAAAATCTGATATGTTTCTCCTGCACCAGTCTTTGCAAGCTGCTCCAGGAAGAAATTGCCCTTGCCAGGAACCATCTGATGAACCGGAGCCATGATGGACGGATCGAACAGAACGGCTGTACCGGTAGGCATAGTATCAAACAAAGCAACTGCCACTTCTCCAAGAGGGGTAACTACTGTCTGTAATTTGATACCGTTCACTTCTCTTCCAAGGGGAACGATTGTAAGGTTGTTCTGCTGCGCATCAAGGTTAAGCTGCAACATTGTAGTTGCATCAACTCCGAGAACAATGTTGTCTGTCTTTGCGCCCTGATCGTGGATGGACTTTAATCCCTCTGCTACAAGCCAGTATGTGAGAGGCTTTTTAGCAAGATCAAGTACGTTGGTTGTGATAGCTGTCAGAAGTCCTCTTGTTTTATTGGCCTCTGCATCAGTAGTTGCCTTTGCGTACTTTCCGTTGATGAATGTGTACTCAATATCCTGTGCGATCTTTGCCATTCTACGAGAAACCTGAAATGCAAGCTCGTCCATAGGGTTTGCCTGCTGACCGGCCACATTGATACCCTGCAGTGTACCCATGTTACTCTGCTTTCCGTAAGAAATCGCAACGGATTTCTGGAAGATCTGAGTTACATTGGTAAGCTGGCTTCTAGTTACCATTTCCGGCTGTGGTGCAGTAAGGGATGCTGTTTCAGAAATCTCCGGCTGTTCGCCTGTTTCTGTGTTGTACTCCTGACCGCAAGTAAACTCTACATGATTGGTTACAAGAGGTCTTGCGCCAATCATAGTAGAGAACGGTGTTGCTGTCTGTCCTTTAGCGAATAACATTCCGCTAAAATTAGGAACAGCGAATGATGTTGCTGTGCCCTGTGCCATAATTCATTACCTCCTTTAGATTTATGCCTGCTGATTGTTAGCGGCACTTTGACTTAATATTGCAAGAATCGCAGCCTGTGAATCGCCTGCGTCCATTGCCTGTTTAATCTGTGCTGAATAGTCAACCTGACCTACGTTTCCAGACTGTGGCGTAGGCATCTGAGCCAAATACTGAGCGCGGATTTCCGACTCTTTCTGTTTGTCTCTTTCCGCCATAAACTTAGTGATGTTTCCGGTAACAACATCCATGCTTCCCTCATACTCTGCTGTTGCCGTAGCCTTTGCCATTTCGGCCGGCATACCCATTCCTAAGTAACGCTCCGATGATTCTGCTACCGCTTTGAATTTTTCCAGTTCCTTGACATAAGCATCTCTCTGAGCCTGCTGTTCCGCTTTTGCCTCTGCCTCCTGCTCTTCGGCTGTCTGCTTAGCTCTAAGCTGTTTGCGAAGATTTCCCTCGGATGTACAAAGTTTGTCGTTATCGGATTTCAGTTTCGCATTTGCCGCTTTCTCCTGTGCAAGCTGTGCCATAAGGCTCTCAACGGTTACTTCTCCGCCGGAGTTGTTTTCCTCATGCTTATCTGTCTGAGGCTGTTGCTGTGTACCGGATGCCTGAGTGGGCTGATTCTGCGGGGCGTGCGCCGCTGGACGGTGATCGACCTTTCGGCTACGACCGACGCTTCGGAACCGGTCTGTGGTCCGTCTTTCGAAGCGCCCTTCGGCGTGGACCTGCGGGTGAATTTCGACTGGAAGGTTTCGGGCCGCGTGACGCTCTTCGCCGAGGGCCGCAACCTCGTCAACCGCCGCCTGTACGAATACCCCTGGTATCCCGAACTGGGAGCCAATTTCACGGTGGGCGTCAAGGCCAATTTCTGAAACCGTTTCCGCCGGGAGCGGTTTTCCGGAACGGGGGCTTTTTCGAAAAGCCCCCGTTTTTTTGCCCCTCGCGAAAGACGACAATTCGTTTAATTGATGATCATTTTCGGCTGTCGGGAAGAACCGACCGGAAATTTCGCTATATTGGAGCGAATTTAATTCACACGACTATGAAACATACAATGCCCGAGCTTCCCTATGCACCGGAAGCGCTTGCTCCGAAGATGAGCAAAGAGACCTTCGATTACCACTATGGAAAGCATTTGCAGACTTATGTGAACAACCTGAACATCCTGATCGCGGTATCGTGATCTGTGATGCCGGTGGCTGTACCGGAAATATCTGTGGATTTGATGAGCCGCGGTGGTTTGAGAGCAAAAGCGCACTGTTTAGTGCAGGGCTTCGCGATATGGATGCAATTCTCGGCCGTGATGACAGGCTGGTGGTAAAGCTTGCAGATGCCGTGACAAAACTGGATGCAAAGTTTGCAGCGATTATCGGGACGCCGGTTCCGGCCGTTATCGGAACGGATTACCATGCCTTAAAGCGTATGACGGAGAAAAAAGTGGATCTGCCGATTCTGACTGTGGATACGGATGGAATGGAATTGTATGACAAGGGGGAAGAAAAAGCCTGGAAGGAACTGTTTTTGGTATTTGCAGGTGAAAAAGAAGACGTGATTTTGGGCAGAATCGGGATACTTGGCATGACACCACAGGATATCAGTGATCTGCGTGCAGCAGACCGTATCCGGGAGCGTTTTGCGGCAGAAGGAAAAACTGCTGTCTGCTTTGGAATGGGAAATGGACTTGATGATGTAAAATCGGTTTCCAATGTGGAAAAAAATATCGTGGTATCGCCGGCCGCTTTAGAGGCAGCGAAATATCTGGAACGAACATATGGAACGCCGTACGAGACAGGCTATCCGCTGGTGGATGAACTGGTTTACGATATGGATTATCATGGGAAAAAGGTACTTATTGTACAGCAGCAGGTGATCGGATCTGCAATCCGGGAAGAGATACAAAAAAAAGCAAAGGATGCACAGGTGACAGTTGCAAGCTGGTTTATGATAAAGCCAGAGCTTTGCAGTGACACAGATCTGCATCTGCGGGATGAAGAAGATTATATAAGGCTGGTGGAAAACATGGAATATGATGTGATTTACGCGGATCCATGTATGAAGCGTATGACACCGGAATTTGACGGAATCTTTGTGGATACGATACATTTTGCGGTGTCGGGGCATCTTGCAGAGATGAGATAACAGTTGCCGGTTGTCTTGTAAGATGTGACCCGCAATAAGGGAGTGTACGATTGGAGAAAAGTGTGTATAAGAATGAGATGACCTGGCGCATCCGGGTATACGGTATCGTTCAGGGTGTTGGTTTCCGGCCAACGGTAAGCCGCCATGCGACAAACCATGGAATTTACGGAACTGTTTGCAATAAAGGACCCTATGTGGAAATTTATGCACAGGGGACAAAAGAACAGATCGAAGGATTTTTAAACAGTCTGAAAGAACATCCACCGAAGCGTGCGGCTGTTTTGAAGATAAATACAGAGAATATCACTGCAGATACAACAGAACACTTTGAACATTTTGACATTATCGAAAGTGAAAAAACAAAAGGGGAAATCTTTATTTCCCCGGATATTGCAATCTGCGATGAGTGCAAGGCAGAAATGTTTGACCCGAAAGACAGACGGTATCTGCATCCGTTTATCAACTGCACCTGCTGTGGACCAAGGCTTACGATTCTGGATGCTCTGCCGTATGACAGGGAACGCACAAGTATGAAAGAGTTTCCGATGTGCCCGGACTGTGCAAAAGAATACACGGATGAGAAAACCAGGCGGTATGACGCGCAGCCGGTGTGCTGCAACCAATGTGGACCACAGGTGTATCTGATCGGCAGACCCGAGCGGGGACGTGCCGCAATTACATATACACGCCGGCTTATTCGTGAAGGCAAAATTGTAGCAATCAAGGGAATCGGAGGGTTTCATCTGTGCTGTGATGCTACAAATGAAGAAGTGGTCTGCCGTCTTAGAACATTAAAAAACCGCCCGGCCAAGCCCTTTGCAGTTATGGCAAAAGATGAATCGGTTGTAAAACGGGAATGTGTGGTGACGCCGGAGCAGGAGGCGATTCTTACCGGACATCAGAAACCGATTCTGTTACTGGACAGACGAAGCGATGGCGGGCTGGCATCTTCGGTGGCACCGAACAATCCAAAAGTTGGTGTGATGCTTCCATATGCACCGGTGCAGTTATTGATTTTTCAGTATGATGATGGTATCGAGATGCCGGATCTTCTGGTGATGACCAGTGGAAATACTTCCGGTGCACCGATCTGTCGTGAGGATGAGGAAGCTGTTGCCGAATTATCCCATTTGTGTGATGCGATGCTGTCACATAACCGCAAAATCAGGATACGGGCAGATGATACGGTGATGGATTTTTACAGAAATGAACCGTACATGATCCGGCGTTCCAGAGGCTATGCACCGCTGCCGTTTATGACAAAAGCAGACTGGAAAGGACAGGTGCTCGCGGTTGGCGGGGAATTGAAAAATACCTTTTGCATAGGTGTGGACAACAGGTTTTATCCGTCACCATATGTGGGAGATCTGGAGGACTTAAGAACGGTAAAGGCATTGCAGGAGACAATACACCGGTTTCAGACATTGCTGGAAGTAAAGCCACAGGCTGTGGTCTGTGATCTGCACCCAAAATACAATTCTACGGTTGTAGCGGAAGAACTTGGATATCCGGTGATAAGAGTGCAGCATCATTATGCACACATATTATCGTGTATGACAGAAAATGACTGTCATGATCCGGTCATCGGAGTCGCTTTTGACGGAACCGGATATGGAACGGATGGCACGATCTGGGGCGGAGAGATCCTGCTGGCGGATTATGGGAATTTTACAAGATTCGGAAGTATTACCCCGTTTTTACAGATGGGGGGCGATGCTTCTGCAAAAGAGGGCTGGCGTATTGCGGTCTCTATGATTTACGGATATACGAAAGATCGCAAAAGGGCATGGGAGATCATGGAAACACTGGGTCTTTGCAGCGAACAGGAAAGCAGGGTACAGTTCACCATGGCAGACCGGAAGATCAATGCGGTGGCTTCAACCAGTGCAGGACGGCTTTTTGATGCCGTCAGTGCGATACTCGGGATCAGGCGCAGGTCAGGATTTGAAGGGGAAGCATCGACGGCATTGCAGTTTGCAGCAGAGGCATACGAGCAGCAGAACCTCTCAAATATCTCACAGGAGCAAAAGGAAAATAAGGATATACTGCTGCATGAAACAAAAGAGCGTTTCGTTTTAAATACACAGATGTTGGTGCAGCAGATTACAGAAGCAAAAATGCGGGGCGAAGACACCGGGATGCTGGCATATCGGTTTCATCAGGTACTGGCAGAAATGATTACAGCTGCCTGTATCAAAGCAAAAGAAAGCAGTGGCAGGGATAAAGTTGCCTTAAGCGGTGGCGTATTCCAAAACCGGTTACTGCTGCGTCTGACAGAAGAACGACTGTTACAGGAAGGATTCGAAGTGCTGCGGCACCGCATGATTCCGCCGAATGACGGAGGAATTGCAATCGGACAGGCAGCATATGGGATGTATCAATTACAGAAATAGGAGGATAAAAAGATGTGTGTAGGTTTATCAGCTAAGGTAGTAAAAATCAGTAATGGCACGGCGGTCATTGATGCAGGCGGTGCCAAAAGAGAGGTTTCTTCCCAGCTTCTGGAAGATCTGGAGCCGGGAGATTATGTTATGGTGCATGCAGGTGTAGCAATTGCAAAAATCACCGATGAGGACGACAGTGAAACCGAGCAGCTCATGGAGGAATTTTTATAATGAAAACAGCCAGAGAGATCATTGAAAATTATGATGGCCCGGATGTGCGGATCATGGAAGTGTGCGGTACGCACACACATGAGATTTTCCGGCTGGGAATCCGTAAACTGCTGCCAAAACAGGTAGAATTGATTTCCGGACCGGGATGTCCGGTATGTGTAACACCGGTTAGTTTTATAGATGAAGCTATTTATCTGGCATTGGAAAAAGGAGTTACAATCTGTACATTTGGTGATCTGGTGCGAGTGCCGGGAACTAATATGAGCCTTGCGGGAGCCAGAGAACAGGGAGCGAAAATCCATGTTGTGTATTCTCCGGCAGATGCCGAAAAATATGCTGGAGAACATCCGGATGAGCAGGTGACATTTCTGTCGGTCGGATTTGAGACAACGACACCGGCAGGATGTCTTTCCGTAAAGGCGGCAAGAGAAGATGGACTGGATAATTACTCTATATTGGTGGCAAACAAAACCATGCCTCAGGCGTATGAGGCATTAAAGGACAGTGCAGATGTATTTTTATATCCGGGACATGTCAATGCCATTACGGGAACACGTCTTTGCGAAGCTCTGACCGAAGAAGGGGTCAGCGGTGTTGTGGCAGGATTTACGGCAAAAGAACTGATGACAGCACTGGCGGTTGCGCTGGTAAAATTCCAGGAAGGAAAGCCATTTTTTGTAAACTGCTATCCGCGAGTGGTGACACAGGATGGAAGCAGGGAGGCACAGCTGCTTGTAGATGAGATGATGGAAGCCTGTGACTGCGAATGGAGAGGGCTGGGTGTTATTCCGAAATCCGGCATGAAATTAAGACAGGAGTGGCAGGAGTTCGATGCACGTCTCAAATATCAGATGCCGAAAATTGAAGGAAAACCAAATCCGGCCTGCCGCTGTGGCGATGTACTTCAGGGGAAATGCAAACCATCCGATTGTAAAGTATTCGGAAAAGGCTGTACACCGCAGCATCCGATCGGCGCCTGCATGGTGTCCGGTGAGGGAGCCTGCTCTGCATATTATCAGTATTCATAAGAAAGAAGGAAAAAACATCATGGAAAATAAAACAGTAACGATGGCACATGGTGCCGGTGGAAAGCAGACATCCGAATTGATTGATCAGGTGTTTAAGGCACATTTTGTAAACAATGATCTGACGGCAGATGATGCAGCGGTATTAGTTCCGCCGGCAGGAAGAATGGCAGTATCTACAGATGGGTTTATTGTATCTCCGGCATTTTTTCCGGGGGGAAATATCGGCAAACTGTCTATCTGCGGAACGGTAAATGATCTTGCCTGTATGGGTGCAAAACCGCTTTATCTTACCTGCGCTTTTGTAATTGAAGAGGGATTTCCAATGGAAAAACTCGAAGAAATCGCAGCTGCCATGGAAAAAACAGCAAAAGAGGCCGGAGTACATATTGTATCGGGAGATACAAAGGTTGCCGGAAAAGGACAGGTGGATGGAATTTTTATCACCACGACCGGAATGGGGGAGATCGAAGAAGGAGTGACCGTCGGCGGAGAACTGGCAAAGCCCGGAGATGCAATCATCGTAACCGGTGATATCGGACGGCACGGATGTACGATCCTGTTAGAGCGGGAAGATTTTGGCATCGATGCGGATGTGACCAGTGACTGTGCACCTTTGTGGAAGACCGTAAAGGCAGTCATGGATACCACACATAACCTGCATGTGATACGTGATGCGACCAGAGGCGGCGTCGGAACAGTCCTGTATGAGATCGCAGGTCAGAGCAGCGTAGGCATCCGTTTAAATGCAGAGGCTGTTCCGGTACGGCCGGAAGTAAAAGGAGTCTGCGGGATGCTTGGACTTGAGCCTTTATATCTGGCATGCGAAGGAAGACTTGTCATCATGGCACCAAAGGAAGAGGCAGAGGGCATTGTAGAAACATTGAAAAAATGTCCATATTCCGCAGATGCAGCTATTATTGGTGAAGTGATCGCAGAGGAACCGGGAAGAGTTATAATGGAGACGGAAATCGGCACACAGGCACTGCTTCCACAGCCGGGGGGAGAGCTTTTACCAAGAATCTGTTAACAGGAGGAGTCAGGGCATGGAAACCAGAGTGGCAGTTATTTCAATTATTGTAGAACAGGAGGATGCCATTGAAGAATTAAATATCCTTCTTCATGAAGCACGTCAGTACATTGTAGGCAGAATGGGCATACCATACCGCGCAAAAGGAATCAGCATCATAAGCATTGTCATTGATGCACCACAGGACACGATCAGTGCACTTTCTGGAAAAATCGGACATTTAAAAGGTGTATTCGCAAAGACTGCATATTCGAATGTCATTACTCCGGCAGAAGGGGGAACACAGGATTGATCAGGATAGCAGTATATGGAAAAGGCGGAATCGGAAAATCCACTACCGTTTCAAATGTAGCGGCTGCATTGGCAGAAATGGGGCTTAAGGTGATGCAGATCGGATGCGATCCGAAAGCAGATTCTACCATATTGCTCCGTCATGGAAAGCATCCGGGATACAGAAAAGAACATAATAAGCTGATGCCACTGCTCAGACTGAAGTTCAGGGAGTATCCGGAGCTTGTAAAGCTTCTGGATGAACGTCATATTCAGTATAATCGTATGCTGGATAAAATCGCATATCTGGAAAAAGAGGGCAGGATCCATGTTATCCGCCCGGACAGAGACATCAGTGCCAAACCGGTTGAGCGTGATCCCGCCCATTTAAAGGAGATTTATGAGGTGGGACGGAGAGTGATGAAAGCTGATATGGAGAAACTGAAGGCGTATTTGGCAGAATAATATAAAAGGGATATTTTCAGAAACATTATGTGACTGAAGATATCCTTTTTTCTTTAAACAGATGAAATATAACAGTATAAAACAGTTGACAACAGTTATATACTGTTATATACTGTTTATTACAAGGAGGAACTCATATGAACGAAAAAGTAGAGAGCCTGAAGGGGAAGCTGATTGTATCCTGCCAGGCGTTAAAGGAAGAACCTCTGTACAGCTCCTACATTATGTCACGTATGGCATATGC
>OHBJ01002548.1_pt1 | contig 12232 bp, 13 predicted proteins | sample 1577241 | NCBI WGS metagenome assembly OHBJ01 (sample SAMEA3541594, study PRJEB24748) | human gut metagenome | biome: human gut; feature: human-associated habitat; material: faeces | place: China | collected 2012
TCAATGAAGAGCTGCTGCATATTTTCTATACTTTTGTCGTCTGCAAACATAGTGGTTCTGTTTTTTACCTTATTCCGTTACCTCACCTTTGATTTCCGCAGCAATTTCATCTACCAAGTCTTCCATTTCGCTTCGGTTCAGACGAATCCCTTTCTTACGGAGAATTTCTGCGATTTTGTTACGGGTGTCTTCTCCTTTTTCAGGAGCAAATAAGATACCGAGGGCTGCACCTACTGCGGCGCCACCCAGGAAAGCTGCTAAAACATTTAATCCTTTCATAATGATATTCCTTTCTTTTTGAGGTTCGTACGACAAAACTAACAATTTTTTTTGAAACTTTGTTCGGAATATCAGTTTTTTTATGATTGTCTTTATCTTCCAACTCCTTTTGGGGTGTTGTTTTGCGAGGTTTGCTTTTTTCTTCTCCAAAAGTCTCCATTCGTACGGCTCCCGCGATAGATTTTGTTTTCCTTGGTTTTGGCCTTAATTTCTTCAGTCTTGATTTTCTGGGCTTTTAAACCATCGGCGGTGACAAATGGGTGTTCTTTTATTACTGGGATACTTTTCCCTATCAATTTTTGGATATCTTTCAGGTAAGGCAGTTCTTCCGATTCGCAAAAGGAGAGGGCAATACCGTCGTGGCCGGCACGTCCGGTTCGTCCGATACGGTGCACGTATGTTTCCGGAATGTTGGGCAACTCATAGTTGATGACGTGTGATAGTTGGTCCACGTCGATACCTCGTGCTGCAATATCGGTTGCTATCAGTACACGCAGTTCATGGTTCTTAAAGCCGGTCAGTGCTCGCTGTCGGGCATTCTGCGACTTGTTTCCATGTATGGCTTCGGCTCTTATTCCGGACTTACTAAGGGTACGTGCAAGTTTGTCTGCTCCATATTTAGTTCTGGTGAAGATAAGTACGGACTTGATAGCCGGATTCTTCAGCAGATGAATCAGTAAGTCTTTTTTCTCTTTTTTCTCAACGAAATAGACTGATTGGGAGATTGTGTCAACCGTAGACGATGCAGGGGTGACTTCCACTTTCTCGGGGTGCGTCAGCATGGAGTTTGCCAAGGTCTCTATTTCCGGAGGCATTGTGGCCGAAAAGAAGAGAGTCTGCCGTTTTGCGGGCAATAGCTTTAATATGCGTCGGATATCATGTATGAATCCCATGTCCAGCATCCGGTCTGCTTCGTCCAATACGAAGAATTCGAGTGCTTTTAGGTTAATGAAACCTTGGTTGACCAGGTCTTGCAGTCGTCCGGGAGTTGCAACCAGTATTTGTACTCCACGTTTCAGTTCATCTGTCTGTGGCTTTTGTCCTACACCGCCGAAGATGACGGCATGTCTCAGTCCGGTATACTTACCGTATGCACTGAAGGATTCTCCTATCTGTATGGCCAACTCGCGGGTCGGCGTCAGAATGAGTGCTTTGATACTTTTGCGATTATCCGTTTTATATAACTTTTGCAAGATAGGGATGGAAAATGCGGCGGTTTTGCCTGTTCCGGTTTGAGCACATCCTAATAAGTCTTTTCCTTGAAGTAATATAGGGATCGATTTTTCCTGGATTGGGGTAGGGGTGGAATACCCCTCTTCTTGAAGAGCCTTCAATATAGGTTCTATCAAATTCAAATTTTCAAATGTCATGTAATCAATTAAGTGAGCCTCATGCTCTGTTTATATTTGGCAAATATACGTCAAGTCTTCCGGGAAATCTCTTTTTATGGAGGGGTTTAATTATATTTAACTAAGGATGCTGAGGTATAATCGCATGTTATGGTGTACTTTTGTTCCATATTTAGATAGTGGCATGGAAAAATGATGAAATTGCATTTAAAATATCTTTGGATTGTATTGGTGGCTTGTACTTTGACCGCTTGCATGAATGGTGGGGGTGACTTGGCCGGTAAGTGGCAGTTGCGTCAGTATCAATATGCCGACGGTACATCAGAGAAGGTGGACAGTGTATTCTATAATTTTCAAAAAGGAAGTTTTTCTGCCATATGTTTGTTGAAAGATGGAGGGGTGACTACGTTTTTTGGAAATTATTCTTTGAAAGGTGCTGAAATTTCCATTATTTTGTTGCCTGAAAGTGTTAACGATAAAAACTATGATACTTATTTCGGGTGGCCGGAAGGAAAACGTACCTTTAAAGTAGAAGATTTGTCCTACTCTTCATTGCGTTTGGAATATGAGGGCACGAAATCTATTTTTCGAAAATTTTGAGATAAAGAATAAGAATAGACGATTTTACTAATAAAAACAATAGAAAAGATGAAAAAATTAGCCGTATTGGGAATGGGAGTATGCATAGCTCTGGCATTCTCTTCTTGTAAATCAAGTGAAAGTGCTTATAAGAAAGCATATGAAAAGGCAAAACAGCAGGAATTGGCCGAGCCGCAAACAACTGCCCCTGCTGAAGAGGTGGCTCCAGTGGTTACCGCTCCAGTAGAAGTAAAGGTGGTGGAAAGTGCACCTGCCGGCATGCGTCAGGAAAAGGTGACTGTGGTATCAGGTGGTACCAGCTTGAAAACCTTTAGTGTAGTTTGCGGAGCTTATAGCGTGAAAGCTAATGCGGAAGGTGTGAAGCAGGCATTGGTGAATGAAGGCTATACTGCAATGGTAGTTCATAATGCAGAAAGAAATCTGTATCGTGTAGTTATCGGTACATTCGATGACAGAGCATCCGCCGAGAATCTGCGCGACTCTTTCAAAGCTAAACATCCTTCGAATGATGACTTCCAGAAGGCATGGTTGCTGTATAGCGTCAATTAATAGAATTCTTTTTGGTAATTCATAACAGAAAGGAATGTATGTTTCCTTTCAAGATGAGGCAGTAACTGCGAAGTTACTGCCTTTTTCATGATATGCCGAAAGAATGTGAAGGCTGGCGCTGTCGCGTGTTTGGTTTGGCAAAACAAAGTGTTTCCTTTAACAGAACAGTTTGTTTCATTAAAGAGAACACTTTGTTTCTCTTAACAGAACATCTCGTTCTATCGCATAAAAACAAAATGTTTTTATATACTGAAACAACTTGTTTTTAAAGGTTGAAACAAAGTGTTCAGTACTGTGAACTAACGGACTAATTGAGAAAAGACCCAGATAAACTCATGTTGTCACAGTCTCTTTAGTTCCTCTTCCTTCGTGAATATTTCACTCTATTTTTCTCTGCTCCGGATTGATTTTCCTGATTGTGAAAAGTGCTTATAATATTCTCTCTTTCGTTTAAAAGAAGTTATAAAACAAGAGATGGAAACTTTTAGACCTGAAAAAGTTTTTAATTTTGTGCCTTATCTTTGAGAAGAATATAGTATGGAACGACGATATATACTGAATGCGATTGATGCCGCTTTGCAGGCTGGCGAGAAAATTCTTTCCATTTACGATGATCCGGCATCGGATTTTCAGGTAGAAAAAAAAGCGGATAATTCTCCTCTTACTATTGCCGACCGTAAGGCTCATGAAACTATCTGCCGTTTTTTGGCTGATACACCTTTCCCTCTGCTAAGCGAGGAAGGCAAACATTTGCCTTTTTCGGAACGACGGAGTTGGGAAACTTTATGGATTGTAGACCCTTTGGACGGTACGAAGGAGTTCATCAAGAGGAACGGTGAGTTCACAGTGAATATAGCTTTGGTGCATCACTCAGTACCGGTAATGGGAGTCATTTATGTGCCGGTAAAAAAGGAGCTCTATTTTGGAGTGCATGATTCGGGTGCTTATAAGCTATCCGGTATTACTGCACGTGATGGAATGTCGTGGGATGAACTGCTTGTGAAAGCTGTCCGGCTGCCGGAAACAAGCGTGCACGAACGGTTTGTAATTGTGGCTTCCCGTTCGCATCTGACGCCCGAGACAGAAGATTATATCGAGAAAATGAAATGCAGCCATGCGGAAGTTGAGCTTATATCAAGTGGAAGTTCCATCAAGATTTGTCTGGTAGCTGAAGGCAAGGCTGATGTATATCCTCGTTTTGCCCCTACGATGGAATGGGATACGGCGGCTGGGCATGCTATTGCACGTGCTGCCGGAATGGAAATTTATCAGGCGGGGAAGGAAGAACCTTTGCAATATAATAAGGAGGATTTGCTGAATCCGTGGTTTATCGTAGAACCCAAGCATACCGAAATAAAATAACGACTTTATGACATTTGAGATATTGTTTGTGCTGCTGGCATTGTTGGGCATGGTGATTGCCTTGGTTCTGGATAAAATGCGTCCGGGCATGGTGCTCTTTTCTGTCGTAGTATTGTTCTTGTGTGCAGGTATCCTCACTCCTAAGGAGATGCTGGAAGGGTTCAGTAATAAGGGGATGATGACTGTTGCCATGCTGTTTTTGGTCAGTGAAGGCATCAGGCAGTCGGGTGCTTTGGGGCAAGTAATCAAGAAGCTGCTTCCCCAAGGTAAGACTACGGTCTTTAAAGCGCAGTTCCGTATGTTGCCCTCCGGCGGCAGCACCATTTCCGCCATCGACAGCGGCTGAAGCGAACGGTCAACCGTCAGGCGAATCGGGTGCAAATCCGCGCGCGGCTTCATTTTGTCGTCCAGCAGACACGGCAGATTCATCAGCAATACCTCCCTTTGCACCGCCCGGACACAAACGCCGCGGCGCTGGCTTCCACGCGGATTTCGTTCAGCACACCCGGCCGCAGCAGCAAATCATCCGCGCTTTCGGGCGTGCGATAGGGCAGAATGGACACTGTGCTGTCATTCGACACCATTTCCGCCGCGAAAACGCCCGCATTGTGGTGAATCCGAATTGCCGCGCCGGGGGCAAGCGTCAGCCCCTGAAAGCTGATTTTCCCCGCGGCGGATATGGTCAGCGTCGTGATGGCAGTGTCGCCAATGTTGCGAATCAGCAGGTTCAGCGGCGTTTCGGGCGCGTCGCCGGGGACGGCAAGGAGCTTAGACGACTGCGCAGCAAGGCAAGGTTGCCCCAGCAGGCCCAGCAGGGGAACCCCCAGCACCCGGCGGCAGCGGCGGCAAAGCTTAAATTACGCTCAGCGTCAGTACTGCGGCAGTCTCGCATGGCAAGGGCAAATTCTTCGGGCAGGATATCTGCGCCCCAGCGGTTGGTCAGGCTGGCCAGGCAGATGGCAAGGTCCATAACGGGCTGCAGCGCCGGGGCGCGCCGCGCAACGGCATAGGGCATCAGGTGCAGGCGTGCGTTGATGGGCCGCCCGCCCGCGGGGATCACATCTACCGCTCGCACGCTGACCCCCACCAGGCTGACGGAAGGGGTGGTGTGTTCGTCTTTGGTATACAGGTAGATGCGCAGCTGGGCCTGGGTGGCGGTTTTGCTGTCCAGCACAAGGCTGTCCGGCAGCAGGTTTACAGCGCCTTTGGTCACGGGGGCTGCGCCTTCGCGCTCCAGATAGGGGCTCCAGCGGCCAAAGCTGGACCAGCTGGTCCAGTTGCCGTCCACCATCACGCGGGCCTGGGCTTCCACGGCAGTTCCCGGCGGGGTGCCGGCGTTCCAGCTCACGCGCAGGGCGTCAAAGGTGGGCAGCGGTACGGCGGGGCTGGTGTAGCACCCATAGGGCACATGCCCGCCGGAGACAAGATCCAACACAATGCGCCCGTGGGCAACGGTAACGTTATCCAGCTCGCCCCGCATAAACGCTTCGGTTTCATGCAGGATAAAAGTGTTCTTACTTTCCATAAGTTTGCCGCCTTATCTGGTTGGTATCAAACGGAAGTGTGCCCGTGCTGCTCCATCAGGTCGTTGATCTCATCCTCGCGCCGGGCGGTGATGGTCTTTTCCAGGTGGAACGCTTTATCCAGTGCCGGATAGATGATCTGCAAAGCGAGGGTGCAGGGCAGCCAGAAACCCAGAATCAACACCACCGGGATGGTGTAGGGCATCCAGGCAAGCATCACGCCCCAATAGATGCAGAGCACTGCCCCGGCTGCCAGGGTGCGCGGCAAAAATCCGATCATGAACAGCGCGGCGTTTTTCAGCCGCTCCGCCTGGGACACGCTGACCAGAACCACCTGCGCAAACAGATACAGGCAGAACACCAGCAAAAAGAAGATGCCAAGCACCATGCAGATCCATACCGAGATAGGCACGTTTTCCAGATCAGGCAGGGCGTACAGCAAAAAGGCCCACAGCCCAAGGCAAAACCCCGCCCCGGCACCGGGCAGCAGACTTTCACGCCAGTTCTGCTTCCAGGCCATGCGGTAGGTGTGCCACCAGTAGCCGGGTTCATCGCGCAGAGCGCGCAGGATGGTATCCAGCATGCCGCAAAAAACAGGTGCGGCAATCAGCCCGCCTACAGCGCCGGACAGCAGGCACAGCGGCAGGCTGGCGGCCATAGTGCTGAACAAAACAGCGGCATAGCCGGGGGCGAAGCCCAGCACGCACAAAATACTGGCTTTATAAAACGGCCACAAATCGCGCCCCAGCAGCTCAAAAAAGCGGGCCGCGCCAACTTTGCGTCCGCGGGTTTCGGTCGCCTCCACAGCATCGGGCTGCACAGGGGTATTTTTGTCTTCCATTGCCATATTCAAAAATGACCTTTCTGTGTTTTTAATTAGGGGTAAGCGGACTGGGCGGTAGTGCGCTGCCGCAGCTTTTGCAGCCCTGCTTACAATATTACAAGTTTATCATAGCGTTTTTTAGCGGGTTATGCAAGGCAGCGGGCACGGGATGGTCAAAATAATTTTACAATTCCAACATAAATTTATGGTATAATACCACTTACGTTAAAAAGATTAGGAGAGTTTTTAAGATGGCATGGGTCACAAAAGACAGCGTTGAACAGTATAAAACGCCCGAATCGAAAAAAGAATATACCAAACAGGAAAAAGCTGCCAACTGGTGGCATTACCACAAGCTGTACGTTGGCATTGCGGTCATCGCCGTGGTGCTGGTGGTGTGGATGGTGCACGATGTTGTTACCCGGGTGCGGCCGGACTACCGCGTTGGCTATGTGGGCAGCAGCAACTTGCCGACAGATACGGTAACGGCCCTGGAAAACACGCTGGCCGCCTACTGTGATGACCACAATGGCGACGGCAAGGTGGTAGTGGAGCTGGTGCAGTATAACCTGGATTTTGATTCCGAGAGCGAAAACACCGATGCATACACCCAGATGGCTGGTGTGACCCGGCTTTCGGCGGATTTATCCAGTGAGGATGGGCCTTACATCTTTATCATGCAGGATACCGATTACGCGCAGCAGTTTGCGGAAACCACCGGCGCTTTGCAGTACCTGGACGGCACCATGCCCGACACGGAGAATGTGGATGAAAATGATAATGTGATCGTGGACTGGACCAAGATGGTTTACCGCTGGACGGACTGCCCGGCTCTGGCCGGTCTGGATTTGGGCACCTACACCGGCCTGACGATGGTGGATGACCTCCAGGGCGAAAACCAGGACATCATGAAAAACACCTACATAGGCCGCCGCGCGTATTATACCGACAAAACCGCGCTGGAAAGCGAAACCTATGATGCCCTGTGGAACATCTTGACCGCGGGTGCCGTTTCCACCGTGGGGCAGCAGTGATGCGCTACCGCCCGGTAAAAAAGCCGGCCCCCATGCCGGAAAACCCCTACCACCGCATCTTTACCCCCATGCCAAGCTTTGAGGATCTGGTGCGGAAGGCGAGGGAAGAAGAGAAAACGAAGAAAAAATTAGAAATTAGGAATGAGCAATGAGCAATTACGCACGGGCCGAAATGCCCGCTGTGGACAGCTATACCGAATTTACTATCTAATTGCTAATTTGTAGCAGGGCTTCGGCCCTGCTTTTTTGCTTTTTTTGATGGTGCCCTATTGCGATACAGACCGTTTTATAGTATAGTAAAATATGAATAACCATGGAATGTGAGGAACCTGTCTATGGATCAGTTGCAGCAGGCCCGTGCGCAGATTGACGGGATCGACGCAAAGATGGCCGCATTGTTTGAACAGCGTATGCAGGCAGTGGGCCAGGTGGCACAGTACAAGGCGCGCACCGGCAAACAGGTGTTTGACCCGGCACGCGAAGCCCTTGTGCTGGAAAAGAATACCGCCCGCGTGCAGAACCCGGAACTTCAGCCCTATTACCGCGAATTTTTGAAAAAAGCGCTGGCGGTTTCCCGCGCGTACCAGCATGTTCTGATTGGGCAGAATGTTGCCGCCTACCAGGGGGTGGAGGGCGCGTGGTCCCACATTGCGCTGCGTCAGCTGTTCCCCTTTGCCAAGGCACAGGCGTACTCCACCTGGAACGAGGTGGTGGAAGCCGTGGAGCGGGGCGATGCTTACTGCGGCGTTCTGCCGTTTGAAAATTCCAACGCGGGTGATGTTTCCGCTGTGCTGGACCTGCTGTATGCCCACCCCGGCCTGAAAGTAGCCCGCATGTGCGACCTGCCCATCCGGCAGGACCTGCTGGCGCTGCCGGGCGCGCAGCTGAGCGAGATCAAAACGGTCATCAGCCATCAGCAGGCGCTGGCGCAGAGTGGGCCATTCTTGAAACTGCACCACTTTGCCACCAAAGCCTGGGGCAACACAGCGGATGCCGCCCGCTATGTGGCGGAACAGGGCGACCAAACCCTGGCAGCTATCGCTTCCGCCGAAACAGCCAAGCTGTACGGGCTGCAGATTTTGGCCGAGGGCGTGAACGAGGACGGCGACAACACCACCCGCTTTATCGTGATTGAAAAAGAGGGCGCCCAGCGGCAGCCGATCGCCGCCGCACCGGGGCAGCGGCTTTCGATGCTGTTTACGGTGGACCACAAGCCGGGGCGGCTGGCGCGGGTGATCCAGATCATCGGCGAGCGCGGCTTTAACATGGAAACCATCAAAAGCCGTCCGCTGCCCCATGTTCAGTTTGAATATTATTTTTATGTTCAGCTTGTCTGCCCGGCCAATGCCGCAACGGACGATTGCGCCAAGCTGGTGCATGAGCTGGAAAACGTGTGCCGCACGGTGCGGATACTGGGTGTATTTGACCTGTAAATGACGGAAAAACACGGGAGGAATTGTTATGAAATTGACCATGCAGCTTGGCAGCCGCAGCTATGATATCATCCTGAAAAGCGGGTGCCTGGCCAACCTGTACCAGTTTGCCAATGTTGCCAACCGCAAGGTGTTTATCCTGACGGATTCCGGCGTACTGGAGCAGTATGCCCAGACCGTGCTGGCCCAGTGCCCCAATGGAATGGTGTACACTGTGCCCCAGGGCGAAGCCAGCAAAAGCCTGAAAGTGTATGGCCAGGTGCTGCAGGCCATGCTGGAGTTCAACATGACCCGCAAGGACCTGCTGGTGGCCGTCGGCGGCGGCGTTGTGGGGGATTTGGGCGGGTTCTGCGCGGCATCTTATATGCGCGGCATTGATTTTGTCAACTGCCCCACCACCACCCTTTCCCAGATCGATTCCTCCATTGGCGGCAAAACCGCCATTGACCTGGGCGAAACCAAAAACATTGTTGGCGCTTTCTGGCAGCCCAAGGTGGTGCTGGTGGATTTTGATGCCCTGGCAACGCTGCCCCGCCGCCACTTTGTCAACGGCCTGGCGGAGGCCATCAAGGCGGGTCTGATTGCTGACCCGGAGCTGTTTGCCCTGTTTGAGTGTGAACACCCCGAAGAAAACATTGAGCGCATCATCTACCGTTCCCTGCGCGTGAAGAAGAACGTGGTGGAAAACGATGAGCGCGAGCAGGGCCAGCGCGCCTGCCTGAACTTTGGTCATACCATCGGCCATGGCATTGAGGCTGTCAAGGGGGCGCGCGGCCGCCGCACCAACGGCCTGTTCCATGGCGAGTGCGTGGCGCTTGGCATGCTGCCTATGATCGAGGATAAATCCCTTGTGCGCCGCACCCGCGCCATCTACCGCACTTTGGGCCTGCCCACCCGCACGGGTGTGGACAAAAATAAGGTGCTGAGCTATATGCAGCACGACAAAAAGAGCGCGGGCAGCACCATTACCGTCATCAAGGTGCCCGGCCTGGGCTGCTGGCGCGCCGATAAGATTCCCATGACCGAACTGCCCGCCCTGCTTGGCATCAAGGAAAACGAGGACTGAGCCAATGAAAAATACCTTTGGCAATGCATTGGGCCTGACCATTTTTGGCGAAAGCCACGGTGCCGCCGTCGGCGCTGTGCTGGACGGCCTGGCCGCAGGGTTGCCGGTGGATGAAGCGTACATCGCCGAGCGGATGGACCGCCGCCGCGCCCGTGGAGATGGGCTTTCCACCGCCCGCACCGAGCCGGATGTGGTGGAGTTTTTGAGCGGTGTAGTCAACGGCCATACCACCGGCACCCCCATCACCATGATGATCCGCAACACCAACACCCGCAGCGGAGATTATGCAAAAACGGCGGATCTGCTGCGCCCCGGCCACGCGGATTACACGGCATATGCCAAATATGAAGGCTGGCAGGATGCCCGCGGCGGCGGCCACTTTTCCGGCCGCATCACCGCAGCCAGCGTGGCTGCGGGTTCGATCTGTGAGCACATTCTGGCACAGCGCGGTATTAAGGTGTATACCCACATTGCCCGCTGTGCCGGGGTGGAGGATGCTCCGCTTTCCAGCTCTGCCGGTTTGATTATGGCGGAACCACAGCCGGGCCATTTTGCCCTGTTGGACCCCGAAAAAGAAGCCCCCATGCAGGCAGCCATCCGCGCAGCCGGGGCCGAGGGCGACAGCGTGGGCGGTATTCTGGAAACTGTCATCACCGGGGTGCCCGCGGGCATCGGTGAACCGTTCTTTGACAGTGTGGAAAGTGAGATCGCCCACCTGGCGTTTGCCATCCCAGCTGTCAAAGGCATTGAGTTTGGCGCGGGCTTTGCCTTTGCGGACCTGCGCGGCTCCCAGGCAAACGACCCGTTTACCATGCGGGACGGCAAAGTGGTAACGGCCACCAACAAAAACGGCGGCATCAACGGCGGCATTGCCAACGGCATGCCCATTGTGTTCCGCACGGCGGTAAAGCCCACCCCCAGCATTTATAAAGAACAGGATACCGTGGATTATATCGCCAAGGCAGATGCAAAACTGCAGATCAAGGGCCGGCACGACCCCTGCATTGTGCCCCGTGCTGCTGTGGTGCAGAACACCCTGGCAGCATTTGCCGTGCTGGACCTGCTGACCGTGCGTTACGGTACGCTGGGGCAAAAGTAATACAGCCGAAGCAAACAGAAAGGAAGCGCAACATGGAATACGGTCTGATCGGAGCCAAACTGGGCCACAGCTATTCCAAAATCATCCATGAGGCCGTGTGCGGCTATTCCTATGAGCTGCATCCGCTGCCCACGGAGGAAGAAGCCCATGCCTTTATGCAGGCAAAGGCGTTCAAAGCCATCAATGTTACCATCCCGTACAAAAAGCTGGTCATCCCATATTGTGATGAGGTGGAACCACGTGCGGCGGCCATCGGCGCAGTGAACACCGTGGTCAACCGGGATGGCAAGCTGTATGGCTATAATACGGATTATACCGGCTTTGCCTACCTGGCCCGCTGCCACGGCGTGAAGTTTGCCGGGGCTGTGGTGCTGGTGCTGGGCACCGGCGGCACCCACAACACCGTCACGGCTGTCTGCCAGGACGCCGGAGCCAAACAGGTGCTGACCGCCAGCCGTACCGGCAAGGACGGTGCCCTGACCTATGAGGAAGCCCAGCAACACCCGGAAATCAATATCATTATCAACACCACCCCGGCGGGCATGTACCCCAACAACGGCAGCTGCCTGCTGGATCTGCATGCTTTCCCCAAGCTGGAAGCCGTGCTGGACTGCGTTTATAACCCGTTCCGCACCGAACTTTTGCTCCGTGCGGAGGAACTTGGCGTGCCCGCCTACTGTGGGTTCGAGATGCTGGTGGCGCAGGCAGTGTACGCGGCGGAGCACTTTACCGGCCAAAAGCTGCCGGAAGCTGTGATCGCTGACACCCACCGCAAGCTCAAGCGAGATCTTTCCAACGTGGCCATCATCGGAATGCCGGGCTGCGGCAAGTCCACCATCGGGCGTGCCCTAGCCAAAACGCTGGGCAAAACCTATGTGGATCTGGATGAAGTGATCGAGAAAAACACCGGAATGCCCATCCCGGATATCTTTGCGCGTGAAGGTGAGGCATCGTTCCGCAAGTACGAATCTCAGGCTGTGGCGGAGATCAGCAAGCAGACACGGCAGGTCATCGCCTGCGGCGGCGGGGTGATCAAAACACCGGGCAACGCCCGCGCCCTGCGCCAGAACGGCCCTGTGCTGTGGGTGCAGCGCCCGGTCGAACGGCTGGCAACC
>OHBJ01002549.1_pt1 | contig 12230 bp, 8 predicted proteins | sample 1577241 | NCBI WGS metagenome assembly OHBJ01 (sample SAMEA3541594, study PRJEB24748) | human gut metagenome | biome: human gut; feature: human-associated habitat; material: faeces | place: China | collected 2012
AAAACGCTGCGTCCAATGCTGGAAGCCGAGACCGGTCTGCCGGTGCATCCGGCGCCTCTGCCTCGAGCATCGCGAGGATCTCCTCGGCGCGGCTCGTGACGGATTTCGGCAGGCCCGCGAGCCGCGCGACGTGGATGCCGTACGACTTGTCGGCCGCACCGGGCACGATGCGGCGCAGGAAGGCCACCTGATTGCCGCGCTCCTTGACGGCCACGCAGAAGTTCTTGATCTTGTCGTCCTCGAGGTCCGTGAGCTCATGGTAGTGCGTCGCAAAGAGCGTCTTGGCGTGGACCTTCTTCTCGATGTGCTCGATGACGGCGCGCGCGATGCTCATGCCGTCGAACGTGCTCGTGCCACGGCCGATCTCGTCGAGGATGACGAGGCTGTCCTTCGTCGCATACTTGAGGATCTGCGCGACCTCATTCATCTCCACCATGAAGGTGCTCTGGCCGCTGACGAGGTCATCGCTCGCGCCGATGCGCGTGAAGATGCGGTCGACCGGCGAGATGGAAGCCTCGCGCGCGGGGATGAAGCTGCCGATCTGCGACATGAGCGTCAAAAGTGCCACTTGGCGCATGTACGTCGACTTGCCCGCCATGTTTGGCCCCGTGATCAGCATGATCTCGCAGTCCTGATGGTCGAGATGCGCATCGTTCGGCACGAAGAGGTCGCGCGTCAGGATGCGCTCCACGAGCGGATGGCGGCCGTCCTTGATGTCGATGACGCCGTCCGTCCGCATCTGCGGGCGCACGTAGTTGTAGGTGCTGGCCGCCTCCGCGAGACTCGCGAGCACATCGACGAGTGCGATCTCGTGCGCCGTCTGCTGGATCTCGGTCAGATGCGCCTTGATGGTCTCGCGGACCTCCGTGAAGAGGTTGTACTCGATGTTGACGATTTTCTCCTGCGCGCCAAGAATCTTCGTCTCGAACTCCTTGAGTTCCTCCGTGATGTAGCGCTCCGCATTCGCGAGCGTCTGCTTGCGGATGTAGCGGTCCGGCACGCGGTCCGCGCCGCTGTGGCGCACCTCAATGTAGTAGCCGAAGACCTTGTTGTAACCGATCTTCAGCGCTTTGATGCCCGTCTGCTCCTTCTCGCGCTCCTCGATCTCCTGCAGCATCGCCTTGCTGTCGTGCGAGATGCGGCGGTACTCATCGAGCTCTTCGTTGTAGCCCGTTTTGATGATGCCGCCCTCGCGCAGGCTGATGCCCGGGTCCTCGACGATGGCGCGCTCCAAGAGGTCGACGAGATCGTCGAAGGTCTCTACCTTCGCCTCGGCCTGCTTGAGCATCGCCGACTTCGCGCCCTGCAGCTTCTCGCGGATGCCCGGCAGACAGCGCAAGGAAATCTTGAGCGCGATGAGGTCGCGCGCATTGGCCGTGCCGACCTCGATGCGCGTCAGGAGGCGCTCGAAGTCGTGGATCTCACGGCAGCCCTCGCGCACGCCGCCGCGCAGCGAGAAGTCGCCGACGAGCTCCCCGACTGCATCGAGGCGCTGCGTGATGGCCGCGATGCTCAAGAGTGGATACTCGAGCCACTTCTTCAGGAGGCGGCTGCCCATCGCCGTCTCCGTAAAGTCGAGGACATCGAGAAGTGTGTTCTTCTTGCCGCCATCGCGCAGGTTGCGCGTGATCTCGAGGTTGCGCAGCGTGTACGTGTCGACGACGAGGTTCTCTGAGGCATCGAGATACGTCAGCTGGTTGAGCTGCGTGAGGTCCGTGCGTACCGTCTCGTGGAGGTAGTCGAGCAGCGTCGCCACCGCCTCCTTCGCCTCCGGCTGCGCGGGACGCGTCGCCGCGTCGAAGTGCTCGACGATGCGGTCCTCGATATGATGCGAGACTTCCGCGATCGGCGTGAACGAGCAGTGCGGCAGGCGCAGAGCGGCAAACTCCTTGAGCGCACTGGCAAACGACGGCTTGCCAACGATCAGGAGCTCCGGCATCATCAGGCGGTAGAGCTCATCGAGCAGCATCTGCAGGCGGTTGCCGCCCTCGTAGATGCCGTAGAAGCACTCGCCCGTCGAGATGTCGGCGCCCGCGAGCACGATCTTCTCACCCGTCTCGTAGATGAGTGCGATGTAGTTGTTCTGCGTCGCCTGCAGCGCAGACTCCGACAGGATCGTGCCCGGCGTCACGACCTTGATGACCTCGCGCTTTGTCAGCCCCTTCGCCTTCGGGTCGCCGATCTGCTCGGCGATGGCCACCTTGTAGCCGCGCTTGACGAGCTTGTTGACGTACGTCTCAGCCGCATGGTACGGCACGCCGCACATCGGCGCATCCTGCCCCTTGCTGCGGCTCGTCAGCGTCAGGCCGAGCTCCTTCGAGACGAGCTTGGCATCTTCAAAGAACATCTCATAAAAATCGCCGAGGCGGAAGAACAGGATTGCTCCCGGATTCTGCTCCTTCGTCGCGAGATACTGCTGCATCATCGGCGTCATTTCCATCGATACTACACCTCCTGGATAAAAGACGTGCTGACACGATGCCAGCACGCCTGTCATTTCTCTTTATTCTTTATGATACGCGTTCGCCCTTGAGGACCCAGGTCTGCGGGTGCGTGATGCGGACGTCGATGAAGTCGCCCGGCTTCTCGCCCGCATGCGCGAACAGCACGATCTTGTTGGTGCGCGTGCGGCCCATCCAGACGGAAGGCTCGTTCTTGCTCGGGCCCTCCACCATGATTTCCAGCGTCTTGCCGAGGAGCTTCTCGTTGATGGCGAGGCTGATCTCGTTCTGCACGGCCATGAGCGCATTCAGGCGCTCCTTCTTGACGGACTCCTCGACCTGGTTCTCCATCGTCGCCGCCGGTGTGCCCGACCGCTTCGAGTAGATGAAGGTATAGGCCGAGTCGTAGCGGATCTCGCGCAGGAAGTCGAGCATCTGCTGGAAGTCCTCGTCCGTCTCGCCGGGGAAACCGACGATGAGGTCCGTCGTCAGGCTCACGTCGGGGATGGCCGCGCGGATGCGGCGCACGAGGTCGCGGTACGACTCCACCGTGTAGACGCGGTTCATCGCCTTGAGGATGCGGTTGCTGCCGTACTGGACCGGCAGGTGGATGTGCTCACAGAGGTGCTCGCCGTCGCGGATGGCCGCGATGACCTTGTCCGAGAGGTCCTTTGGGTGCGAGGTCATGAAGCGCACGCGGCGGATGCCCGGCACCTTGTCGACCATCTTGAGGAGATCTGCAAAGTCTGCGAGCTTGTGGTCCTTGCCGTAGGAGTTGACATTCTGGCCGAGCAGCGTGACTTCCTCATAGCCGTTCTTCACGGCCTCCTCAACCTCATGCACGATGTCCTCGGGCAGGCGGCTGCGCTCGCGGCCGCGCACGTACGGCACGATGCAGTAGGTGCAGAAGTTGTTGCAGCCGTACATGATCGGCACCCAGGCCGAGAGGCTGCCCGCGCGTGCGACGGGCACGTCGTCCGGCAGCTCCGTCTCGCCGAGCTGCACGTCGACGACGTGACCGTGCTCCGCCTGGATCTCCTGCACGACGTGCGTGAGCTCGTGGACTTTGTTGGTGCCGAGCACGAAGTCGATGTGCGGCGCGCGCTTGATGAGCGCATCGCCCTCTTTCTGCGCCATGCAGCCCGTGATGCCGAAGATCAGCTCTGGGTTCTCGCGCTTGAGGCGCTTGATCTCGCCAATCTTGCCGTAGACGCGGTCCTCCGCCGTCTCGCGCACGCAGCAGGTGTTGATGAGGATGAGGTCGGCCTCCTCCATCGACTCCGTCCGCTCATAGCCGATCGTGCGGAGCTGCCCCATCATGCGCTCCGCATCGCTCTGGTTCATCTGGCATCCATAGACCAGGAGATACGTATAGCGATGCAGCTTGCCATCTATCATTTTCATACGTTTTGTTCCGTCCTTTTCTTTGCTGTCTATCTCATAATCAATGTTTTATTGTATCAAAAATGGCCGTACTTGTCCATGATACAGAAGATAGAGATGCCGCATGGACAAGCTGTCTCCATGCGGCATCTCTATCGTATCTTCCTGTTATTCCTGCAAAGACCGATGGACTCAATCAGAGTGCGGCGATCTTGTGCAGCGTTGCGACGATGAGGTCGACCTGCGGCTTGACCGTTGCGAGCACGAGGTGCTCGTTCGGGCTGTGGATGTCCTTCGTCGTCACGCCGATCGACACCATGTCGAGTTTCGGGTTCTTGCGGAAGTGCCAGCCGCACTCAAGGCCGGCGTGAATCGTCTCGACCTTCATCGGCTTGCCGTTCTGCTCGGCAAACGTCTCCGCCACGATCTTGGCGAGGCGGCTCTCCTTGTTCTCCTTCCAGCCCGGCGACTGCGTGCCGATGTGTGCCGTGAAGCCCGTGAGTTCCGCGACCGTCTCGGCGTACTGACGGAATTCATCGAGTTTCTGGTCGATGGCCGAACGCGGGAAGAACTGGACCTCCACTTCTTCCGCCGTCATGTTGACGACGCCGAGGTTGGCGCTCGTCTCGACGAGACCGGGGATGACCGTCGACATCGCGTAGACGCCCGTGTGCAAGATGGTCAGCAGGCTCAGCAGGCGCTTGGCATCGCCCGCCTTGAGGACCTGCTGCGCTGCCTCGACACTCGTCAGCGGCACGAGGATCTGCGGCTCGACATTGCCGTACATCTGCGTGAAGCGCTCTTTCTGATCCGCGATGACCTCCTCGATGTCCGCCTTCGGGATGTCCGTGACGATGACCGCCGTCGCATCATTCGGGATGGCGTTGCGCGCCTTGCCGCCCGTAAAGGAAGCGAGCTCGACCTCGCCCTTCGCTTGCAGTGCCGTCAAGATCATCGCGAGCGTGCGGATGGCATTGCCGCGGCCGTCGCCGATGCGCTCGCCGGAGTGGCCGCCGCGCAGGCCCTTGACTTCGATCTTCCAGGCGGCCGACGTCTCCGGCTCCACGCGCTTGAGCTCGCGCGTGAAGTCGAGGTCGACGCTGCCGGCACTGCCGACCGTCAGCTCATCGTAATTCTCGCTGTCGCAGTTAATCAGGAACGAGGCATCCTTGAGATGGTCCGCCGAGAGGTGGATGGCACCCTTCATGCTCTGCTCCTCATCCGTCGTGACGATCAGGCGCAGCGGGCCGTGGTCCTTCGCCGTCTTCATGATGTAGATGGCCTCCGCCACGCCGATGCCGTCATCTGCGCCGAGACTCGTCCCCTCCGCCGAGAGGAATTCTTCCGTGCGCACGAGCTTTATGGGGTCTTTGAGCGGGTCGTATGCATATCCCTCCTCGGCCACGCATACCATGTCCATATGGCCCTGCAGGATGGTCAGCGGCGCCTTCTCGAAGCCAACCGTCGCCTTCTTGTCCGCGATGATGTTGTTCGCCTCGTCCTGCGTGACCGTGAAGCCGAGCTCGCTGAGGTACGACTTCAAAAAGTCGCTGACGGCCTGCTCGTGACCGGATTTGCGCGGGATGGCTGCGAGTTTCGCAAACTCCTGCAGCACGCCCTCAAGTACCTCATCCTTCTTTGCTATATTGGCCTGATTCTGGTTCATCTGAAATTCCTCTTTCCTGATTTCTAATGCTTCAGCAATCCGCTGCCCTTGGCAACGAAAAACAGCCTGCCCCTTGAGGCAGGCTGGCATGAATCCATGGTTTCATCTGGACGGATTGTTAGTCTTTGAGTGCCGCTGGCATCGCTTCAGCAACATCGACGCCTTCCGGCGCATAGAGCACAATCTGCTCCGAGATGCGCTTCGCGCAGCCATTGACGACGTAGCAGGCGCCGTTGACGAAGTCGCAGATGCGGCGCTGCTCTTCGACCGCAACGCGCTCGTAGTTGACAACAACAGCCTTGCCCGACTTGAGGTTGTCCGCGATGTCCGTGACCTGGTCGAAGTTCTCCGGCACGTAGATCTGTACGCGGAGTTCCGGGATCTTCGTCGTATGGACCGTCAGCTGCGGATGCTGCGCGCGCGTGCGGAACGACGGCGCAGGCTCCTGGGCCTCTGTGCGCTCGACATAGATTGAGTCGCCGCCCGAGACCTTGTACTCCTGCGCTGCGGCGCGGGCCGGTTTCGCTACGGCCTGCTGCTGGCTCTTCTCAGCAGCAGCATCCTTGTGCTCCTCTACCTCTACGTCCTCCCACGGCATCAATACATCAATGAGGCCCTGGAACTTTCCTTTGATCGTCTCCATACCACTCATAACATCTCGTCCTTCCACCTGAATTCATATTGCTCCACACATATTTATCCACACGTACATGTGTACAAAACTGGATTTAACTATCGACATGATAACACATTTCGACGAAAAATGCAAAAAACCTGCTGGATATTTTCATATCCAGCAGGTTTTCTTAAATTTTATCTGTTATAGATGCCGCAGACAAAATCAGCCCTTGCGAGCGTTCTTGGCGTTGCGGCCGCGGATCGTGCGGTCGAGGATGGCCTTGCGCAGGCGGATGTGCTCCGGCGTGACCTCGACGAGCTCATCGCTGTTGATGTACTCGATGGCCTGCTCGAGCGAGAGGATGCGCGGCGGCGTCAGGCGGATAGCCTCATCCGAAGAGGACGTGCGCATGTTGGAGACGTTCTTCTTCTTGCACGGGTTGATGTCGATATCGTTCTCGCGGGAGTTCTCGCCGACGATCATGCCTTCGTAGACCTGCTCGTTCGGTCCGATGAACATCGTGCCGCGGTCCTGCAGCGTGTAGATGCCGTAGCCCGTCGTCTCACCCTGCTCGAACGCGACGAGCGAACCGCGCGTGCGGCCCGGGATGTCGCCCTTGTACGGTGCATAGCCGTGGAAGACGTGGTTCATGATGCCGTTGCCCTTCGTGCTCGTCAGGAGCTCGGAGCGGAAACCGATGAGGCCGCGTGCCGGAATCGTGAACTCGAGGCGCATGTAACCAGCCGTCTCCGTCATGTTCGTGAGCTCAGCCTTGCGCGTGCCGAGGCCTTCCATGACAGCGCCCATGTACTCCTGCGGCACTTCGACCGTCAGGTTCTCGATTGGCTCGCAGAGCTGGCCGTTGATCGTCTTGTAGACAACTTCCGGTTTGCCGACCTGCAGCTCGTAGCCCTCGCGGCGCATCTCCTCGATGAGGATGGACAGATGCAGCTCGCCGCGGCCCGATACCTTGAAGACATCCGGCGAATCCGTCTCTTCGACCTTCATCGCGACGTTCGTCTCGACTTCCTTGAACAGACGGTCGCGCAGATGGCGACTCGTGACGAACTGGCCTTCGCGGCCGGCGAACGGGCTCGTGTTGACGCCGAACGTCATGGAGAGCGTCGGCTCGTCGATGCGGATGGCCGGCAGTGCTTCCGGCTGCTCAGCGTCAGCGACCGTGTAGCCGATGCTGACATCGCCGAGACCCGTCAGAGCGACGATCTCGCCCATCTTGGCTTCCGGCACTTCGATGCGCTGCATGCCCTGGTAGACGAAGACCTTGCCGATCTTCGCGCGGATTTCCTGGTCGCCGTTAATGAGCACGACATTCTGGTTCGTGCGAGCCGTGCCGCGGCTGATGCGGCCGACAGCGACGCGGCCGACGAAGGCATCTGCCTCGAGCGTCGTGACCATCATCTGCAGCGGGCCGTCCGGGTCGCCGTGCGGAGCCGGAATCTCTTTGACGATTGTCTCCATCAGCGGCTCGAGGTTCGTGCTCTCATCTTCCATATTGTACTTCGCGATGCCGTCGCGGGCCGTCGCGTAGATGACCGGGAAGTCGAGCTGATCGTCATCGGCATCGAGTTCCATGAAGAGCTCGAGGACTTCGTCGTAGACATCGTCCACGCGCTGGTTCGGCTTATCGATCTTGTTGATGACGACGATTGGCTTGAGCTTCTGCTCGAGAGCCTTGCGCAGGACGTACTTCGTCTGCGGCATCGGGCCTTCGAAGGCATCGACGAGCAGGAGAACGCCGTCGACCATGTTGAGGACACGCTCGACTTCGCCGCCGAAGTCCGCATGGCCCGGGGTGTCGACGATGTTGATCTTGATGCCGTTGTACATGATGGCCGTGTTCTTCGAGAGGATCGTGATGCCGCGCTCGCGCTCGATATCGCCCGAATCCATGACGCGCTCAGCCACCTGCTCATTCGAGCGGAATACATGGCTCTGCTTCAGCATGGCATCGACCAGCGTCGTCTTGCCGTGGTCGACGTGCGCAATGATTGCGATATTGCGGAGCTTATCATTAGTCGTCATACTCATTCTGTGTAATCTGCCTCCTATAAAAGAAAAGGGATACCTGTCGTATCCTCACTTGCAAACCTAAAAATTACTTACTCATTATACATGCTTTCCCCGCGTAATGCAATAGATTGACCGCAGGATGCCACACAAATTCTCTTGCAGAACCTATAACAAAAGTGTTGTATCTCCAATGATTTTTTGGTATGATAGTACTCGTGTTACAGTTTTACACACGGATAAGTCACGCTGTCTACAGGAATCCCCATTCCTGCAGCACGGATGCGATACAACGGATACAACAGCTAGAACAGAAGTAAAGGAAGTCATCAAATGGATCCCATCAACGTCAACCTCAACATCTACCAAACGCTCGCCGCGGCCACAGCAGTCTACTACGTCGGCGTACTGCTGCGCATCAAGGTCCCGTTCCTGCGCCGCTACTGCCTGCCAGCCCCGGTCATCGGCGGCATCATCTTCGCGATACTCAACGCTATCCTCTACACGAACGGTATCTGGACGTATAAACAGGACACCATCATGCAGAACGTCTGCATGATGCTCTTCTTCACGAGCATCGGCTACACGGCCAGCATCAGCCTGATCCGCAAGGGCGGCTCGCTCGTCGCCAAGATGGCCGTGCTGACCACCCTCTTGATCCTCTGCCAGAACGGCATCGGCATCGCCTTGGCGCACGTCTTTGACCTGAGCCCGCTCATGGGCCTCGCGACGGGTTCCATCCCGATGGTCGGCGGCCACGGCACCTCAGGTTCCTTCGGGCCGGTCCTCGAGAGCGTCGGCCTCGACAATGCGACGACGATTGCCTTTGCCGCCGCCACGTTCGGCCTCGTCTCGGGCAGCCTGCTCGGCGGCCCGATGGGTGAATTCCTCGTGCGCCACTACGGCCTGACGAGCGTCGCCGATGAGGAGCGCCTCGACCCGGCCAACACGAGCGACGAGCTCCAGAAACTCGAGCAGGCCGCCCACGGTGAGCGCAAGGCCATCGATGAGGAGAAGCGCGCGGGCCAGAGCATCAACAACTACCGTTTCATGAACGCCCTCGCACACCTGCTGATTGCCATGGGCCTCGGCACCGTCGTGAGCCAGATCTTCGTCAACTTCGGCCTCGTCTTCCCGAACTACATCGGGTCCATGCTCGTCGCCGCCATCATCCGCAACGTCTCCGACTACACGCACGCCTACAAGGTCTACCAGCGCGAGAGCGAGGTCCTCGGCAACCTCGGCCTGACGATTTTCCTCTCGTGCGCACTCATGAGCCTCAAGCTCTGGCAGCTCTCCGACCTCGCCATCCCCTTGATGGCCATGCTGCTGAGCCAGGTGCTCTTCATCGCACTATTCGTCAAGTTCCTGCTCTTCCGCGTCATGGGCCGCAACTACGAGGCCGCCGTCATGGCAGCCGGCACCTGCGGTTTCGGCCTTGGCGCCACGCCGAACGCCATCGCCAACATGTCCGTCATGGTCGAGCGCTTCGGCCCCGCCCCCACGGCCTTCTTCGTCATCCCGCTGATTGGTGCCCTGATCGTCGACTTCGTCAACTCCTCCATCGTCACGGTCCTGCTGAACCTGCTGGCCTGAGATGACCGCAGCATAACAACATTACACCCATCTTTTTGTGATTCCTTTGCGTTCTCTTCCCCGGTATGATAAAATGGATAGCATCATAGTAATTGTAGCAATCGCTATCAGTTACCGTTCATTGCACTTCATTCAACATTCAAAAAGGGGATTACGACTCTATGCTCAATCAAGTTTCTGTATTCGCTGAAAACACGAAAGGCGCTCTGCGCAAGATGACGGCAGTGCTCGCCGCAGCAAACATCAACATCTACTCCATGCTCGCCAGCGACAGCGCTGAATTCGGCATCATCCGCCTCGTGCTGACGGACCCGGACCGCGCGCTCACCGAGCTCAAGAAGGCCGGCTATCAGTGCCACATCGACAAGGTCATCGCCGTCGAGATGGGCGACACGCCGGGCAGCCTCGATGCAATCCTCAAGAGCCTCGAAGAGGCCAATGTCACGCTCGACTACCTCTACATCTCCTATGACCGCCAGGCCAGCCAGCCGGTCGTCATCTTCAAGACGCGCGAACCGGAGGCCGAGACCTTCCTGCGCGGCAAGGGCTACAAGCTCGTCGACAAGTTCTGACCAGCCTTGCGCACCTAACTCAAGCACCGAAAAAGGAGCCTGTCACATGATTCCATGTGACAGGCTCCTTTTGGATTCCGATTTGTTTGATCAGCAAGCAGTGCGATCAGAGTAATTCTGCCAAGTCGAAGATGAGCTGCTGCGTCTTCTCCCAACCGAGGCACGGATCCGTGATGGACTTGCCGTACGTCCCCTCGCTGATCTTCTGGTTGCCGTCCTCGATATAGCTCTCGATCATGAGGCCCTTGACGAGCGACCGGATGTCCGACGAGACTTTGCAGCTGTTGACGACGTCCTTCGCGATGCGGATCTGCTCGAGATACTTCTTGCCCGAGTTCGCATGATTGGTATCGACGATGACCGCCGGGTTCGCGAGATTGCGCTTGTGGTACGCCTCGTAGAGCGAGCGCAGGTTCTCATAGTGGTAGTTCGGCATGCTGTTGCCGAAGCTGTCGACATAGCCGCGCAGGATGGCATGGGCCAGCGGATTGCCCGTCGTGCGGACTTCCCAGCCGCGGAACAGGAACTCCTGCGAGTGTTGTGCCGCCTCGATCGAGTTGAGCATGACCGAGATGTCGCCCGACGTCGGGTTCTTCATGCCGACCGGGATGCCGATGCCGCTCGCGATCATGCGGTGGAACTGGTCTTCGACCGAACGCGCACCGACCGCCGCATAAGACAGCAGATCCGACAGATAGCGGTAGATTTCCGGATAGAGGATTTCCTCTGCACACGTGAAGCCCGTCTCACGCACGACGCGCGCATTCATCTCGCGGATCGCGATGATGCCGCCGAGCATGTCTTCCTTGCCCTCCGGGTCCGGCTGATGCAGCATGCCCTTGTAGCCGATGCCGATCGTGCGCGGCTTGCTCGTATAGAGGCGCGGCACGATGAAGATCTTGTCCTTGACCTGTTCCTGCACCGGCACGAGGCGATGCACGTAATCGAGCACGGCCTCTTCGTTGTCGGCCGAGCACGGGCCGATGACGAGCAGGAAGCGGTTATCCTTGCCCGTCATGATGTTCGCGATGGCCTTATCGCGCTCCACCTTGATCTTCTTGACGCGGTCATCTATCGGGAACTGCTCCATGAGCTCCTGCGGCGTAGGCAGCCTACGGATGAATTCCATTTGCATTTCCATATTCAGTGACTCCTCTCTGACGCTTCTGACGCTGTGATGCCTACCATTATATCATAGATTCTGCCGCCACCATAGAGAGCACATGACAAAATTCGCTATATCCGCGAAAAAATTTCAGTAAATGTCGCGTACTTCCTCACGAAGCGCACAGAGATGCAATAGGAGTGAAACGATTCACTTCGAGACAGCGACCCAGCCCGCTGCCGGGATAATGCGGTAGAGTTCCTCTGGCGTCAGGCGCACGGCGCTGTGGTCATCGCCCGCCGCCGGGTAGACCGTCTCAAAGCGGCGCAACGACTCGTCGAGGTAGACCGGCACACCCTCCTTGATCGCGAACGGGCAGACGCCGCCCGGTGCATGGCCGATGAATGCCTCCACCTGGTCGAACGGGATCATGCGTCCCTTCTTATGGAACGCCTCCTTGAAGCGGTGGTTATCCACGCGCACATCGCCGGCCAGGATGACGAGCAGCGGCGCGCCGTCCACGAGGAACGACATCGTCTTTGCGATGCGCCCTGGCTCCACGCCGACTGCCTCCGCAGCAAGTTCCACCGTCGCCGTCGACGCCTCAAACGTAATGACGCGGTCCGCCATCCCCTTAGCGGCCAGAAAGGCCTGTACTTTCTCGATTGACATAGCAGATTCTTCTTTCCTGATGAGAGTCAACTACCCGCGACTGAAGTCGCGAGCTTGAGGGAATCTTTCGATACCTCAATTTGCTTAGATAGACCAGGCTTACTGCATTCGCAGTCTTGCGAGGTACAGCAGAGGTCCGGTAATTACC
>OHBJ01002554.1_pt1 | contig 12223 bp, 9 predicted proteins | sample 1577241 | NCBI WGS metagenome assembly OHBJ01 (sample SAMEA3541594, study PRJEB24748) | human gut metagenome | biome: human gut; feature: human-associated habitat; material: faeces | place: China | collected 2012
AAAACGGCTGCCAAACTCATTGCACAGTTTGGCAGCATCGACCAAATGCTGCTGCGCACCAACGAACTGAAAGGGGCGCTGAAGAAAAAGGTGGAGGAAAATGTGGAACAAATAAAATTCTCGAAATTCCTGGTCACCATCAAAACCGATGTGCCCATCGACCTGAACCTCGACGATTTGAAATGCGCAGAACCCGATCAGGAAAAATTGCGCGAAATTTACGAAACCCTGGAATTTCGCAGCTTCATCCGCAAAATGGATACGACACAGACCGATGCGTCAAATTCTGTTAACGACCTGGGTCCGCTCTTTGGCCAATTTACGGACGACTTGCAAAGCGGTGTGAAAGAAACGGCTCACAAAAAGCTGAATGACGTGGCTCACTGCTACAAATTCATTGATAATGAAGCAGATGCACAAAAACTTTGTGACGAAATATTGACATTCACCACCGTAAGCTTTGACACCGAAACCACTTCGGTCGATGCCATTGCGGCTCAACTGGTGGGACTCAGCTTTGCCGTCGAGGGGGGAAAGGCATGGTACGTGGCTGTTCCGCGTGAAACAGAGGCGGCCCGCCGCATGGTACACATTTTCCGCCCCTTCTACGAAAGCGACACCATCTTGAAGGTGGGGCAAAACATCAAGTACGACCTCACGGTGCTGGCCAACTATGGCATCGACTTGCATTTCCCCATGTTCGACACCATGCTGGCGCATTACTTGGTGCAACCCGAACTGCGACACGGCATGGACTACCTGGCCGAGGTGTACTTGAACTATCAGACCATTCACATCGAAGAACTCATCGGGCCCAAAGGACGCGGACAAAAAAACATGGCCGACCTTCCGCCGCGCGACATCTGCGACTATGCCTGCGAAGATGCCGACGTGACGCTGCAACTCATGGCTCCGCTGAAAAAGGAAATGGAGGATAACGGTCTGACCCGGGTGTTTGAACAAATCGAAATGCCCCTGATGCCTGTGCTGGCGCGCATGGAACGCAATGGGGTGAAACTCGACACCAAGCAGCTGGCCGAAACAGGACAAAACTTTGCAAAACGGCTGGCCGAAATCGAAAAGGAGGTGTATGCACTGGCCGGACACGAATTTCTCATTACTTCGCCCCGACAGGTGGGTGAGGTGCTGTTCGATGAGCTGAAACTGAACGAAAAGGCCAAGAAAACTAAAAGCGGACAATACTCGACGGGCGAGGAGGTGCTTGAGGCACTGCGCACGAAGCATCCCATCGTGGGCAAAATATTGGCGCACCGCGCTCTGAAAAAGCTCATCAGCACGTATGTCGATGCGTTGCCCAAACTGATTAACCCGAAAACGGGACGCATTCACACGTCGTTCAACCAGGCGGTGACGGCTACGGGCCGCCTTTCGTCGTCGAACCCGAACTTACAGAACATTCCGGTGCGTGGCGAAGATGGTCGCGAAATCCGCAAGGCTTTTGTGCCCGAGGAGGGCTGTGTGTTCTTCTCGGCCGACTATTCGCAAATCGAACTGCGCATCATGGCGCACCTGAGTGAGGATGAGCACTTGGTGCAGGACTTCCGCGAGGGTCGCGACATTCATGCGGCTACGGCGGCGCGTGTGTTTCACAAACCGATTGACGAGGTGACGCGCGACGAACGCCGCAAAGCCAAAACGGCCAACTTCGGCATCATCTACGGCATTTCGGCCTTTGGCCTGGCGGAGCGTATGGAGGTGAGCCGCGCAGAAGCAAAGGAACTGATTACCAACTACTTCAGCACTTACCCCAAGGTGAAGGAGTACATGGAGCAGCGTGTGAACGTGGCGCGCGAAAAGGGCTACATTGTCACCGAATTTGGCCGTCGGCGTTACCTTCCCGACCTTGCTTCGAAGAATGCTGTGGTGCGTGGGTACGCTGAGCGCAATGCGGTGAATGCGCCCATTCAGGGCACTGCTGCCGACATCATCAAGGTGGCCATGATTCGCATCGACCACCGCTTCACGGCCGAAGGCATCCGTGCCAAAATGATTCTTCAGGTACACGACGAATTGAACTTCTCGGTGCCGACCGACGAACTCGACCGCGTGCAGCGCATCGTCATCGAGGAAATGGAAAGTGCCTTCACCATGCGTGTTCCCCTCATCGCCGACTGCGGCACGGGCAACAACTGGCTCGAGGCGCACTAAACCGCAAAACAGGTGTGGTGCAAAAACTATCATAAAAATAGGTGTGTCAAAATGTACTATAATTGTACAGTTTAACACACCTACTTCTTCCAATAGTGTAAAAACATCAATTGAATTTATGGCAAAAGCAAAACCTTTTATCAAATGGGTTGGCGGCAAAACACAACTCATCGAACAACTGGACGCACAGTTACCAGCTGACTTTGGTAAATGGGAAAATGTGACTTACATAGAACCATTCATAGGTGGCGGAGCTATGCTCTTTTATTTGTTGCAACGCTATCCAAACATTGAACGTGCAGTAATCAATGATATCAATCCAGACTTGACGACGTGTTATAAAACCGTTCGTGACAAACCTGAAGAGCTCATTGCTTCACTTCAAAGCATACAGGAAACTTACTACGCACTGAAAACAGAAGAAGCGCGCAAGGATTTTTTTCTTGCTGTTCGCAAGCAGTATAATGAAAAGAATCTTGACCCGATTGAAAATACCACAAAGTTCTTTTTCTTAAACAGAACTTGCTTCAATGGACTGTATCGCGTAAATAAAAAGGGTGAGTTCAATGTTCCTTTTGGAAAATATGCTCAACCACAAATTTGTGACCCGGACACCATCAGAATGGACAGCGAAGTATTACAACGCGTTGAGATTTTAACAGGCGATTTCGAAGCAACCCTTGACTATGCGCAAGGCCGTACGTTCTTCTATTTCGACCCACCCTATCGTCCGCTGAGTGATACGTCAAGTTTCAACGACTATACGAAAGAATCTTTTAATGACGAGGCTCAGATTCGTCTAAAAAAGTTCTGCGACCGTGTGGATAAAGCTGGTTTCTCGTTCATGTTGAGCAACTCAGATTGTAAAGGCAAAAATGAGAGCGACAACTTTTTCGATGTGCTGTATGCTGCCTATCAGATTGAAAGAGTTTGGGCAAAGCGAAATGTAAACGCGAATGCGAGTAAACGAGGAAAACTTACAGAAATCCTGGTACACAATCACCTCAAAACCAAACAATTTTCAGCCATCATTTAATACCTCTAAATTATAAAATTCAACCATGACTGGAGGATTATTTATAGCTCTTTATGATGAAGAGTCTTTAAAACTATATCTTGACAAAGGAGTTTACGGTTTTCTGATGAAACCTGTAATGGAAGATAAGCCTACTGCTCGGAGTCGGCATTATCAAATACTTGCTGACTATGCTTGTAGTCGCGAAGGAACAGACGTATTCTTTTTTCTGAAAAGAAAGATTGTATATGGTGGTAAAATATTCGGAAACAAAACAACCGGTTCATTCTATTTAAATGGATTGTCAAGTCCATTAGGCAGAATACATCAAGCAGAACTGTTTTGGGACGAATCTGTCCGCGACAAATACACAGCTACAAGCACTGCAGGAGTGTTTAAAATCACAAAGAATGGTGCAGATAAATCACAACCTTTCATTTTCCAATTTAAACAAAATGAGAACTCCGGAAAATACATTTTTTCTGATGAACTGTATTTTGAATTGGGCAAATATCCCTACCCATTGCCTTCAAACAGTATGCAAGGCATGGGTTTCTGCACCCTAACACCCGGTGAAGTAAAAACATTAAAACTACTGATAAGTCAAAGTAAAGAACGCATTGCTTTTGAAGGCGAAGGAAATGTTGAGAAAAACGGAAGGGAAGTTGCATTCGATAGCGAGAAGGTTTCATTGAAAGAAGAACTAATCAATGAAGCACAGTTGGAATTTATTATTCTTTCTTCTTTAGAACCTTTCAATGATTTTCTGACAGACGACTATGTACTATGCCGTCAAGTACCCATTTCACCTTTTAAACCCAGCGAAATGGACAGAGCAGATATATGCTTATACAGCCTAACCAAACCCATCAAAAATGGAACTATTCCCAATGTTATCATTGAATTAAAAAAAGAAAAAGCCGGGAGATCTGCTTATTTACAGGTGGAACGATATTTGAAATGGATAAAAAACATTACAACCATTGAAGAATACGCTCAGATACAAGCTTACATCATAGCTCCCGAAATATGCAAAATAAATCGTAGCAAAGTATCTACGGAATATAAGGATAAAATTCGCTTATTCTCTATCAGTAAAAACAAGTTTGTTACATTAGAATAATAATATGGGAAAGAATTTTGATGAATTTTTGTCGCAATTACAAGAAACAAATCAAACGCTGGATTTTTTCTGCGATTTCGAAAAAATTACGAACAACGTTGATAACATCAAGTTGAGCCTGTGCATGCTTAACAGCCTTATCGGCACTAAAGACCTGCGTAAAAGCGTTGAAACTATTTGGTTTCGCGATAAAACCGCCTTCGGCATCATGGATATTCTGATAGCCGTACGCAGCGAAGGGAAGAAAAAAATAATTGACTCCAAAGGACAATGCGTTGTGTTGGACAGACTGTTCGATAGTGTGGATGGCGTTATTGAATACTTGGAAAATACAGGACTTGCAAATATATTCAAAGAAGGAAAAATTAAAGACCTTGTAGATTATGTGTTTGGCATAGAAACCGGACTGGATTCGAACGCTCGCAAAAATCGAAGCGGTCACGTTATGGAAGGAAGGGTTGCCCAAATTTTGAATGAAGCTGGAATAAGCTATCGTCAAGAAGTGTATTCAAACGAATGGAATGCAATAACAGAAGTACTCGGCGATGACAAAAAACGCTTTGACTTTGTAATTGAAACATCAAACAAAACGTACTTGATTGAGGTAAATTTTTATAGTGATGGTGGTAGCAAACTAAATGAAGTAGCTCGCTCCTATTCAGAAATAGCTCCCAAAATCAACTCTGTTTCAGGATTTGAATTTATTTGGATTACTGATGGCATCGGCTGGAAAAAGGCTAAAAACAAACTGCAAGAGGCTTTTAACTTCATTCCAAAAATCTACAACCTTACAAACATTCAAGATTTTCTTAATGAAGTAAAGAAACAATGATTCCTTCATACTATAAGTCGCCGAACAAAGACTTCACTGTCATACAAGGTGATTGTGTTGATACACTTTCAAAATTTCAATTTGGCTTTGACATGGTATTTGCCGACCCACCCTACTTTCTGTCAAGTGGCGGTATCAGTTGTCAAAGCGGAAAAGTGGTATGCGTGAATAAAGGAAACTGGGATAAACCCACAACGCCTGAAGCCATGGATTCCTTTAACCTACGATGGCTGAAAGCTGTACGCAACCACATGAAAGAGAATGCTACAATTTGGATTTCGGGAACTCATCATAATATTTTCAGCGTTCAACAACAACTGCTGAAATTAGGGTTTAAAATTCTAAATGTAATTACTTGGGCCAAAACAAATCCTCCACCAAACATTTCGTGCCGTTACTTTACATTTTCGACTGAGTTTATTATATGGGCAAGGAAGTCGGCTAAAGTACCTCATTATTTTAACTATGAGTTGATGAAACAGTTGAATGATGACAAGCAAATGACAGATGTGTGGCGGCTTCCGGCCATTGCAAAGTGGGAAAAATCGTGTGGCAAGCACCCTACTCAAAAACCTTTAGGTGTACTCATACGCTTGCTACAAGCATCTACAAAACCAAACGATTGGGTGCTTGACCCTTTTAGTGGTAGTGGTACCACGGGCATTGCTGCCAACCTATTGGGAAGGAAGTATCTCGGTTTGGAAATAGAAGAAGAATTTCTAGCTATGAGTAAAGCACGACGGGAAGAACTTGAAAATTTACAACTTAAATCACTGTATTTGGAACGGTTGACAAAAGCTAAGGTAATACTACCACCTAATAATGTATTGATTGCAGAAGATGCTGTGAGAGAATACGGCATTCCTTGGCTGTAACATATCACGAAATCAGTATATCGAAAATCGTGACTTTGTGTCAGTAACAAAGCCCTATCTTACTGTTCATAGCCAAAACTTACCACTCTGTATAATAACTTTGGTCGTTGGTATTGCACTCCTCTTCCCACTCTTGCTCAGTAAATTCAGTGTGAAGGCAGTCATCGCTGCAATAGTAGGCTAGACCCATATCCAAGCAGTAACCCTCGCGCATGAGGTTGCCACATTGCGAACACCGACGGCAGTTTCGGTCAGTGTCCCACCAATAGCTCACAAAGGAGTTCACTATCACGTCAGTGCTCGTGTTTTCGTCCCACTTATCACAGTAAAAACTGGCAAATTTATTTAGTTCCACTTCTGTAAATAATTCCTTATCCGTACCGTTTACCTGCTGAGTCAGTCGGCACAAAATGCTTTCTTTTGTCGTCATACTCTCGAATTTTGAACGTAGCTGTTATTAAAAGAACAAATAGGAAGAATCAGCCGTAAAGTTATAAATTTCATTCAACATACTTAAGTTTTACAATTTACTCTGAGCCATTTTTTGCACCGAAATATTGCTCAGAGTAAATTATAATCGGAAAAAGATGAATTTCGGGATTATGAAGGATTAGTAGCAATAGGGTGTGGGGCTGTAGCATTTGGGGGAGGCAAAAAAGTTGCTGCTGCGTACATTTTGATAATCGGTATGAGATAAAAAGTCATATCCCGATTTCATTTTTTTCGCGTGTGGAAAATGCGCCGGAATGCCCGTAGATAAAGGGCAGAATGCTCATTCGAAGGTGTAGAAAAATTTCGAGGTGCGATATTAGGCAGCCAAAAAAATTGGATTTCGGGGTGTGCATGTTGTATCTTTGCATTCGCGAAGTCAGGCTGCACCTCAGTTTGACGGATGAAAAAACAATATTCCTTATTTATTCAGCGTTCTTTGACATTTTGCTACAACAGAAAGTAGGGCAGGCAGGCCTGTCTGAAACACATGTATATGGTGTTTTCATTAAAAAACTGCCCGAAGCTAAATGGGAAGCATCGGGCAGATTGATCGTCGTATGGCATTTGTTGTGCCATTATTACTCAGTTTCCTTGTGGTTAGTCATTGGCCGAATGACTTGGCGCTGCATCTGTGAGTAAGTCGATGGGAGCATCGTCGCTCAGTTCCGCCTGTGCGGTGAGTTCGTCGGGTAGGGAAGAAGTGGGTGTGAGCCCCTTCTTTTTCCATCCTTCAAGCTGGCTGACAATGTTGCCACGGCCCGTACACAGCTGTTTGTAGGCTTCGTCGTAGGTGCGTTGCAGCTGCTGCATGCCATTGCCTATCTTTACGAAGTTTTGCGCAAAGGTGGTAAACTTTTTGTAGAGTTTTTCGGCCGAAGTGTAGATTTCGTGTACCGAACGGCTCTGCATTTCGCTCTGCCATAGGTTGTAGGCCAGCTGTAAGGCCATGAGCAAGTTGGTAGGGTTTATCAAAATAACGTGTTGCGCGTAGGCCTCGGCCGAAAGCGTAGGCTCGGCATTTACCGCCGCCATGTAGGCGCCTTCGCCCGGAATGAACATGAGCACATAGCCAATGGAGTTAGGCACCAGCTTGTTGTAATTTTTAGCCGAAAGTTCCTTGATGTGCTGGCGTACGCTGCGTACATGTTCCTTGAGCAACTGCGCCTGTTCGGCAGGGTCGTCGGTAGCTACATAGGCTGTGTAATGTTTGAGCGATACCTTCGAGTCGATAATCACGTTGCGTTCGCCCGGCAAATGAACCACCACATCCGGAATGGCCGTTGAGCCCATGCCGTCGGGCAAGTGGCTTTGCAGGGTGTAGTCGCGACCTTCGGTCAGGCCCGATGTGGCGAGCAGGTTGTCGAGCACCGCTTCTCCCCAGTTGCCTTGCAGCTTGTTATTACCCTTGAGCGCTTTGGCCAGGTTTTCGGCATCGCGTCCCAGCGTTTGCGTTTGCGCAATGAGCGACTTGATGTAGCTGTCGAGCGAAGCGTGTCCGCTGACAAACTGCGTGCGGAAACGGTCGATGTCGCGTCCCAGCGGTTGGAGCAAGGCTTCGAGCGAGTGCAGGTGCGATTCGCGCAAGGCATCGCCCTGCGAACGCATGGTTTCGGCCGATACCGCCTTGAATTCAGCCCTGAGAGCCGCCGCCTGAGCGCGTAGGGCTTCGTCGGCATGTTTGCGCGAGGCTGCCAATTCGGCTTTGGCCGCCACAGCCTCGCGTTGTGAACGCATTGTGCCGAAAGCATAGCCTGCAGCAAAGGTTACGATGGTGAGGAGTATACAGATGATGATTGTCATGATCAATGATTGGGATGTGTGAAAACAAACGCTTAGAGCAGGGTGGTGATCCAAGCTACAAGCGGAATGGTCAGCACCGAAAGTAAGGTGGTGATAAACAATCCTTGCGTCATGACACGTTCGTCCTTGCCGTATTGCAAGCAAAGCATCACGCCGTTCGTGGCTATAGGCATGGCACTGAGCACCGTGGCTACGTCGCTGACAAAGATTGATATGCCGCAGAGGCGCAGTACGGCGCCTACCATGAGCGGAAGCACAATGAGGCGCAGCAGGCTGACGGCATAGACAAAACGGTTGCCTAACATGTCGCGTACGGGAATGTTGCTCAGGCTGGAACCAATGATGAGCAGGGCGCAGGGGGTGGTCATGTCGCCCAACAGGTGGAACCACTGGCCAATGGGGGCGGGCACGCTGATGCGGCCAATGGCAATGCCTACGGCAATGAGCGAGGCGACGACGCAGGGCGAAAGGATGAGTTTGGGCGAGAAGGCCGATTTAACCTTGCCACCGTTGATAAAGGCAACACCGATGGTGAAGATGAGCAGGTTGAACGGTATGTTGAGCACTGAGGCGCAGAACACGGCTTTGGGGCCGAACACGGCATCGCACACCGGATAACCAATGAAACTGACATTGCCGAAGGCCAGCATGAAGCGCAATAGGCCTTGGCGACTGGCATTTACGCGCCATAATATGGGAACTACAAACGCTGCACCGAGCAGCACTGCATAGCTTAACACGGCTACAATGCCGAGCGACACGAGTTCGGCATTTTCGAATGCTAAATCCTGTCCCATAACTGAGGCTAAAATGAGTGCCGGCATCGAGATGTTCATGATGAATACCGAGAGTTTGCGGTCGATTTCGCCCGACCATAAATTGCGTTTGGCGGCAAAAAGACCTACCAAGACGATGCCGAATATCATCAGCATCTGCGTGACAATGTGTAGAAAGTCCATTCGTTTTGTGTTAAGTTGCTTTTATGAATTGGGGTGCAAAATTACGCGTTTCATATTGATTGTTGCCGTCTTTCAGCATTTATTTAAGGTGGTGTTCAGATTTATTTGTACAGATAGTTGTAAAATAAAAACTATGTATGCGCTTATGTACCGAAAGTGGTACCAAACGCATACACAGTTTGAATGGAGCGTGAACGCTATACAAAAATGGGGGAGTGTGCTTAATGACGCTGGCGGCGCACACTGAATTTGCCGTTGCCACCTCCGCCCGAACGCGGTGCCTTGGTGCGCACTTTGGCAGATTTCTGCTTTTTGGGTTTTGTAGCCTTGGCCGAACCGGCATCGCTTTGGCGCGTGCGACGGCTGAGCGACGACGAACGACGCGAAGTGGCTGCTCCGCGGCGCGATGTGCGAGCTGATTTGCCCAAAGCTTCGAGCGAGTCGGCTTGAGCCTGCGCAATGGAGTCGGCACGGAGTTTGGCATAGTAGGCACTGTCGCGGCCGTAGACGTGTTCCTGTACATCGGCCAGCTGCTTTTCAATGCGTTTTTGTTCGCGTACGAGCGACGAATCGTCCGGGCAATAGTTGGCGAGCAGGCGGTCCTGCAGGTTTACGGCCTTGTAAATGTCGCCTTCGTAGCAGCCCATCGTAAAGAAGTCGTCGGCCGACATCATGGCTGCATTGTTGAGCGATGAACCCATGAGCATGAGTTTGCCCAGATAGGGAGCTACATCATCCATTTTGACCCAGAACATGGGATACTGCGCCAAGTCGCCTCCGAATTCAGCATCGCCACGCACCAGCACGGGACAGAGCGCAGTGACTTGCGAACGGAACGAGGCTGTTTGCTGGTCGTAGTACGAACTTTCCTTGATGAAATATACCTTTACCTCTTCCGACGGAATGTCGGCGTCGTTCACCCGCACTTTGTCGTCCTTGGCTTCGTAGAAGATGTGGTAGCGGTCCATAAGTTCGCGTGCCGTTACTTCGTTCTTTGCGCTGAAGTTTTCGTTGCCGTCGAGTTTATAGTCGTAGGCTTTGATTTGTTTGCGCAGCAGGAGTTTGAAAAGGTAGGTAAACAGGTTTTCGCGTCCGTCGTGCGGTGTGGTGGGGTAGTAGAGCGTGGCATTCGCCTCTTTGTTGAGGTCGAGTTTTCGGTAAAGGTCGCGCCTCCAGGCCACGTTTTGCGGCATGGCTTGTGCGGTGGGGAACTGGCGGTAGGCCGATCCACGAGGCGAGTTTTGCTGTTGCTGCTGCTTGGCTTGCTGTTCGGCGCGGCGGCGTGGCGGCTGCGCAATGGATTGGCCGGTGAAGGCCAGAGCGATGGCAAAGAGCGCGATGCGAAGAATATTCATAGAAATGTATGTTTGCTAAGATAGTCGTCGGTGAGGAAGGGTAGGGGCGGTGATGTGGGGTAGGTTTAGTTGACAATCACTTCGACCGAACCACTGAGTGTACGCGTCAGGCCGTCGGGACCTACGGCACGCACCTTCGAAATGTAGAAACGCTGTCCACGGCGCAACTCGCGCATCAGATTGCGCTGGTTGGGGGTGAACTGATCGCCGTTCGAGGGTTCAGGACGGAAGTTGCCCATGCGGTCGGCAAATACGGTTTCGAAACCGAGTACGCGGAAGGGAATGTTGAGCAGTCCGTCGTCGATGGCAGCTCCCAGTCCCGGTGCACCGAGTATGCTGGCCTTGGCAATGCGTCCGCCGCGGAAATGGTCGGTACCGATGCGAATGTAGGCCGTGGGGTCGGGGAGTTTGCGCACACGGAAGGTAAATGAACCCATGTTTTGCGTGCGACCGTTTACCGTACCCGTTACGCTGAAGGTTACGTCCTTGCCTACCTGCGCCGGACGGGCCGTGTACTTGCCGTTGCCCTTTGCCGTGAGCGAGCCACCCGCCATGCTCAGGTGTACCTGATTGTTCGGTATGCCTGAAGCCGAAATGCTGATGGGGTTGTCGAAACCGGCATAAAGTACGTTCATGAGGTCGGCCGCTACAGTAGCTCCCTGCGGAGGCGCAATGACATTATACTTCTGGGTAAAGTTACGACGAATGATGTCGCCGGCAGCATTGGGCATGGTTATGTAGCCCGAGAAAGAATATTGGCCCGGTCCGCCGACGGTAAACTGGTAGTTGCCGTTGGCGTTGATGCGTCGTCCGTTGACGTAGATTTCCGGACGCTGCGTGGTGTCGACAGCCGCCATGAATATTTTTGAGCGGAAAGTTTCGCCGGGATAAAGCGTGGTGGCCTCGGCCGAGACGTAGGCATTGAGTTCGTTGACACGGATGTCCTTGAGGTCGACATTCGAAATTAAGGTGTGCAGCACCTCGTTTTCGGCCTTGCGCACGTCGCTTTGCAGTTTGGCCAACATGGTGATGGCGGCAATCGAGGGCATTTCCTGAAACATATACTGCTGCCAGTTTTTGCCCAGGTTATTTTCGTTTTTCGGCACGTCGGTGCTCAGGTTCGAGGCAATGATGATGCGCTGTCGCGGGTCGGACACGTAGGAAAGGATGCGCGTGCGGAACGACGTGATGGCCTGATAGAGTTTGTCGCCCTGACCTTTGGCAGGTGCAAGCATGATGCGGTTTGAGCCTTCAAGGTCTTCTTTGTTCTGCAAGTTGTCGGGGTCGGCATCATCGCCGTCGGCTTCGCGTGCAATGGCCAGGCGCAGTTGTCCGGCAAAGTTGTAGAGCGAGTCGCTCATTTGCTTCACCTTCAGTGCCTTTTCGTACCAGGGCTTCACCTTGACGGGGTTGTCCTTGTATTTGGCTTCGAAATCGGAATAGAGGGCATCGTTCTCCTTCATGGCGTTTCCGGTGGTGCGTTTCAAGCTTTCGCCGATGAGGGTAAAGCCTTTCAGCACATCGCTCGACACATGGAGTGCCAGCATGGCCATCAACACGATGTACATCAGGTTGATCATTTTTTGGCGCGGAGAAACGGGCC
>OHBJ01002556.1_pt1 | contig 12213 bp, 5 predicted proteins | sample 1577241 | NCBI WGS metagenome assembly OHBJ01 (sample SAMEA3541594, study PRJEB24748) | human gut metagenome | biome: human gut; feature: human-associated habitat; material: faeces | place: China | collected 2012
CTTCACGTTGCGTGCGAAGTCGTCGCTGTTGAAATCCTCCTCGTGCATCACGAGCACCGGTATGACGTAGCTCTGCTCGGGAGCGAGCGTGAAGCCAGAGTATTCTACCATCGGCATGAACACGAAACCGTCTGCCGTTGGCGGTGTGTACTGCACGTTCTGTGCGGCAATGAGTCCACGGTTGCGCAGCACTACGTTGAAGAGTGCGCTCTTGCCGCGGTTGATGTCTGCAAGAATGATTGCGTCGGGAGCATTCATCTCCACTACCGGCACTGGCACCTGCGTCTCGTATGTCAGCTTGGTTGTGATGTCGTACTCGTCTTCTATCTCTGTCTCCTCCACCGTCCAGTCTACTCTGATTGCCTGGTAGCTGATAGTGGCAAGATGCTCGGTTGTTTCGCCCGGACTCACCAGCACGTACTGGTCGTAAGTGTCGTGGCGGTCTGCCGTAACGTGCAGATGGTAGTAGCCTTCGTTCAGATCGTTGAACGTAATGCTACCGTCTTCGCCCGTCACGTCCTGCATCACGAGTGCGCCGGTGTTGTAGTCGGTGAGTCGCACGCTGGCGTTGCTCACGTACGGATGCTCGCCGTCCTTGTTGCCGTATATGGTGTTCTCGTCGCGAACGCGGATGCGAAGGTTGCCCTTCTCCTCGCTCACCACCTTCACGTTGAAGCCAATCTGCTTGCCGTTGCCCTCGCTGCAGTTGATGGCGATGCTACCTTTCTGGTAGACATTCAAGTCGTAGTTGGCAGCGTTGAACTTAAGCATCACCGTAGCGCTGTCGCCCGTTGCCAACGACGGCATTGTGGCAGGCGTAGCCAGACTGATGAAGTCGGAAAGTGCGGTAGGCAGCGATACGGTTATCTTGCCTGTCTCGGCTATGCCGGTATTGGTGAGCACAATAGGATATGTGCGCACCTTGCCCTTGGTCACGGTGGTATTGATGCTGTTGGTAGACACCACGAGATTCGGCGTATGCTTGCGTGTGTAGTTGTAGGTCACTACGCTGAGCGATGCGCCCTCGGCTGTTGTAATGTTGAACGTGAGACGGTCCCACTCCTTAGTTTTAGAGAGCGAAAGCGGCTTGATGGTGTAGCTTATCTCGGCTGTTCCGCCGCCCGCAAGCTCTGTGTCGCCGCCGAACGTAACCTCATACTGTTCGTTCGGTTCGCAGGTTGCTGTCAGACTGTGCTGTGGCAGACTGCTCATGTTCTTCACCTTGATAGTACCGCGAACCACATCGCCTTCATACATCTCGTGCTTGATGTACTCGGTTGTGGTGCGTGAGATGCCGTACACGGCGAAAGTGCCCTGCTGAGCGCTGATGTTCTCGCCAGGTGTGCAGACACCGTAGCCATACTCGCCGCCCATACCTGCCTGAATGGTGTACTCTGCAGAGTATTTGCCTTCGGCATTGGTGGTGGCTTTCAGAGCTATGCGCGAACCGGCATAGATGATGTACGGTTCTACCTCAACGTTGGCTGCCGTAGCGCCGCCGCGTGTTTTCACCGTGCCGCCCAGCACTACCTTGTCGCCAATGTTATATGTACTCTTGTCGGCTCCGATGCCGTATGTGTAGGCTGTCGTTACGGTTGTCTCGGTATAGGCGCTGTTGTTGATGGTCTGCAACTCGGTTACGGTGCCGTTCGTGTTGATTTCTGCCGTCACTCTGTACTTTCCGGGCACGCTCGGTGCGTCCAGCTCCACAACAGATGTGTAGGTAGCGCCCACCGCAATGTCGGCATCTGTCTGCGTCATCGTAGAGCTTGTGCCGATGCTTGTGCGGATCTGTGTGCCCTTCGGCATCTTGATGGCACCGATGTTCTTCACCGTTATCGTCACTTTCGCCTTGCTTCCAGCCTCAATCTCTGCGTCGCATGCAGGAGTCTGCATCTCTGCGTCGGGCAGAGTCTGGTCGGAGATGAGCATCCACACCGTACCTGGACTATAGCCGTCGCTGCTTGCGATGACAGAAATGGTGCGGTTGCCCTCGCTGGTCTCGTTGCTCAACGCCACGAACGGGGTTGTAACGCTCTCCTTTCCGGCAGGGATAGTCACGGTCTTTGCAAACTGCAGATCGTCGCCCTTCGCGCTCAGCGTAACCGTGAGCGGACTGGTCGTTGCGTCGTTGCGACTGATGGTGAGCGTAGCGCCTGTCGCGTCGCCTTCGAGGATAGTTGTCTTGTTCGAAGTGACGCTGAGCGTCGGTCCGTCGTTGTCGAGGACGGTAATGGTGTCGCTCACAACGGTCTGCTTGTCGCCTATCGCAGAGCAGCCGCAATCGGTGATGTATATAGCTGCGCTGAACTTCACCTTGCGTGTGCCGTCAACCTTTTGGTTGTCCTTCACGCCGATGGGGAACGTCACTTCCTCTGTGCCTTCAGGCATAGTTATCGGCGTTGTGTAATAGAGTTCGCCGTTGCTGTCGTCGCTCAGCTTCAGCGTAATCTTGCTGTTCTTCGCCTCGGTGCGCTTGATGGTGGCGTGAATGGCGTTGTAGCCTGCCGCCTCGCTCACGGTTGTGGGCAGTAGAGTCATGCTTATCGCCGGCACGTCGTTGTCCTTCAGCACAAAGAGCGCTGTGCCCGTCAGATGATGGTCTGCCGACACGCTGAGCTGCAATGTCTCGTCGTTGGCTGCGATGTTATCGTCAATGATCGGAATATCAATCACAGCTTCTGTCGCTCCAGGCTCGAAGGTGTAGCTCTTTGGCAGGCGGAAACGCTTTGGTTTCTCCACGCTGAAGTAGACCGTGAGCGTATCGTTGCCGATGCGGTAAGGCACGCTGACGGTTGCTTTCATCGTTTCGCCCTCGTTATACTCGGTTTTGTCGAGCTTCACGGTGAGGGGCAGCAGTTCGTCGTCCTTTATATTAAAGGATGTAGCGACATCCTTCGGGTATCCGTTGGCTTTGTTCACGGTTATGGTGACCTTAGAGTAGGTGTTCACCACGTTGTTGTCGGGACAAACCACATCGAACGACACTGCCGACTGTCCTTTGCTGATGGTCACAGTAGCCGGAACCTTAGCGTGTTCGGGCAAAGACGAAGCTATGCTGAATGTCTCGTCCATACTGCGGTCGCCGCTGCGCTTCAATGTGAGACGCATCGACTCGCCTTCCTTCACGCTATTGTCGGGAACGGTAAGGAACAAGTGCTTCTCAAGCTCGGCGGTTCCGCCGGTTGCGGTGTTGTTAGCGCGGTCGGCGTTGTACTCGCCGCAACCGCTGTTGGGCTCAACCACCACTTTCGCCGTCACTTCGCCTTCGAGACCGACGGTCTGCGAGAGGTTGAAGATAGCGCTGCGTGCGATATATCCGCCCTTGAGTAGCGTATTACTGAAGTAAGTATTGCCTATGTGCACCGCTTCTTCGGTCTCGTTGCTCACGAGATAGACACGTTCTGTCCAACCGCTGCGCGTATCGGCGTTGCCGATGTTGCTCACTTTCCAAGTTACAGTGACATAGTTGCCCGGCACAAGCGTGCTCTCGATGATGTTAACATCGGTAGTAGCAAGGTCGGGCGCATTTTCTCTCTGCACCGTGTAGCTGCCGTTCACATTAGAATCGCCCTGGATGTTGTCGCCTTTGCGGTTTGTGATGATAACATCCGACAAGCTCACGGCGTACTCCGTGCCGGGGTCCAAACCTGTAGGCACAGCCATCGGGAAGTTGATGATTGTGCCGGCGTTGCCCGACAGAGGACGATTGCTCATATTCACGACAACCACTCTATATTTATGGTTGCCGAGATTTCTTACCGACACCGTGTGTTCGTTTATACGCGACTGGCTCAGCGTCGGCGCTGTTCTTGACGAGCGGTCGAATGGCAGCTGCAGGTCAAACTGCAGCGCCACCACCTCGTCTGTGTTCTCAAGGCTGATAGGTATCAGCACGTCCTTGCCCTGACCGCCCGTCAGCTTTCCTACCGACAGGTTGTTCTGAGCCGTTACCGTGATGTACATCAGCAAGAACAGCATCATGGTTATGTATCTTCTGATCTTCATGTCTATTGATGTCTGTTAATAGCCTTTTTCTTTCCGTTCACAATATAGACGCCTTCGCGTGCCATACCGTTCAGTTTGCGTCCGTCGAGGCTGTATACAGCTTCGCGGCTGTCGACGTCTGTGGTTATGGTGTCGATGTCTGTGGTCTGACCCTCAAACGCTACGCCTACCGGCTGTGCGTCTATGTCGGCAGCCATCGCCTGCTCCACTCTTGCCGGCTTAGCGAGTCGCAACAGCTTGGTGCGACCGCTGATGATGTCGCCCGTAGTGCTTATTATCACTACGCGAACGCCGTTTGCCGTGTTGTGTGTCACGAGCTGATAGCGCTGCTTGCTGAGAGCGAGCTTCACGTCGTTCGCCTTAACGCCGGCGAGTGTGATGTCGAGCGCAGCCACCTGGTCGGTTGCGTCGAGCCACAATGCGTCGTCTTCCACGCTGAGCACGTTAGCTGTAGAGGCGTCTTCACCCATGCTCTCCGTCCAGCGTCTTTGCGCAGCCATAAGACTCTTCTGGTCGGCGTTGTCGTTGCTGCCGATGAAGATGTTGATGGTTGCCACGACGTCCTGCACATTGATGCCGCCGCCCTGATAGGTGTCGGCTGCCGGATAGTTGAAGTTGCCGTTCTGCGTGCCCATGATGTAGTTGAGCGTCTGCTGCGCGTCGAGCACGTCTACCGATGCGTCGGCGTTCACGTCGCCCTTTGTCCACGTCAGCTTAGCACGCAGGCGGTTGTTCTGTGCCACGCCTTCATACGATCGGATGCAGAACTCCGTGCCGCTTGCGTAGTTGTACGTGCCGCTGAGATAGTAGCGGTAGGCTCCGTCTGTGTATCTCATCTCGCCTACATAACTGTTGTTGGCGGTAGTATAGATGCGGAGCGTCGGGTGAGCCTCGAAGTTCTGGTTCTTATGGTCGTAAGCGATGAGCGTTCCGAGCTGTATGGCAGCCTGCTTGTCACCCATAGCCCACTCCTGCAGCGTGAAGGTTGAGAGACTGTATCCTTCGCGCTGGCTTTGCAGATTGAGCGAGGTAATGTGGGCAGGCAGAACGCCGCTAAGTTCTGTAAACAGATTGTAGCCAAGATTGAGCGTCTCCAATGCGGGCAGGAGTTTGCAGAACGCAGCCACATCGCCACTCAAACTGTTTCCGCTCAGATTGAGCGTGCGCAGACTCTTCATCTCCATTCCCTCTGTAGGCAGCGTGCCTCGGAGGTTGTTGTTCTGAAGATCGATAGCCAGTACGTGACCTTCTTCGTCGAATGTGACGCCGGGCCAACCAGTAGACGTTACGGCATTGCTGCCAATGCGCCATGTCTTGTTGGTCCATGCGCCGCCGTTGGTTGCCTGATAAAGCACTTTCAGAGCCTCGTAGTCGGCGGCATCAATGTAGCGTTTGATGATAGAGATTGGGTCTGAAACCTTTATGTTGTTGCTCTCGTTTGACTCAGTCTCCTCGTTCCAAATATCTGTCTTCACGAAATAGCTTATTCCGTCTGTAGATGCGTCGGGACTCGTGATATTGAACGTTACGGTGTACTCCTCTCCTGGCTGCAACACGCCATAATGAGCTTGTCTTCCAACCTCAACAGCTCCACTGGGTCTATTTTCATAGAGCACGTCCGTCCAAGCGCTGCTGCGTGTAGCACCCTTACCGATGTTACGCACAACAGCCGTGATCTGGAACGTAGTGTTTGCCTTCACCTCCGCCGGCGCTGTGACCGACACCACCGTAAGGTCTGAGCGCTTGCGTATACTGAACGTGCGGTGTGCGCTTTCGACAGTCTCGTTGCACTCGCCATGCGCCATAGCATACCACTCGTACGAGGCGCCTTCTACGGGCACGAACGCTGTTGAGGGCGATGTCGTCTTCACTTCCTTCCACTCTTCTGTGCTCTCTGCCTCGGCATCGGTGCGGCGATAGCGGAACGTATAGCCCACAGCTGCCTGACCGAGATTGCTGCAACTGAGCGTAACCTGTCCGTATTCAAGGACGGCGTTGTCAGACGGCGAACTGAGCGCGAGACTCTTCAGCAGCGGCTTCACATACACCTTATATATATATGTGTACATGGCAACGCCATCAAGCTCTACGCTTACATGATACGTAACGAGATCGGTCTTGCTGCCTTCGTTCGTGAGCGTCATTGCGGGCAGATTGCCGGAGCCGGTGAGCTGATAGCCGCGTACGGTGCAACCCTCAGCCACACTTGCCGTCCACTTCACCTTCACTTTCTCGCTGCTGCTTATAGCGGTGAACGCTTCGGGCTGCGTGCTTGCGCCCGAACAGATGGTCTGTGCCGAGAAGCGGTCTATCTCGCCGATATTTATCGCGGCTCCGTTGAGCGTTACCACCACGTTGTCGAGCGAGATATGGCGGAAGAAGTCGGTAGCCTTCTGCATGTCGATGCTGTTGGCTGCCACGTTGAAGCGCAGCGTAACGGGGTTCTGCGCTTCGTTCTTGAACGCCATCACGACGCCCGCCTTGCCCAGCTTCTCTGTCAGCGTGCTGAGCAGCGCCAGCGAGTCTGCCGACTGCAGATTGGCGTCGAACGCCTCCTTACCGCCGGTCTTTACGTTGATGGTGCCGTCGGGCGTACACTGCGACAGCAGAGAGAGCATCTCGTGCATCGACTTGAACGCACGTGCGCTGTTCGCTGTGGGGTCGAGTCGGTAGTCGCCGCTCGCCGACCATGTGTTGGCAGGGTTGATTATTATCTGCTGTTCGGCTGTGACGGTCTTCACTATGCCACGCGCCGTGAGACGCACGGTGTATGTGCCGGCTTCGGCGTAGCTGTGCATAGGGTTGCGCTCGGTGCTTGTAGCGCCGTCGCCGAAGTTCCATTCGAATGTCTTTGCGTTTTCGCTGCTAAGATTGGTGAACTGGGCGCGGTTCATGTATGTCTCTACAGAGAACTTCGCCTGCAGATCGCCTTCCTCGGGCGTGCTCACCACGAGACGTCCCGAACGGCTGGTGAAGTTGATGACAGCGTCGGCGGTAGTTGTGCCGCTGATGTCGCTGAACTTCACCGTGTACACGCTGTCCTTCAGCGCTTCCTGCGCACTCACCGGTATGCGCACCACTACTCCGTCGTGCTCCACAATCTGCGTTCCGCCCTCCAGGCTCACACTCAGCACGCTGTCCTCCTGCGCCGCCTGAACGGTGTAGGCGTCGGTGCGCAGCGTCTTCTGTATACCAGCCACATCCACCGTCAGATTCTTAGGCAGATGCAGCTTGAAACTGAGCGTCTTCACGTTGCCCGTGTTCTGCATGTATATAGGCAGGAGCGTTGTCTCGCCGCGATACATCGACGTAGTTGTGGCGTAGAGGCTGTGTCGCTGCTTGCTGTCGGTAGACGGCTCGCTGGGCGACGATGGCTTGAACTCGAAGTGAGCCACGAGGTGCACGTCTTCTTTGCCCATCGTACCGCTGAACGTGCGATACTGTCCGATTATTTCGGAGCTGCCTTCGCGCGTCCAGCCCTTGAACTCATAGTTGCTTGCGTCGTAAACAGTCACGCCGAACGTGCTGCCCTCAGACACAGAGAAACCGTTGCTCTGATAGAACCCTGCCAAACCTGCGGGGTCGCACTTGAAGTAGACCTTATGCTTCGGCTTCGTCTCGTTAGGCTCCGCCGGACTGCCCGGCGTGAAGCGGTAGTGGGCGGTGATGGTCTCGTCGTTCTCCGTAACGGTATAGCTTACCGCGCGATTAGTAGAGATAACCGTTCCGTCGCTTGTTGTCCAGTTGACGAACGTATAGTCGCTGTACGTAGACGCCATGAAAGAGTAGGTTACACCCACGGCATACTCCTTCACCTCGCTCGCCCTTATCGACGACGGGTCGTAGGCTATGGTGAGGCGGCTTGTCTTCTGATACTCGTAGTTGGCGGTGAGTGTCTCGGCGCTGTTCAGCTTGCGGTGGGTGAACGTACTGCTCGTGCTCACCACCTTGCCCTCAGCGTCAGTCCAGTTCTTGAAGCGCCAGTTGGCGTTTCGGGCTACAGCCTTCACGTTCACATTGGCGTTCACAGCATACAGTCCGCCTCCGCTCACGGTGGCAGCCTCAGCGGGCTGGGCTTTTACCGTCAGCTTGTAGCGTGCTCCCGGTTCGGGAGGACTGTCGGGGTTGAAGTCCTGTCCTCTCGCCACCATGCTTAGCAGCATGGCGAGGAGAGTCAGTATATATCTTGACTTGATCATAGTAGCTTTACTTTACTATTTTCTTATGATTCTGAATATAGATGCCCTTCTGAGCGGTGCTGTTCACGCGTCGTCCGTCGATAGTGTAGATGGCGTTGTCGGCGTCGGCGTCAGTAGCTACGGTGTTGATGCCCGTAGTGGGTGCCTCGAAGGTGAGTGTGAAGCGGTCGTCCTGGTATCCCTCAGCAGCGCTGAAGGTGTACGGCATCTCTACCTCCACGCCGTAGTCGAGCAGCTTTGCTCCCAGCTCGTCGCGGTCTACGGCGATGGTGTACGCGTCGTCTGCAGGCAGATACATGCCTAATGCCACGCTACCGTCGCGGTGAGCGCCCTCGTTCACAGCCAGCTGGTCGGCGCCGGCGATGGTGTATATCTGCGGTGTGCCCTCGTATGCCATCATCTTCACGGCGTCGTTGTCGGCGCAGAAGTCGTCAGAAGCGTTGGCGTTCACTACGACGCGTGTGCGGTCGGTGCGGTCGGCGCATGTCAGCGCCACGTCTACCAGCTTGCGCTGCACCTGCTTGCTGCGTGCTGCGCGGCGCATAGCCAAAGCCGAGTGGTCGATGGTCTTGTTGATCTGTCTGCCCGCCGGCTGGAACGTGATGGCGTCTACCAGTTCGGGCTTCTGAACGAAGAATGCCTGCAGCGGTGAGAGTACGAAATTGTCGTCGGTAGCACTATATGCCTTGTATGTGCGGTTGTCAACATCCCATGCTGTTATAGGTGCTGCGAAATCCATATAGTAGATGTCATAGAAGCAAGGATATGGGTTGCCCACGAAGTTCCATCCTGCGTTTGCGCTCTCCACGGCAGGATACTGAACGAGCGGTGCGCTTACAGCTTCGCTGCGGAAGATGGCGTTGTGTGTCTCCTCGGTAGCAGGGAAGCCTACGTTGCCTTCCTTGCTTGAACGGAAGATATAACCCTTGCCCATGTGCAGCACAGAGTCGGCTGGCACGTCTTTCCAGTTGCCGCTTGCGCCGTTTGTAGCGCGCGACTCAGAGTCGTAATAGCGCACAGCGATGCTTGTGCCCTTAGGCAGAATTATGTCGCTGCGCTTCACGTCGAACGGCATACACAAATAATACCAATAGCCAGAGCCAGAGGTGGCGCCTATGTAGAAATCGAACTGCGAAGAAGAAGATGTCATCTCCTTGCAACGGCTGATGAACGAAGAGGAAGTGTTATCTGCTATCGTCATATACTGGGTGTACTTGCCGAATGTCTGCGCATTGTCGCCGTTCACGATAAGCGCGCCGCCTTTGCCGAGATAGATATCCGGCGAGTTAGGTATGCGTGCATTGCTGGTAAGCTCCAGCTTCTTGTAGAGGTTCACCTTGTCGGGCTGGTTCGGATTCGGCTCCACCTTTGTGAACTTGCTCCAGTAGTTGTCGAGTTTGTAGCTCACCATCGCATATTCGGGAACGTAAAGCGTTACGCCTGTAGGAGAATAGAACGGTGTGCTACCTACGGCAGGAGGAGCGGGTGCTGTGATGTACACACGCTTCAAGGCGTTTGCTTGGTCGTTACCAAAACAATTGTTTCCCAAACTGTTGATTGAAGAACCAAGTATCACTTCCTCAAGAGCATGACATTGGCTAAAAGAACCAGCTGGAATAGTAGTAATATTATCGCCCAACTTTACTTTTTTAAGATTATAACAATTATAGAAACACTCTATACCTAAAGATGTTGCTGTGCTTAAGTCGGCTTCTTTCAGAGCATAACAATACTCAAACGCTTCTCTACCATACGTCTTTATATTTGAGAAATTGAAACTATCCAACTTCTCGCAAGATTGGAATGCATAATCTCCAACGCTTATTGGCGCCAAATCTGCGGCACTTGTCAGAAGTTTACAAAACAAAAAGCATTATTAGCTATCGTTTTTACATTTTCGCCACCTTTCACAATAGCGAGATTGCTACATTCATAAAAACACGTTGAACTTATTGATGTCAGACCACTTCCTAAAGTGACGCTCACCAAAGATGCATTGCCACGGAAAGCAGAACTATTTATAACTCTGACACTCGCCGGTATTGTAACATCTGTAATGTAGTTTCTGTAGAACGCCTCCGAGGCGATGCTATCCAAACCTTCGGGCAGCACAAGGGGACCAGTTAATAATTTATCGTAAAAGGCACTACTGCCAATTGTCTTAAGCGTTTTCGGGAAGTCGATAAAGCGTATCACAGTTTTAGTAAACGCATTGGTTGGTATTGTTTCAACGTCGACATTTGTCATATCTATAGCCACGAGTCCAGTCATCTTACTGATATCATTCCAGTCGGAAGCATTCATCTTGCCAGAAAGACGCAAAGCACGCATTTCGGGCAAAGTGTTAACATGTGCCAACGCCTCATTACCAAGCGTGCCAGGAGCAGAGAGGTGGATTGTCTTATACATACTCTCTATAGTTTCGAGGCGGATATTGCCAATGGAAAGAACCTGAGAATAATTGCCTGTTGTGGAATTTTGGTGTCTATGAGAGAATGTAAGAACATGCTCGCCTTCTTCAAGAGATATATAGTGAGTGAAAGTGGTAAGGGTTGTATGCTTATCATAGTTGTTTGCATATGTAACATCATCCAACTTCACTATTTTATAATCATCGTTAGTCCAAGGGTCGAAGGTGTCGGAATACTGAAACGTAATGTATCCCTTTGCTCTGAACTTGATCGTAATGGTGGCTGTTACGTTTGTGGTCGTCTTGCCGTGTGTGGTAGACGCCATTCCGTTCTCCACCTTCCACGGGTTCGCCTCGTCGTTAGTAACTTCCGTCACCTCGATATCATCAGAGGCGGTGATGAGCGCTCGCAGCTGTTCGTCTATGGCAGCCACGGCAAATTGCAGCCCTGACAATATCAAGACCGCAAGCATGAAAATTCTTTTCTTCATATTCTGTTCTGTTTTTTTGATTTTGCTAATGGGTTTGGGTTTAGTTCTACTGTTGGTTGTTGCCAGACGGTGTCGGTTGGAGTTGCCCGACAATGCAGAGCGGCGCTTACCAACCGTATTCGTACGCCGTCTCGTCGTCATCATCGGTCTGAAAGCCGCTCTCCCAAAGGTCGCGCGACGGACTCTGCATTGGCGGCGGTGTCTGTCCTCCGCCACCGCCTCCACCGCCTCCACCGCTGCTGGCATTGCCGCCACTGCCGATGGTGACATCGCCAGAAGCGGTGACGGGACTGATCGGACCCAACTCAATCGAGTGGATCACAGGGGTTTGATACTTCTTCTTTACTCTTTTCATTGTTATATATTGTTTCTTGTTATATACTAATCTGGTTTTTGTGCGATATGCAGGTTCAGTTTTTGCGGCTATATACTAATCAGCTCGGTGTCCTTATTGCATATTTCGAGGTCGTCGCCCTCCATGAGGTCGATGTGGTCGGTCAGCATATCCTCCACCATGTCGTACGACATACGCATGGTGTTGGGTACGCAGGCACTGGCGTACATAGCCGAGAGCAGATCCTGCTCCTCCTTCATCGTGGTGGGCGGATCGAAGTCCATCGTTATGTACGACTGGGTAGCTTTCGTGTCGTGTTTGGTCTTAGTCGTCGCGTTTTGGTCGGTTGAGGTTTCAGTTGTTGGTTCTGTCTTGGTTTCGATGTTTCGTTCTGTCGTTGTTTCGTTGTTCGCTGTCTTTGTCTTGTTGTTCACTGTCTTAGTTTCGTTGTTCTCTGTCTTAGTTTTAAAAGTGTTGGTTGAGGGACGGACATTGGTGCCAGTCTGTGTTAGTCCTGTTGTGTTGGTTATGTTTGTATCTTTGGTTGAGCTACCGTCGTTTGTTGTCATATCCATTCTCGTTTAGCGTGAATACTCTTTTAGGTTTAACAGGCTAACACTCCACCGCTCTGCGCATACATATAATATATGTGTAGCACCAGAACAATATTGTGTTAAGTTTCTGCTGCAAAGTAAGCTAAAAATCTGCTAAAAGAGTAGGATATTTCTTACAAAAAATAGCCATTTTCTATCAAAACGCCGATTTCTTGCA
>OHBJ01002561.1_pt1 | contig 12199 bp, 11 predicted proteins | sample 1577241 | NCBI WGS metagenome assembly OHBJ01 (sample SAMEA3541594, study PRJEB24748) | human gut metagenome | biome: human gut; feature: human-associated habitat; material: faeces | place: China | collected 2012
CTGGAATATGCCTTTGTTACGATGATGAATAAGCTCATCTTTGGTCATGCCTTTGCGGTTGCTTTCGGGATTTATTCGTAGTGCATTCGATAACGAGCCGTTGATTATTCGGGGCAATGCGGCCCAGATGCGCAGTTTCCTCTATATCGATGATGCGATCGATGCCTTGATCCGGCTGATGGACTCCGGCGGGGATGTCGCAAAACCGGTCAACATCGGTAGTGTCGAGTCGATTCGGGTCGATGCTTTGGCCGAGGATGTGGTACATTTGACCGGCAGCCAGTCCAAAATCGTATGCCTCAATCTGCGCTCCGGTTCTGTGCCGTATATTATTCCTGATATCGGTTATGCTCGTAACAGGCTCGGATGGGAACCGACGGTTTCCATCGAAGAGGGATTGATCCGGACGATCAAGGAGTTCGACCGCGTGCGGAAAGCGAATCAGAAGTCGTTTGCCGGACTGAGCTGGGTCGAAATCATGTGATCTTTTTAGACGGTCGAGGGGTCGTCGTGGATCAGATGGTAAGGTGTTTCGGTGTTCTCGAACAGAAACGCAAGTTGATCGGTCTGCTCCTCGATCTTTTTCGAGAGAGGTTTTCCCATGCCGTGTCCGGCTGCGGAGTCGATTCGGATCAGGATCGGACGGTCTCCTTTTTGTGCGGCCTGAAGCGTAGCGGCAAACTTGAAGGAGTGGGCCGGTACGACGCGGTCGTCGTGATCGGCGGTTGTAATCAGTGTAGCCGGATAGTCGTGACCTGGACGGATGTTGTGCAGTGGCGAATAGGCATACAACCATGTGAACTCTTCGGGAAGTTCGCTGTTGCCGTATTCGACACACCATCCCCAGCCGACGGTGAAGTATTGGTAGCGCAGCATATCCATAACGCCTACGGCAGGAAGAGCGACGGCGAAGAGGTCGGGACGCTGGGTCATACAGGCTCCGACGAGCAGGCCTCCGTTCGATCCGCCCGCTATGGCCAGTTTTCGGGGCGAGGTGTATCCGCTGTCGATCAGCTGTTGGGCAACGGCGATAAAGTCATCGAAAACGTTCTGTTTCCGGGATTTCATTCCGGCCCGGTGCCACTGCTCTCCGAACTCCCCTCCGCTCCGCAGATTGGCGACCACATATAGGCCGCCCTGTTCCATCCATGCGATGGCCATTGGGGAGAAGGTGGGGGTCAGGCTGATGTCGAATCCACCATATCCGTAGAGATAGGTCGGGCGATCTCCGTCGGGGCGGCTGCCCCGGTGCCGGACAACGAAAAACGGAATAGATGTTCCGTCTTTGCTTTGGGCCCGGTGCCGTTCGACTACAAAAGAGGCCGGATCGAACTGTTTCTCCGGAGAGCGGTACAGCGAAGATTTTCCGCTTCGGAGATCGTAACGGTAGATCGAAACCGGATCGATGAAGGAGGTATCTGAGTAAAAAATATCGTCGTTGCCGTCGTTGTCGAACCCCGAAACGGTGCCGTTTCCCGGAAGGTCGACTTGGCTGGTACGATTTCCTGCATTATCAAGGCGGATGATTTCGCTGCAGGCGTCCTTGAGGTAGTGGGCAAAATAGGCTCCTCCGGCCGAAGTCACCTGAATCAACCGGTTGTCCGATTCGGGCAGCCACGGTTCAATCTGCGGGTTATTCTGTAAAATCGCCCGGACGACTTTCCCGTTCGGAGCCTGTTCGTTGGTCAGGAAGAGGGCCTCGCCCCGATCGGCACATACAAACGTATAGTCGTAGTCGAATCCCGAAAAGAGCAGGTGAAATTTCGTCTCATCTTCAATTCGTCGGTAGAGAACCTCACTGCCCGAGGTCCCTTCTGATGCAATGACAAAAAGATGCTGTTCGTCGCGACTGACCGATGCCTGAAAGTAGCGTTGCGGATGTTTCGGGTCGTGATAGATGGTCTGGTCGTCGCTCTGTTCCGATCCTAATCGGTGGTAGAATATCTTCTGGGCGAGCGATTGTGCTTCATACTCTTTTCCCGTGTCCGGAGCATCGAATCCGCTGTAATAAAAACCCTCGCCGCACCATACGGCACACGAGAACTTTACCCAGTGGATGCGGTCGGCAAGCAGGTGTCCCGTAGCACACTCCATGATTCGTATTTCGGACCAGTCCGAACCGGAAACGGCGAGTGAGTAGGCCATATATTTTCCGTTTTTGGAGAAAGAGATTCCGGTAAGTGCAGCCGTTCCGTCTGTAGAGAGAGTGTTCGGATCGAGAAAGATCCGAGCCTCTTCACCGTCGGGTTGGCAGTATAGGATACTTTGGTTGTGCCCGCCGTCGTTATAGAAAAAGAAGAGCCGGTCACCGTGCCGTTCGGGGATGCCGAACTGGGGCGAGTGCCACAATTCTGTCAGTCGTTGGCGGATCACCGGACGATACGGAATAGCAGAAAGGTAGTTTTTGCTCAATTTGTTTTGCCGCCAGCTCCACAGAGTTGGTGCGGATTGCAATATGACCGTTTTTACCCTTGAACATGGTCTTCATGACCTCGATGCCGCTCGAAGCAAACATCGAAGAGCTGCCGTCTTTGACCGGCAGGTCAAACGCTTCGTTCAGCTTCTCGCAGACCGCGGACGCTGCTGCGGCATCTTCGCAGTTGACGCCGACGTGCGCTACCTCGAACCCCAGCGCAGCGGCTCTTGCTTCCTTGCAGAGCTTTGTGATCTTCTCAAAATTACCGGCTGCAATGTCCGCCTTCGGGCAGACCCAGCTGCCGCCGACTGCGTGGATGAACGGCGCGGCGATGAACTCGCCGATGTTCTGACCATTCACGCCACCCGTTGGGATAAACTTGATCCCGCCGAACGGACCCGAGAGCGCCTTCATGGCAGATAGACCACCGTAAACGCCAGCCGGGAAGAACTTTACGACCTTGAGTCCCAGCTTCATCGCCGCCATGATCTCCGTCGGGGTCACGCAGCCGGGCGTGACGGTAATGCCGTTTTCCACGCACCAGCGGACGACTTCCTCGTCAAAGCCCGGAGAAACGATAAACTTCGCGCCGCACTCGACCGCCTTTTTGCACTGTTCGAGCGTAATGACCGTGCCCGCGCCGACAAGCATGTCGGGGCAGTTTTCGCTGACCGCTTTGATCGAATCCGCCGCAGCCGCCGTGCGGAAGGTGATCTCCATCACATCCACGCCGCCGGCCAGCAGCGCATTTGCCGTCGCGACCGCGTCTTTTGCGTCGTCCAATACGACAACCGGCACGATTGCCGCTTCTCTTATCTGACACAATACATTTCTGTCATTTATATACACCATACTTGTAGCTTCCTCATAAAATGTCGTTATCATTTTCAAAGTTTTATCAAGGTCTGTTCCACTCGGCTATACACGCCCTTAAACATTGATCCGCGAAAATATCTCCTGTCTATAAGTTTCCGCATCATGTAAAATTTTCTCTTCATCCAACGTAAGAACTTCTCGATTTCTCATAACAACCTTTCCGTTGATGATTGAGTCTGTAACATCGCTGGCGCGAACACCTTCAACAAGCACATTGATCAAACTGCTGGTTGGCCAGATATGCGGCTGCATCACATTTATTAAAATAATATCAGCAAGATAGCCTTCCTGAATGCGTCCAATCCGGTCTTCCATGCGAGCAGCCCGTGCACCACCCCAAATCAGCATGTTTAAGAGTTCCTTTATCGTCAAAACAACCGGATCAAATATTGCAAGTCCCTGTGATGCCTGCACTGTAAAACGCAGCAGGCGTAGTTCTTCAAACAAATCCAGATTGCAGCCAGATGCTCCGTCGCTGCCAATTCCAATGGAAATTCCTCGGTTCAGCAGCGCTGGCGTTTTTGGAATCCCATGATTGCCAAGATTTGCTCGCGGGCAGTGGCATAGCCGTGCGCCGCACTGTGCTAAAAGATCCATGTCTCGTTCAGAGAGCAGAACATTGTGTGCACAGACAAGTCGTTCGTTTGCGAGCCCAAACTGCTCCAGCACCTCAATGGGACGTTTTTTGAAATTCTGCAAGCAATAACTGATCTCATCTTTGTGTTCAGCCAAATGAGCATGCACACCCACACCGAGTTCGGCTGACCTTGCAGCAATTGCTTCCAACAGTGCCGGACTGCAACTCATAATCTGCCGCATCGCATACCATACCTGCAGTCTCCCATCTCCCGCACCATTATAGTCGCGGTACAAAGCCTCTGTTCGCGAAATGCATTCATTCGTGGTCTGTTGCCAGGATGCCGGGATAAACGCGCCCTGATCCATTGTTGATCTTGTCAGCACAGCCCGAATGCCAGATTCAATGGCAGCCTCGGCCACAGAATGCATATGGTTTCCGCCTGCCTCAATCCCTGTTGTAATTCCGGATTTAATCTGTTGAAGATACGTTAATTTACCGGAAATGTAGCATTCTCGCTCTGTCAGCGAGCTTTCAAACGGAACCAGTATCCTGGTCCATACCATCGGATACTCATCCGCCAATCGGCCTCGCAACAGATACTGGCAGGCATGAACATGGCTATCCACTAGCCCCGGCATTGCAAGTTTCCCGTTGCCTCTTATAACAGTATCAGAAGCAAACAGGCACTGCGAATCATTCCCCACAGCTACAATCTTATTGTCACAGATCGCAATATACTGATCATCAGCAATATCGTACTGCGGAGTCAAAACACGAACGTTCCTTACCAGAATGTCACATTTTTGCATTTTGCTTTCTCCCTCTATGATCTCTGTACCAAACTCAAAGCCAATCGCATTCCAGAATTTGTGGCAGTATTTGAGCAATTGGTTTAACAAAGATCAAGTCTTCCATTAAACTCTTTCCGATTGACGACGAAGCAGCGTTACAATAATTACAGAACTGATCATCATAAGGCCCTCTACAGTATATTTCAGCCATGTGCTCGCCTCCATCATGATCATTCCATTTGTTACCAAAGTCACCAGAACTGCTGCTAAAAGTGTTCCGGGAACATTGAATATTCCCTTTTTCAGGAACGTTCCACCCATTACAGTAACCATAACCGCCAAAAGCTGGTAGCTCTCTGCCATATTGGGGCCTGCTCCATTTGACATTGAGGCCTGAATAATACCGCTGATTCCACACATGGTTGCAGACATAATAAAGGCAATCAGTTTATACTTTTTTGTCTGAATACCCATATAATCACATGCCGTTTGGTTTGATCCAATTGCGAACAAAATCTTCCCAAGTTTTGTAAATTCAAGCAAGAACAGGATGATCGCACCAACACACACCAAAACAACAAACGGCATGGGAAAAATGCCAAACAAATAATGCTGTCCAAGATATGTATAGACATCGCTATCCCAGACGCGATAAAGCGTTGTACCATCAGTGATCCAGTACGCGATTCCTTTTACAACCAACGACGAACTTAGCGTCGCAAGAAAAGCCGGAATGCCTACAGTTAAATGCAAAAAGGCATTAAAAGCTCCCATTAAAGTAGCGGCAAGAATCCCCACAAACATGGCGCCAACATAATTGTTAAGAATTCTGGAGTCAAGGAGTACCGACATAGTACATGCGGCAATCGTCATTGCAGATCCAGCGGAAAAATCCACTTCCCCTGTTGCCATGACACACGTCAGACCACAGCCTGCAATTGCAGCAAGGCAGGCATTGCTTAAGATGCCCAGAAGATTATTTGCACGTAAAAAATTTGGCTGCATCAGACCAAAAAACAGAGTCATTGATGCGGTTAAGATCAGCAACCACCAGCGACCGAATACATTTACGGATGTACGAGCCAGCGGCCTGTTTTGTGCAGTTGAATGAGCTTCGTTCACAATACACAACCTCCTTAAATGTCAAATTTGACTTTTGGCAGACCTTCCTGCCGAATCGTCGCAATGATTCCGATTGCAGTCATGAAAACAAGACCTTCAACAAGGCTCTTGATATAAATGGAACTGCCGATTGTACCATATACGCCATTTGTAATTATTGTTGTCAAAAGGATTCCAACGACGCAGCCCGGAACATTATATTTTCCAGGTGTTTTATACGTTGCGCCAAGCAAACAGCAAATCTGGGCTGGAAGCTGCAAATCTATTCCCATCTGAACGGATGTCTGAAAGTTTCTGGATGAGTGCAGAATTCCGCCAATACCGGCTAAAAGCGCTCCAATTGCAAAGGAGAGCACCTGCATTCTGACGACCGGAATTCCGACATTTTTTGCCGCTGACCGATTCGCGCCTGTAGCATAGATATAACGGCCTGTTTTCGTATGCTCGAGGAAAATATAGCACGCAACACAGATTACCAGAAAAATCAGGCAGCAATACGGAATAACATTTCGAATTTTCCCCTGACCCAGCAGCTTATATGTTTCGCCCCAATTGTTAGAATAAAAGATTGTATTATTTGTTAGAAACGAAATTGCTCCGCTCAACAACGATCGGATAGCCATGGTTCCGACAAATGCCGGTACCCCAATTCTAACTGTGATAAAGGCGTTAAGCAGTCCCACAAGCACGGCCGCTGCAAGTGCAATAAATACTGCCGGAATATACCAGTTTGGGCTGGCGTTGGCCATAATTGCGCCAAGAACAGCCGCTGAAAAGCCAGCTGTAGCTCCAATGGACAAGTCGAAATTTCCTGTTGTCAGTTCCATCATAAGTCCAAGTGCAATAATGCCCTGTATAGATGCCGTTGACAAAATTGATGTTATTCCAAAGGAGGAAAAAACATTTGGATTCAACACATAAAATAAAAGAGCCAACCCTAAACCCACCAGAAGCAGGAAATGGCAGAGTATCCATTGCCCTACCGTTTCCGGTTTTTTGCAAGCACATCCCTGCTTTGAAAGAGCATTCTCAACCTTCCTCATAGTTTTCTCCCCCTGACTGCAGTTTCTACAATTCTCTTTTTATCGAACTCGTCACGTTCAAAATGATCTACGCAGTCTCCATTTGCAAAAACATAAAGCCTGTCGCACACTGCAAACAACTCGTCCAGTTCTGACGAAACCATCATAATGCATAGATTTTTCTCCTGCGTTAATGTCCGCAGCTTTTGATAGACCTGATATTTGGCCCCGATGTCCATGCCTGTTGTCGGCTCATCAATAATCATCAATTTGATCCCCTTCAGCGCAACAGACCTTCCTATGATGATCTTCTGCATGTTTCCGCCGCTGAGAGAAATGATTGGCTGAGAAACGTTTCTGTATTTCACGCTGTTGTCAGAAAGAACCCGCTCTGCAAATGCATTGCTCTTTTTCCTGTCAATGATTTTCAAGAATCGGTTCGACAGTAATTCATCCAAAAAGAGATTGCAGATATTGTCTGTTAGAGAAAGCCCACGGAATAAGCCATCCATTCGCTTTTCTGGCGTTAAGATCATGCCTTCCTGAATCATCTGCCGTGGCTTCGGCTTGGTGATTTCTTTACCGTTGAAAATATAATGAATATTTTTAGAATATCGAAGGCCGAACAAGCATTGCATGCATTCCGTTCGTCCAGCTCCAACGAGACCATAAAATCCAACGACTTCGCCCGGGTATGCTTTAACTGAAATATTATGTACTTTTCCTCCGTAATGAATTTCTTCCACCTCAAGCAGCGGCTGCTTGTCCTTGGTCGGTGTTTGTGAAATTATTAACGGCTTAATTTTATCCTGACGCAGCATCGCATCGATACACATTTCCTGCGTCAACTCGTTCGACGGAGCAAACAGAACATTTTGTCCATCTGTGAAAACAGCAATCTTATCGGCAATTTCATAGACTTCTTCGAATTTATGAGAAATGAAAATAATAGCGATTTCTCGTTCTGATTTAATACGCTGAATGAATTGCAAAAACGGTTCAATTTCTCCTTGTCCGAGTGATGCCGTCGGCTCATCCAGAATCAGAATTTTGGGGTTGGTGCGTAAGGCGCGCATGATTTCAATAAGCTGTTGTTCCCCTGCGCCCATCTGCTCAACCGGCGTATTCAGGTCAACGTTCAGCCCAAGGTCGTGCTTGATTTGCTCGGCCAACGAGTTTAGTCCTTTTCCGTCAATCAGTCCACTGCGGCACGGCTCATGTCCCAGGCAAATGTTCTGAGCGCCTGTCAACATACCCACAAGATTTCTCTCCTGATAGACCATACTAATTCCACGCGATATAGAATCAGCCGGTGTCTGAAACCGGACTTCTTCTCCTTCTACAGCAATGCTTCCCTTGTCCGGATGATAAATACCAGTCAGCATTTTGCAAAACGTGCTCTTGCCCGCGCCGTTTTCTCCTACAATCGCCAGGATTTCATGCTTATCCAGTGATAAAGATATGTCTTTATTTGCAGCAACATCGCCGAAGTATTTCGTTAATCCTTTCACTTCCAAAACAGCTTGTTTCATAATCATTCTCCCATATCAAGCTTGCAAAGGGGCTACCTCAAAGTTCCTTCTTGAGGTAGCCCCGAGTTGTTAACCTTCGTAAGCTTCAACCATGTAAATTCCAGGACCATCCGTCCAGTCCCACCATGCCGCTTCACCTGTAACGGAGGCATCATAGTAGTCAAATGCGCAATGAATCGATGTACCAATTGCAGGGACATTGTCTTTTGTCACAATGCTTCCCTCTGTGTAAATCGCATTTCCTGCCTTATCAAGAAGGCATCCCGGATCCCCCGGATTCATGCCTTCAATTTGAATCTGGCGAACAAGCTCCGACACTTGATGTGCAAACAGCTCCATCGGTTGTGCATAGCTATACTTAAGCGGAGAGTCATCGCGGATATACGCCCAGCTCTGTTTGCCGCCATCAATACCGATCACAAAGCATTTTTCACCATTCGGGTCACCATTTGCCTTGATAACTTCTGCAGCGCCCATTGCGCCGTTGTCGCCATAAGAGAAAATGCAGTTAATCTCATCACCATATTTTTGCAGCCACGTGCGAGCCATTTCCTGACCTGCCATCATGGAACTTCCAAGAGACGTCAGCAGCGCAGATACGTCATCTGTAACAACAAGCTTCATGTTGGGGCGGAACTCGCCTTCCAGATAGCCAATAACAGGGAACATACGCTCACTCGATGCGAGCTGGCTGTCGCAGCGAATCGCAGCAATGTCAAGATCCCAGTTGTAGTCAATGCCCACACGATACAGCAGCTGCATTGTTGCAACAGAGCCAGGAATGCCAATATCCGTGATAATACCCTGGTCAATTGATCCAATAATGCTGTAAACGCCAATTTCCATCTCTCTTGCCGTCTTGTAGAGGTCTACGTGCGTTTCCACCGACATTGGGTTAATTAGAACGATTGCATGGACGTTTTGGTTGATCAGGCTCATAAACGCATCGTTGTAGTTCGCCTCTGTTTCATAATAGACAGGCACGTAGTCCCAACCACGATGTGCGCACTCGATCTGAAGCTGGTGATCAATTCTCTTGATTGATTCCGCAGAAACATCTTTTGTGATGGCTCCCATACGGAACGTTTCGCCTTCCGCAAGGGTTTTGGGTCTGACAAAAGCATCAAACGAATCCGAACTAACTTTTGTAGCCTCAGTTGCTTCGGTTACCTCAGTTGCTTCGGTTGCCTCAGTTGCTTCCGTTTCACGCTCTTCGGCTGAAGTCACCGGACTGCCCTGGCTGTCATCGCTTGCCGCTTCTTTTCCAGCACAGCCCATCAGCGATACCAGAAGCATTACAGCTACCATCAAACACGCAATTGTTCTTTTCATTTTTTCCTCCTGTTTTTCTGCTTTAAGCAGTTATTGATTGTATTATCACTTGCGGAGATTTTCGCATCTCAGTTCCACTCACTCCAGGAGCGCCGGAAAATAAACGCGCGGAACCCGTGCGGAAATTGCACATGTTACATCGCCCGGAGCTGTCTGATTCACACCGCCAAGTTCCATCGCGCTGACTTCATTTTCCCCATCCACGCCAAGTAAAATTGCGTAATCGCCTTCTTTTACGTCTGGCACATTGCTGATATCTGCCATAAAGTAGTCCATGCATATTTTCCCGATAACCGGAGCGTAAACGCCGTTCAAAAGAACTCTCGAACGATTCGAGTAATTCTGTTTGTAGCCGTCTGCATATCCTGCTGCTATAACGGCAATCTTTATCGCTTTTTCAGTGCGATACATGCGATCATAACTGACGCTCTCTCCCTGCGGTACATCATGGATTTGTAAAACGCGCGCACGCCAGCAAATTGCCGGCAGAAGTCCGAGCCGTTTGCGATATTCGTCGGAAATACATTGACCCAAAACAGTCATGCCAGTCCGTACCATATCCAGTTCCATTTCCGGATGTGTAAGAAACGCGGAAGTGCTGCAGCAATGGCGCAGTCCCAGCGAAAACCCAAGATGTTCCATGCGTTCGCAAAAGCTTACAAATGTAGAATATTGCGCTTGCGTAAAAGCTTGGTCATCCAAATTCTCAGATCCGGCGCAAGCAAAATGCGTATACACCCCTTCGATCTTTAATGAAGGCATTTTAAAAATACGCCCTGCTTCTTCGCAAGCATTCTCTACAGAGAATGTCCGGCAGCGAATGCCAGTTCGGTTCAGGCCTGTATCGACCTTCACATGGCACAAGACCGACTGACCACTTCGCTCACATTCCCGCTGTATCTGTTCTGCATAAGAAACAGAGCTTATTGTCAGTGTAAATTCATTTTGACAAACCGTATTTATCTCGTTCGGATCGACGGGACCAAGGAGCAATACTGGCGTCCGGAGACCTGTGCGCCGAATCATCAGCGCCTCTTGTAACGTTGCCACTGCAAACATATCCGCATTCCTACATGCAATCGCACATTGTTCGATACCATGTCCATACGCATTTGCCTTCAGAACAACCATCAGTTTGCATCCTTTTTTGATTGTTGCCCGCACTAATTCAAGATTGTTTCTAATGTGATTCAAATTGACCTGTGCATAATTTCGATAGTATTCGCCCATGTATTCAAGCCCCATCATCTTACATTGTGTTTGATTTTTTTATTGTTTTCAGAATTTTTTTATGTTCATAATATACAACGCTTTCTTTTCCTTGTCAATATTATTTTCATAATTTTCGTTAAAATTCTTACTTTATTTTTGTTCTACGACATGCTATTATAATAGTAACTACATATATTGACTTTGGAGGATTATGACGTGGGAGACTTTGCAATGAATTATTGCTCTATGCAGCCTTGGATTCATCAGATTTTGGACCTGTTGGAAGCGCATTTCGGATCTAGCGTTGAATTTGTAGTTCATGATCTAACATTGAATTACGAGCATACCATTGTCGATATTCGAAACGGAGAAATTACAGGAAGACAGATTGGCGATACTGGAGATATTCTTGGTCTGCAGGTCCTCCGTGGAACAGAAAATAATTCTGATGATAATTTTTATCAGAATATCTCTTTCACAAAGGATGGACGGACTGTTCGTTCCTCCACGCTATTTTTGCGCGATACGCAAGGAACGCCTACTGTTTGCATTGCCATTAATGAAGATATTACAAAATATACCGAATTCGAGCGTGTGCTACAAAGCAAAATGCAAATTCCTTCTGACGCTTCAACAAACGCAAGCCTCGGTAAGGGGAACGTAAATGACATGCTGGATTATTTGATCAGCCAAGCACAACTCTCAATCGGAAAGAACACTGCTCTGATGACGAAGGAAGATAAAATTGCATATATCCATTTTCTTGACGAGCATGGCGCTTTTTTAATTACAAAATCCGGTCAGCGCATCTGTGAAGCACTCAGTATTTCAAAATACACGTTATATAATTATCTTGAAATTTCAAGAGAAGTTGCTAAAAAAAATTGATCGTATCAGTACACGGGTTGCCAAAATACAGCCGCACCCCCTGACCCAGATTCTGACCCAAGTGTGCGTGAAAACGTGTGGACGCAGTAGACAGAACCTCGCAAAATCCCACACTTTTCGCTGTCAGAACGGATGTATTAGACGCAAAACCGCCTAATATCACAAGCCGATCGCAGCTGGCAGTCATGAGGTCAGCGGTTCGATCCCGCTTATCTCCACCAAAAAGGCTTGTTTTCAAATGAAAACAAGCCTTTTTCATAACCTTTTTGATGTTTTTGACATATCGCCGTTATTTTGCGCCCCCAGCGGTTGTACCCACTTCAGCCATACCCCCGCAAAAATTGAATAAAAAGTTCGTAAAGAGCTGCCAAATTGGACATTTATGTGAAAACGTGAATGTCCATTTTTTATTGCCAAAATTCCGCATA
>OHBJ01002565.1_pt1 | contig 12187 bp, 9 predicted proteins | sample 1577241 | NCBI WGS metagenome assembly OHBJ01 (sample SAMEA3541594, study PRJEB24748) | human gut metagenome | biome: human gut; feature: human-associated habitat; material: faeces | place: China | collected 2012
GGGAGAGTAAAAGAAGTAGCTGATGCTGCTCGTAACGGTGGACTTAAATTTTAATGAATTATGGCAGTTAATAATAGAGTTAAGATCACTAACGATATAGAATTAAAAGATAGATTGGTTGCAATCAACCGCGTTACTAAGGTTACAAAAGCGTCCGCGGTTTTCAAGGCCTCCATCATCTGCTGGGCCGCGGCCTGGGCCGCCGCTTCTTCGGCAGCCCGCTGGCGCAGCTTGTCGCCCAGGGACTGGGAAGCCTGCTGATATTCGGCATAGGCCTTCTCAGCCGTGGCCTTATCGTTCTGGGCCTGGTAGAGGACAGCCTGCTGTTCGTCTTTATGGGCGGCGATTTCGTCGCGCTTGGCCTTCGCTTCATCGCGCAGCTGTGCCTGGCGGTCGCGCTGTACTTCTAATTCTTTTTGAGCCGCTTCGATAGCTGCCCGTTCCCGGCGGATGTCAGAAATGAGGGAGATATCGGCATCGACGACGCGGCGCAGGAGTTCCAGGCGGTTGGAAAAGTCGCTGAAATCCTTGGCGCCGAGGACGACGTCGAGATAACTCAGCTGGCCGTGCATATAGATATCGCGGATGCGCTTGGTAAAGACTTTCTCCCGCTTCTGCAGGCGCGCCCGGTTCTCGTCGAGCTCGGCCTGGGTCGCGGCTATTTTTTCTTCCGTCGCCGCCAAATCGGCCGTCACCGTCTGGTATTCGCCCTGAGCGGCTTCCAGGCTCTTCTGGATTTTATAGAGCTTATCGCTGACGTTGTCGATGACCATTTGGGCCTGGGCCTTCTTCTCACTCTGCTCGGCCATGCGGGTCTGGACGTCGTCCAGCTGGCCCTGCAGGTCATCGTCGGCAAAGGTCAGGAGACACGGCGATAACAGGGCTGCCGTCACGGCGAGGATGATATATTTTCTTACCATATTACACCTTCATATATCGTTTCAGCGAAATCGTACTGCCCAGGGCGCCGATGATCATACTGATGACCAAGAGAATGGCTGCCGTGCGGTACATAAAGGGATAGACGCTGACCATGGGCAGGAAGGCCAGGGACTGGTGGACCGCCGTGACGACGAAGCCGTAGAACTGGCACAAGGCCAGGTCGGCCAGGACGCCGCCGATGAAGCCCAGGAGCAGCCCTTCCAGGAGGAACGGCCAGCGGATGAACCAGTTCGTCGCGCCGACGTATTTCATGATGGCGATTTCCTTGCGCCTGGCGAAGACGGTCAGGCGGATAGTGTTGGAAATGATGAACAGCATAGCCAGGGTCAGGAAGATGATCAGGGCAATGCCGCCCCAGCGGATGATGCGTGTGATCTGGAAGAGCTGTTCGATGATTTCCTGGCCGTAATGGGTCCCTTCGACTTCGGGATAGTCAGCGACGATGTCGGCCGTCCGGCGCACGGCTTCCGGTTCGGTAAAGGTCACTTCATAAGAACTGGGCAGGGGATTCTTGCCGTCCAGGGCGTCGAGGATGCCCGGCTGGTCCTTCATGCGGTCCTTGAGGATGTCCATGGCCTGGTCCTTGTCGGTAAAGGATACGGACTTCACATCGGGCAGGGCGCTCAGGCGGCGGCCGACGCTGTCGATGTCCTTCTGGGTCACGTCGTCTTTGAGATAGACCGTGATTTCGACCTGGCTTTCCAGGTTCTCAGCGAAATAATCGAGGTTGGCCACGAGGGTCAGGAAAATGCCCAGGATGAACAGGGACAAGGCGACGGTAGCAATGGACGCGATGGACATGAAGCGGTTGCGCCAGAACGACTGAATGGCTTCGGCCATGTAGTAGCGCATGGTCCTAATTTTCATCGTCATAGCCCCCCTTCTGTTCATCGCGGACGACTTTGCCGCCGTCGATTTCGATGACCCGCTTGTTCATCATGTCGACGAGGGTCTTATCATGAGTCACCATGAGGACTGTCGTCCCCATGTGGTTGATTTTCTTGAAGACTTCCATAATGTCCCGCGACGTTTCCGGGTCCAGGTTCCCCGTCGGTTCATCGGCAATGAGCAGCAGCGGCCGGTTGACGATGGCCCTGGCGATGGCTACGCGCTGCTGTTCGCCGCCGCTGAGGTTCTTAGGCAGGGCATCGGCCTTGCCGACCAGGCCGACCAGGTCGAGGACATCGCGGACACGGCGGCGGATGAGGCGCCGCGGCGCTTCGATGACTTCCATGGCAAAGGCCACGTTTTCCTGAGCCGTCTTATTGGGCAGGAGGCGGAAATCCTGGAAGACGATGCCCATTTTACGACGCAGATAGGGCACGCGGTTCTTAGCCAGCTTATTGACTTCAATGCCGTTGACGAAGACCGAACCCCGCGATGGCAGTTCTTCATAGGACAAGAGCTTGATGAGCGTCGACTTGCCGGCACCGCTGGCGCCGACGACGAAGACGAACTCGCCCTTGCCGATATGGAGCGATACGTGGTCCAGGGCAATGGAGCCATTGTCATAGACCTTGGATACGTTCTTTAATTCAATCATAAGGACCTCCGATGCTGTTGCAGGCGCTTGCGGACGCCCTTGCGGCCTTCCAGGATGCGCAGGGCCAGATAGGCATTGCGCAGGGACTGGCGCCGCAGGTGATTGAGGCGGGCCTTGATTTCCGGCGCCAAATGGCCGAGAGCCAATTTCTGGCTCACGTCGGCGACGATATCCGCAGCCTGGACGTCTTCTGTCGTGCCGCAGACCCTATCGCCGATGAGGTCGATGAAACTGTCGATTTTCGGGTCATACGACACGGCCGTCGCCGGCACCTGCATGATAGCCGAAAAGATGAGGGCATGCAGGCGGTTGGCAATGACCGCATCCATACAGCCCATGAGGGACATGAATTCCACCGTCGTATAGTGGCCGTCGAGGACGACGGCTTTCGTCTTCATGCGGCTGGCAATGTCGCGGCCGGCTTCGACGTCGGCCGGGTACTGCATGGGGATGAAGATGACGTGGACGTCCTGTGTTTCCTGCAGCTCGTCAACAGCAGCGGCAATGGCGTCCTTATAGGCTTCATGGTCCTGCCAGTTGCGGACGGCAATGCCCAGGCGCCGGCGGATGCCGGTGATGCCGTGTTTCTTGAGAATATAGAGGCCGATGTTCTTATCGACGGGATGCATGGACAAGACGGCGTCAGCCGTGACATGGATAGGCGGCCGGGTCACGCCCATGGCGGCCAGTTCGGCTTTGGAATCGGCATCGCGGACGCCGATGACGGCGACGCGCTGCAAGACATCGCGCACAGCCCGGCGGGCCTTGGCACCGCGGACGGGGCCGATGCCCTGAGCGTAGAGCATGACGGGCTTCTTGAAGAACAGGGCGATTTTCATGATCCACAAGTAATAATAGAGGCTGCGGGCGCTGGTCACGTCCTGCAAAAGGCTGCCACCGCCGCTTATAAGAATATCACAGCGGCGAATGGCCGCTGCGATAGCAAAGAAGTTCAGGCGGTGTACAGCCTGTACGTTATGGTTTTCCCGGGTCATGCGGCAGTTGCCGGTGATGACCGTAATCGATACGTCGGGAATGATGTCTTTCAGGGAGCCGACAATGGCCGCCAGCATGGCTTCGTCGCCGGCATTGGCAAAACCGTAATAGCCGGAAATAACGACTCTAGTCACGATGGGCCACCTGCTTTCCCAGCCACGTCGTCACATAGCTGACGATGGCAATGACGATGATCAGGCCGATACCGATGACCATGCCCGTCACCCAGCCGTTGATGCCGCGGATGAAGGACATGAGGAAAGGCGTGCGGATATGGGCGAAGGTTTCGACCATAGAGCCGACGCCGATGGCAGCGGCGATGACCAGGAAGAAGTGCAGCAGCTGCGGCCATTTACGGTACAGCGCAGCGACCATGAGGTAGAAGGCCGGATGGCCGATGAGGAATTCCTTTTCCCGCGGGCGGGCATAGAGGACATTTTCCAGGAAGCGGCGCATAGCGACTTCCACGCCCGGTACGGGGACGCCTGCCGTGTGGCCGCTGCGGCCGACGAAGATGACGCCAGCCAGGGCCAGGACGGCCAGGATAAGGATGGTCCCCATCTTAATGGGAATATTGAGGAAATCCTTGACGAAGACCTTTAGGTCTTCCGGCGAGGCGATGGTCTGTCCCATGAGCGGGAAGCGGCGCAGATAGCCGATAGCCACCAGGATCAGGGGCAGGATGAAGGTCAGCTTGACGCCGCGGTAGAAGTCGAATTCCATGAAGAAGCGGATATTGCCCAGCATGGCGGCGATATAGAGGCCGCCGATCATGGCCACGGCGACGGCAAAGAACAAGCCGATGGTGCCATCGCGGACGACGCGGCCATAGCCGAGTTTCTTAGTGATCTTCATCTTCTTCCAGTGGTCCAGGGCCAGGAGAATGGCCGCTGTCGGCGCAGCTGTCGCACAGCCGATAGCCCAGACCTGGAGGAACAAGGCCCCTTTGGCGACGATAGCACCGATGACGGCACAGACGATGCCCAGGCCCATGAGGATGTAGTTCTTGCGGTCCGTCAAGGGCAGGAGCAGGTTGAGGACGAAGACGAAGCCGCAGGCTGCTGCCGCTGCCGTAATGGCCAGGAGCAGGCGGTTCGGATAATAGGCCGGCATGATGGAAGCCCGGCCCAGGGTGTAGCCCCGGTCCGTCAGTTTCTGCGAAACCATCTTGACGTAAGACAAGTTGGTCTGGGTCAGGTTCATGCCGTGGAGAGGCTTCTTATAGAGCGGATAGAGATTGACCCGGGCATTGCGTTCCAGGTCGCTGATGTAAAAGCGCATAGCCGCTTCTTCAGGCGTAATCTTTTCCAGTTCTTCCTTGGCCATGGCATAGACGCGGGCCGTGCGGTAATGGACCAGGCCGGCCAGGTCATACATGCCGTCCTGCTGATTATACTGGAGCTGGTTGACCGATTCGATCATATAGAAAGGAATGTCCCTGTCGTTCAGGTTGTCCGCCGTATAGTCCAGCATGGTCTTGCGTTCGGCGTTGACCGGCGTATAGCCCAGGACTTCCTTGCCGACGAACATGATGCCCGATACATTCTTGATCTGGTCGACGCGGTCGAAGAAATGAGCGACCTGTTCCTTCGTCGGGTTGCTGTAATTCGTCGGCCGCAGGATGACGTGGAAGCCGTGGTCGCTGATAGTCTTGGCGTCAGCGCTGAGGATACCCAGGTTGACATCGCCTAAGCCCGGCATGACACCTTGAATACCGACAATACGGTACGGGCCATGGGACATGATCTTGACTTTATCGTCACCCAGGCGGGTCTTGAGGTCGGATACGACTTCGTCGAAATAGAGGTCCGTCTGGCCCTGGGGCTTGCCGATGAGGTAGTAGTCATAGGATTTGTCGGTAATGCCGAACTGAGGATAATAGAGGTCGGCACCGAGTTTCGTCACCAGCGACAGTTCGCCGCGCTGGGTCAGCTTATTGAGGGTAGTATCGTAAATGGTAAAGCTCGTAACGCCGGCATCGCGGCACATCTGAAGTGCCGTGTCGAGGTCGTAGCCGTCGTTACGTGCCATGACGACGATGGCATCATAATCCATAGCCTGTTCTACCGTCGTCGACTCATTTTCTATCGCATTGCGTTGTACGCACATGCCCAGCGCACATACGAGGCCGATAAAGACGGCCAGTATCATCGCCAGCATACTGCGTTTATTCATGTTTGTCATTCTCTTCACCTTATCTATGAGTTGCTCACCTGGCCATGGATGGTCAGGAGGCCGTCGCGCATGGTGACGCTGTCCGGCTGGATTCCCAAGGGGAATTCGGCAAAGTCGTAAATCTCAGCATTGGCCATCTGCGTCGTGCTGATCTGCATGCCCATGCCTTCTACCGTCACGGACGACGGGATGAACATGAGCTTCGACCCTTTCATGCCAAAATGACCGCGGACATCAGCCTGGGCCGACACGAGGCCGCCCAGCTTCACCCGTCCCTGAACGCGGACGGCGTCGTCTTCAAAGGAGACCTGCGGGTCCGTCAGTCCCTGGACCTTCTTGACCAGGAACTTTTCCAGTTCTTCGCTGCGGATGGATGCCGTCATTTCACCGCTCTCGGCCCGGGTGACCCGGACTTCCTGATCGGCCAGGGCCAGGAGCGGCTTGAAATGGACGCCGTAGAGATTGCAGTCGAAGTGGGCGAAGGTCAGATCGCCAGCCTGGAAATTATTGGCATGAACCGTAATGGCGTCGATGTCGCCGAGGAAGATCTTCGCCCCTGGCGACGCCTGGACGCGGACATCATCGCTGTGCAGATTGAGTGTCGCCGACAAGGCTTGACAGAGGCCGGCTTCGGCCAGCTGGGGCGCATAGGAATTGGCGCCGACCAAGAGGGCTGCGACGATGACAAAGAAAATCATCCATTTTTTCATTTACTTTAGAGCTCCTGCTTTGCTAACTTCTTTTCTTTTTCCTGCTGCAAATACCCTTCGATGAAGATGTCCAGGTCGCCGTCCATGACAGCCTGGATATTGCCCGTTTCGACATTGGTCCGGTGGTCCTTGACCAGGTTGTACGGGTGGAACACGTACGAGCGGATCTGGCTCCCCCATTCGATAGCCTGGTGGACGCCGCCGATTTCGGCTTTCAGTTTTTCCTGCTTTTCCTGTTCCAATTCAAAGAGCTTAGCCCGCAAGTACTTCAGGCACATTTCCTTATTCTGCAGCTGTGACCGTTCATTCTGGCACTGGACGACGATGCCCGTCGGCATGTGAGTCATGCGGACAGCGGAACTCGTCTTGTTGACGTGCTGGCCGCCGGCACCGGAGGCGCGGAAGTAATCGACGCGGACGTCGTCCATATTGATTTCGACATCGACGTCGTCCGGCAGTTCCGGCATGACATCGACAGCCGTAAAGGACGTGTGGCGCCGGGCTGCGGCATCGAAAGGCGAAATGCGGACCAGGCGGTGGACGCCTTTTTCCGATTTCAAATAGCCATAGGCGTATTCGCCTTCGACGCGGAAGGCAGCGCTCTTGATGCCTGCTTCATCACCGGGCTGCATATCCAGGACGGTCAGTTTGTAGCCATTGCGTTCAGCCCAGCGGGTGTACATGCGGATGAGCATCTGTGCCCAGTCCTGAGCTTCCGTACCGCCGGCACCGGCGTGGAAGGTGATGAGGGCGTTGCACTTGTCGTATTCGCCGGACAAGAGGAGCCGTACTTCCCGCTTTTCGATGTCCTTGAGCAGGTCGTGGTACTGCTTTTCAATGTCTTCGGCAAAGGAGGCGTCGCCGTCTTCCATGGCCATTTCCAAATAGTCGCTGAGGTCATCAGCTTTGCGGACGAGTTCTTCGTGGCCTTCGACTTCCGTCTTGAGCAGCGTCGCTTCCTGGGAAATCTTCTTGGCCTTGTCCGGGTCATCCCAGAAGGTCGGGTCACTCATCTGCATATCTAAATCCATGATACGTTCTTTTTTCCGAGGTAAGTTAAAGTGAATCCCCGATTTCTTGTATTCTATGTTTGAGGTCTTCCAGCGGTTTACGCATTTCATCTAACAACACAAGTATCACCTGCTTTTTCTAAATAAAAATAACTATAATAGGATGTTCACAGAATTCGCGCGGGCGCCCCACGTGGACGCCCCTACGCCATCATTGCCGTTCCCGTTCTTCGTCTTTCTTGATGTCTTCGGCGCTGACGGGTTTGCTTTCTTCGTGGACTTCGTGAGCGCCCTGGAGATGATCTTCCGCCTGCGGTACGGGCTTGCTGTACGTGACCTGGATATGATAGAGGAAGGTGACGACGGTCCGTTTGATGGATTCGATCATTTCCTCGAACATTTCATAGGCTTCGAATTTGTATTCGACGAGCGGATTCTTCTGGCCGTAAGCCCGCAGGTTGATGCCTTCCTTGAGGGCATCCATAGCGTCGAGGTGGTCCATCCACTTGCTGTCGACGACGCGGAGCATGATGGCCTTTTCCAGTTCCTTCATGGTCTGTTCGCCGATTTCCTTGAGGCGTTCTTCATAGAGGTCGACGGCGATCTGTTTCAATTTATCCTGGACTTCGACGCGGCTCAGGTTTTCCAGTTCTTCCACAGACGTAGCGTTCTTGGGCACGAAATACTGCTGCATCTGGCTCAGGAGGCCGGCGAAATCCCATTCTTCAGGATAGAGCTTTTCATTGGCGTATTTGTCCAGGCCTTCGTGGATGATATCGTCGACCATGCCCATGATAGTATCGCGCAGGGAATCGGCTGTGAGGACCTGACGGCGCTGGCTGTAGAGGACTTCACGCTGCTGGTTCATGACATCGTCATATTCCAGGACGTATTTACGGATTTCAAAGTTGTGGCTTTCGACTTTCTTCTGGGCCTTTTCAATGGACCGGGTAATCATCTTGGCCGTAATCGGTTCGTCTTCATCCATGCCCAATTTATCCATGAACTTGGAAATGTTTTCCGAGCCGAAGATACGCATGAGGTCGTCTTCCAGAGACAGGAAGAACTGCGTCGTACCCGGGTCGCCCTGACGGCCGGCACGGCCGCGCAGCTGATTGTCGATACGGCGGCTTTCGTGGCGTTCCGTACCGATGATCATCAGGCCGCCCAGTTCAGCGACGCCTGGCCCGAGTTTGATGTCCGTGCCGCGGCCAGCCATGTTGGTGGCAATGGTGACCATGCCCTTCTGGCCGGCGTTCTTGATGATTTCCGCTTCTTTTTCGTGGTATTTGGCGTTGAGCACGTTGTGGACGATATTTTCCTTATCCAGGAGCTGGCTGAGGATTTCCGACTGGTTGATGGACGTCGTGCCGACCAGGATCGGCTGGCCCGTAGCGTGGCGCTTCTTGACTTCCCGGACGACGGCGCGGTACTTGGCGTTCTTCGTCTTGTAGATGACGTCCGGCAGATCGCGGCGGATAGCCGGTTTGTTGGTCGGGAGGACGTAGACGTCGAGTTTATAGATCTTGTTGAATTCGTCTTCTTCCGTCTTGGCCGTACCGGTCATGCCGGCCAGCTTGTCGTACATACGGAAGTAGTTCTGGAAGGTAATCGTAGCCAGGGTCTTGCTTTCTCCCTGGACCTTGACGTTTTCCTTGGCTTCGATGGACTGATGCAGGCCATCGCTGTAACGGCGGCCGAACATGAGGCGGCCTGTGAATTCATCGACGATGACGATTTCGCCGTTCTTGACGACGTAATCCTTATCGCGGTGCATCATGAAGCGCGCCCGCAGGGCCTGGATGACGAGGTGGTTCAAATCGAGGTGGTCGTTGTCGAACATGTTGCTGATGCCCAACATCTTTTCAACTTTGGCAACACCCGAGTCGGTCGGCGCGATGGTCTTCTGTTTTTCGTCCATCGTGTAGTCGTCTTTGGTGAAGGTCTTGACGATGCCTGCCAGCGTGTAGTACAGGTCCGTCGATTTTTCACCCGGGCCGGAAATGATGAGCGGCGTCCGCGCTTCGTCGATGAGGATCGAGTCCACTTCGTCGACGATACAATAATTGAGCGGCCGCTGTACCATCTGGTCTTCGCTGATGACCATGTTATCGCGCAGGTAGTCGAACCCGAATTCGTTGTTCGTCCCATACGTGACGTCGGCGTTATATGCCCGGCGGCGCTGGTCATACGTGAGGTCGTGGACGATGAGCCCGACGGACAGACCGAGGAACTTATAGATGCGGCCCATGTCTTCACTGTCACGAGTAGCCAGGTAGTCATTGACGGTGACGACGTGGACGCCCTTCCCCGTCAGGGCATTGAGGTAAACCGGCAGCGTCGCGACCAAGGTCTTGCCTTCACCCGTACGCATTTCGGCGATATCCCCGCGATGGAGGACGATACCCCCCAGGAGCTGGACGTCAAAATGGCGCATCCCTGTCACACGGCGCGAAGCTTCGCGGACGACGGCAAAGGCTTCGGGCAGAATGTCGTCCAACGTTTCACCGTTGGCCAGACGATTCTTGAACTCGAAGGTCTTCTCCTGCAGCGACGCATCGCTCAGGCCTGCCAACTTCGGTTCCAGATCATTGATGCGGCGGACAATGGGCCACATCTTCTTTAATTCATGCTCCGTGTTATTCCCGAGCAGTCTTTGTATCAGTTTATTAAACACCTATCCGAGACCTCCAATTTACACAATTTGCAATCTACTCTGTGATATTATATCAATTATACATTATACCGTGATTGCCGCCTATTTTGCAACCGTTTCAAAGGGATTTAAGAAAATATACACGTATTCCTTTGGGAAAGAACAGGTATTTTCCCATATACAACGCCGCATGAATATGCTAAAATGATTTTATTATTTATTTATCCACCACGTGAAAGGGGTTTTATCATTATGATGCAATATGATGTGTCCATATTGACAGCCTTTGCCCTCTACTTACTGGCAATGCTGGCGATTGGCGTCTATTATTCCCGGTCCCAGCAGCGGCTGAGCGATTACATTCTCGGCGGGCGCAGCCTGGGTCCATGGATCACTTCTATGAGTGCCGAAGCATCGGACATGAGCGGCTGGATGCTCATGGGCGTACCGGGCTTCGCTTATTCTACAGGTATCTCGGCTGCCTGGATTGCCATTGGCATCGCCATCGGTACCTACCTCAACTGGCAGTTCGTATCCCAGAGATTGCGTAACTATACCGAAGTGGCCAACAACAGCCTGACTATGCCGGACTATTTGAAGAACCGCTTCCACGATGAAAAAAATATCATCCGCATCATCTCGGCTATTTTCATCCTTATATTTTTCCTTATATACACGTCATCGGGCTTCGTCTCCGGCGGCAAGCTCTTTGAATCGGTTTTCGGCATGGACTACTTCTCGGCCCTACTGCTCAGTGCCGGCGTCGTCGTCATCTACACCTTCCTGGGCGGCTTCATGGCCGTCTGCTGGACCGACTTCATCCAGGGCTGCATGATGTTCCTGGCCATCGTCCTGGTCCCCTTGGTCGGCATGATCGCCTTTGGCGGCTGCGACGCCGTCATGACCCGATTGGCTACGACGGCACCGAACCTCCTGGAAATGGCACCGGACACGACGACGACGGGTATCATCGGCATCATCTCCGCCCTGGCCTGGGGCATCGGCTACTTCGGCCAGCCCCATATCCTGGTCCGCTTCATGGCCATCGGCGACCCGACGGAACTGAAGAAATCGAAACACATCGCCATGACCTGGGTCGTCATCTCCCTGGCCGCTGCCGTCCTGGTCGGTCTGGTCGGCAAAGTCATCGTCCCGACACCCTTAGTCGGCGCCGATTCGGAAAAAGTCTTCCTGGTCATGAGCCGTCAGCTCTTCCCGCCTTTTGCTTCGGGCCTCATCTTATCGGCCGTCCTGGCTGCTATCATGAGTACGGCCTCGTCGCAGCTGCTGGTCACGGCCTCGGCCATTTCCAAGGACTTTTATCATACCTTCGTCCGCAAGAACGCCAGCGATAAAGAGTTGATCTACGTCAGCCGCCTGACGGTCCTCGTCGTCGCCGCCTGCGCCATCGTCCTGGCCCTCAACCCGAACAGCTACATCCTGACCATGGTCTCCTATGCCTGGGCCGGCTTCGGTGCCGCCTTCGGCCCGACCATCCTCCTGTCCCTGTACTGGAAGAACATGACCAAGAACGGCGCCCTGGCCGGCATCATCGTCGGCGGCCTGACCGTCCTCATCTGGAAACAGTTCGCCTGGTTCGGCCTCTATGAAATCGTACCGGGCTTCCTCTTCTCGCTCATCGCCATCTACATCGTCAGCAAACTCGACGGCGGACCGAGCCAGGAAATCCAGGACGAATTTGAACAAGCCATCCACCATACTCCCAAAATCAGCGTCCTCCACAATGAGGAAGAGTAGGGGCTCGCACGTGGCGAGCCCGCAGGCCGCAGTCGCAGACCGCCATTATTTGCCTCTCCTGCAAACTTAATACTTAAAAAAGCTGTCGCATTATGCATTCCTGCTTAATGCGACAGCTTTTTTATTCATCTTTTCAACCTCTCAGTCAGCTATGCTGACAGCTCCCCTAGCAAGGGAGCCACGGACAACCCCTAGTATTCCGGTTCGATGAGGCCGTATTTCCCGTGTTTCCGTTTATAGACGACGTTGATTGTGTCGGTCTTGGAGTTGAGGAAGACGAAGAAGTCGTGGCCTACGAGGTTCATCTGCAAGATAGCTTCTTCGACGTCCATCGGACGAGCGGCGAATTTCTTGACGCGGGCGACTTCAAAGGTTTCTTCCGGAACAGCCGGCCCTT
>OHBJ01002567.1_pt1 | contig 12182 bp, 12 predicted proteins | sample 1577241 | NCBI WGS metagenome assembly OHBJ01 (sample SAMEA3541594, study PRJEB24748) | human gut metagenome | biome: human gut; feature: human-associated habitat; material: faeces | place: China | collected 2012
GATGGCAAAAAGATACCCTGTGAAGGTAAGCTGTGGTATCGCGGTTATGACTGTATCGAACTGGTCAACGGATTCCGCGGGGATCATTTCGGATTCGAAGAAGTGGCTTATTTACTTTTGTTCGGTAAGCTGCCGAATCGTGACGAACTGAAGCATTTTAACGATATTCTGGCATCCAGCAGAACTTTGCCTACCAACTTCACCAGAGATGTCATCATGAAAGCTCCCAGCAGTGACATCATGAATTCCCTGACCAGGAGTGTTCTGACACTGGCTTCCTATGATAAAAATTGCAGCGATACTTCCATTGAAAATGTATTAAGACAATGTCTGGGACTGATCGCTGTGTTCCCTATGCTGGCAGTCTACGGCTACCATGCATATAATCACTATTCCAATGATGAGAGTATGTACATACATCGTCCGCAGAAGAAGCTTTCCACAGCAGAGAATCTGCTGATGATGCTTCGTCCCGACAAACAATATACCGAACTGGAGGCCAAAGTACTGGATACCGCACTGGTGCTGCATATGGAGCACGGCGGCGGTAACAATTCCACCTTCACTACCAGAGTCGTAACCTCTTCCGGATCCGACACTTATTCCGTAGTGGCAGCAGCGCTTTCTTCTCTGAAGGGACCCAAGCACGGTGGTGCCAATATCAAGGTCGTAGAGATGATGCGGGATATCGAAGCCCATGTGTCCGACTGGACTGATGAGGATGCGGTAAGAGTTTATCTGAACAAGATTTTGAATAAGGAAGCCTTTGACGGCAAGGGACTGATCTATGGTATGGGTCATGCTGTCTACTCTCTGTCCGACCCCAGAGCCCAGGTATTTAAGAGCTTCGTGGAGAAGCTGGCAGTAGCCAAGGGCAGAGACAAGGATTTCGCATTGTACTCCATGATCGAGCGGATGGCACCGGAGGTCATCTCCCAGAAGTCCAGGATCTATAAGGGCGTCAGCGCCAATGTGGATTTCTACAGCGGATTCGTATACAGCATGCTGGAGATCCCACTGGAATTATATACACCGATTTTTGCCATCGCAAGAATCGTGGGATGGAGCGCGCATCGTATTGAAGAATTGATCAATATGGATAAGATCATCCGTCCCGCTTATAAGAGCGTGATGCAGGAACTGGAATATGTTCCGTTGGATCAGAGATAAAAATAAAAAGGGACTGCGTATTTTTGCGCAGTCCTTTGATGATTGTTATCATGATCAGGAATAGATCTGACAGATAATGGATACGATCTCTTCAGCGGATTCCATGGAATTTTCCATGATCCAGGTGACGTAGATATTGTAGAGGGAACCGGAGAACGCACGAAGCGTGTAATAGAAATCCCGGCCTTTATCTTCCGTATAATAGGTATCAAGGATATAACTGTCCAGGGCCTGCAGCAGCAGATGCCCCAGTCCTGTGTTCACCAGGCAGGCAATGAATTCTCTGTAATGATCAAAGTATTCATAGCAGTGCAGCATATTGCGGTAGTCGTTATAATTGCCTTTATCAGGCCAGGCAGCGACATCCTGACGGTAGGCATCTACCAGATCCTTCAGATAACTGATGAAGATCTCGTCCATGGAGTTGTAATTGCGGTAATAAGTCATACGGGAGACTCCGGCCCGCTCGGTCAGCTCTGAGATGGTAATATTGGACAGAGATTTTGTCTGAAGCAGCTGCATCAAAGCCTGCACCATGCAATCTCTGGAAAATTGTTTGGAATGGTTCGTGGACATGGCAGATCACCTTCTTAATGTTTTCTACTGACAGTATAAAACGTAACACAATCCGGAAAAATACGCAAGGAAAGTTCCTCGCGGAAAGGAGCGGTATATGGCGGGAACAGTCATAGAATATTTAAAAAAATACGGAGATATTCCATTTCGCGAAAAACCTCTGAATGATGTGGACAGTCTGGCCTTATGTCAGCTCTCTTATCTGAAGTTCGACGGAATGGTCAGTGACGTACGTCACAACGGTCCTTCTGTGACGTTGCAGGAGATCGCCAAACGGCCGGATGTGGAGCAGCTGTTCGGAGATGTGCGTTTTGAAAAGGAGAACCGGGCACTGTTTGAAGGGCTGCTTAGCGGCAGACGCTTCCGGAATATGAAGCTGAATTGTTATATTAACCTGGTGGAAAAGGAGTGGGAGACCCAGTTCTCTGCGATTACCTTTATCCTGGATGACGGAACGCTGTTTTTGGCATTCCGCGGCACGGATGAGACTATTGTGGGGTGGAAGGAAGACTTTAATATGGCATTCCTGAATCCGGTACCGGGGCAGGAATACAGTGTAAAATATGTAAATATGGTCACCGGATGGCTGCATCAGCCCTTTTACATCGGAGGACATTCCAAGGGCGGCAACCTGGCGGTGTACAGTGCCATGAAATGTGCGCCCTTTGTACGGAAGCGGATCCAAAAGATATACAGTCTGGACGGACCGGGATTCCGGCCGGAGGTGCTGAAGGAATGTCATTACAATGCGATAGAAGACAAGGTGGTAAAGCTGCTTCCGCATTCTTCTATGATCGGGATGATCTTCGAGCGGGATATTCATTATCGCGTAGTGGAGAGTAAAAACCACGGTCTGCTGCAGCATGATCCTTTCTCCTGGCTGGTGAAGGATGATCATTTCGTGGATGTAGGCGATATCTATGAGAGCCAGAAGATCATGAACGAGGCTCTGAATGAATGGATCCTGTCCCTGAACGAGGAGCAGGTCCGTACCTTTGTAGACACACTTTATCAGGTGATCTCCGCATCACAGGCGGACGATCTGATCACTTTTACCGCAGATTGGAAAAAGAGTATGAATGCGGTAGTTACCGCATTGAAGGAAGTGGACGATCAGACCGCAGAGATGCTGTGGGGGATCATCCGTTCCCTGTTCGAGATTGCAAAGGTTAAAGTCAGGGAGGAATTGGTTCCGGTGAAAAGACCGCGACACCGGTTTAAAAATAAGAAGAAAGAAGAGAAAGGAGAGATTCCCCGACACACTCCGGCAGCCTCTCCGGATGCCACTGTAACCCAAGGATCGGCAGCTCGTCATGCTCCAAAGCTTCGGGGCAGCCATCGTCAGGGCAGACCTGGATGATCTTAAGGTGCTGACCTAAGCGGTCGATCCGTTGGTGGTGGGCACTGTTGACGCGCATTTTGACAGGAAAATACTTGAAAAGATGGGAATCATCTACCATAATAGTATCATGAAACACATCGCCGGAAGGGGAACTGTGCAGGCAGTCTTCGGGCATATCCTGTATGATCGTACCGCCGAAGGCAACATTGATGACCTGCATGCCCTTGCAGATCCCGATGACAGGGATTCCGGCGGCAATCGCTATGTCGAGAGCCTGGAATTGCAGGATGTCCAGTTCGGTGTCAACAGTGCGGGAACCTTTGTTTTTTTCACCGAAAAAAGCAGGAGTGATATCTCCGCCGCCCGGCAGGATCAGAGCGTCGCAGGAAATGACCTCTCCGGGAACCAGAGTAGTCACGATCTGCGCGGGAAGTGCACGGAAAAAGGCTTCATAATTTCCTGTTTTGGACTTGCGTCCCAAAATGACTAATTTTGTCATATAATTTTCTGATACCTCATTTTTTATAGTTAATATATGCCATAACTTTTGATTTTTGCATAGGACAAATTAGCAAAAATGTATCTTACACTTTTTTATAAATAGGAGTAAAATAGCAACGACCATGAGGGAGCGGAAACTCCTTCAGGGATGTTTACGGAAAGGAAGTGGTATTATGGAGGAATTGGCATCAGAACTGCTCAAAGAACTGAACTGTGATACGGCGTTTTCGATCAAGCTTCCGGCAGGTCTTCCACTGATCGGCGGAGTACAGCTGGATATTGCGGAATCGGTAGTGATCACATGGGTAGTCATGGCAGTCATTCTGATCTTGTCGATTATCCTTACAAGCAACCTCAAAGTACACAATGTCAGCAGACGACAGCTGGTGGCAGAGACGATCGTGACGAAGCTGGAAGGCATTGTTACGGGAATGATCGGAGAGGAAGGGAAACGGTATGTACCGTATCTGGTAAGTGTACTGTTATACCTGGGCATATCCAATATCATTGGATTGTTCGGTATGAAGCCCCCTACCAAGGATCTGAACGTAACGGCGGCACTGGCACTGATGAGTATCATCCTGGTGGAAGCAGCAGGCATCCGCAAAAAAGGCGTGGGCGGATGGATCAAGAGCTTCACCGAGCCTATCGCGATCGTAACACCCATCAATATCCTGGAGGTGTTCATCAAGCCCCTGTCTTTGTGTATGCGATTGTTTGGTAACGTTTTGGGAGCATTCGTTATCATGGAGCTGCTGAAGCTTCTGGTTCCGGTAGCATTGCCGGTACCCTTCAGCTTTTACTTTGATATTTTTGATGGACTGATCCAGGCGTATGTATTCGTATTCCTGACATCTATGTACATTAAGGAAGCCATTGAATAAGTAACTATTCACTAACAACACTTTTTTTAAAACTAGGAGGATTCATTATGATAGCTATTGGAGCAGGTATTGCAGCACTGGCATGTATCGGAGCAGGTATCGGTATCGGTATCGCAACAAGTAAGGCAGCAGAGGCTGTGGCAAGACAGCCGGAAGCAGAGAGCAAGATCACCAAGATCTTACTGTTAGGTGGTGCGCTGGCAGAGGCAACCGCTATTTACGGATTCGTTATCGGTATCCTGATCATTCTGTTCATGGCATAACTATCCGAAGCCGGAAACGTCACAGACAAGCGTCAAATGCCTGCATTTGTAAGCTGTTTTGTGACGATTTACGATGACTAAAACTTCATGAGCAAAAAGAAAGCTCTGAAAGAGCGTTTTGCGAATGGAAGTTTCGGATAGTTATAAGGAAATTAGAAAGCGAAACGTAAGAAAGGATGAAAGCACATGCTGAGATTAGATATTAATATTGTATGGACCATCCTGAATCTGTTGATCATCTTTGCCATTGTGAAGATCTTCCTGATCAAGCCCATCCACAAGATCCTGGATGCAAGACAGGCAGAGATCGATAAGCAATATGCAGATGCAAAAGCTGCACAGGACAGTGCCGAGGAACTCAAGACTAAGTACGAGGCATCCTTAAGCGGTGTCCAGGCAGAAAAGGAAGGCATCCTGAACGAGGCAAGAGGCAAGGCCAGCAACGAGTATGACCGTATCGTGGCAGATGCCCAGACCGAAGCAAAAAAGATCCTGGACAATGCCGATAAAAATGCCGCGCTGGAAGAGCAGAAACGTATCCAGCAGGCACAGGAGCAGATCGCCGGTCTGGTAGTGGAAGCTACTGCAAAGCTGGTGGCAGCCAAACAGAATGCAGATTCAGACAGAGAACTTTACAACCAATTTATAGCAAAGACAGGTGAAGAGATTGATTAGTACAGCTTTAGAATACGCAAAAAGATTGCGTGAACTGAATATCCCCGGAGACATTGTAGGTCAGACAGGCGATATCTTTAAAGCCGTACCGCAGGTGAAACTGGATTTCGAATCTCCTGCCGTGGCACTGTCTGCCAAGCACAATGTAATAGAAAAAGTATTTCCCTTACAGATCAGAGATTTCCTGAAGGTCCTGTGTGATAACGGAGATATCTATCTGTGGGATGATATCTGCACTGCGTATAGAGAACTCTCTCCCGAGAAAAAGGGTGAGTTCGTTGTGACCCTGTCCTATGTGACAGCACCGACAGAGGAGCAGTTACAGAATATCCGTGATTTTGTACAGAAGAAATATCACAGAGACGATATGGTCTTCGAGACGAAGGAAGACCCGGCTTTGGGCGGCGGTTTCATCATCCGTGCCGGTAACGAAGTCTATGACTGGAGTACCAATGGCCGTATGAAGCAGTTCGCAGACAAGCTTTCCCAGGTAGGTAAGACTGCCAGCGAGCAGGGGATCATCTCTATCCTGAAGGGTGAGATCGAAGATTTCCACCTGCAGGCACAGGAGCATGAGATCGGTTCCGTCAGCTGGGTAGGTGACGGTATCGCCAATGTCAATGGTATCGACCATGCCGAGTACGGTGAGATCGTTATCTTTGATTCCGGTGTCAAGGGAATGGTACAGGATGTCCGCAGGGATGAGATCGGATGTATCCTGTTCGGTCATGATACCGAGATCCGTGAGGGTACCAGAGTCGTTCGTACCGGCAAGAGAGCCGGTATCCCCGTAGGTGACGGATTCAAGGGCAGGATCGTGGATGCTCTGGGAGCACCCATCGATGGCGCAGGTCCCATTAAGGAAGAGGGGTATCGTCCCATCGAGCAGCCTGCTCCTTCCATCGTGGACAGACAGTCCGTAGGTGTACCTATGGAGACCGGTATTCTGGCAATCGATTCCATGTTCCCCATCGGTCGTGGACAGCGTGAGCTGATCATCGGTGACCGTCAGACCGGTAAGACTTCCATTGCCATCGATGCAATTTTGAACCAGAAGGGCAAGGATGTGGTATGTATCTATGTAGCCATCGGTCAGAAGGCATCCACCATTGCAAAGCTGGTAGGAACCCTGAAGAAGAACGATGCCATGGATTACACTATTATCGTATCCGCAACCGCCAGCGATCCTGCACCCCTGCAGTACATCGCACCTTATTCCGGTACGGCACTGGCTGAGTATTTCATGTATCAGGGCAAGGATGTTCTCATCGTATATGATGATCTGTCCAAGCATGCGGTAGCTTACCGTGCACTGTCCCTGTTACTGGAGCGTTCTCCCGGACGTGAGGCATATCCCGGAGACGTATTCTATTTACATTCCAGACTGCTGGAGCGTTCCGCAAGACTGAGCGCAGACAAGGGCGGCGGTTCCATTACCGCACTGCCGATCATCGAGACTCAGGCAGGCGATGTATCCGCATACATTCCGACCAACGTTATCTCCATCACGGACGGTCAGATTTTCCTGGAGAGTGATCTGTTCTTCTCCGGTATGAGACCCGCAGTCAATGTCGGTCTGTCTGTATCCCGTGTCGGCGGTGCCGCACAGACCAAGGCAATGAAGAAGGCAGCCGGAAGTATCCGTATCGACCTGGCACAGTTCCGTGAGATGGAAGTGTTCACACAGTTTGCATCCGATCTGGACAATGCCACCAAGGAGCAGTTACAGCACGGTCATGTATTGATGGAGCTGTTAAAGCAGCCTCTGTGCAGACCTTTAAGCATGGCAGAGCAGGTTATGACCCTGTGTGCAGCCAACGGCAGAGTAATGCTGGACGTGCCTGTAGATCATGTGAAGGATTTCCAGATGCAGTTCTTAAGTTACATGAAGGAGCAGCACAGTGACATCGTTCGTCAGTTAGAGACCACCAAGGCACTGGATGACGAGCTGAATAAGCAGATCTGCGATGCAGCTGAGGAATTTAAAAAGGAATTTTTGCAAAAATAATATTTGCAAACAGTGATAGTAATATAGGAGGTTAACATGGCAAATACGCGAGAAATACAAAGTCGTATGAAAAGCATTCAGGATACTATGAAGATCACCAATGCCATGTATATGATCTCTTCCACAAAGCTTCGGAAAGCCAAGAAGAATCTGGAAGAGACGGAGCCTTACTTCTATACTCTGCAGACTATGGTCAGCAGAATCGTCCGTCACTTACCGGAGATCGACAATAAGTACTTCGATGAGCGTAAGGACAAACCGGCCGGGGAGAAGACTACGGGACTGGTAGTAGTCACCGCAGATAAGGGACTGGCCGGAGCCTATAACCATAATGTACTGAAGATGGCGGAAGAGCAGATGCAGAAAGCCGGACAGACAGGAAAATATAAGCTGTTTGTCGTGGGTGAGCTGGGACGTCAGTATTTCGGACACAGAGGCATCGAGGTGGCAGAGCAGTTTCATTATACTGCACAGAACCCGACCCTGCATCGTGCCCGGATCATTACGGAGACGATCCTGGAGCAGTTTCAGGCAGAGCAGCTGGATGAGGTATATATTATTTATACCAATATGGTAAACAGCGTGACAACCGAACCGCAGATGATGCGTCTGTTACCTATCATAAAAGAACGGTTTATTACCAAAGACGGACAGGATCTGAGTATGTATCAGGAGCCGCTTGTCATGACACCGTCCCCGAAGGCGGTGCTTGATAACATTGTTCCCGATTTTGTCATGGGATATGTATACGGCGCATTGGTAGAATCGTTCTGCAGTGAACAGAACGCCAGAATGATGGCCATGGAGGCTGCAAATAAAAATGCATCCGCCATGATCCATGATCTGTCCATTCAGTACAACCGGGTACGGCAGGCTATGATCACACAGGAGATCACTGAGGTCATTGCCGGTGCCAAGGCTCAGAAAAAGAAGAAAAAGGCAAGAAAGGAGGTCCTGAGCAATTGAGTAACGTAAGTGAAAAAAATCATGGTAAGATCGTTCAGGTCATGGGACCTGTTGTAGACGTAGAGTTCGAGAACAATGACCTTCCTTTTATCAAGGATGCTCTGGAAGTATACAGCGAAGGTAAACGTCTGGTCATGGAAGTGGCACAGCATATCGGCAACAATACCGTCCGCTGTATTATGTTAGGTGCCAGTGAAGGACTCTGCAAGGATATGGATGTTATTGCTACCGGTAAAGGAATCCAGGTTCCGGTAGGTAAAAAGACACTGGGAAGATTGTTCAACGTATTGGGAGAGACCATCGATGGTGGAGAATCCCTGGAGGGAGAGGAGCATTGGGTCATCCACAGAGATCCGCCTTCCTTCGAAGAGCAGAGCCCGGTCGTAGAGATGCTGGAGACCGGTATTAAAGTTATCGATCTGCTGGCACCCTATGCAAAGGGTGGTAAGATCGGTCTGTTCGGTGGTGCCGGTGTCGGCAAGACTGTGCTGATCCAGGAGCTGATCCGAAATATTGCTACGGAGCACGGTGGCTATTCTATTTTCACCGGTGTCGGCGAGCGTTCCCGTGAGGGTAATGATCTGTGGAGTGAGATGAAGGAGTCCGGAGTATTAGAGAAGACCGCGCTAGTCTTCGGTCAGATGAATGAGCCCCCCGGAGCACGTATGCGTGTCGCCGAGACAGGACTGACCATGGCAGAGTATTTCCGTGATGAAGAGCACCAGAATGTGCTGCTGTTCATTGATAACATCTTCCGTTTTGTGCAGGCAGGCAGCGAGGTTTCCGCCCTGCTGGGGCGGATGCCCAGTGCCGTGGGCTATCAGCCTACTCTTGCCTCAGAGATGGGTATTCTTCAGGAACGTATCACTTCGACCAAGCAAGGTAGCATCACGTCTGTGCAGGCTATTTATGTTCCTGCCGATGACCTTACTGACCCCGCTCCGGCTACGACATTCAGCTTCCTCGACGCTACAACTGTGCTCTCGCGTAAGATTTCAGAGCTCGGCATTTATCCAGCCGTCGATCCGCTCGACTCGACCTCACGTATCCTTGATCCCAACATCGTCGGCGAGGAGCATTACAATGTAGCCCAGCAGGTGAAACAGCTACTCCAGAAATACAACGAGCTCCAGGACATTATCGCCATCCTCGGCGTAGATGAGTTAAGTGATGAGGATAAGCTCGTGGTAGCACGTGCGCGTCGTGCACAGCGCTATCTTTCGCAGCCGTTCTTCGTGGCCGAACAGTTTACCGGTCTTCCTGGAGTAATGGTTCCCCTCGCAGAGACTATCCGCGGCTTCAAGATGATTCTTGCCGGTGAAATGGACGAGTATCCGGAGCAGGCGTTCCTCAATGTCGGCACAATCGACGAGGCAATTGCCAAAGGCAAGAAGATGCTCGAAGAAGTAAAGTGATTCAGTCAGGGATAGTCCCTCTCAATCAAATTAGTATCAGTTAGACTTTTTAATCACAGACTACCATAAAATGACACTCGAACTTATTTCCGCACACGAGATACTTTTTAAAGGTCAGGCAGTTGCCGTAACTCTCCCGGGTGAACTCGGCTCGTTTACGGTGCTGAACAATCATGCGCCCATCATATCGGTGCTCGTTGCTGGAAAAGTCACAGTCCGAATTCCGCTACAGCGACCCCATCGTGGAAAAGTCACATACCGCACACCCGACGATGCAGTCAAATCAATCGATATCAAAGGTGGAATTGCCGATGTGAAAGATAATGTCGTTTCAGTCTGCGTCTACTGATTGTAATGAAGCCTCGTTTTCTCTCCTAATGCCGTACTTTTAGCGACACTTACGTACAATGAAGACTAATAAGTATCATATACTTTCCTTTCTGTTGGCTTTTCTTTTCCTGATGCCGTCCTACGGATGGTCTCGGTCTGCTGTTCCTTCCGGGCAAGAGACTGAACAGGCTAGTGCAGGGGAGCAGAAAGAAAAGAAAGACATCGATGTGAAAGACATCATATTCGAGCACCTCGGCGACGGATATGGGTGGGAAGTGCCTTTCAGTCATGTCTATCGGATTCCGCTTCCAGTCATCGTAAAAGCAGAGGATGGAAAATGGTTCAGTTTTTCTTCTTCCAGTCTCACCGACTTTGAGATTGTCAGGGATGAGCAGACGGGCGAGGAGAAAAAGGAATTGATTCCCGTCATCAAGAAAGTTGAACGCGATGGTCAGACCTACGAGTTTATTCTCGCTAAGGTAAGCGAACATAAGGATAAGGTGGTGCAGATATTCCCGCTCTCACCTTCAGAGGAGCAGATGGTCTGGGCCAGGGCTGATTCTATTTCAAAGGCATCAGGCGCTGAGGCGGCCCATACCGTAGTGCCCGGATATGTCCTGCATGACGGTAAATACTATCGCGAATACCGCACGTTCGACATATCCATCACCAAAAATGTATTGGCTCTGTTCATCTGTGTATTGCTGGTTACCTGGATGATGCTCGGACTTGTGCGCTATTACAAACGCAAAGGATTTAAGGCGCCGCATAAAGGTATGGGTTTCTTAGAATTGCTCATCGACTTCATCTATACCGGAGTAATCAAAAGCACACTCGGAGCAAAGAAAGGCAGGAAATTCGCTCCTTATCTGCTGACATGCTTCTTCTTCATTCTCACTATGAATCTGGTGGGTCTGATTGTGATATTCCCCGGCGGTGCGAACCTCACTGGTAACATCGCGATAACTCTCGTATTGGCCCTGCTCACTTTCCTCGTAACGAATGTTCTCGGAAAGAAGCATTATTGGAAAGAGATTTTCTGGCCTGATGTGCCTATATGGCTTAAATTTCCGCTGCCTATCATGCAGATGATTGAGGTGTTCGGAATATTCACCAAGCCGGCCGCTCTTTGCATCCGTCTCTTTGCCAACATGATGGGTGGTCACATGATAGTGATTACGCTCGTGATGCTCATATTTATTTTCGCTGCTTTCGGTGCCGCGGCTGCCGGTTCCTCGGTAGTAGTTTCGGTGCTCTTCACCATCTTCATGCTCGCACTCGATGTATTGGTCAGCTTTATCCAGGCATACGTATTTACGTTGCTTTCCACCATGTTCATAGCTATGGGACAGGAAGATGGCCATGAGCATAAGGAAGCAGACGGAGAAGTAGTACCGGCAACGGTAGAGGCGTAAATTTCTCTCTTCACAACAACGCTATATTTTAGATAATTAATAAACACAATAACACAACTCAATTAAAACGACAAAGAATTATGTTATCAATGATTTTAGCAGCAGTAGCTCCTCTGGCAGCTCTCGGCGCAGCTTTCGGCGCAGGTATCGCAGCAATCGCAGCAGGTATCGGTATCGGTAAGATCGGTAGCTCGGCAATGGAAGCCATCGCACGTCAGCCCGAGGCAGCCGGAGACATCCGTTCGAGCATGATCGTGATAGCCGCTCTTGTAGAAGGCGTGGCACTCTTCGCCGTAATCGTAGCCGCTCTGGCTCTGTTCCTCTAATCTAATCAGCATCCCCCATAAGCGGACTAACGGATCTGTGCCGGGCTTGCAGGCAACATGCTCATTCACCGGTCTGAGACTACGCTGACGGGTTAATCCCCTTTTATATGGAATTATTCACGCCTGAATTGGGTCTGGTATTCTGGATGTTCGTGGCCTTCGCCGTCCTCTTCTTCGTTTCCGTGGGGATGCTGTTCAACCCCGCCTCGCTCATCAGCGACTGGCCCCTCATCCTCGCCACGCTCGGAATCGTCCTCATCGGCAAACCGCTGGCCGCCTTCATTGTGGTCAAGCTCTTCGGCAAGCCTTTG
>OHBJ01002568.1_pt1 | contig 12174 bp, 8 predicted proteins | sample 1577241 | NCBI WGS metagenome assembly OHBJ01 (sample SAMEA3541594, study PRJEB24748) | human gut metagenome | biome: human gut; feature: human-associated habitat; material: faeces | place: China | collected 2012
TGATAAGGTATTGAAAATCAAAGACAAATAGAAAATAAAAAATAAAGCCAGCAATCTGGCAAGCTCGCCCTGGCACGCGCCCTGGCACAGTATGCGCACTGCCCGCACCGCTCCGGCGGCGACAGCTGCGGCGTATGTCCCGTCTGCCGGCAGCACGCCGCTTTGGAGTATCCCGATCTCCTATTCTCCTTCCCCACGCCGACGTCCAAGTCATCGTCCGTCGGCGTCAGCGATGAGTTCTATCCCGCTTGGCAGGAGTTCCTGCGCACCGAGCCGCTGGCCCCCTGGCGCCGCTGGCTCGAGCTATCCGGCGCCGAGAACTCGCAGCCCGTAATACGCGTCGGCGAGAGTTCCGAGATCGTGCGACGCCTGAGCCTGGGCAACTACACCGACAGCGTGAAGGTCCTCGTCCTATGGCTCCCGGAGAAGCTCCACCCGGCGGCCGCCAACAAGCTGCTGAAGATCATCGAGGAACCCCAGCCGGGCCGGATGTTCATCATGGTCAGCGACAACCCATCGCTCATCCTCCCTACCGTCTACTCGCGTCTGCAGCGCGTCAAGGTGGAGGTGCCCACGGTGGCCGAGACGGCCTCCTGGCTCGTGAACGAGGGATATGACCCCGCCGAGGCTGCACAGGCCGCCGCCGCCGCCCAGGGCAACCAGCTCCAGGCCCGCCAGCTGCTCGATCCCAAGGCCGAGGAAAGCGAGTTCCGCGAGCTCTTCCAGGACGTCATGCGTCGCGCCTGGCTCCGGGACGTCGCCGCACTGCGCAAATGGTCCGAGACGGTCGCAGGCCTCAAGCGCGAGAAGACGCGCCGCTTACTGGCGTACATGAACCGCCAGCTCCGGCTCAACTACCTCTATAACCTCCGCAACGACACCATCACCCCGATGATGCCAGGCGACCGCCAGTTCTCCGATCGCTTCGCCCCATTCATCCACGGCGCCAACGTGGAGGACATAATGCACGAGGTGGACCTTGCCGCACGCGACATAGCCGGCAACGCCAACGCCCGCATCGTTCTCTTCGACCTGGCCGTCTCGCTCATCATGCTCATCAAGAAATCCCCGCAATAGTATATGAAACCTACCTTACTTATATTAGCAGCAGGCATGGGCAGCCGCTACGGCGGCCTCAAGCAGCTCGACGGCCTCGGCCCCAACGGCGAGACCATCATGGACTACAGCGTCTACGACGCCGTCCGCGCCGGGTTCGGCAAAATCGTCTTCGTAATCCGCCACGATTTCGAGAAGGACTTCCGCGAGAAGATTCTCCCCAAGTACCAGAACCATGTAGACGTGGACGTCGTTTTCCAGGCCATCGACAAGGTGCCGGAAGATATCCCCGTGAACAAGGACCGCACCAAGCCCTGGGGCACCAACCATGCCCTGATGATGGGCGGCGAAGTGATAAAGGAACCCTTCGGCGTCATCAACGCCGACGACTTCTACGGCCGCGAGAGCTTCGAGGAGCTGGCCGGCTTCCTCCGTTCCGTCGAGGGAGCGCACGACCGCTACTGCATGATAGGCTTCCTGGTCGAGAACACACTCAGCGAGAACGGCGGCGTCAGCCGCGGGCTCTGCAAGGTCGACGGCCAGGGCAACCTCGTCGACGTAGTCGAGTGCCACGGCATCGAGCGTCGCGGCGACGAACTCGTATACCAGGCCCCCGAGGGCGGAGAGAAGCCTTTCGCCATGGGCACCGTCGTGTCCATGAACATGTGGGGCTTCACCCCCGACTACTTCGATCACTCCGGCCAAAGCTTCCGCACCTTCCTGCGCGAGCACGGCATGGAGCCCAAGGGCGAGTTCTACATCCCCACCGTGGTCAACGAGCTCATCCACTCCGGCACGTCCACTCTCAAGGTGCTCCCCACCCCCTCGCGCTGGTTCGGAGTCACCTTCGCCGCCGACCGCCCCGCCACCGTCGCCGCCATCCGCGCCCTCATCGACGCCGGCAAGTACCCCGAGAAACTTTTCGGCGAATAACCCCGTTCTAAAAGCTGAGAGCTGAGAGACATTTGCCCCTCTGGGGGCTTGCCCTACTCTCAGCTTTAATTCCCATTCAAACTGCTATGGCAAAGACAAAAATCCTCGTAACCGGAGGCACCGGCTATATCGGCTCCCACACCGTGGTCGAGCTCATGTGCAACGGCTTCGACGTCGTCATCGTCGACAACCTCTCCAACTCCAGCCTCGACGTCCTCGACGGCATCACCCGCATCGTCGGCGAGCGCCCTGCCTTCTTCCACGGCGACATCACCGACCTGAGCCAGCTCAAGCGCCTCTTCGACGAGCACCCCAATATCGAGGGCATCATCAACTTCGCCGCCTCCAAGGCCGTCGGCGAGAGCGTCCACAAGCCCATCCTCTACTACCGCAACAACCTCAACGGACTGCTCAACCTCCTCGATCTCATGCCCCTCTACGGAGTCAAGGGAATCGTCTTTTCCTCCTCCTGCACCGTCTACGGCGAGCCCGACCGCAACCCCATCGACGAGACCGCGCCCGTAAAACGCCCCACCTCCCCCTATGGCGCCACCAAGCAGATCTCCGAGGAGATAATCGAGGACGTCATCACCTCCGGCGCTCCCATCCGCAGCATCCTGCTGCGCTACTTCAACCCCATCGGCGCACACCCGTCGGCCTGCATCGGCGAACTCCCCAACGGAGTGCCGCAGAACCTCGTGCCATACCTGACCCAGGCAGCGGCCGGCATACGCAAGGAGCTGACCGTCTTCGGCGACGATTACAACACTCCTGACGGATCCTGCATCCGCGACTACATCGACGTCAACGACCTGGCCAAGGCTCACGTAGTGGCCCTCAAGCGCCTGCTCTGCAAGAATGACACCCCCAGCCTCGAAGTCTTCAACCTCGGCACCGGCAACGGATGCTCCGTGCTCGGCCTCATCAACGCCTTCGAAAAGGCCACCGGCGTCAAGGTTCCCTACAAGATCGGAGAGCGCCGCCAGGGCGACATCGAGCAGATCTGGGCCGACCCCCGCAAGGCCAACGAGGTTCTCGGCTGGAAGGCCGAGACACCCATCGAGCGCACCCTCGAAAGCGCCTGGCGCTGGCAGCAGAGCCTCATGAAATAAATTCACATGTACAATGTAGCGCAATGCGCCGCGAAGCTGTAACATTGTGCATTCATGAAACTCTACGGTCTAATCGGCTTGCGGCTGGGTCACTCCTTCTCGGCCCGCTACTTCGCCGAAAAGTTCGCCAGGAATGGCCTCGACTGTCGTTATCTCAACTTCGAGCTGCCTGGCATAGACGCGTTGTCGGAGCTGCTTCGGCAACAGCCTGAGCTGTGCGGCTTCAACGTCACCATACCTTATAAGGAAGCCATTCTGCCCTGCCTGGCTGCCCTTACCGACGAGGCGCGGGAGGTGGGAGCCGTCAATACCGTCCGCATCGAAAAAGGCGGCATCCTCATCGGCCATAACACCGACATGGAAGGCTTTGACACGGCCCTGGGCGAGCTGTTGCAGGATGAGCAACCATCCCGCGCCCTGGTGCTCGGCAGCGGGGGAGCCTCCAAGGCAGTCTGCGCAGCCCTCTCGCGCCGACAGATACCATACCGCATCGTCTCCCGCAAAGGCCCGTTAACGTACGCCGACCTCACCCCGGTCCTGGTGGCCGACACGCCCCTGCTCGTCAATGCCACTCCGCAGGGAATGTGGCCTGACGTTGACACTCTCCCCGACCTGCCGTATCAGGCGATAGGGGAGCGCCACCGCTGCTTCGACCTCGTCTACAACCCGGAGGAAACCGCATTCATGGCCGCCTGTCGCAGTCGTGGCGCACGCGTCTGCAACGGCCTGCGCATGCTCCACCTTCAGGCTGACGCCGCCTGGCGCTTCTGGACCGCGCCATAACACGTCCATAAGATACGAGGATGCGTCCGCGTTGCCTGCGGGCGCATCCTCGTATATAGATATAGATGTTGTGGATAATTGCGGCGTTTATCGTGTGATCAGGATTTTTCGGCCTGCACGTATGTATATACCGGGTTCGGGGCGCCTGTAAACGCGTCGTCCCTGCAAGTCATACAGCACGTCATCATCCGTCAGGCTGTCGGAGCCTACGGTTTCCAAGCCGAGACTTATGTTGCCGTCGTTATAGATAAGCTCTGCCTGCGGCTCTTTCCGCTCCACGTTGCCGGCACGGTCGGTCGCCCGTACCATGAAGGCATATCGGGTAGAGGGTTGAACGTTGACAATGGTGTCTGTGCCTGTCAGGCCGGACTCTATCTCTTTCCATTCGTTGCTATCGTCGCCGACACGGCAGTATAGGGAGTACTTCCATATACCGGCCCTTGCGTCGTTACCGACCCATTTCAGCCTCAGTTGGTTGTCCGAATATCTCTCGCCGTCCGTAATTTGGCTTTCCGGGTGTACATAATCGGTCTGATTGTGCCACACCGGAGTGTTGATGGGCTCGTTTGAATCGAAGATGATGGTTGCCTTTGCGTCAATGTCGGTGCCGTCTGGCAGGCCGTCGCGCAGACGAACGGAAAAGCAGAGCTGCCCCTGGCCGTCGCCGTCGGAATTATTGACAGGCAGCACGCCATACATCTCTCCCCGCAATGGTTGCAGTGTGGTGGGATGAAGGGCCTGTATCACCCATTCGCTGTAGCCTGTGACGGGGTCCAGCGTATGGCTTACTTCCGCGATGGCATTGATGGAGGGACGCAACTCTTCGGTGTGATAGAACCAAGGCTCGTCCGACTCGACGTTTACCAGGTGAGACCCGAATTTCACGTATTGGGGACGCAGGCTGGCAAGGTCGTAAATCTTTGGGTCGAGTGTCAGGTCCACCTTCACCTTACTGGCACCTATGGTGGCCATCGTGGAGTCGTTCTCGAACTCCACCGTGTATTCCAGGGTCTTGTCTTCGAGACCTATATATTCACTTCCCGAGGCGTTGGTGAAGCCGCTTATGTCGTTGGGGTCCCAGGAGAGCGGTATGTGGTTCAGTGACCAGCCCTCAGGACTCGGGCAGTCGCCGTTTGCCCGGCGGTTCATGTAATCGCGCCACAGTCCCAGTGCCTGCCGGGCTCCGTTGGGAAGGAGTGGTGCATACACATCGTGGACGATGTCGTAGGGCGACCGCACTCTGTATCGGTACCGGAAGGCGTATTCGCTTATGTCGTGTCCCATGGGCACCGTGCCGTTGCGCACGAGCTCGTTGTTGACACGTCGCGACATTCCCTGTGTTATACCCGCAAGCGCCTCTCCCACGCCTATGGCGTTACGCAGTATGTGCCGTGTTAGACGTTGGTGTGGAATGCGTCCCAGTGGACAGTTGTTGATAATATCATATATGTCCTCAATGTTGGAGTCTTCGCCGCAATAGTCGTCGTTGTCGCTGTCATTTTCAGCAGGGTCCAGTGAGATACCGGAAGTCCTGGGTGCTGAGGCGGGGAAGTCGTCTCCGAGACGCCGGCTTACGGGCTTTCCGGGCCATGCGTAGAATTCCCATTTCTTGCCCCATGAATTAGCCGTCATCCACAAGCTCAGCTCCAGCTGTATGCTCTCGCGAGGGCCCAGGTATGGAAGATTGAGGGGGATGAAGTCGCCGGGCTTGCCGAGTCCGACTATATTGTCGACATTCGCGCTTACGGGTATGGAATCGGCGTCTATCGGAGCCATATTGAACAGGGCGAAGTTGTCGAATTCCACTTTTTCGATATGTGAGCCTACCAGAGCCAGGTTGAGTGGTATCATTGCCGAACCCACATTGCTCTTGTTGGTGACGATAACGCGGATTTTATGGGGAGACACGCCGTCCTTGAACACATTATAATCGAGCTTTGTGTGAATGGGTCCGCGAACCGGCTTTTCGAGTGTCAGGGCATTGTGCCTGGTGAAATAGCGGTCGGCTTGGTCGGACACGTCGAATTCGAGCCGCAGGTCGGCGTTGCCCGGCTTAAGCTCAGGGTACGAATAGAGGTCGAACTGCGCCAGGGCCATGCCGTCGGTGTAGGCGATGACCGTGTCGCATGGATATTCTGTCCCGTCAGTGAGAATGGACACGTCTTTCAGGTCCCCGAAGCCGTTGCCCGATAGTTCCACGTTGAGAATCCCGGTGGTGGCCGTTGACGTTGGTGTATTGCCGAGCAGGCAGTAGCGATCGATGTGGGTGTACTTGATGGTGACGGGCGATGTGCGCACCGGGTCGTGCACAGCTACCAGGCACTCTCCGTCAAACAGGGTGTGGAAGCCATGGGTCTTGGTCGATGCCACGCCGTCTACTTTCATCAGCTGCCTGCCCTTGTCGGAATATACTTCAATCACGGCGGGCTGCGAAAGGGAGAAAGTGAGGCTGTCGCCGTATTCGGTAGTGACTCGGTACCACCTTATCTCGTTTTCCTTTATGGTGCCGACGTTTTCGGGTACGCCCGAGCTGAGCGTCTTCACGGGCCTCACCTCCTGCCAAGTATTGACGTCCACGTAAGGTGTCGATTTCAGCATTCCATGCCCCGACACCGGGGTGAAGATGAATTTGAGGTCGTTGAGGGCGTATATACGCGGATTGCCCTCGGCATCCATCTCAAGTCGGAATGAACTCGACCTCAGCGGATAGTTGGGCAAAGGGAGCAGGCTCGTCACCGAACAGGTGTCGACCGGCGTGGGATAGGAGTACGTGTTCTGCCGCTCCGTGTCGTCGTTGACCCAGTACGCATACGACGTTATGCCGTTGCCGCCGTTGCGCGTCTTGAAAAACAGTGCCGTCGAGGCCAGGGTGGTGAGTCCGCCGGGAGAAGATAGCATGAAATCGAGGGTGTGCAGCCCCTCGGGAATTTCGGACATATCGATGTCGGCGTGCAGCAGGCCACTTGTATAGCTGCCCTGCGCGGCCAGGACCGTTCCCTTGTCAATGATGAAATTACCTTTCATCTCTCCCATCTCTCGGTCTGTGGGAACTCGGAAGAAAACCGCTTCCTTGAACGACGAGAGTGTTCCCGATTTCGAGCGGTATGCGGCACGCAGGATATGCAGCCCGTTGCGCAAGGTGGCGTCGGGATTGACCAGGACGGTGAAAGTCCCCTCCTGCGCTTGTCGGGATTCCGTCAGCCGGTCGTCGACATAGAAATCCACCACTCCCTGCTCGGGTACGGCTGTCTTGAAGAAACAGGCGTTATGGACACTCGACATGTGTCCGGCAGTGTCGCTCACCAGGCAGTTGAGGAAATGGAAACCGTCGCTCAGGGCGGAGGCGTCAATCTGCCGGATGCCCTCGATGGTGCTTTGCGTCATTTGGGCGTCGTCGCGGTCAAACCAGTAGAAGGCTTCCGGGACGGCTCCTTTCAGCGTCGCCGCAACGAGCAGCGACGTCACGAGTGGTATGAGACGTTTCATGGTCGGTTACTGGTCGGATGATACCTCGATGTCCACGCTGAGCTTGCCGTCGCGTGTGGTGCGTGGCGCCACGTCGAACTTCACGATCTGCGGGTTGGAAGTGCGCGGCGAGAAGGGTAGCGAGCCGCCGTGGATGCCCACCTCTTTGCCATCGTTGCCCTTGTATGCTTTCAGCTTGTCGATGAGTCCGTAGAAGGAATCCTCGTTGAACGGAGATTCGGAGAAAAATGGGATGAAGGTGTTGTTCCCGTTTGCCGACCCGTTCACAAAGGGATTATTTTTCTGAGTGTCGTAAGGGTTCGATGTGAGGTATATGCAGTGATAGGCCATGCTTGTGTCTCCCAGTTTCAGATAAGCGGAAGAAGTAGGAGATGTCGTGATGTTATTGTATAGGATGGAGTTGGTAAACATGCAATGATGTACGATTGAGCTGGACCCGTTAATGTGGATGTAAACAGTACAGTTGGTGAAACTGTAATTTACTGAGTTCGTATCACTGTTGGTGCGGGAGGGGTAAACAAATCCCCTCAACACACAGTTGACGAAGTTGATGTCTACCAAGACCAGCTGCCTCTGAGTGTATCCAAGAGACAAGTCGATGCTGTTGATGTTGCAGTGCAGGAATGTCAGGTGCTGGTATTTGGCTGTCGAACCTGGATTTGAACCAACCCTGGCATCTGCTACTTTGTTGAAGTAGCACTTGTAGAAGTTCGCGCCTCTTAGGACTGAGGCGAACTTCAGCGTGCTGTTGTGCTGTAGACCTTCGAGGGTCAGGCAGTTTCCTGCCGTGTCCTTGGCTCCGACAGTGAAGTCTCCGGACAGGATGGTAGTGGCCGTGGTGTTACCGTCGGCATCTTTGACGCCCATCCCTGCGCCGCGCACGGTGATGTTCTTGTTGAGGTTGACGGCGTTGAACTGTCCGGACGAGAGGGTGATGACGTCGCCGTCAACTGAGGCTGCGTAGGCTTTCTCTAAGCCGTCGGCGTTGTAGAAGACGGTGATTTCTCCGTTGTGGAGGAGGGTGGCTACCTGGGTTTGCTGGGCACGGAGACCGACGGCCATCACCAGCAGGATGGCGAGGAAGATTAGTCGTTTCATGGTGTGGGAGTCGGAGAGAGCTTTTGTGGATTTTGTATGGCCGATGCGGGACCCTGCGGCATCGTTTCGGTTGGTGTTAGGGTAAAATAAAAAAGCGTGGGGTCTTACGGTTGCTTTTTCCATCCCATTGAGGCCTTCGCATTGCCTTGAACCATGGATATAGCAACGCTGAAGAAGCCTCACGCCGAATATGTGCGCCATTCGCTGTGGCACTCGCGTGTCACATGCGTATGGGCATAGCCATATCCAGTACAGGCATCTACTGCGGCTGCTTTCCCGACGATTCTGAAAGTTGCGAAGTTTCAATGGGGTCAAGAAAGAGCGTCATGTAAACGCTTTCTCTAAAATGTATGCTGTCAGACACTGTCTTCGACCGGCCCACAGCCACTTGTCCAGGCTTGGACTGCAACGGCTGCAGTCGTCTCAGTGCCCTCTTGAAGGCCGGCTCTCCGGCCTGGTATTCCTTGAGTGTTTGCGCACTTGGAAGCAAGAGGGTTTGTAACAGCGGTGCAAAATTAGTAATTATTTTGCATTCACAGCTAATTATTTTTTTATTTCTTTTCTTCTTGTTCTTCTTTTTTTCTTAGGTACGCGAGTTCGGGATGAGAAAACCCTAAAAAAGTTGAATCGGCAGAATATGAAACAGCGCATGATGCCCCTCTACGACAAGATAATGCTCCGCAAGAGAAGCGTCATCGAGACAATCAATGACATGCTCAAGAACGTGGCACAGCCTGTGCATTCCCGTCACCGCAACGTCCACAATTTCATCATGAACCTGCTCGCGGCAATGGGGGCATACTGCTTCTTCTCCACAAAGCCGGAAGTCAATTTCGACTACGAGGTGCCTGAATCAAACGGGCAGCTCGTAATCTGGCAATAACCATCGCAGGTCCCGAAAAAACAGGCGGACAATGACTGGCTACCGATAATTCATGCCTAATGTAATGTCGCTGAGTTGGATATCGTTATCCCGAACTCACGTTATTAGATACGTATTTATTGTTGTTTGTCCTAAATTCCTAATTCTGCTTTTTTAGCTACAATCCAATTGTTGATGTCAGTAACGTAATTTGCCCAACAAGGTCGCTGTTCCATTAAGTTTGCTATTTCAGTAAGAGCTGTTTGTTCAGGCATACCGCTATTGTTTATCGGAGTGTTTAACAAGTCATGATGGTCTTGTACTGGTCCAGTTGCCTTAATATGAGGTACTAAGCTGTGTACCGCATCATCTAATGTTTTCAATTCATCTGTAATGAATTCTTCAGGCTTTTTATTTACTGGCAAATTAAATTGTTTAATGGTTGACAATAGTTTACTTCGCCTCTGTTGACTATTATTATCTGTTCCTGTGATTACATGATTTATTTTTGTTATTTTTTCAGCTGCTGTAACATCAACATCACCGTCCAATACAATAAGCGTATTATTCAATGTTTCGCCTCTAAGCAATAGTCCTGCCCCTACAAGATAAGAATTTTCTTTTGAACCAAATTGAGATACCTTACAAGCTTGTTCTAAGTTATGTGATCGTAGTATTTTACGTACTAAGGCTTCAGCAAGATTGTCTTCAACCATTATTTCAATGGGTTTAGGGCATATACCAGTAAGGCGTTTTATACAATCTGGTGTTGTTCGTTCCAAGCATATAGAAGTTTTGCCATTCGTATTATTGACTAGATGTCGTATATTTATGAAGTTGCAATCAAGTAATTCCTCCCTATGGGAAGTAAATACTATTTGTATATTTCTTGCTTGACATTCGTCATTCAAAACACGCATCAATCTCAACAATGCTTCTGTATGCAATGTCAAATCTAATTCATCAATCAAGATTAAGGAATAATCCGGCACTGAGTAAACAGTTTCGAGAAATTTGATAATACGCTGTTCTCCAGCACCCATGTAAAGCGACGGATATTGAACAGCTCCATATATTAATCCTTTGTACGACTTTCGTTCATTCCAATAGTTGATAAAGTCACCGTAGTTACGATGCATTATAAAAGAAAGTTTTTCCTTTATTTTTTCAGCCAAAACAGCATCATTGTATGCTTCACGTATTAAAAGAATACGGGATGTCCTGGATTCTATTTCCATATCAGGAACGCAACTGTCAATTCCGATATAAAATACTTCTCGACGCGGTCTTGTTTGATACCGAGGACTCCATCTGTCCCTGTTTTTCTTATATTCTTTTATATCTAGAACCATTGCAGCACCGTTTATTATATCATATTTAATGATAAATTGGCTACCATTCCATAAATCTATGGTTGTTGGGATGAAGAAGTGAGGAAACTTGAAATTCTTCCGAGTGCTGTTTGCAACTGGTTGATATACACACGCAAGAGCGTGAAGTACAGTTGATTTTCCAGAGCCATTCGTTCCGAAAATTCCAGTAATCTGTTTGTCTTCAAACGAAACTTCCAAATTCTCTAAATTTTTCAACTTAGAGAAGCAAATTTTTTTTAGTCTTTGAGGTCTATTTCTGACTGGCATTATTATAAGAATGATTTAGGGAAATCACTTATAAGTGACAACAAAATCCGTGCCAATTTGAATGTGGTACGGATTTTGTTGTCAATTTGTCAGTCGTATTACGGAACATACAGCAGTGTAAACTCCGCCTTTCTCCGTTTGAGCAGCATGGCGTGTCGTTTTCCCTTGTAGTTGCAGAAAGCGATATACTCCCGATAAATGTTTCTGTCATCCGCATCCAGCTTTCGGATCAGCGTGCTTTTGGGTATCTTTCCGCTTCCCAAGAGCCGATACGGACCGACATTGTATGCAAGCGTGGCAAGGAGCAGGTAATGTCACTGATATTACCAAAAGAATGAGGGTGTGTCAAAATTCAAAATTTCGGTCAGATTATAGGGATGCACCAGGGTGCATCCCTACGATTTGCCGGATTTTGCAACACCCTCATTCAATTTTCCTTTGGAATTGCCACCGAGCTTCAGCTCGGTATAAGGGTGTCCGATGGGTCGTCAGCGCATCGGGGGGATGGTGAGCGGGGCCGGCGCGCCGGGTACGGGCTTTGTCACCTCCATGGTCAGGGAGTCGACGAATACGCGCTGCATGGGCATGGTGGCGAAGTGCAGGTAGCCAATCACGCGCACGGGGTGCCGGTCGGCTGGCAGCTCGAGCTGTATGCGCTGGGAACCGGAGCCATGCATGCTCTGGCGGGTGTAGAGCAGCTCCTGGTCGGGGTACTCGGCGCCGAGCAGGGCCGTGGCGTTGCCCGAGAAGCCTGTCAGGCGCATGGTCCACACCAGGGTGTTGCCGGCCTTGAGCTTGTCGCCCGGCAGGGAGAAGGAGAAGCCGGGGTTGAGGTCGTGGCGGGAGAACGAGAGCATCTGCGGCAGCGGCCACAGGTTGTTGGCGTTGTCTGTGCGCACGCCAGCCTGCTTGTTGAGCCTTGCCTGCTTGTCGGCCAGCCGCTTCTCTACTGCCTTATATAGCTTGGAATAGTCGTCGAGGTGGTGTCCGTACCAAGCCAGGGTGGAGTCGAATTCGGCCTCGCTGACGCCGTTTTTCTGCATAATGCCCTGGCGCAGTACTTTGCGGGCGGAGTCGTCGGCGAAGGCGCCGTCGCCTCGGGTGCTGCGCAGTGCCAGCTGATCGGCCACGGTGAGGTCGGCCAGCACGTCCTTATTCCGCGAAGAGGAGCTTTGCCGCGCCGCGCTCGGTCTTCTCGCGCGAA
>OHBJ01002570.1_pt1 | contig 12171 bp, 8 predicted proteins | sample 1577241 | NCBI WGS metagenome assembly OHBJ01 (sample SAMEA3541594, study PRJEB24748) | human gut metagenome | biome: human gut; feature: human-associated habitat; material: faeces | place: China | collected 2012
AATTATGACTTTTAAACGTGCGGCCGATGCGGTGAACATAGTCCTCAGCCTCGCGCGGAACATCGTAGTTGACAACCATTGCGATGTCGTCGATGTCGATACCGCGAGCCACGATGTCGGTGGCCACGAGTATATCGATGCGGCCGGCGCGGAAATCGAGCATCACCTCGTCGCGGCGCGCCTGCTCGAGATCGCTGTGCATCTCGGCAGCCTTGACGCCGGCGCGTCGAAGCTCGCGCGTGAGTTCCTTGACCTTCAGTTTCGACGAAGCGAACACAATCACTCGTTTGTTGGCACGCGTCTTGAACAGCGATCTCAGAATCGGTGTCTTCTGCCCTTCGTAGCACACGAACGCGCTCTGGCGGATATTCTCGGCAGGCCTCGACACCTCAAGCTTGACTTCGGCGGGATTCTTCAATATAGCCTCGGCCATGCGCTGTATTTTGGGGGGCATCGTGGCCGAAAACATAAGAGTCTGGCAGGTCGGAGGCAGCTGCTTGGCAATGGTCATGATGTCGTCGTAAAAGCCCATGTCGAGCATCCTGTCGGCTTCATCGAGAATGAAGAACGACACGCGCGACAGATCGACATATCCCATCTGAAGATGAGCCAGCAGGCGCCCGGGAGTGGCGATGACGACATCAGCTCCCATCTTAAGACCGCGCTGCTGGCGCGCAAACTCGGGGCCGTCGGTTCCGCCGAATATCGCCAGCGAATTAACCGGCAGATAATATGAGAAGCCCTCCATCTGGCGGTCGATCTGCTGGGCGAGTTCGCGCGTAGGCGACATCACCACGCAGTTGATGGCATCTTCGGGATAACCGCCTCCGGCGAGACTGTCGATAACAGGGAGAAGATAAGCTGCCGTTTTTCCCGTGCCGGTCTGGGCCACGGCTATAAGATCGCGGCCTTCGAGAGCCAGCGGTATTGACTGTTCTTGAATGGGGGTGCACTCGTCGAAATTCATCGCATCGAGAGCATCGAGCACCTCATCGCTCAGATCGAGCTCATAAAACTTCATAGGCTAATCGAATTACGCCTGCAAAGTTAGCAAAATCCAGCGAGTTAGCCAAACCGGGCTTGCGACTGCCACAGTGCAACCGTAATAGCCGGTTTCCTATCGGTTACGGATGGCGTCAACCTCCCTCGGAGTTAGCCCGGTGACCTTACTGATCGTCGCGTCGTCAATGCCTGCTGCCATCATATTCCGTGCGACCTCGGCAACGCCTTCCGCACGACCTTCCGCACGACCTTCCGCACGGCCTTCGTCTCGCGCAGTGTCGAGCACATCGTTCTGAACCATTATTGTGTCCATGTGGGCGTCGTAGGCACGGCGTTCCTTGGCCGACATCGACAGATATTGCAGTTTCTTCTTGACCTCCTGAAGTCCCGGAGTACGCGTATTCTCTTTGACCATACCGGTCTTGAGATATGTCATCCACTCGTCAAGCGGAGTTTCGGGAATCTTGTCGTAGACGTTGACGCGAACAAGATAATATTCCGGAAACACCTCGCGTGGAAGATGCGGAACGATCACTCCGTCTTCTTTCGTATTCACAAGAAGGTCATTGCCGGTGTGGATGCCTTTGAAGCGCGTCTCGCCGTGATAGACATAGTCGTCGCCCTGGCCATAGTCACAGTAGAGGATACTGATTGAATATACCTTTTTCACCTGATCATACTTCTCGCCTATGTTGATATGCTCCGTTATCGCCTTGCAGGTTCCGTAAAGAATACGCTGCAGATAATAGAGCTGTCGGGTGAGTTGCACTTCAACAATGATCAGATGTCCTTTGTTATTTTTAGCCTTGATGTCGACACGATTGAATTTGTCTGTATCAGAATCCTGATTTGACTCACTTTCAAGGAGTTCGATAATTTTCACATCTTCCCCTAAAAGCACAGAGATGAATCCTTCGAGAATCCCGAAGTTACTCTTATCTCTGAGCATGTGTTTCATTGCCCAGTCAAATCGAATATATGTGTTTTCTTGCAACATATCGTCCTCCTTTCTCAATTTTCCACAAATATAGTCTTTTTTTCCGCCAAAGCAAAATTATACAGCATCGACTGCGCGCAACAACAGGGGGATACCTGTCATCGCACCGTCACATATTGTCTTACCGTCTTATTTGTCGCTTGAACTATTTGAACATGACGACGTTGGAGATTTAAAAGCACTTGTCGAATTCTTTTCGTAATAGTCCTATGACGGATATTTTTATTTATTCGGGCATGTATACCCTGATAGCAGGTCAGATAGTGGCACTCATAGCTTTCGTGAAAGCGGCGATTATAAAGAGAAAGGTCATTGACAACAAGCTGGCCATGAAAGCGGTGTCGCCATGGCTGAAAGCGGCGGGGATTATAACCGTTGTTGGCATCATATTAACCGGAACCGGAATAACAATCGGACTAAACTGATAACACTATGTCATTCTTCTGGATAGGTATAATCCTTTTTGCCTGCGGCGCACTGTTGGCATATATATGCAGAACCGTCATTGCCAAACGACAGAAAGACAGCAAAGTATACAAATTCGGCACTATCTTCGGTTACATACTGGCTTTTACGGCTTTGGCATTCGACATCGCCTCACTGTTCACCAACGACTGAAAGACAATTCCTCTTTTGGGATTTTAACGCCCCTTTTTCTTGACTCGGGGGCTCATCGCCCAGTGTTCGGTTCAGGTCTCGTCAATACAGTTGCCGAAGTACGAGACGTCAGAGTCGAAATGTCCCATATATGCGATGAAACCGCAACGTGGCGTCTACGTTGCGGCTTCATTTATCTTGGAAAGGTTCCTGAAATCAATTGCTTTTAAACCTACCGACGAAATATTTGAACTTGGTCGATTTGGTATATGCAACCATTCGCGGACTTGCGCTCCAGGGCTTCTCAATCCACCAGATAGCATTGGCAAGCCCTTTTTCCTGATTTTGCCAATATACGATCATAATGATATCGTCGTCGATGAGATAACTGCAATTTTTCGTAAGGGCGTAACGATCGCTGTTATACATTCCGACGAGCGACCACGGCATCAGAGGCTGATCATTGCTGATGTGATTGCCCTCGACATTGACATTGTCCCAGTTGATTCCATCGCAATAAAGCTGAAGCATGCCATCGGGAATGCCATACTCGGTATTTGTCACTTTGATTGCGGAGAACTGCACGCCCGTGCTGCTTTGATAGAACATCGTTCCGGAGAACTTGTCACCCGCGCTATTGAATGCACTGATTTCAATAGAAACATTGGCATCAAAAAGAGAGATTGTGGATTTGGCGGCATTATAGGCCCAGTCGCCCCAGCCTACCCACTTGTGCATCCAGCTGCCACCGTCGCTGAGACGGAAACGTCCGTTGGGCAACAATACGAGATTCTGGTCGTATTTACCATCGGTATTCCAGTAGCCGATCAGATTTCGGGTGACATCGCTGTCAGCCATGAAACCTTCGGTGGAAAGCACCGGGCTGTATAAATTCTCAAACTGTGCGGCGAGTTCGGGGAGATTGGGATTGTGATCGCTGTCGCTGTCTCCACCTCCCGGATTGTCAGGCTGATCGGGTTCATCCGGCTCATCCGGCTGGCTCGGACCGACAACCGGAACGTCGGGTTCCTGCGGTTCATCCTCGTCGCCGCCACCGCAAGAGAATAAAGCCGTTGAAGCGAGCAGGGCTGTCAATGATAGTGATAAAAACTTTTTCATAGTTCTTATTGTTGGTATTTACTTAAAAACGGTGCAAAACTACGAAAATTTTATCGTGCAATCGCAACATTAGTTCTGAAATTACTATTTGCAAACACCGTGATGAAGTTCCGCAACATCCATTTTATCCTGACTACGTGCACGATAAGCCGGGGCTGTCAGTCGTAGTAAGTGATCGAGCGGAAGCGGCCGTTGGTTGTCGGAGCACTCCCTTCCCAGCTTTCGGTCCAGGTCTCTTCGATCCAGTTGCCGCGGGGGTCGGTCTTGTGCTTAACGTCAGCGGGCGGTGTGCCGTAGACCGACATGTCGCCTTCGGCATTCTCCCAGCTGTCGCTGATCCAGGCCGGGCGGAACTGTTCGTTGCAGTCGTAAATGAAGCGGGTCACCTTAACGATATTACCCTTACGGTCGAAAACCACCATCATTGCCGGCTGCTCCTTACAGACGATCTGCTTCACGACGCCGTCAGGATAGTAGCTGACCGAATAATTGAACACGCCGTCGGCCTTACGGGCTCCTACCATGGTAGTGTGCTCAGTGAAGCCGGTGATACGTCCGCCGTCTTTCGTGAAAATGTAGGTGGCGACAACATTCATATTATCGGAACAAGGGTCTTGAGTCGGAACCATCGACGTCAGCTGAAGCGAGTCAGGCAATGCCTCATTGCCGCTGTAGAACACCTTGAAGCTACGGCCTCCGGCTGCGTCGCCGAGATCCTCGCTGAAAGCTGTCAGGCGGCCGTTGCGATCGAACTCATAAGTTTCTTCGGCACCCGTGCGGCTTTCAAAGTCGCCGTCGAAGACAGGAGTCGTTATCTTAACCGAACGGACACCCTCGGGATGTTCGAGACGTGTTGCATTTCCGGCCGGATCGGGGTCGAGAGTAAGCTTGTCGGCCGATGTCAGCGCAAACGGTATTCCGGCTATCGAGATGTGGGGTTTTACAGTGGCTGTCTTGACGGCGCGCTTCTGGGTCGTGCGACGCGGTGTGGCGGCGACGACCGGGAGTGCGATCACCAATGCCAAAGCCATGATGATTGTCTTTTTCATAGAAAATAATGATAATGAAAAGCCACGGCTAAGCCGACTGATACCGGCATAGCCGTGGCTGTGATATTCTGTTGATTACTGCCACTTATAGGCCGTGGGAGCCGTCAGACCATGGCCGCCGAGATATGCGGCGAAGCGGCCGGTTATCTGGACTTTCTTGCCGAGATTAGAGGGATTGTCCATCAGGTTGAGGGCATTGCGGATTGCGCCCTTCGGAAGAGCGACTACAATGCACTTCGAGGCATCGGTCTCACTTGCGCTGTCGGCGATAAGCACGTTGGAGGCTGTCATGGCCGAGGCATTGAACTGAGCCGAGGCAATGTTGCCGTCAGCCCAACCTACGATATAGCCTGCTACCCAGCCCGAACCGTTGTTGTTGAGGGCGAGAGCCTGAGCCACAGTGTAGGGCGAAGCCTCGGTGCCCCCTGTCGAAGGCTTGTCGGGGTTATCGGGGTTGTCAGGGTTATCGGGATTGTCGGGAGTCGTGCTTCCACCGTTACCGAATGCGATCGAGGCGAGGCGCACCTGTCCGGCAGCCCCACGGTTCTCTTCCTTCTCGGCATATATAGCCTTGTCGCCGACAGTGAAGGTCACAGAATTCGCAAAGCCTGTCCAATGGATGGTCTTGTCGCCTATAGCCTGTTCGGCAACGACGCCTGTCGACGGAGTGAAAGTAGTGTAGCGGTCTGAAGCGTAGCGGCCGAGCGTCATCTCCATCTTGTCGATAGGACGGCCGTCGACTGTCGATACCGTCATTGTGTTGCCGGCATAGAGCCGCAGTTCTGCGGCACTGGCGTTCCATGCGGGAGGTGTGCGGCCGCCTCCGACAGAAACCACAAACTTGACGTCGCCCACGGTGAACTCCGTAGGAGCGTCGGCCAGACCGGCCTGCGCGAAGTTGACAGTCTCATTGATCGGATCGCCTGTCGGGGTGTCGGGATTGTCAGGAGTATCGGGATTGTCGCCGGGATTGTTATCGACACCGTCGATCTTCCATTCGTCTGACGAGCCGGTGTTGCCGGTGATGCCCCATGTGCCGAGCACCTTGGCGAACGAACCTTTGAGCCATATCTGCTTCTTATAGTTCTTCGGATTGTCGAGCAGATTGCCTTTCTCGCGCAGCGACGAACCCTGAGGCAGTTCGACCACGAGACAGCTGACGGCCTCGGTTATTTCGGGAGTCTGGGCGATGACGAGAGTATTGGGCATCGAAACGTCGGCTGTCCATTCGATATCGCTGTTTGAGGTCACGGTTGAGGTTCCGGGAACAACGGCACCGACGATATAGCCTGTAACCCAGCCCGAGCCACCTTCGCCCTTGTTCTCAAGCTCGATGACGCCATCGACTGTATAAGGATTATCAAGCGAACCCTGCTCGGGCTCTTTCTCGCCGAAGTGGAGGTCGTCGGCCGAGCGCAGAACGAGCTGCCAGGGGTCGGCCGTGTTTCCCGAATTGAAATAGCTGAGGATTCCGACAACATCGCCCTCTCCTTCCGGAAGAGTCATAGCCCAGAAGTTGGAGTAGCCGCTGGTGCGCACGTTGATTGTGTCGCCGCCGGCGAGCACGAGTGTGCGGTTCGATGTTATCTTGCTGCCGTCGGTGAAGGCGAGCTTGCCCCCCTCCTTGAAGTGGCATCCCTTGAACTCGACGAGCTGGCTCTGATATTTGCGCACAACCGACGGCGAGGCCGAAGCATATTCATTGTGGGTTGTCACGTATGGCTCGACCTGCGACGGTTCGGGCAGTCCGTTCAGCTCGACATGCTCCTTGAAGAACTCCAGCGGACAGAAGGTGCCTTCGAGAGTTCCCTGGTCGGTTTCGCTGGGAAAGCAGATCTGTTCCAGACCGCGATACTTACCGATATACATATCAGTCACGTCGATTACTATTTCCTGACCGACGCGATATTGGTTGTAGAGCGAATTGGCGTTGAGCGAAATCGTCAGCGCAGCCTGATAGTCTCCCTCATCAAGACCGCTGCAATCGCGGATGACGAGGTTCTTGTAGACATTTCCGGCCGCATCGGAGCTGATCACGCGCCCGGCGATGACAAGATGTTCGCCGGCCTCGTTGACACCGACTTTCGTCACGTAGGCATTATCGTCGCTCCAATAGGTCTCCTTGAGCTGGGCTATCGAGATGTTGGGCTTCAGCGTGGCCTGCGGGGTGACGAGTCCCGGAGCATCGAAGTCGTTCTGACAGGCCGAGAGTCCCGTCAGAGCCACTACGGCCGCCACGACAATTTTATTTAGATGTCTCATATTGGGTAGATTCATGGAGTTACTTTATGATTACGTTTTTCACCTCCCATGTTCCGGCCTTGGCAGCCGTCGAGGTATATTTGAAGCCGATCTGGATCTTCTTGCCGGCGAATGCGCTCAGCGAGACGTTGCCACTGCCGACGAAAGTCCATGAAAGCTGAGCGGGCATCGTTATGCCTGATAACTGCTGCCATGCACCCCCCTCTTCTCGGGCCCAGACGCTTACCTCCTTGACGGCGGTGGCGATGTCGGCAAAGAAGTTGAGGGCATGGTCGAAGGTCAGCACGGGGCTTCCGGCAGCTTTCGAGAGGTCGACCACCGGCGAGATGAGCCACGATTCTGACTCATAATTCGTCTGTGTTGTCTTATCGAAAGCTGTAGCTACCATTCCGAACTGCGTCGAATGGGTCCATACAGCCGCCATTCCCGAGGGAAGCTTGACATTCTCTATCGTGAACGCTCCCTGCGAAGCAGCGAAAGTCTCGTTGAGAAGATCGTTCGCCGACGGGGTGTCGCCGCCGGGAGTCTCCGAGAAACCTGTGCAGTCGGCCGAGCTGTTGAGGATGAGCTGCGGTGTCTGGTTGTAGTAAGTGACGATAGCTGTTACATTACCCGTTCCGGCGGGAAGCTTCTGACTACCCCAGTCGGCATAGGCGCTTGTGCGCACGATGACGGTGTTGCCCGAAGCGTCGAGAAGGTCTACGCTCGTAGCCTGACCGTTCTCTACGAACGTTCCTGTTCCACCCTTGGCGAAGTGGACGCCGGCGAGCTTGACATAGGCGGCGCTCCATTTGCGGGCGGCGCTGTTGAAGTTCGGGATTGTGGCATCGAAAGGCTTGATATCGGCCGGATTCGGCGAGCCGGTTATCGAGGCGTGGGTTGCCCACTCGCTCTCGTCGAGACGGTCGGGCTGCGGAGTTCCGTTATAGTCGCCGAGTGCGCCGACCTGAAGCATACCCTGACGGCGTCCGATATAGAGTCCGGTCAGGTTGACGTTGACAGCCTGTCCGACGGGATATTCCTGATAGAGGCGGCTCTTGTTGATGGAGAACATGAGGGCGCCGGTAGCATCCTGAGCGAAAAGCTGCTTGTAGACGTTGCCGCTCTGGTCGTTCGAGAATACACGCACAGTGACGATCATGTCCTTGCCGTCGTCGGTCTGTCCGATCTGTTCGCAGTAGTTGAGATCGTCTTTCCAGTATTTGGCGAGCACCTGCTCCACGGTGACAGTAGCCTCGGGCACAGCGGGAACGTCGCCGCCGGGATTGTCGTCGATGCCCTCGAAGCCGATACAGTCGCTGAGGTCACGGATAAGGAGCTGCCAGTTGGTTCCGTAATAGCTGAGTATGCAGACGAGCGAACCGGTTCCCTTAGGCATGAGTTTCTGCGAGAATGTGGCGTAGTTGCTCATTCTGAGTGTCATGCGGTTGCCGTTTTCGTCGACGAGAGTGCGGTTGGTGCTCTCAGAGGGGCTGCAGAATGTCAGTGTACCTCCGCCCTGGAACGACACATTGTCGAGGCGGATGAGACGGCTCTGCATTCGGGCGATCTCCTGACCTGTCGTCATGGCCTGAATCTCGTCCATGGTGGTCGTCAGAGTGTCGACCAGCGACATATCGGGAAGCCCGTTGACCTGAGCGTGTTCCTTGAATTTATCGGCGTCGAGGAAGGTTACCTCGTAGCCGTCCTGATAGACTTCAGGCTCGCCGATCTGCTGCAGGCCGTTGTATTTGCCTATCGACATACCGGTGAGGTCGATGACCACCTCCTGGCCGACCTTATAATATTGCGACATATTCGACTCGTTCAGCGAAATCGCCAGTGCCGCCGTCTCGTCCTGAATGATGAGGCTTTTGTAGACGTTGCCGCTGGCACAGTTATTGGTGACGCGTCCGGCCACGATGATATGCGAACCGTCTTCGCGGTCGCCGATTGTGACGGCATAGTTGCGGTCGTCCTGCCAGTAGGCTTCCTTTACCTCGGCAATGGTTGTATTGGCCTCGATTGTGGCGTGGGGAATCTCGACGGGGGGATAGTCGAGATCATTGTCGCAGCCGGTCAGCGACCAGAGCGCCGACGTGGCCACGAAGGCTGCCATGAGGGATTTATTGAGTTTCATTGTTTCAGATTGTTGGATTTGACATTAGAAACGCACACCGACATTGAAGAACACTTTTATGCCCTGAGCATAGAAGTAGCGGTTGGGATACTTCGTGGTCGAATAGTTGGTGTAGTCGAAACGACCCTGCTGGTAGCCGTAGGTCATGATCTTGCGGTTGTTGAGGATGTTGTCGACGTTGAGATTCAGGTTGAGCGACACCTTTCGGTTGATATAGATGACCTTGCCTATCGAGGCGTTGAGCACGAAGGCATCGTTGAGCTTCTCCTGCTCGGCGAGCTGCTCCATTTTGCTTTCGAGAAGCTCGAGTGTCGGCTGGTCGAAGCCCTGCCAGAGGTTGGGGAGCACTTCGTGGCGCACCGGCGAAAGGTTTACATAGGCGTTGTCCATCCACGATGCATTGACATTGAAGAACCACTGGTGGGGAGCGGCGTAGTCGATACCGATGTTGACGGCCGTCTGAGGTGTGCCGCCGACGCGGAAGTTCTTAAGGTAGACAACCTGAGTGGTGTCGGGCCGGGCGCCGTTCTCATATGAGCGCGTTCCGGTCGGACGGTTCTTGTAGCGGTAGCTGGCGAAAGTTGCTGCGGCGCTGACGGTGATCGAGGGGGTGATCTTGTAGGCTGCGCCGATCTCGACGCCGGCATGGCGTTTGTGGATTCCCTTGAGCACGTAGTTCATGAAGGTCGAATACTGGTCGTCGTAGAACGAAGTGCGCTCTGTCAGGTCGTACATTTCGGTCCAGAAACCGGTGATCGATCCGCGGAAACGGCGGTAGTTCCAGATATAGGCGATGTCACCCGAGACGATGCGCGAAGTTGTCAGGCCGTCGATGGCGTCGTCCTTGATGCGCGGCGAAACGTAGCTGTATTCAAACAGCGGGGCGCGGGTCTCATAGCCGGCGTGGGCGGCGATGAAGTTGTTGCCGTCGATCTTATAGGTGGCGCCGACCTTGATGGCGCCCGTGTCGAAGCGGTGCATAGAGCCTTTGCCTTTCGAATTCTCGGGAGCGCGGCCGTTGCGCATCTTTCCGTCGCGCTGGAACTGTGTATAACCGACCTTCAGGCCGTAGTTGATATCCCAGTGGGGCAGCGTTATCATGTTCTGCAGCCAGCCGCTGAGCTGGATTGCATTGATGTAGTAGTTATAGCCGAACTTGTCCCCTTTGCCGACTTTGCGGCCCGGGTTGTCGAGGTCGTTCTCGAGCAGATTGGCGTCTTCGGGGAAGTCGCGCTCGCTGAACTGGTCGATATCGGTCCAGAAGTCGCCGCCCAGGAGGTCGCGGATAGTCTTGTAGTAGTGGGCGCGGGTGTAGTTGAAAGTGACGCCTCCCTGAAGGGTCAGGAAACTGTTGAGGCGGGTGTTGAGCGTCGAGCCGGCGATAAAGTTGAACTGGTTGCTGTGGCGGTTCTCGAGAATGTAGGTCGAGCCGCCGCGGCGGTTGCCGAGCTGATCGGGGCCAATCTGGGAGTTGAGGTAGTTGGCCTGATAGAGGGCGTCCCAGTTGATCTGACGCATCGACTCGTCGTTGCGCCAGAGATCGGTATAGAGATCGAATGCCTCCTGATCGTCGGCGAAATACGACGGCAGATAGCGGTAGTAGTCGGGACGCGGGTCGGCGGCGTTATACCAGTTGAGAGCCGAGGTCGAATAGTTTGTCCAGCGGACGGCGGCGGCTGTGTTGAGCGTCGTCTCCTTGTTGCCCTTCCATATCCAGTTGAGCACAGCGGTGGGATCGAAAGTATTGACGATTTTCGACGAGCGCTTCTTGCCGTCCTGCCAGCCCCAGTTGGGGTTATAAAGGTTCGAGCCGGCCAGATCGTATGCTTCGAGATATGTCGCCGAGTTGGTGGCGCGCTGTGTCGGGGCGCCGTAGAGGGTGAGGTTCAGCGAATGGTTCTTGTTGAACACCTTCTGCACAGCCAGAAACAGTCCGACCGAGTTGTAGAACGTGCCTTCGATGATTCCTTCGTTGGCATAGCGTCCGATAGCCGAGAGGGTCAGAGCCCATCCGTGGCGGTTGAGTCCGGTCGAATACATCGCCATGGCGCGGAACATATAGTTCGAGTTGGTGTAGGCTACCGAGCCGTTGAAGCCGGGCGCATACTCCGATGCCAGAGTTGACATATTCGTTGCGCCGCCGACATCGCCGAAGCCATAGCTGGCAGCTCCGAGGCCGAGAGCGACGCTCTTGTTGCGGAAAGCGCGGTTCATGCCGCCGATCGACGAGTAGTTGAAACGCCCGCGGGCGAGGTCGTTGAACGGAAGACCATTAACATAGGTGCTCTGATACTCGTTGTCGTAGCCGCGGATGCGGAAACGCATGACATTGAAGTCATAGCTGGCGGCGTTATAGTAAACGTCGTCGCTGGCGCCGGTCAGAGCCACGATGCTCTGGGCCTGCCCTTCCTCATCGTCGAGCACGCCTTCGTCGAAGAGCATATCCTGCTGATCTTCATAGAAAGTCGCGGTGACATCGGAAGGCGTCATCTGAATGAAATCGAGATTCAGAATCCGGCCGTCCTTGATCTCGACGGGCATGTTGACATCGTTATAGCCGAAAGCCGCCACCACGAGCACATCGTTGCCGGCGTGGGCGGTGTCAATGGTGAACGTGCCGTCGGAGGCCGTCGTGACAAAGATACTTTGAGAATTGAGCATGACACTGGCTCCGTCGACGGGAGCACCCGTGTTGACATTCACCACGGTGCCTGTCACGCCTGTTTTTTGCGCCAGCGTCGGCAAAGCAGCCGCCAGCAGCACTAACAGAAACAGTTTAAGTCTCATAAATTACAGGTTATAGATTGATTTTCAACGGTAAAAGTGGCAGAGGTTAACGCCGCCACGGACAAACGACGAGCGTCCTTCGGTAACAAAGGGCGCTATGTCGGCTCAAAATTAGCAAATTTTCAGAAAACTACAGACATTTTCTCATAAAATTCCCCTATGAACGCTCGTTATAGTTTTTAAGGTCATTAAAGTCCTTAAGGTCTTTAAGGTCCTTAAAAAAGTCGGGAGCCTTCCGC
>OHBJ01002573.1_pt1 | contig 12164 bp, 15 predicted proteins | sample 1577241 | NCBI WGS metagenome assembly OHBJ01 (sample SAMEA3541594, study PRJEB24748) | human gut metagenome | biome: human gut; feature: human-associated habitat; material: faeces | place: China | collected 2012
ACCCCGCCGATGGCGGGGTGGTTTTGTATCCGATAATCAGATCTTCGTGACGATCTTGATGCCGGGGCCCATGGTGGACGCCGTGACGCAGGACTTGATGTACTGGCCCTTCGCGGCGGCCGGCTTGGCCTTGATGATCGCGCCGATGAGCGCGTCATAGTTCTCGGTGAGCTTCTCAGCGCCAAAGCTGACCTTGCCGATCGGGCAGTGGATGATGTTGGTCTTATCGAGACGGTACTCGATCTTACCGGCTTTGGCTTCCTTGATGGCGTTGGCAATGTTCGGCGTGACCGTACCGGCCTTCGGGGACGGCATGAGACCCTTGGGGCCGAGCACCTTGCCGAGACGGCCGACAACGCCCATCATGTTGGGAGAGGCGATGACGGTGTCGAACTCGAACCAGTTCTCACCCTGGATCTTGGCCACGAGATCCTGACCGCCGGCGTAATCCGCACCGGCGTCCAGCGCCTCCTGAACCTGCTCTTCCTTGCAGAAGACGAGCACGCGGGTCGTTTTGCCGGTGCCGTGGGGCAGGACGATGGCGCCGCGGACCTGCTGGTCGGCGTGACGGGAGTCAACGCCCAGCTTCACGTGCAGCTCGACGGTCTCGTCGAACTTGGCCTTAGCGGTCTTGGTGATGAGCTCGAAGGCTTCCTGCGGCTCGTACTGAGCCTGCTTATCAATGAGCTTAGCGCTCTCTTTATAATTTTTACCTCTGAACAATTCAGTTTCCTCCTAATAAAGTGGTTCGTCGGATGGATGATCCTCCCACGATCAGGGAGCGGAATCTGACGGCTTATTCGCCGACCAGAACGCCCATGCTGCGGCAAGTGCCGGCGATCATGCTCATGGCAGACTCGATGCTGGAGCAGTTGAGATCGGGCATCTTCTGCTCTGCGATCTTGCGCAGATCTTCCTTGCTGATGGTCGCGACCTTATCTCTCTGGGGCACGCCGGAGGCGTGATCGATGCCGCAGGCCTTCTTGATGAGCAGAGCTGCCGGGGGCGTCTTGGTGATGAAGGAGAAGCTACGGTCGGAGTACACGGTGATGACGACCGGGATCATCATGCCCATGTCGCCCTTGGTGCGCTCGTTAAAGTCCTTGGTGAACTGGCCGATGTTGATGCCGTACTGGCCAAGCGCGGGGCCGACCGGGGGAGCCGGCGTTGCCTTGCCGGCGGGAACCTGGAATCTGACGTATCCAACTATTTTCTGTGCCACTTGAAAGCACCTCTTTCTTGTAAGATTTTAATCCTTGATCGCTTCGACCTGATCAAGCTCGAGGTCGACCGGCGTCTCTCTGCCGAACATGGAAACAACGACACGCACACGGTCCTTATCGGGCTCAAGCTCGTCCACCGTGCCGATGAAGCCCTCGAGCGGGCCGTCGGTGATCTTGACGGAGTCGCCGAGCTCATAGCCGACCACCACTTCATGGTGCTCGACACCGAGGTCATAGATTTCCTGTTCTGTCAGGGGGATCGCCTTCCCGTCGGAGCCGACGAAGCCCGCGGCACCACGCACGTTGTGCACGAGATGCCAGCTCTCATCGGTCAGCACCATCTTCACGAGCACGTAGCCCGGAAAGACCTTGCGCTCGACGGTCTTCTCACCGGAATCGGTGATCTCCTTGACCGTCTCCATCGGGATGTTGACTTCCTGGATCAGATCCTGCATTCTGCGGTTTTCCGCAGCCTTTAGGATGTTTGCGGCCACGCTGTTTTCGTAGCCGGAGTAGGTATGCACGACATACCATTTTGCGAGTTCAGACATATTACCCACCCAGCTTCAGGAGAAGCTGCACGCCCTGGTCGGCCAGAGAATCGAAGCCCCACAGCACGAGTGCGGACACGAACATGACCACCAGGCAAACCGCGGTGTTGTTTGCCGTCTGCTTCGGCGTCGGCCACACGACTTTTTTGAGCTCGCTCTTCATGTCGCGGAACCATTTGCCGATACGCTTGAAAAACGGGAGTTTCTTATCGACTTTCTTGACGGCTTCGGTGGAAGTTTCTTTCTTTTCAGGTTTCTTATCAGCCATGAATCATTCCGTCCTTTCGAAAGCCTTATTTGGTTTCAACGTGCTTGGTGTGCTTGCGGCAGAAGGGGCAATACTTACTCAGTTCCAGCTTTTCGGTAGTGTTCTTCTTGTTCTTCATGGTGTTGTAGTTGCGCTGCTTGCACTCTGCGCATCTGAGCGTCACCTTGACACGGGATCCTGCTTTAGCCATATTGTTCGGCACCTCCTTATTGATTTCGCCCCTGTCGGAGCGTGATTGCCTCCCTGTATGAGCCGAAAGGGCATAAAAAGGGAACCTCTCGACTGACAGGTAGATTCACTATACCACACCGGCTGTCAAAGGTCAAGCCTTTTTCCGGATTGATGACCGCGAAAAAGGCAGCAAAACCCCTGCCTCCGTTTGACCGGAGGCAGGGGGTCAGAAGCATGGGCGAACAGGCGCTCAGGCCGCGTCCTCGAAGCCGGGGACCGGCTTCTTGGCGGTGACGGCGCGGATGACAAACAGCGTTGCGATCACGAGCACGACGCCGATGGCGAGGCAGATGTAGACGTTCTGGATGAAGCCCGCCAGAATGTAGTTGACAAAGCAGATGATGCCGAGCGTTGCGGCATACGGCAGCTGCGTGGACACGTGGTTGACGTGGTTGCACATCGCACCGGCAGAGGCCATGATGGTCGTGTCGGAAATGGGGGAGCAGTGGTCGCCGCAGACAGCGCCCGCGCAGCAGGCCGAGATGCCGATGATGAGAAGCGGGCTGTCCGTCGGGAAGACGGCGGTGACGACCGGGATCAGGATGCCGAACGTGCCCCACGAGGTGCCGGAGGCGAAGGCCAGAACGCAGGCGACAAGGAAGATGACCGCCGGCAGGAGGCTATAAAGGAAATTCGAGGCGGAGAACATCAGATCTTGCACATATGCGGCCGCGCCGAGGGAGTTGATCATGGCTTTGAGGCTCACGGCAAGCGTCAGAATGAGGATCGGGGAGATCATGGCGATGAAGCCCTTGGGGACGCACTCCATGGCCTGCTGGAAGGTGATAACCTTGCGGGCAACGAGATACACAACCGTCAGAACCAGCGCGATGATGCCGCCCCAGGGAAGGCCGACGAACGCGTCGGTGTTGCCGAAAGCGCCGACAAAGTCGCCCGCGTAGTCCGCGCAGCCGGAGGTATCCACGCCGAAGAAGCCGCCGACATAGAGCATACCGATGGTGCAGGTGATGATCAGAACAACGACCGGGAGAATGAGGTCAAGCAGATGACCCTTGGGGTTGATGACCTCGGTTTCCCCGCCATCGAGCGCGGAAAGATCGCCGGAGGCGGCCTTCTTTTCATATGCCTTCATGGGGCCGTAGTCGAGCTTCATGAGAATGATGGCGATGATGAAGACGAAGGTCATGAGCGAGTAGAGGTTATAGGGAATGGCGCGGATGAAAAGCTCAATACCGCTCATGCCGGTGTTGAGGCCCTCGGCAGTTGAGGAAACGGCAGCCGCCCAGGAGGAGATGGGTGCGATCATGCACACAGGAGCCGCGGTCGCGTCGATGAGGTAGGCCAGCTTCGGGCGGGAAATTTTGTGGCTGTCGGTGACGGGGCGCATAACGGAGCCCACGGTCAGGCAGTTAAAATAGTCGTCGATGAAAATGAGAATGCCAAGGATGAACGTTGCAAACTGCGCGCCCGCGTGGGTCTTGATGTGCGTCTCTGCCCAGCGGCCAAAGGCAGCCGAGCCGCCCGCCGCGTTGACCAGAGCGACGATGATGCCCAGCAGGACGAGGAAGAGGAAAATACCTGCGTTGTCGGCAATTGCAGCAATGAGGCCGTCGTTGACAACCGCGTCAAGCGCGGCGACGGGGGCAAAGTTTGTTGTAAACAGCGCGCCGACGACAACGCCAATAAACAGCGAGCTGTAGGCCTCCTTGCTGATGAGGGCAAGGACGATGGCGATGACGGGCGGCAGCAGCGACCAGGCCGTCTCAGAAAGCGACTTGCCGTTTGCGCATTCAATGGCCGCCGCGACGACCAGAACCAGCATCGCCGCGATGACGATGATGCGCAAGAGCGCATGGGATTTGTTCTTCATGGGTGGGTCTCTCCTTCACAAAATAAAAAATTGCGTCATGACAGCATCATGACGCAACACAACCCGTGGAAAGACGACATGACAGCGCTCCGCTTTCGCGACAGTCCGCAGGATCTTCTCCTGCGTCCCAGAAGACTGCCCACGGGAATGGGGAAGCCCTCTTCGGCGCGCAGCCCTTTTGCGTCCCCGGTTCCCGCCGGAATGCGGACGCGACTCATGCTGTGCGCAACCTCTATCACAACTGTCTACCATTATACAAACAAAGCAAATCTTGTCAAGTCATAACGAAAACTTTTTGCATCAATATACAAAATATGCAGGTTTTGAAGAACCGGCGCGCTTCGTGTCAAAGCGGGCGTTTTTCGCATACGATGGGCTGAGGAGGAAGAGCGTTATGTTTTGGTATGATTTTTCGTTTCGCTCGCTGACTGCCGCGCAGGATGGGCGAAGCGTTCTGGAGCATGCGGGAATCGGGGCGGAGCTGCTGCGTGCGCCGCAGGCGATTTCCGAGCAGGGCTGCGGCTATGTGGTAGAGACGGCAGATTTTGAAGGAGCGCGGGCGTTTGAACAGTTTCTGGCAAACGGCGTTCGCTTCCGGCGGGTGTTCCGACGGTATGAAACCGGCATGGTGGAGGAAGCGGGCCATGATCTATTTTGACGCGGCGGCGACAACGCTGCAAAAGCCCCCGCAGGTGCGAAAAATGGCGGCCTACGCGATGGAGCATTACGCGAGCCCTGGAAGAGGGTATGAGACTTTCGGAATTGATCGGATTGGATGATGCGGATATTGAGCGGCCATGCTGGCCTCCGACGCGGTCTATGATTGCCGGAAGGAGCTGGCGGAGCTTTTTGAGGCGAAGCCGGAGGACGTTGTCTTTACGTTGAACGCCACGCACGCGTTGAACCTCGCGATCAAAACGTTGGTAGAGCCGGAAGACGAGGTCGTCATCTCGGGCTTTGAACACAACGCGGTCTGGCGGCCGCTTGTTCAGATCGACGCGGATGTGAAAATCGCGGGGCGGAAGATCTTTGACCCGGACGATACGCTGGAGGAATTCCGCGCGGCCATCGGACCGGAGACAAAGGCAGTCGTATGCACGCATGTTTCAAACGTGTTTGGCTACGTGCTGCCGATTGAGAAAATCGCGGCGCTGTGTCATGAGCGGGGCGTTCCGCTGGTTGTCGACTGCTCGCAGTCGGCGGGGATTTTGCCGGTATCGCTCGGGAAGCTCCATGCAGCGTTTTTGTGCATGCCGGGGCACAAGTCGCTCTATGGGCCGCAGGGGACGGGTGTTCTCGTATGCGGGCATGCGCTCCGGCCGCTGCTCGCCGGCGGGACGGGGAGCCTTTCCAAAAGCGCGTCCATGCCGGAATTTACGCCCGATGCGGGAGAAGCAGGGACACACAATGTGCCGGGCATCTGCGCGCTGTGCGAGGGCGTGCGGTTCGTCAAAAACGTCGGACTGGACGCGATCTGCGCGCACGGGAAAATGCTCGGCCAGCTGCTGACGGCGGAGCTCTCGAGCCTTCCGGGCGTGCGCGTGTACCATGGAAGAAATCAGGCGGGCGTGGTGTCGTTTTTATTGGAAACCGAGGACGCGGAGCAAACTGCGGCAAGGCTTTCATCGCAGGGCTTCTCGCTTCGGGCGGGGCTCCACTGCGCGCCTCTGGCGCACGAGTCTGCCGGGACGCTTTCTTCCGGCACGGTTCGTGCAAGCTTCTCTGTTTTCAACACCGCGCGCGAGGTGCGCGCATTGGCGCAGAGCCTGATTTCGTAAACGGTTCCATTTTTTCCGCGCCGCCCCTTGCTATTGACGCTCATTTGGAGTATAATCACAATAATTATAAGTATCAGCAGGAGTGGCGTCTATGACCGCGATACGCACCTTTTTTCAGGAATTCTGGAACCGCATCCCCCAGATTGGGGTTAATGATATTATTGATATTCTGATTGTTGCATTTCTGTTCTACACCGTTATGCGCCTGATCCGCTCGACGAGCGCGGCGCGCGTTGCAAGAAGCATTCTGCTTTTGCTGGTGGTGACGGGTCTGACGGAGATCTTCAAGCTCTACACGCTCAACTGGATCTTGAGCAAAATTCTGGAGATCGGCGTCATTGCGCTCGTCATCATGTTCCAGCCGGAGCTGCGGCGGATGCTCGAGCGCTTTGGCGGCAGATTCTTCACGAACCTCATCAGCAGCGGCGGCGCGGCCTCGCCCGAGCAGCAGGCGATCGAAGCGACCGTCGCGGCCTGCGAGGTCATGTCGAAGGAGAAGGTCGGCGCGCTCTTGATCTTTGAGCGCAGCATGCCGCTGGACGAATACTTTAAAACCGGCACGATCGTCGACGCGAAGGTCTCGGACCAGCTGCTGCGGAACCTGTTTTTCAAGAACTCTCCGCTGCATGACGGCGCGGTCATCGTCCGCGGGAGCAGAGTTGCGGCGGCGGGCTGTGTGATGCCGCTGACGGAAAATACGCACCTTCCGAGCGATATCGGTACGCGCCACCGCGCGGGCATCGGCTCGAGCGAGGTATCGGACGCGGTGGTCGTCATCGTCTCCGAGGAGACGGGGACAATTTCCGTTGCCATCGGCGGCATGCTTAAGCGGCACCTGGCGCCGAAAACGCTCGAAAAGCTCCTGGTGAGCGAACTGATTTCGGAGCCGGAGCAGAAAAACAGCACGCTGAAGACCTGGCTCTCCGGCCATTTCAAAACGAGGCAGGAAAAACATGAAAAGAAGTAAGCTTATTACCATGGGTATCTCCCTGCTTGCGGCAATCTGCCTGTGGGCATATGTCGTGACGGTGGTGAATCCGGACGGCGACACCATCATCTCCGGGATTCCCGTCACATTTTCCGGGCAGGAAGTTCTGCGCGAGGACCAGGGGCTCATCATCAAGGGCGACTATGACGATATGGTGAGCGTACATTTTTACGGAAAAAATACCGACCTTAAAAAGCTCGAGCAGTATAAAGACGAGATCACTGCTGTGGTGGACGTGTCGAAGGTCCGCAGCGTGAAGGAATATCAGCTCAGCTATCAGCTCACGCTTCCGAACGCCGTGCAGGCCTCCGCCGTGCAGGTCGCCGATCGGAACCCGTCGGTCGTTACCATTCAGGTCGAAAAGCTGGCAAAGCGCGAGATCGAGGTGCGCGGCGATTTTTCCGGCGTGGAGATCGCGGAAGGATACCTTCTGGAGTCGACGAGCTTCGACTACGATACCGTGACGGTCGAAGGGCCGGAGTCCGTGGTGTCGACCATCTCATGCGCGCAGATCGTCATGAACCGGACGAACGTTGATAAGAATATCACCGAGAGCGTCGACTATACGCTTGTTGACGCGGACGGAAACGCGGTCGATATGAGCGACCTCACAACGGATGTGGATTCTATTGAGGTTGAACTCGACGTGGTAAAATACAAGGAGGTTCCGCTCACGGTCAACTTCATTGACGGCGGCGGCGCGACGGGTGCGGACGCAAGCGTCGACATTGACCCGGCTTCCATCACGCTCGCTGGCGACGCGACGGTGCTTGACAGCGTGAATACGATCGTTCTCGGAAACGTCGACCTCGGCGCGACGGAAAATAACGCGGTTTTGTCCTTTGACATCAAGATCCCGAACGACGCGAAGAACGTTTCTGGCGAGGAGACGGCAACTGTGACCATCAAGATCCGCAACAAGAAGACCCGCGTCATCGGCGCGACGAATATTGCCTTTATCAACACGCCCGACGGCTTCGATGCCAAGAGCATCACGCAGCTCGTACAGACGACGGTGCGCGCGTCGGCGACAGATATCGATACCATCGCGGCCAACAACCTGCGCGTGGTGGCGGATTTGTCTGAGTACACGCAGGCGGGTACATATCAGGTGCCTGTGACCATTTACATTGACGGCTACCCCGACGCGGGCGTGATCGGCGACGATTACAAGATCGTCGTGGTGCTCGAAGCGGTCGAATGACGAAAGCTGAAAGAGACTGAAATTCTGAACTGGAGATGTTACCGTGATTAAAAGCATGACCGGCTATGGAAGAGCCGTACAGACCTTTGAAAACCGCGAGATTACCGTGGAGATCCGCTCGGTCAACAACCGCTATCTCGATTGCAGCGTCAAGCTGCCGCGGGTGTTCGGCTTTGCTGAGGACAGCGTGAAGGCGAAGGTCAAGGAAGAAATTTCGCGCGGCAAGGTGGACGTGTTCATCAGTGTGAACGTTACCGCCGGAAGTGACATGAAAATCTCGCTCAACCGCCCGGTACTCGAAGGATATCTGTCCGCGATGAAGACGATTGCGGCCGACTACGAGGTCAAGGACGATATTTCCGTCTCCAGCCTCACGCGCTTTTCCGACATTTTTGTCGTCGAGAAGCAGGAGGAGGACGAGCAGCAGGCGACCCAGGAAATCCTGACGGTCGTCTCGCAGGCGCTCGAAAAGTACGCCGCCATGCGCACGGCAGAAGGTGTGGCGCTGGAAGCTGACCTCAGAAGCCGCGCGAAAACAGTGCTTAGCCTCGTTGAAAAAGTCGAGGCCAGAAGTCCGGTGACGCTCGCGGAATACAGAGCCCGGCTGACTCAAAAAATGCAGGAGGTTCTGCAGAACACGAACATTGACGAGGGGCGCATTTTGCAGGAGGCTGCCATCTATGCGGACAAGATTGCCGTCGACGAAGAGACGGTTCGACTGAGAAGCCATCTTGCGCAGCTGGACGCCATGCTGACGGCCGGCGGCGCGATCGGCAGAAAGCTGGACTTTTTGCTTCAGGAATTTAACCGCGAGGCCAATACGATCGGCTCGAAGGGGAATGATCTTGAGCAGGCCAGAACGGTTGTCGAGATCAAGGCGGAGCTTGAGAAGATCCGCGAACAGACGCAGAACATTGAGTGACGGAGGCGCGCCATGAAGCTTATCAGCATCGGCTTTGGAAGCACGGTCTGCGCCGAGCGGATTTTAGCGGTCATTGCGCCGGAGTCCGCGCCCATCAAGCGGCTCATTCAGGAGGCGCGCGAGCGCGGGATGCTCATTGATGCGTCGTTCGGACGGAAAACGAAATCGGTTCTGCTGATGGATACTGATCATGTCATTCTCGCGTCCGTCTCGCCGGAGATTTTGTCCGCGCGAATGGAGGAGAAACCGGAACCGGAGGAGATGGATCGATGAAGGGAAAACTGTTCGTGGTGTCCGGCCCGTCCGGCGTCGGGAAAAATACGCTTCTGAACGCCGTCATTGACAGGAGCGAAAACGTGCGGTATTCTGTATCGGCGACCTCCCGCCCGATTCGCCCCGGCGAGGTCGACGGTAAGAGCTACTATTTTGTCTCGCGCGAGCGCTTTGAAGCGCTGATTGCCGACGATGCGCTACTTGAATACGCCGAGTACGTCGGAAACTATTACGGCACGCCGCTTGCACCGATTCGAGAAGCGATCGCCAACGGCATTGACGTTGTGATGGATGTGGAGGTCGTGGGCGCACTGAAAATCAAAAAGCGTCTGCCGGAGGAGGCGGTGCTCGTATTTGTGACCGCGCCGTCCTTCGATATCATCCGCAAACGTCTGGTCCATCGCGGCGACGTTGCGCCCGGGCTCATGGAAGAGCGATTGGAGCGCGCGCGCTGGGAATGCAGTCAGGCGCAACATTATGATTACATCGTCATCAACGACGATCTGCAAAAGGCCAGCGAGGAGATCTGCGCCATTATGCTGGCGGAAAAGTGTAAAACCATGGAGCGCATCCATTTGATCAAGGAGGAACTAACATGCTCTACCCCGCAATGAGCGAACTGCTCAAACATGTCGAAAGCCGCTATCTTCTGGTGAACGTTGTGGCGCACCGCGCCCGGCAGCTTTCCATTGAATCGGAACTGACCCACGAGCCGCTGACGGACAAGCCCGTAACCATCGCCATCAATGAGGTGGCAAGAGGCGAGCTGACCGCGACGCTCAAGGAAAAATACCGCAAATAATACTTGGCTGCAAAGGCGCAGGCACTGGCCTACGCCTTCGCGCTTGTTTTTGGGAAAGGCAGGGGAAGACGATGATTGCACAGGTGGCCGTGAGCTGCGCAGTATATGCCATCGATCAACCATATTCCTACCGCGTTCCTGAAAATATGGAGCTTCTGCCCGGTATGCGGGTGGTCGTTCCGTTCGGAAGAGCCAACCGCCGGACGGAGGCCATCGTTCTGACTATCACGACCGGCAGCGAGGAAACGCTCAAGGCTATCTCGCAGGTGCTGGACGAGACCCCTGTCATGGACGACGAGCAGCTGCGGCTGGCCGCCTTTGTCCGCGAGCGGTATTTTTGTACGTACTATGATGCGGTAAAGGCGATTCTCCCCGCCGGGCTCTGGTTCCGGCAGGAGAAGGTTTACCGGATTCGCGCTTCTGCTTCCGACTGCGTGAGCCTGCTTCAGGGCAGGCAGACGGAGACGGCGCTGCTGGCGTTTTTGGAGGATTTTGGCGGCAGCGCGCCGGAAGGAGCGCTCATTTCGCAGATGGAAGACCGCGCGGCGGCGGAGGCGGCCATTTCGTGGCTGCTTTCCAAAAAAATCATTGAAAACGACCTCGAGCTTTCGCAGAAGAGCACGGGCCGGAAACAGAAAATTGCCGCAATTGCCGCGCCCGAGGAGGCCGCGCGATATGCGGAAAAGAAAAAGCGCACCGCGCCGGTGCAGGCGGCGGTTCTCGAGCTTCTTGGCGTGGCGGGAGAGTCCTCCTGCCGGGAGCTGACGGAGCTTACAGGCGCGTCGTCTTCTACCTTCACGAGACTTCAGAAGCTCGGCCTCATCACACTCTGGGAGCAGGAGCCCCAGCCGGAGCTTCTTCGCCCCGCGCAGGAGTCTGCTGCGCCGCCGGTTTTAAATGACGAGCAGCAGACGGTTTTTGACGGGCTTCGGTTGCAGACGCAGGCGGAAAAGCCGGGGGCGGCGCTACTTTACGGCGTGACCGGCAGCGGAAAAACCGCCGTCTATATCAGCCTCATTTATGAGGCGCTGCGGGAAGGGAAGGGCGCGATTTTGCTCGTGCCGGAGATTTCCCTCACGCCGCAGCTGCTCGGAAGGCTTGCGGCGCATTTTGGCGAGAAGGTCGCCGTGCTCCACTCAAGCCTTCGCATCGCAGAGCGCTTTGCGCAGTGGCGCAGGATTCGAGACGGCGAAGCTCGCGTCGTTGTCGGTACGCGCTCGGCCGTTTTTGCGCCTGTCCGAAACCTGGGACTTTTGATTCTCGATGAGGAGCAGGAGCACACCTATAAATCTGAAAATTCTCCCCGCTACCACGCAAGAGAGATCGCCCTCTACCGGGGCGCGAAAGCGGGCGCGCTTGTGCTGCTCGGGTCTGCCACGCCGTCAATTGAGAGCATGTACAAGGCAAAACGCGGGGATTATACCCTATATACACTCAAAAAGCGCTACAATGAACAGGCGCTGCCGCAGGCACAGATCGTCGATCTCAAGCAGGAGATCCGGCAGGGAAACGCGACGTCCATCAGCCTGCCGTTGGAGGAAAAGCTGCGCGACAATATCATCGCCGGCCGGCAGTCGATCCTCTTTCTCAACCGGCGGGGAAACAGCCGGTACCTTGTCTGCGTCGAGTGCGGCGATGTGCCGACGTGCCCGAGGTGCAGCGTGCACCTGACGTATCATTCCGTCACGCAGCGCCTGATTTGCCACTACTGCGGCTACTCCGAGCCGGCGCGCGCGCGCTGCCCGAAGTGCGGAGGCGCACTCAAAGCCGTCGGAAGCGGGACGCAGAAGATCGAGCAGGAGCTCCACTGGATGTTCCCGGACACGGAGCTTCTGCGCATGGACGCGGACACGGTGACGGCCAGCAACAGCCACGAGCAGATGCTCAAACGCTTCGAGGAGGAAAAAATTCCGATCCTTCTTGGGACGCAGATGGTGACCAAGGGACTGGATTTTGAGCATGTGCGTGTGGTCGGAATCATCCATGCGGATGCCATGCTGAATATTCCTGATTTCCGCAGTTATGAACGGGCGTTTCAGATGATGGCGCAGGTCGCGGGACGTGCCGGGCGACTTGATTCTGACGCTCATCGT
>OHBJ01002574.1_pt1 | contig 12159 bp, 5 predicted proteins | sample 1577241 | NCBI WGS metagenome assembly OHBJ01 (sample SAMEA3541594, study PRJEB24748) | human gut metagenome | biome: human gut; feature: human-associated habitat; material: faeces | place: China | collected 2012
CCATAAGAAGAAGTTCGAGAATCTGAAGCTCACGATGGAAGTCACAAGCAGCAAGGATGTGGCTCTGCATGCCTACCTTAGCGGCGAACTGGCTTTCCTCATCAATCCCATGAGCAAGGCTGTGCTGCAATTCTACACAAAGGCTCTGCTGAACAGCCGGGTAGACAGCCGTGTGCATGCCTCGGCAGCCTACTGCATAGCACGCTATTATCGCGAGTTGGGCGACACGCAACGATATGAAAAGTACATTATTGAAGCGGCTATTTCGGACATAACATGCCCTTTGAAGGAGAATCTTGCGCTGCAGGAGTTCTCTACATATCTGTATGAGAAGGACCAGAAGTATGCCGACCATGCGGCACGTTACATCTATTGCTCCATGGAGGACGCCCGATTCTACAACAACCGCCTGCGTATGCTCGAGATTTCGAGCATATTGCCTATCATCGCCACAGCCAATCAGGAGGCGTTGGCGCATAAGGAGCGCATCGTGAGAGGTGTGCTTGCGGTGGTTAGTTTTCTGTCGCTGATGTTACTGGCAATGGCTATCTTCGGCTACAAGCAGAACAAATGGCTGGCAGGTAGCCGCCGAGAGGTAAAGACGCAGAACAGGCAGCTGAAGGAGCTGAACGAACGACTCATAGCGACCAACCATCGCCGCGAGACCTACATGCGTTTGTTCATGGACATTAGTGCGGTGTACATCCGCAAGCTGATGGAGTACCGCAAACTGGTGAGCAGAAAAATAAAGGCCAACCAAACGGCTGACCTTCTTAAGACTATAAACAGCTATAAGCTCGCGGAGGAAGAGGCGACAACGTTCTACACTCGTTTCGACCGCGCCTTCACAGAGCTGTATCCTGGTTTCGTTGACGAACTGAACAGTCTGTTGCTTCCAGAAGGAAGGATTGCGCAGCCATCTCCTAACACCCTCACGACAGAAGCGCGCATCTACGCGCTGATGCGCTTGGGCGTGACGGAGAGCCAGGAGATAGCCACACTTCTGTTCTACTCGACACAGACAATATACAACTACAAGTCGGCGATGCGCGCACGGGCTGTGAACCGCGACACGTTCGACGAAGACATCAACAGACTATGCCATGTTGGGTAATGGTCTTTTCACTAAGATAAGCAATTACTTCAGCAGGAAGTCCTCGGGGTGCTGGAATCCGTTGAGGTAGTCGCGGGCTGCCATGCGCTTCTTGCCGGCAGGCTGCAGCTCTACAAGCTCGAGCCACTCGTCGACGGTAGCAACGAATAGACGGCGGTTCTCTGCCTTGAGCGTTCCAACCTCTACACTGGTTGGTTGGTCGCCTGTCTTTGCTGCCTTATAATCTGGTGCACTTGAGACAAGTGCACCCCCTGCTACAGACTCGCCGGTCTTTGCTGTCTTATAGATCTTAAGCACTTGGGCAGGAGCGTTAGCGTCGCGCGGAGTGAGCATGCACCATGCGCCGGGCACTGGCGACAGACCGCGCACGAAGTCGTAGATGCGCTTTGCTGAGAGCGAGAAGTCGATGGCGCAGGTCTCCTTGAATATCTTCGGAGCGCCGTGGTGAGCCTCGCTTTCCTGCTGCGGCTGCGAAGGCACGTCGCCGTCGGTAGAGAGCACGAGGTCGACGGTGTCGGTGCAGAGCTCTGCGCCGAGCTGCATGAGTCCGTCGTATACATACTCCACATCGGCGTCGTCGGGTATGGGGAACTCGCGTTGTGCGATGATACGACCGGTGTCGATGTCGTGGTCGAGGAAGAATGTGGTTACTCCGGTGCGGGTCTCGCCGTTGATTACAGCCCAGTTGATTGGCGCTGCGCCACGATAGTCGGGCAGCAGGGCGGCGTGAACATTGAATGTGCCGAAGCGCGGCATAGCCCACACCACCTCGGGCAGCATGCGGAACGCAACAACCACCTGCAGGTCGGCATTGTAGCTGCGCAGCTCCTCAAGAAACTGCTCGTCTTTCATCTTCACGGGCTGCAGCACGGGCAGATTGTGCGCCATAGCGTACTCCTTAACGGGCGAAGGGCGCAGCACCGAAGCGTGGCGACCTACGGGTTTATCGGGCTGCGTCACAACAGCCACTACGTTATAACCGTTCTCAACAAGTCGCTGGAGCGATCCAACGGCAAACTCAGGTGTTCCCATGAACACTATGCGGAGGTCTTTCTTTTCCATATATCTTTTTACTTTTTTACTCTTTTACCTTTTTACTTTTACAAAGTTACGTTTTTTTCGGCGAATATCATTCATGCTTGTAATAAAGAGCAAGAAAATTGTCTTTAAACTTACGGCATAACAAGAAAAAGCATTAACTTTGTAAAAGTAAAAAGGTAAAAGAGTAAAAGGTAAAAAACAAAATAGGAAATAACAATGACACAGAAAGAAGACATTCAGAATGCCGTGAACGTGATGCGTAAGGGTGGCGTGATACTCTACCCTACCGACACGGTGTGGGGAATAGGCTGCGACGCAACGAACGCTGAGGCAGTGGCAAAGGTGTACAAGATAAAGCAGCGCGACGACTCGAAGGCGCTTATCTGCCTCACCGACTCGGTAGACCGCGTGCAGCGCTACGTGCGCGACGTGCCGCCAGTGGCTTGGGACCTTATGGAACTTGCCGAGAAGCCGACAACAGTGGTGCTCGACGGCGCCGTGAACCTCGCCCCGAACCTCATCGCCCAAGACGGCAGCATCGCTCTGCGCGTCACCAACGAGCCGTTCTCGAAGGAGCTTTGCTACCGTTTCCAGAAGGCTATCGTGAGCACAAGCGCCAATATCAGCGGCGAACCGACGGCACAGAACTATCGCGACATTGCGCCAGAGATACTGGAGGCTGTCGACTATGTGTGCTGGACTCGTCGCCAGGAACACAAGCCGCACACTCCGAGCAGCATTATCAAGCTCACTAAGGACGGACAGGTAACCATCATACGCAAGTAAATGGAACAGACTGCGATTGACAAGAAAGACGCAACGCTGGAAGAAAGGCTGTACGCTTGGCGCACGAAGCATTTTTCCGACCGTCAGGCGACTATCATCCTCGCCCTCTGCATCGGATTCTTCGCGTCGGTGGCTGCCTACGTGCTCCACTCGATAATTCACATCATACAGCACATGCTGACGTCGAGGTTTCATGCCGACACGTTCAACTGGCTCTACCTGATGTTCCCGGTTGTGGGTATCTTCTTAACGTCGCTCTTCGTGCGCTACGTGGTGAAGGACAACATCTCGCACGGTATCACGCGCATCCTCTACGCTATATCCTCGAAGCAGTCGCGACTGAAAGGGCACAACTGCTGGACATCGGTTGTGGCGTCGGCTATCACCATCGGCTTTGGCGGATCGGTAGGTGCCGAGGCGCCTATCGTGCTCACGGGTTCGGCTATCGGTTCCAACCTCGGACGACTGTTCGGCATGGACAAGAAGAAGCTGATTCTGCTTGTTGGCTGCGGTGCTGCCGCCGCCATCGCCGGCATCTTCAAGGCGCCCATAGCCGGACTGGTGTTCACGCTCGAGGTGCTGATGGTCGACTTGAGCATGGCGTCGCTGCTGCCTATCCTCACGGCAGCGGTCACGGCTACGTGCTTCACGTATATCTTCATGGGCAGCTCGTCGCTGTTCAGCTTCCACCTTGACAGCATGTGGAGCGTGGAGCGTGTGCCGGCGTGCATCATCCTCGGCATCGCCTGCGGACTTGTGAGTCTCTACTTCATACGTTCGATGTCGGTATGCGAGGGCATGTTCGGCAAGCTGAAGCAGCATCGCTGGGCTAAGCTCGCGTTGGGCGGAGTGATGCTCAGTTCGCTCATCTTCGTGTTCCCCGTGCTCTACGGCGAAGGCTATTCTGCCATCAACGTGCTGCTCAACGGCACGAGCGAGGCAGACTGGAACGAAGTGCTGAAGAACTCGATGTTCTCGGGCGACGGCAGATGGCTCATCGTGTTCATTGCGCTCGTCATTCTGACCAAGACATTCGCCACGGCAGCCACAAACGGCGGTGGCGGTTGCGGCGGTACGTTCGCGCCGTCGCTCTTTGTCGGAGCCTTCACCGGCTTCCTCTTCTCGCGACTCTGGAACATGTATCAGGTGGGCATCTATATTCCTGAGAAGAACTATACGCTGCTCGGCATGGCTGGCGTTATGGCAGGCGTTATGCACGCGCCGCTTACGGGCATCTTCCTCATCGCCGAGATTACGAACGGCTACGATATGTTCATGCCGCTGATGATTGTGAGCATTGCCTCGGTGATGACTATCAGCATCTTCGAGCCGCACAGCATCTACGCCATGCGTCTTGCTCGCGAGGGCAAGCTCCTTACTCACCACACCGACCGCTCTGTGCTGACGCTGATGAAGATAGACAGCGTGATAGAGCGCGACTTCACCGCCGTTACGCCCGACATGCCGTTGGGCAAGCTGGTGAACGCTATCTCGAAGAGTCACACGTCGTTCATACCGGTGCTCGACAACGCCGGTTCGCTGCTTGGTGAGATAGACATCACGAAGATTCGACACATCATGTTCCGCGCCGAACTCTATAACAAGCTCACCGTTCAGCAACTGATGCTGCCCATTGCAGCGCAGGTTGGCGAGAGCGATTCGATGGAGGAAGTGATGCGCAAGTTCGATCTTAAGGGCACACGTTATATGCCCGTGGTGAATGTCTCAGGACATCTCACGGGATATATCTCGCGCTCAAGAGCGTATAGCATGTACAGAAAAATGGTAGCCGATTTTTCGGCGGAATAAAAATAGTAGCGGAGGTCTCCGGCCTCCGCAGCAGTTAACTTGACTGAATATAGTCTTGTTGCTTGCTGCGGAGGCCGGAGACCTCCGCTACTTTTTTGCTTTATTGGTTTTAGAACGGATAACCGATTGCGAAGTGTATGCTTTGGCTATCCTTAAATTTATCAAAGTTGTAGAAGCCGTTCTTGTACGGCAGGTGCAGACCTACACCCCAATCGAGGCGAAGCACGAAGAAGTCGAGGTCGTAGCGTATGCCGATGCCCGTGCCGACCGCCATCTCCTTAAACATGTTCTTCGGTTTGAACACCGCACCCGGACGGTCGCTGTCGCTGCGCAGCGTCCACACGTTGCCTGCGTCGAGGAACAATGCGCCGTAGAGGTTGCCGAACATACGCGGACGATACTCGAGGTTCATCTGCAACTTCAAGTCGCCGGTCTGGTCGAGATACGAAAGATAAGAAGTCTGGGCATGATAGCGACCCGGACCGATGCTGCGCACGTTGAACGCACGTATGCTGTTGGCGCCGCCTACATAGAACTGCTCGCTGTACGGTGCGCTTATCGCATTGCCATACGCCCATACAACACCCATGTTCACGTGTCCGACGAGCGTACTGTGCTCCGTCACCTGCCACGTCTTGCTGTAGTCGGTCTCCACTTTCAGGAACTGAGCGTACGGATTCTTGAACATCGTCTTCTCCTTGTCGTTCCACTTCTCGCCGAACGCCATGTATCCGAGCGAAAGCAGATTGGCAGCCTCGCTCACCGACACCTGCCAGAAGATAGGATTGTGAAGGCGCGCCGGCGACTGGTATGTGAAGGTGTAGCGCATCTTAGGCACAAACTGGTCGCTCATCGCCACAAGCAGGTACGGACTCTTGTTGACGAGATCGGTGAAGGCGGGCGTCATGTGCTTCATGTACTCGTACTGCAGTATGAGCGGCGAGAACTGATGCTGCACGATGGCTCTCGGCTGCGTCTTGTATGTCAGCTCGCCCGACACGATGTGGCGCTGGAAGAAGCCCGAGCGGTTGAGCACGTCGAACGATCCCTTGATGAGCGTGGTCGGCGTAGCATAGCGCTGGCGTATCGTCTTGCCTTTTCTGCGGCGAATATGACGCAGACGCCGCATGAGCCGGTCGACAAAGAGCAGTCGCGGCATCTCTACCGACACATCGGCGCCGTATTCGTAAGAGTTGAACTTCGAACTCGAGCCGTCTGCCTGATGTCCTGTCTGCCATTCGTACGAGCCTTTCAGATTCACGGTGAGCTTCTCGCCGCCTCGGAAAGCGTTGCGCTTCACTAAGCCGAGGTTCAGTCCCGGACCCACACGCCCAGTCGTCTTTCCTACCAGGTTTCCCTCAAGATAAACGTCGTATGGCTTGTCGAACACGCAGTTGAGCGTGAGGTCGAGCGTGTCGCACGTTGCCGAAGTGTCGCGCGGAGCGAACGCAAGGTCGACACGCGAGAAGAGTCCTTTCGCCGTGAGCGTGTTGATGGTCTGCTGATAGTCCTGATAGCTGTATAGCTTGCGGGGCTTTATCTTCATATCGCGAGTGATTACGCTGCGGCGCATCGGCTCGCGCTTGCCGTTGTAGACGATGGTGTAGCTGCGGCGGCGTATGGTATCCTTCAGTTGCTCCAGCACCGACTGCTTGCGCATCTCGAGATTGATGCGACCGACGTACCACTTGCGACCTACCGCAGCAGGCAGACTGTCGGCGTAGTGCAGACGCACCTGCACCTCGCCCGGCTCGGCGATGGTATCGGCGAGATATGTAGCGTAGCTCGGCTGATAGTAGAAGAAGCCGTTGTTGCGCAGGAGCGTCGAGATGCGTGTTCGCTCTGCCTCAAGCACCGACACATCGAACGGATCGCCCGCCTTAACGAGCGACTCCGACGCCTTCTTCTCGATAAGTTCGTTGGCTTCTTCGGGGAAGTTGTGGTATGTCAGCGTGTCTACGGTGTACAAGTCACCGAAGTTGACGTTATACTTCACCTTCGCCGTGCGCGAACTGTCGGATGTAAGCACGTCGTAGTTGACATAGCCGCCGAAGTAGCCGCGCGCACGCAGCAACTCGCGCACCACCTGCGCATGCAGCTGCGGATTGACCGTGCTGAGCAGCACCGGCGCCTTGCCGAACGTTGTGCGCATCCACTTGCCTATGCCGCCGCGCGAATGTTCGAAGGCGTTGTATATCCACAGACGGTAGGAAGGTATGCGGTAGTACGGACTGCCGAAAAGGGCGCCGTTGGGCGTTGTGGCGAGCGCCGCCTCCACTTCCTCCTGCGTAGAGTAGAAATGGTCGCAAGGCTCGTAGTTCTCGTACCCGGTCTTGCGCAAGCCCGTGAACAGCTTGTCGTCCTCGGGCACAGAACTTGTCGACGAACAGCCGACAAGCACCATTACACATATTATTATATATAGCGTATTCTTCATAAACCTTTACTTTTTATCGCCCGAAAGCGCCGTGTTCGTTTTCTTTACCGCCGTCGAGTCTTTCTTCTGCGCAGCCGTCGAATCGTTGTTATTCACAATCGTGTAATTCTTCTTCTGAACCAGCGCACCGTTCATCGGCATCGTGTATATGTCATCTGTCTTGCGCTTGAAGCGGAAGATGTCTTTCAGACTCTGCAGCTTGCGGCGCCATACGAAACCGCCGCCGAACTGTCCGACGTAGCCTTCGAGCCAATCGTACGTAGCACGGTCGTAGAAGAACTTCAGATACTTGTTCGAGTTGGGCGAGAGGCGATACTCCATCGCGATATTATCGAAGAACGTGTCGTTCTGATTCTCTATTTCGGCACCGCTCGACACCTTACCGCCTATCACGATGCGCAGTCGGTTGTTGAGGAAGCGCTTCGAGAACTTGAACGAGTAGTCGGTGTGTACGGCGCCCGAACCGAGCTGCGTGTTGTCCATGCCGAACGAGAGGTCGAGCGTGCGCAGAGCGTTGCCCGATATGGCTGTAATCTGCGAACTGAGGAACGAACTGAGCGCACTGTTCATGTTGAATGCACCGGCGCTGGTGTCTGAGAGATACATGCCCGTGGTGAGCATCGTAACGGCGAGCTTGCCGCGGTTCTCAAGCGACTGTGTCATCAGCTCGTTGTGTATCTCCTGGTCGTCAGGCGCGTCGATGGTGAACTGCAGACCCATGTCGTTGAGCGTCTTTGTCAGTTCCACGCCGCACTCGAACGTCACGCTGCGTCCTACACCCGCATCGTTCGTGACGGTAGTCTTGTTCTCCTCCGTCGCCGTGATGTTCAGACGCGGATTCATTGCGTCGCCGAAGAACTCTACGTAGCTTCCGTCCTTGATGGTGAACGTCTTTAGCGGGATAACCGGCAGCGAGTATTTCATCTCGCCCTGCCCTATCGTGTATCTGCCGTAAAGACCAAGTCCGTCGGCTTCGGTATATTTCATTCGCAGTTGGCCACCTCCTACGATATCCACGTAGTTCGACTTGTCTGCGTTCAGCGCGCAGAGCACATGAGCGCCCTCGTCGATGTTCACCGTGAGGTCCATCGTAAGACCCGTAAGCGGCGGACGCACCACCTGCGTAGCTCCCGGGTCCTTGAAGTTCACGAACTTCACGAGTCCGTCGAGCTGGTTGTCGGTAGAGAGCGGCGAGTCGCGCAGAATGTACGTGATGTCCGACGAACCGAGCACGTCGAGACGACCGCGGAAGCGCAAAGCGTCGAGCGGTCCGTCGGCAAGTCCGAGGAAGTTGACGTAAGCCTTGCCGAACGCCTCAGAGCGAGCCTTCTGCTTTGAGTCGATAAGCAGATAGTTGGTTGCACGCATACGCATATACATCGTCATGTTCGACATATCGGCGAAGTCTACATTGCCGTAGAGCGTGAGCGGATTGCCGTTGCGTGCGAAGAGCTGGAAGTTCTCGAACTGCATCTTGCTGTCGGTTATCGTCACCGGGTCGTCGCAGAGTCGCATCTCCACACCGTAAGGCTCACTCGCCACGTAAGCCGAGTCGAACATCAGTTCGCCGTCCACGTCCAAGCGGTTGAGCTGTCCGTCCACCTTCACGTGTCCATCTGCATAACCCTTGAAGTTGAGCAGTCTGTCGGGCATGAAACCGTTGAGCAGCAACAGCGGAGTGCGCTGCAGCTGCACATCTGCCGAGAGATGGCCGAATCCGCTTGTCACGTACGTACCGCTGAGCGTGCATACCTCGTAGTCGTCTACCGAGAATGTGCCGTCGACGCAGTGCTCGTTGCCGCCTTCGCGCGGCATGTATACGAACTCGCTCGCCACGTCGCCTATCTTGCAGCCCTCGTACGCCATCTTGTCCACACTCACGAACGAAGACACCGACATTACGCCGTTGTCGTCGATATAGTGGAAGTCGCCGTTCATCACGCCCGACACCTTCGGAGCATACGGAATGACGGAGAGCACCTTGGCAAGGTCGAACTTCGTCAAGCCGATTGTGATGTCCTGCTGGGCTTCGGTGCTGTCGTTGCTGAACACCTTCACACCCATGCCGTCGTCTGCCAGCAACTTCATGTCAGCCGATATGCGCTTGTTGTCGGCGAAGAACACATAGTTGCCCTTGTTCACCTTGAACTGCTTGTAGCCGAACACCGGGTCGATGCCGCCGAGCGACACACGCACGCCGTTCTGCTCCATATCGGCTTTCAGTCCGAGCGCCACGCCGAGACGGTTGCGGTCGTCGAACACGCGTGTGCCGAAGAAGAGCGACTGCTTGTAGAACGCGCCGCGGAAGAGAGCGTTGAAGACGTACTGCTTGTTATATCGGTTGTTGCGTATCTGTCCTTCGAAGTCGGTCTTCACCGAGTCCGACCGCACGGCTACGCGTATCGTGTCGAGCTGCATGCCCGAAGCCACGAGCGAGTCGATGCGCACCGTGCCGTTGATGCCCTTCACGGGCGACGTGTTCATGTTTATATATGCGTCCTGGAACTCGTAACCGTAGTGGCGAGCCGCGCGCGAGATGATGTTCTCCTTGCCCGCATCGAGGTAGACCGAGAGGTCGGGCAGGCGTTCGCGCAGTCGCAGCTGGTCGATATATCGCTCGTTGCGCTGCTTCTGAGCCTCAACGCCTACCGATGTTAGATGGTCGAGGATATGTTCTACCGAACCGCTGCCGTCGAGTCGCAGCGCAAAGTCGCCGCACGTCACGTTGGCATGTGTAGAATCGCGGCGTGTGAAGATGTCCACAACCACGTTCTCGGGTCGGTAAGCCGCTGCCGAGTCGCGCACTACGATGTTGCCTATCACGCCCTTCACGCTGTGTGTCGACGCAAGGTCCGACTGCACGTCTACATGAGCGGTCATCGACGTCGTGAGCGGCGTCTCGGTGATACCGAGCTTGTAGAAGTCGGCATAAAGCAGGTTGCAGAGCAGGTTTGCGTCAATGCGTCGGTTGTCGAGCACGGTGCGCAGGTCGATGATGCCGTTGAGCAGCGGTGTGCGACTGTCGAGCAACGCTCTGCCGACACCGTTTTTCACCTCGGCTTGCAGACTCACGTTCGAGAGGTCGTAGCCCGAATAATGGAAGTTGCCAACCCTGACACGTGCGTCCATTCGGGTGCGTGGCGAGAGGAAGTCGAAGCCTGCGCCGTCGGCTGTCAGTTCGCCGCTGAACGGATGCAGACCGCTGCCCGGCATGAAGTTCTGCAGGGGCAGAGCGTACGCCGTCAGATTGGCGCGGTATGCCATAGAACGCATGTTGAATGCGCCTCTGCCTCGCACCGAACCGCCACCCTGCGTAGCCACGAACTCCGTAGCATACTGCGGTCCGTTCACCTTGCAGTTGCCTTTCAGCGTTATGCCGTTAGGTATTCGCACCGCTGTGTTCTTGTCCAGACCCAATGCTGGCTGCAGGAAACTGATGTTGTCGGCACGTGCGTCGAGGTTGATGTCGGCGGTGAGACGGTCGGGGTCGGTGAGGTTGCCCGCCTTTCCGTCCGCCTTTATGCTGAATGCGGTGGGGAGTTTAGCCGAGATGTCGCGAATCTTAAGGCTCTTCATGTTGCCTTTGATGTCGGCATGAAGGGCGAGTGGCTGTTCGGGCAGTCGCAGCACAAACTGCAGCGGCATCATTCCGAGCGCCAGCAGCATGTCCGACTTGCCTACGGATGCGTCCATCTTCAGTCGCAGCACGCCTGGGTTAGTGTCGGCGAAGGTAGAGAAGTCCATGTCGGCACTCGCTTTGAGCCACGACACGGGCGTAGTGAGTCGGAAGTCGGGCAGCGCTATGTGCGTGTCGAGCCGCACGTGTCCCTTTGCGTCGGTCACGCTCAGTCCGCTCTGCTCGCGGAAGGCGCAGCGGTTGAGAGCGAGTTGCAGCTTGGTGGCTTCCTGCTCGAAGCAGAGCGAGTCGATGCGCAGCGAAACGCCTTTCAGCGCAATGTGATTAACGTCGAGCCCTTTCTGTCGCATGGCGAAGTTGTTGTCGTAGCTGACGAAGCCGTCACGCCAGTCGAACGTGCCTACCTTGTATATGCCCGTACCGAGATTGATGTCGCCGTCGGTAGCCGACGCATCGGTCAGTCCGACGCCTATGACGAGTGTGTCGCCGGGCATGTGTATCTTTACAGCCGAACGCTTCACAGCCAGTCGGCTGAAAGCTATCTGCCATTTGTTTTCTGTTTTTGTCGTGTCCTCGGGCACGGTGTCGCTGAGCGCTATGTCGAGGTTGGCGTCTGCGAGGAGCACCGGTCCGAGCGCCACCTTCTCCTTCTTAAGCGCCACGCGGCTCGGCTCCACCTTCAGTCGTCCTACGCCGCCCTTCACGCGTGCTGAGGGCACGAATTGCGCGGTGTTGATGTTCACGTGGCGGAAGTCGAGGTCGGTTACGTCTACGTTGCCGACAAAGAGCGGCAGGAGTCGCACGCCCACGATGAGTTCGTCGGCAGCGGCTATGGTGTCGATATGGTTGTGCAGCGAGTCGTTGGGATGCGTAGCGAGAAGCCCGTGCACGCTTAGGTCGAGCGGAAAGCTAAGGCGCACGCGTTCTACCGACACGTTCATGCCGGTTGACTCGGAGGCGTATCCTGCCGCTTGCCTTACTGCCCAGTTCTGCACGGGCGGTATGTAAAGCAGCACAGCCAACAACGCCAGGAGCGCTATCGGCGTGGCAAGTATGGCTGCCGCAATCTTTAAATATCGTTTGTATTTGGGCTTCATTCTTTTGTATTGTTTGATTTTTATTTTATAGAGCTGTTAGGGGGTGCAGTCAGGGGGTGCAGTTGTCTCAACTGCACCAACACAGCAAACTGTCCACATTAGAAAGCTAATAGGTTGGTGCACTTGAGACAAGTGCACCCCCTGATAAAGTGCACCCCTGAATTACCTTGCGATCTCCTGCCACAGACGGTCTGCCGGCACTTCTGCCTCAACGCATATCTGTTCTTTCGACACGGGG
>OHBJ01002578.1_pt1 | contig 12155 bp, 6 predicted proteins | sample 1577241 | NCBI WGS metagenome assembly OHBJ01 (sample SAMEA3541594, study PRJEB24748) | human gut metagenome | biome: human gut; feature: human-associated habitat; material: faeces | place: China | collected 2012
GAGTTGTAAAGCCTTTTGGCTAAATAACTCTGGTCTTTTTGTTGGAGCTTGTGCAACAGGCCCCTTTTGATTCGGGTTTTCGTAATTACAGTTCCGGCAGAATCCTCATAAAGCTATCGTAGTCGTAGGAACCGTCCATATTTAGGGCGTTTTTCTGGAACACCATAAAGTAACGGTATAGAAGAAACGCCTATTATGTTATAGACAATGGCTCATAACCGCACTTTGAGAAAAGATGCCTTAAGGCGCTTTTCATTTTCTGAATTTGTTGTGTACCTCCAGACGAAAGAATAAACAGAGGTTTCCAAGGAAACCTCTCCTTAACTGGTATTAAGGGCTATGTCAGAATCTTTCCGGCAGAATATTTACGACAGGTAACTTACCGATACAGCGGTCCGTACTGCTTGCACGCAGCATAATCCGCAGCCTGCTGATCCTGTGTGCCGAAACTGGCCCATGCGTGGGGGCGATAAACCTTCTCGGCAGGGACATTGTGCATCGTGACCGGGACGCGCAGCATGCTGGCCAGCGTAATGAGGTCAGCACCCACATGGCCGTAAACGGTCACTCCATGGTTGGCACCCCAGTTTGCCATAACGCTGTACACATCGGTGAACGCTCCCTGTCCGGTCAGGCGCGGGCAGAACCATGTGGTCGGCCAGGTCGGGTCGGTGCGTTTGTCGATAGTGTTGTGAATCTCGTCGGGCAGATCAGCCGTCCAACCCTCGGCAATTTGCAGGACAGGTCCAATGCCCTCCACAATGTTGAAGCGCAGCATCGTAACAGGCATCTCTGCCTTGCAGCGGAAGTGGCTGGAATATCCGCCGCCGCGGAAGTACTCATAGTCCGCACGACACCAATCGGTGGCGTTCAGGCACGCCTTGATGTCCGCATCGGTCATCTCCCAGAACGGCTTCATCACGTGGTTACCCTCGGCATCCACACAGGCACCGGAACCATCCAGAGCCGTTGCGCCGGAATTGATGAGGTGAATAAAGCCGTTGGCGGCAACGCCGTCAGGCTTTTGCCCAGTCACACGCTCACAGGCTTCAGGACTCCAGTAGGTGCGCACGTCATGGAAGCACGGTGCAGAGCCGGAAACGAGGCTCCCCAGCATCATGGCAATGCCGTTGCAGGTATCATTCTCGGTTGCGAACGGGGTCGGGGCCTTCGGGCCGTTCCAGTCAAAGGTGGAAGCCATGATGGCTTCGGTGAAGTCAGCGTTCGGCAGCCAGTCTGTCCACTGGCGCTGGCCCTGGAAGCCGCCGACCACAGCGTTGCGACCGAGCGCTTCTTCATGCCAGCCCATCTCGTCCAGACGCGGATTGCCGTATAGAATGTCACGGATAATCAGGGTCATCTTGACGATAAACTCCCAATCCTTGTCCGCCGGAACAATCTTCGACTTCGTGATGACAGGCGGCAGGTTCTTACCGAGGTTCTTATCAAAGCCCTCTTTGCAATTCTCACGCACCCATGCCAGCGCCTTTTCATATTCGTCGTGGTCATAGATACCGATGGAAATGCGGCGCAGGATCTCGACCTCGTCCACCCATTCGGCGCGGATGCCGAAATACTTTTGCAGAACACCTGCATCGCAGAAGCTGCCGGCAATCCCCATCGTCACAGCGCCAATATTGACGTAGGCTTTGTTCTTCATCCAGCCTGCGGCAACAGCGCCGCGGGCAAAGCGAAGGATTTTCTCGGCCACGTCATCGGGAATCGTATCATCGTTGGCTTCCTGCACGTCATGACCATAAATGGAGAAAGCAGGCAGACCGCGCTGGGCGTGTGCTGCCAGAACCGCAGCCAGATACACCGCGCCAGGGCGCTCGGTGCCGTTGAAGCCCCAGACCGCCTTGATGGTGTTGGGGTCCATGTCGAACGTCTCGGTGCCGTAGCACCAGCAAGGGGTCACAGACAGCGTTGCCGTAACATTCTGGGTAGAGAACTGCTCTGCCACGCGGGCCGCCTCGGCACCACCGCCAATCGTCGTACAGCCGATCACGCACTGCACCGGCGTACCATCGGGGTACTTGAGATTCTCCGAAATCAGCTTGGCGGCATTTTCTGCCATGCGCATCGTCTGATTTTCCAGGCTTTCACGGACGCCGCCCCAGCGTCCATCGATGACAGGGCGAATACCAATTTTAGGATACAGCATAGTTGCACCTTCCTTATTATAATAGGGTTTTGAAACGATCATAAGCGGCGTTCCATTCCGCATAGTTCTGTGTGCTTGGGGTATATGTTTTAATGACCTCTGTCTCCGCAATCAGCCGGCGTCCTTGTGTGATGGAGTCCAGCAACCCCAAGGCTTTCAACTGAATCATAATGTTGCCGAGCGCCGTAGCTTCCACCGGGTCAGCCTTTACTGTAAGGCCGCAGCAGTCTGCCGTCATCTGGCAAAGCAGATGGTCTTTTGTGCCGCCGCCCAAAACGTGCAGGGTCGTAAATGCTCGACCTGTTACAGCGGAGAGCTGCTCTATCGCATAGCGATATTTCAGAGCAAGGCTCTCATAAATGCAGCGCATTACGGCTCCCACCGTTTCCGGGACGGGCTGGCCGGTTTTGCGGCAAAATTCCTGTATTCTGCCCGGCAGGTCGCCGGGGGCAACAAATTCCGGGGCATCCGGGTCAATAAAACTGCGCAGCGGTTCGGCGGCAAGTGCCTGTTGCTCCAGCTCCGCGAAAGAATATGCCTGTCCACGGCGCTTGTACTCACGGCGGCTTTCCTGAATCAGCCAAAGACCGATGATATTTTTCAGATAATTGATTTTCCCGTTTGCACCGAGTTCATTGGACAGCCCGCTTTGGCAGCTGTCCGCCGTCAGAATCGGGGCATCCAATTCCGTTCCCAGCAGGCTCCATGTGCCGCAGGAGAGAAATGCCGTATGTTCGGCATCCTCCTCGGCACACGGCATAGCGGCCGAGGCGCATTGCGTATCATGCCCTGCCACCGCAATGATTTTTGCACCGTTTGCAAGTGTACCTGTCACTGTGCCGCTGGCAACAATGGGTGCGAAGCGGTTTTCCGGCAAGCCGTAGGCGGCCAGCACTTCTCTGCTCCACTGCCCTGTGCGGGGGTCCAGCATCTGGCTGGTGGACGCAATGCTGCGTTCGCAGACCGGCTCGGCCCCCAACAGAGCCGCAAACAAATCCGGCATAAAAAGGATCTGCGCAGCCTTTTGCAGCAATTCCGGGTCCTGCTCACGCAGAGCCAGCAACTGGAACAAAGTATTGATTGCCATGATTTGATTGCCGGTATGGGCATACAATTCTTCTGCAGGCATACGGGCAGCGGCCTGTTCCGGTTTGCCATTCGTTCGGGCATCGCGGTAATGAACAGGGTTTGCCAGCAGATGGCCGTCCGCATCCAGTAAGCCGAAATCCACGCCCCATGTATCAAATCCTAAGCTGTCAAATGTACCCGCCTTTTGAATGGCTGTGTGGATTTCCTTCAGCAGTGTTTCCACATCCCAGCAGAGATGACCGTCCTTTTCGATGGGAATATTTTCAAAGCGATGGATTTCCTCGTAGTTGAGGTTTTGGCCATCGTACACGGCTCGAATTGCACGTCCGCTGGAAGCGCCAAAGTCGAAGGCCAGCACAGTTGCTGTGTTACTCATTGCACCACGCCCTTCTTCAAAAGTACGTTGGCATAGATTGCGCTTTCCCCGGTGGCGATAATCGCATAGGCATGGCGTGCGCGCTCATAAAACGCAAAGCGTTCCATCATTTCAATTTTAGCCGGGTCATTGCCGCTCTCGTTCAACTTCTGTTTATAGCTGTCCCAGATAGTCGGCTTGCACGGATCGCCATCAACCACTTTCATCAGCGCGACAGGTTTTTCTACATACTGGTCCAACGGCAGAAATTGCAGGATGGCCTCCAGCAGTTCTACGGTTCCGTGCCCGTCTGCACGAATCACAATGGCATCTTTGCCGATGCTTTCAGCCGGGAAATTTCCGTCTGCGAGAATAATTTCGTCGCCATGACCCATCTCGCAGAGGACTTTCAGAAGTTCCGGGCTAAGGATAGGCGGAATGTTCTTCAGCATACGGTGTCTCCTTATTTGTCCGTCGGCTCACCTTTTTCGCGTCGCTCAAATTTGCGATAGCCGGGGTGTTTGCCGGTAATTTTGTAGTAGGAGCGGAGATTGATGAGCTTATCAATATTCTTGCGGTCAATATCGTAGCTGCCGCCGAGAATGATTGCGTTGATCGTGATTTTTGCCCACAGTTCCAGACTCTCCATGCGGTAATAGGCGGTGATGACATCACTGCCCACCGTCAGTGCGCCGTGGTTTTCCAGCAGCATAACATCGTGGTCGTTGAGATACGGCTCGATTGCGTCCGGCACCTCCGTCGTGCTGGGAGTTCCATACGGAGTCAGTGGCACAGCGCCGATGGCTGCCACATCCTCAATCATGTTGTACATATCCATCGGGCGATGTGCCACGGCAAAGCCGGTGGCTGCCGGCGGATGGGCATGGACAACAGCATTTACATCGGCGCGCTTTTCGTAGCAGCGCAGGTGCATCTTGATTTCGCTGGACGGGCGCAGGCCCTCTGCACCTTCCAGCACATTGCCCTTTGCATCAATACGCAGCAGCTTGTCCGGCGTGATGAAGCTCTTGCTCATGCCCGTAGGCGTTGCAAGGAAAGTTCCGTCTTCCAGCCGCACCGAGACATTGCCGTCGTTAGCGGCGACCCAGCCAAGCTGCCACATTTTATGGCAGACATCGCAGATTTGGTCTTTGATTTCTTCGATTTGCACAGTTTGTACCTCCTAAAGTGGATTTTGTCCTTTACTTGTATTATACTGTTGCAATTTGCCCTCGTCTTTGCGTATAATGATATTATATTGGACGATATTGATATTTTAGGAGATGCCTGCCATGAAGTTTCTGGCTTCCCATGAAAGCAGTACGCGCGGCACTTTTGACTTTCCCATTGAGCTTTATTATGTAGATAAAATGCACCCACGCTATGAAATGCCGTTTCACTGGCACATGGAATTTGAACTTATGCTGGTTCTAAGCGGGGAGTTTTCTCTGCTGATTGATGGACGCTCTTACCTTTTACACAAGGGGGATGCCGCCATCATTTCAGCCGGGGCCGTTCACGGCGGAACCCCCAGCGACTGCGTTTACGAGTGTGTTGTCTTTGATATGAACCGCTTTCTCGGCAGCGGCTCCGTATGTCAGGCAAAATACAATGCGCTTTTTGAACGCGGCGCACAAATCGAGCCGTATCAACCGGCTGGCTCCGTAACCTGCCAACTGATTGACAGACTCTTTGAGGCAATGGAAAAAGAGCCGGAGGGATATGAATTTGTGACGATTGGTTTGATGTGGCAGTTGTTCGGTCAAATCCTTTTGCAGCATTCGTACACAGTATCCACTCCCGGAAACAAGAGAAATGACCGCAGCACAGCCCAAATGAAAGCGGCCTTAGAGCGCATCCGAAAGAATTACGCCAGCCGCATCACCTTGGAAGATCTCGCCTCCACAGCAGAAATGACCCCTGAACACTTTTGCAGGGTCTTTCACAGCATAACCGGGCGCTCCCCTATTGACTATTTGAATTACTACCGGGTAGAATGTGCCGCGGAGCTATTATGCTCCACCGAAGATCCCATCACGGAGATCGCATATAGCTGCGGCTTTAGTGATTCCAGCTACTTTAACCGGATGTTCCGCCGCTATAAGGCTGAAGCTCCGGGCAAATATCGAAAACTGCATAGCATATAAAATCGCGCCGACAGTGCATTGTCGGCGCGATTTTTAGTCAACAATTCGCATTTAGTATCAACCGTTCTGAGTTTCCAATATCATGAAAATCAATTGCAATGCATGGCCTTATTAGCCTCACTGCGGACATACAACTTGCTGTATCACAGAAAACTCCCGCGCTTGTTAGGCGCGGGAGTTAAGGAAGGAGAAAACACGATTTTGCATGATGCACTCTACTGCAAAACGCAAACCGCAAAATGAAAAAGCAGATTAGCGGTATCAGCAGTATTTTTCAATTACTTTTTGCATGGCATCCCAGTTTCGTTCCATATCGGCAGTCAACTTGAACTGGGTGCGGGCGCGGTTGAGGTTTTGGGTTTCGTAGTTGATGTGGAAGTAGTGGTCCCCCTCGAGATAATCAGCGAGGAAACGCATACCGCACTCCATCGTCATCAACTTGGCACCCCAAGGCAGGGTCTGTTTTTCCAGCGGGGTGAACGCTTCTCCTGCTGCCTGCAAGAAGCCCTTGGTGTAAATTTCAAACAGTTCCATGCTGAAATTGACTTTCGAGAGGTCAGCTTCGTCCTCGGCGCAGTGGTTGGCACCGAAGCGGATAGAATCCCCAAAATCATTGGCAGCAAGCCCCGGCATGACCGTGTCAAGGTCGATAACGCAAAGACCCTCGCCGGTCGTTTTGTCGAACAGGATGTTGTTCAGCTTGGTGTCGTTGTGGGTGACGCGCAGCGGCAGCTTGCCCGCTGCCAGCAGATCCACCATAACGTGATACTCTGCTTCGCGGGCGCGGACAAACTCAATTTCACGCTGCACCTGTGCGGCACGACCCATGCGGTCCTCAGCCACGGCGCGCTGGAAGTCAACGAAGCGTTTGGGTGTGTCGTGGAAGTGCGGGATTGTCTCGTGCAGAGTATGGGCCGGGTAGTCGGCAAGCTGATGCTGGAAATTGCCAAATGCAACGGCGCTCTGGTAAAAATCCTCAGCCGACTGCACCTGCTGCAAACAGACAGTGTTCTCTACAAATTCATAGACACGCCAGCAGCTACCATCAGCAGCCTGATAATAGGGCTTTTCCTCTTTGGTAGGCACCACATGGAGCGTAGCACGCGCCGGGTCAGCCCCGCGCTGCTTAGCCTTTTCGCGCAAAAAATCTGTAACACCGCAGATGTTTTCCATCAAACCGGCCGGGTCTTTGAATATATTGGTATTGATTTTTTGCAGGATATAGCGTTTTGCCCCCTGCTCAGATGTTACCGTGATGGCATACGTCTGGTTAATATGGCCCTCTCCGTAAGGAACCGGTTCTGACACTGGGCCATCCCATTGCCACGTGGTCAAAATTTCTTTCATCACATATATCCTCACTGATAGACTTCCAGCAGCCGCAGCGTTGGCTCCGTGCGTGAAGCTGTGATCTTTATGGTTAGCGTCAGCACATCCACGGGGGCAAAGCGGCAGATACGCTTATGCCCAACTACGGTAAATTCGGAAGCCTTGCTTCCGTCTGCCCAAATCTCGCCGCTTTCTATGCGCTGCCCTGTCGGCAGATGCTCCCCCAGAACAACACAGGAAACCTTCTGCGGCTTCTGGAATTTCAAAGTAATCGTATCGGATTCTTGTCCGTAGGCAGCCTGCCAATAGGTATCTGCCATACCGTCTACAGCCTGTGTGATGGGGTGCTGCGCAATCGCGGAATCTGCCGCAATTGCCGCCTTTTCTGTTACGTTGCTGGCAAAAATCTGGCGGATTTTAGCACCCAGCTCCGCAAGGCTGGCGCAGTCCGGTGCGGCAATACGGCCATGCGTATCGGGTGGAATGTTCAGCAGCAGACTTGCATTCGCACCAACGGCATCCAGATAGATGTCCAGCAATTCGGCTGCCGTGCGCACGTCAGTATCCTCCTCCGGATGGTAAAACCAACCCGTTCGGATGGAAGTATCCACCTCGGACGGATACCAGACAAGTTCTCTTGCATTGCGGATGACCTCTCTGCTGCCGATGTCCTCGTCTTGAGAGTCGATTTTACGGGAGAATTCTCCGTCATCCGCCTGCTGCGATTTCGATGCCGTGCGCTCGGCATCCCGCAGCTCAGCGGGAACCACGCTCCACTCAGCTTTCCGGCAATGCCCGGCCTCGTTGCCGCACCAGCGCACATCGGGGCCGCAGACATTCAAAACCGCATTCGGCTGCAATTTACGCAGCACCGCATAGTAGCGTTCCCAATCGTAAATTTGCTTTTTGCCGTTTTTGCCCTCACCACAGGCACCGTCAAACCAGAAGCAGAAAATATCTCCGTAGTTTGTTGCAAGCTCGGTCAGCTGGGAAACGAAATAATCATCATACGGTTTCCCCTGCCCATAGCGTGCATCGTGACGATCCCACGGGGAGAGATAGACGCCAAACTTGATACCGCCGCGCCGGCAGGCATCCGATACCTCGCGCACAACATCGCCCTGTCCGTTCTTCCATGGGCTGTTCTTGACGCTGTGCTCGGTGTAGGCGCTCGGCCACAGGCAGAAGCCGTCATGGTGCTTGCAGGTCAGAATCAGCGCCTTCATGCCGGCACTTTTGACTGCGGCGACCCATTGGTCGGCATCCAGCGCATCGGGGTTGAACAGCGCTGGGTCTTCGGTGCCGTCGCCCCACTCGCGGTTCGTGAAGGTATTCATGCCGAAATGGGTAAAGGCGTAAAATTCAAGCTGCTGCCATGCCAGCTGGCGCGGGCTGGGCGTGATAGAGGCCGCATAGCGGATCTGTTCTTCGGGTGTTCTCATTCTATTACCCCTCAATGCTGTACCACTTGATCTCATTGGTATCCAGATGCAGATCGAAGCAGCTGCCGTCGCCGGTGTAAACGGTCGTGTCCTGCGGTTCGTAGGTGTTGTTGACCACGCAGTACTTGCCGTTCTTAACGTAGGCATGGACTTCCACATTGTAGTTCGTGCTGAACCATTTGTGCAGGTCGGCTTCATCGTGGGCAGCCCACAGGATGGCGCGGTACAGCACGCGGTTGTTCACAAAGCTGTACGGCAGACCGCTGATATACACACCGCGCCCCTTGCCGTACTCATGCGCAGCCATCTGGACTTCCTTGTCACGCTGAATGAGAATTTCTGTGCCTTCCCATGCAAAGATGCTCTTCTTGCCCTCGCCAAAGTCCACATTATGGTCGGGGCAATCGGCCAGAATAAAGTGGTCGCGGTGTTCATCCCAGTTGTACTTGTCGTAATTCAGGGTGAAGCCTATTTCCTTCTCCACGCCGAGCGGCGCGGACAGCTGCAAATAGCGCCCCTGATACTGGTGACCGCCCGGTTCGCCGACACCGATCAGACCGCCGCCACGGTGGACAAAGCCCTTGACGGCAGCGGAAATATCAGGATCCTCCCAGACCTTGCCGCCGGTGTGGGCGGTGTCGCCGTCACCGACGTTGATAAGGACGTCGATGCCGTCCAGCACCTTCGGGTCAGCCTTGATGTCGTCAAAGCTGATAAACTTCACATCAAACGGCGCACCGGACAACGCTTCGATAACGCCCGCATAGCTGTAATTCTGCTTCTGGTACAGCGCATGGTGAACCATGTGGCAGCCCCAGGCGCGCTGTTGCCCCCAGCTGTTCAGCACAGCCACGGTCTTGACGCAGTAGGGGGTCGTGCCCTTGATGTTCTCGTACAGTTCGCGGAACTCGTTGCAGACGCTCTCGACATAGTCGAGGAACTCCGGGAACTCGCAGGCCAGCTTCAAGTAGCCTCCGTAGCCGATGCGGTCAATGGGCTTGCGCAGGATGGCGCGGCGAGCGGTGACCCAGTTTTCCTTGGCCTCGCGCACAGGGTCGCCGCCCTCGTGGAAGGTATCGGGGAAGAAGTAGGGCAGGAATCGTCCCTCGGTGTACTTGACGCCGGGGATGTCGGAAATCAGGCGCAGGGTGCTGCCGTTGCCGACACTGCCGACAATGGCATCCACGCCGGACTGCTGGAACTCGGGCATGAACGGCTCGCAGCCGATCCAGTGGTCGCCCAAGAACATCATGGCTTCCTTGCCGTAGGCGTGGACGATGTCGGTCATTTCCTTCATCAGACCGGCGACCTCGCGGCGCTGGAATGCCTGAAAATCCTTGTACTCCTTGCTCGGCACGCGGTACTGGTTGTTGTAGTAGCCCTGATCAATGATAAACTCCGGGCGAAATTTGTAGCCGACTTCCTTCTCAAACTGCTCCAAAATATAGGGAGAAACGGACGCAGAGTAGCCGTACCAGTCCACGTACTTCTCGCGGCGCAGCTCGTCAAACACCAGCGTGAACAGGTGGAAGAAGGTCGTAAAGCGCACGACATTGACATAGGGGTGGCTTTCGAGATATTCGCGCAGACGGCGCATTGTGTAGGCGTGGGTCTTGGGCTGACGTACATCGAACGGAATTTGATGTTCGACATCCTTCCAGTCGTTGATGACGGAGTTGTACATGTGGACGGGGTCCCAAATCAGGTATGCCAAAAAGCTGACCGTGTACTCGTGGTAGGCGGCGGGTGCGTCGATGACAACGCTCTCGGTTGCTGCGTCATAATGCCACGCAGCGGCATCCAACGGCTCGCCCGCCACCTTCAGAGCATCGGAAGCTTCGAGAGCCTGGAAAAGATCCTGGGAGGAGTTTCCAACAGTGTGCTCACCATCTTCAACCTGGCAAAAAATATCCTGATCGGCCTCATTGTCATGGTCTATCTTCTGAATATCAAGGACACGCTGACGGCCCAGGTGAAAAAGATCGTTTACGCCATCCTTCCGGTACGGGCGGCCAACGGGACGGTGGAGGAGTTCCGCTATATCCATAAGGTGTTTTCTGGATTTATTATCGGGAAGCTGATCGATTCCCTGATCATCGGGGTCCTATGCTTTATCCTGATGAACCTGTTTAAGCTGCCCTTTGCGCTTCTGATCAGTGTTATCGTGGGCGTTACCAACGTGATCCCGTTTTTCGGCCCCTTCATAGGAGCCATTCCCAGCGCGGTGCTGGTGTTCCTCATAAGCCCCAGGCAGTGCCTGTATTTTGTGGGGCTGGTCCTGGTACTCCAGCAGTTTGACGGAAACATCCTGGGCCCCAAGATCCTGGGGGACTCCACTGGGCTTTCCAGCTTCTGGGTCCTGTTTTCCATCCTGTTCTTCGGCGGATTGTGGGGCTTTGTGGGCATGATCGTCGCTGTGCCGCTGACGGCGGTGGTGTTCGACCTGTTTTCCAAATTCCAGTGCCATTTCTTACGGAAAAAGAATCTCCCGCAGGATACGGACGATTATATGGATCTGGAAAAGATCGATGCGGACAGCGGCAGGTTTATCAGACAGAAATAACGAGGTGCTATGGACGAAAAAAAGAAACTGATCAACTGGACCGCAGGGATCTCCACGGTGATCGTGGCCCTGCTCATCATCATCGTGGTCATGGAGCCCCGGGGGAACGGCGTGTCCCGGGCGGCGGCTTCCAGGGCCATCGCCCTTACTCTTGCGGGTGAGGACGCAGTCCGTGCAGAAGGTCCGGAGACTTCCTTTTTTCCGGGAGAGCTGCAGGACCAATGGTATGTGAAATATATGGATTATCTCTATGCCAAGGGATATCTGGATCCGGAAACGTGCTACCCTTCGGAGGGAAGCGCCGTTTCGGCCGTTACCTATGGGGAGCTGTCCGGCTGGGTGACCGCGGCCAAAGGGGAGGGGGAACCCTCTCTTGCGGGATATGTGACAGAGGCAGCGGGGAAAAAGGCTGGAAAGGCCGTGGATAAAGCGGAGTTCTGGGAATTTTATGATGCGTTCCGGGCCTTTGCAGATCCGGATGGGAATGTAAAGGAGATCGAAACAGATCTTTACGGGACCCCGGGGAATGTGGACGGGGCGTCCCCCTGGACGGCCTACACAAAGGATGGAAAGTTCCTGTTTGAAGGGCTTTCTTTGGATTCCTATATTGATAAGACCATAAAGCTCCTGGTGCGGGAGGATGGGATCATAAAGGTCCAGGGTGTGGTCTCCGATGAGATCGTATATGAAAACGCCTGGATATCCGGATTTTCCGGCAATACAGTGACGGTGTTCATTGGAAATATCCAGCGGGAATTTCCTGTAAGGGGAGTCCTTAAGAATGAAGAGGAGATTTCCGGCCAGATCGGGGATCTGTATCTGAAAAACGGAAAGCCCAGCCGCCTGGTACTGAAAAAGGAGACCATCACCGGGACTGTCCTTTCGGTGAGGGAGGATGAGATCGAGATCGAGGGCTACGGCACCGTGCCCCTGTCAGAGGACTTTAAGATCTACCGTACCTACGGCGTTTTAAAGGAGCAGAAGAAATCGGATATCCTGGTGGGCTATCATATGCAGACCTTTGTGGTGGCCGGCGATGAGATCTGCGCGGCCCTGACGACAGAGA
>OHBJ01002579.1_pt1 | contig 12153 bp, 6 predicted proteins | sample 1577241 | NCBI WGS metagenome assembly OHBJ01 (sample SAMEA3541594, study PRJEB24748) | human gut metagenome | biome: human gut; feature: human-associated habitat; material: faeces | place: China | collected 2012
CGCGCACATAGAAGAAGTCGCGGGGTTCCATGACAATGATGGTGTCGAGTTTTTCACCGCTTTCCAATTTTTCGCGCATTCCTTTGAGTGTACGAATTTTGTAATGGCGCAGTGTCCACGAGAAACGGCGGTCTGACAACGTATCGTATTGTATGCTTTGTGCCGTAAGGTGCGACACGAGTTTTTTATCGACAAATTTGTCGAGCGAAAATCCATATCCGCTTTTGCTCACATTGTCGAAGTGGGTGATATAGGCCACCACTCCCGTGTCTACTTGCATTTGCACGTTATCGACCGACGTTACATCTGTTTTTTTCTTAATGTATCGGTTTTCAAAGTTTACACGCGCCACATTACTTTGCGGAATCACGAAAGCCCCGAGCAAAAAGCTGCTGGCAGCAATCAGTGCAGCCGAAATCATGTAAGGGCGAAGCAAACGGCGAAAACTCATACCCGTGCTTTTCATCGCTATGATTTCGGAATTATCGGCCAATTTCGAGGTAAAGAAAATGACGGCAATAAACACGAACAGCGGTGTAAACAGGTTTACAAAGTTCGGCACAAAGTTAACATAGTAATCAAAAATGATTTTCTGAACCGGTGCATGACTTTGTGTAAGTTTGTCGATACGTTCATTAAAGTCGAATACCACGGCAATTACCACGATGATGGTAATCAGAAAGATGTAGGTACTCAGAAACTTGTAAATGATGTAGCGGTCCAAGCGTCCGACGATAGGTTGCCGCCGACGGGCAGTCCGCTCTGCCGGTGCCGTTTGGTTCATACCATCCGGTTCCGGAGTCTGAGCGGAACTGTCGGCAGCAGCATCTGCCTGCCGGTTCGCTGATTTATTTCTGGAAAAGATTTTTTTTAACATCCGTGTTCAACTCACTTATGGGTTGTTCAATGAAATCACAGGCTGTAACAAACTGAAGGGTAATTCCAATAAAACCAACGCTAAAGTTTGCGCATCAGTTTTTCGGCCATCATGCGTTTCCAGGGGCCGTAGTTATCATTCAGAATTTGCTTACGGGCCTCACGCACCAACCACAGATAGAAGGCCAGATTGTGAATCGAAGCTATCTGCATAGCCAGCAATTCCTTGGCCTTGAACAAATGGTGTAAATAGGCCTTTGAATACTGCAAATCGGCCGAGCAATGTCCCATGGGGTCGACGGGTTCAAAGCAGTCGGCCCACTTGGCATTGCGCATATTGATTACGCCCTCAGCGGTAAACAGGCAAGCATTTCGACCGTTGCGCGTAGGCATCACGCAGTCGAACATATCCACCCCACGCTCAATGCCTTCAAGAATATTGAGCGGTGTACCCACTCCCATCAGGTAACGGGGGCGGTCGGTGGGCAAAATATCGTTGACCACTTCAATCATTTCGTACATCTGTTCGGCGGGTTCGCCCACGGCCAAACCGCCAATAGCGTAGCCCTCGGCACCCAAATCGCTCATGAAGCGGGCACTTTCCTGACGCAAGTCTTTGTAAACGCAACCTTGCACAATGGGGAAGAGTGCCTGGCTGTAACCATATTTCGGTTCGGTTTCGTGAAAACGCTTCCAGCAGCGTTTCATCCATCCGTGCGTCAGGTTCAGGCTCTTGCGGGCATAGGCATAGTCGGCTGTTCCCGGCGGACACTCATCGAAGGCCATCATGATGTCGGCCCCGATGGTGCGCTCAATGTCCATCACCTTTTCGGGGGTAAAGAAATGCTTACTGCCGTCAATGTGCGAACGAAATTCGCAACCCTCGTCGCTCAGTTTTCGAATGCCGGCCAGCGAAAACACCTGAAAGCCACCGCTGTCGGTAAGCATCGGGCGGTCGAAACCATTGAACTTGTGCAAACCGCCGGCACGTTCCAGAATGTCGAGTCCCGGACGCAGATACAAGTGGTAGGTGTTGCCCAAAATGATTTCGGCATTAACCTCGTCTTTTATTTCGTGTAAATGCACGCCCTTCACACTGCCCACCGTACCAACGGGCATAAAGATAGGGGTATGTATTTCTCCGTGGTCGGTACGAATCAGTCCGGCGCGCGCAGCACTGGTGGCATCGGTATGCTGAAGTGTAAAATCCATATTAAAGTATAAGCGTGTAAGTAGGTGTAATTATTTTTCCTTCATCAGCCTCACAGCCACATCATCGGGTTGTTCGGCAGGCTTTTCGGTCTTTTCGTCAGGAATGGTAAAAACGATGGGGTTATCCACCTTTTCGTCGAGCAGGGCAAAGCTAAGCACATCCTTCACGTCCTGCACAAAGTGGAAAGTCAGTCCCTTTACATAGCGTTCGTTGATATCGGCCACATCCTTGCGGTTTTCTTCAGAAATCAGAATGTCGGTAATGCCGGCTCGCTTGGCTGCCAATATCTTTTCCTTGATACCACCCACAGGCAGCACCTTGCCACGCAAAGTTATTTCGCCCGTCATGGCCGTATTGGCACGCACCTTGCGCTGCGTCAGTGCCGAAGCTATTGAAGTGGCAATCGTAATGCCGGCCGAGGGACCATCCTTCGGTGTAGCGCCTTCGGGCACATGAACGTGTACGCCCCAATGGTCAAAAATGCGATAATCCAAGCCCAACGAGTCTGCATGGGTTTTGATGTATTCCAGAGCCAGCACGGCACTTTCCTTCATCACGTCGCCCAAGTTACCCGTCATTGTCAGCTTACCGCCCCGGCAGCGGCTCACGCTGGTTTCGATAAACAGTATTTCGCCGCCAACAGCTGTCCAAGCCAATCCCGTCACCACACCGGCATATTGATTGCCCTGATATTTGTCGCGGCTGAACAAGGGTTTGCCCAGCAGTTTTTCGATGTCGGCAGGTTTCAGCGATTTATCGGCAAAGGGCATCTGCTCGTCATCGGCCGTAGCCGTCAGATACGACACTTTGCGGAACACCTTGTCAATCTGCTTTTCAAGCTGTCGCACACCGCTTTCGCGGGTGTATTTATCGATGATAAAGTCTATGGCCGAAGGGCTGAACTTCAATTTAGACATATCGCCCAAGTCATATTCCTTCTGCTTCTTCGTAATCAAGTGGCGACGGGCAATTTCCAATTTTTCCTCAGCCAAATAGCCCTCCACCTCAATCAGTTCCATGCGGTCGAGCAGCGGCTGCGGAATGTTTTGCAAGCTGTTTGCCGTAGCAATGAAGAACACTTTCGAGAGGTCGAAGTCTAAGTCGAGGTAATTATCGTGGAAAGCATTGTTCTGTTCCGGGTCGAGCACCTCGAGCAAGGCACTCTGCGGGTCACCGTTGTACTGTCCGTTCGTCATTTTGTCAATTTCGTCGAGCACAAACAGCGGATTGGCCGATTCGGCCTTCATGATGCTTTTAATGATGCGTCCGGGCATGGCACCGATATAAGTGCGACGATGACCGCGAATTTCCGATTCATCGTGAATACCACCGAGCGCGATGCGCACATAATTGCGGTTCAATGCGCGTGCAATGCTTTTACCGAGCGACGTTTTACCCACGCCCGGAGGGCCATACAAGCACAGGATGGGGGCTTTGTCTTGACTGCGGAAGCGCAAAGTTGAAAGATGTTCCAAAATGCGTTCCTTCACACGCTCCATGCCGTAATGGTCGTGGTTCAGCACCTTTTCGGCATTCTTCACGTTCAAGTTGTCCTTCGTGTAAATGCCCCAAGGCAAATCGGCCACCGTCTGCAAGTAAGTGAGTTGCGTTTGGTATTCGGGCATTTGCGGATTCATGCGCTGCAGTTTTTCCATTTCGCGCGTAAACACGATCTTCACCTTATCGGGCATTACGCGACGGGCCAGTTTTTCCTCCAGATCGAAAGTGTCAGAAGTTTCATCATCGCCCAATTCACGCTGAATTTGCTTCATCTGCTGGCGCAGGAAAAAGTCCTTCTGCTGTTCATCGAGTTCATTCCGCGTACGCGCCTCGATATTATGTTTGAGCACCGCCAGCTGACACTCGCGCGAAAGCATTTCCAGCAATTTCATTGCGCGCTGTTTAATGTCGTGCATCTGCAAGAGTTCAAACCGCTCATCCTGCACCAGCGGCATGTTGGTACAGATAAAGTTAATCAGGAACACCGGGTGCGAAATGTTGCGCACGGCAAAGGTAGCTTCTTCGCCACGAATTTCCTCGCTCACATCCAGATAGCGCACCACCGCATCGCGGCAAGCCTCAGCCATAGCCTTGAATTCTTCATCCTCGGCATCGTAAAGCACCTCTTCGAGCGGACTGACTTCAGCCCGGATGAAAGGTTTGCGTCGCTTCAGTTTCTCCAGTTTAATGGGTCCGTAACATTGCAGAATAGCCACCGTTGAACCATTCGGAACCTCAATGGTACGCATGACGCGTGCCAACACCCCCTCATCATATAAATCATCCTGATCCGGATCTTCAACCGAGCTATCTTTCTGTGCAAAAACGGCAATCAGCGATTCGCGTTTTTTTGACTGTTCCACAACCTTCAAACTTGATTCTCGTCCCACTGTTACCGAGCCTACCACTCCCGGGAAGAGCATCATGTTTCTCAGGGGCAGAACGGGTAATGTATCATCAGAAGGTGTATGCAGCAGTTCATTCATATCGCCATTGAAATCAGCAACAAGTGAAAAAGCATTCTGTGGTAAATTGTTTTTTGTCTTGAGTTTGATATGCGTCATGGATAATCTATAAAACGATTTTTACGGATATATATAATATAATGAGTGGTGTTTAGATACGTATTGTCCGGTGATTTTACATTCCGAGTTTTATTTCGCCGGTTTATGTATGCTTTGTCTATGGGAACGCCCGTTTATCTGCTCTGAGTCAACGTGCGCAATGCCTCTTAGGGCATTATTTATGCGAATATCCGTCTTCGCTTCTTTCCCAAACTGCAAAGTTAGTGCAAACCGAATGCAATACAAAAGAAAAGCTTGATTTTATTTTATATGGCTGAGGTGAAGCCGAACTTCGGCGAAGCCAAAGTGCAAACCGAATGCAATACAAAAGAAAAGCTTGATTTTATTTTGTATGGCTGAGGTGAAGCCGAACTTCGGCGAAGGCAGTAAGTCATCTAAAAAATGTTTTTTCATCCATGGAGGCTAAAGCACAGCCTGATTGTCGGATGCAAAGTTACAACACAAAAGGTCCAAATCCAAATTTTTTAGACACTTGATATCGCACCTCCCTTTTTTCAGATAGCCCAAACAAGTCTGAAAGCCCTTTATTCACAGGCATTCCCGAACATTTTTAAAGCACAAAAAAAATGAAATAAGGATATACCATTTTGAAGTCGTCTGAACTTTTATGAAATTCAAGATTTGCCTTAATTTTTGAGGCGTTTTTGGGCCTTGAAGAAGGAGTGTAGCGAGCTACACGACTGATGAAAGGTCAAAAAACGGCCAAAAAGAAAGGTGAAGATTGAATTTAGAAGAGATAAATCTCCAAATCAAATCTTCGTCAGAAAAGTTTAGACGACTTCTTAATCTTATCCTAATTATCAAAACGTGCGTAGCACCAATATTTTACCACGCGCAATTTCTACTGAGTACAATGTAAATGAAAGCGTTACTTTTTCATGCAGAAAATCTCCCGAAACAAAGGAAGCACCCTTGTTTCGGGAGATTTCAGAATCACGACAGTTGTACTTCAATCTCTTGAATCGAAGCATCTTTAAGTATAACACGTCTCTTGGCATCAAGCAGATACAAAGTAGGCATTGCCTTTAAATCATACACTTGGTCACGAGTCAGTATCTGCCCATCATCATAGCCATCTATCCATTGGGGTGGGAAGGTTGCTGTTTGCCAACCCTTTGTTTTTCCTTCCACACATACTGAAAGTAGCTTTAAACGTCCCGACTTCAACAGATGGTTTATCACCGTCGACTGGCTCAGCATATCTTTCATGCGGTGACAGTCCTCGCATTCTGGGTCATTAAAGTAAAGAATCACATAGTCGGCCTTAAGGTCGGCAAGTTGTTGGCGTTTGCCATCTCTACCTGTAAAGGTAAAATCAGCAGCCACATCGCCCGGACGATTCTTCAGAGCCATTTCCAGCAGAAAGTGCGGTCGGTTTTTCTCTTTCTCTGTTATTCGGGGATTATTCACCAGTGCCCGCAGCATAAGGATGTGGAGTTCTTCGTTGTGCATGGGCGAGTTGGGTTCGTACAAGTATTTATTGCCCAACTCTATGAAATAATTGAGCATTTCCTTTCTGACCGTAGCGCGATGCACAAGCGTGTCGACTGCTTCCTGTGCCTTCGGCGTAAAGGGCAGGATATTGATAAAGTTCACAAAGGCTTGCTCTGAAATTTCAGGACGTGTGATGAGCGAGGTGTCGGCAAAGTCGAAGTGGTCCCAGTAATGCAGCGAAAGGTATTCGGCTCGTGCTTCGGGTGTGGTCAGACTTGTCGGCACATCGGGCAAACGAAATTCGCGGGGGGCGTTTGGCTGCGGCTTTTGGGCCGACGAGCAAGCCACACCTATACATAAGCAGCAGGTCAGCAAAAGGAGGGGAAGCATTTTCATAACAAAAGGTTTTACGGATGAAAAACTCCGGACGATAGAGCGTCCGGAGTTTTAAAGTAAAAAGTTTCTCTATGGTTGCGGCTTAGTCAGAACCACATTGGGATTGCCGAATAATGTAGCCAAATTAGCTACACGGCAGGTATAAGTATCTCCATTACCTGCATCGTAATGGAATACGATGGGATCGGTGTGCCAGTTAAACGCATATTCCTTGCGCAAGCGCAATTCGTAGTGTCCATTGGCTACCGTAATCACACCGATGCGGCTGCGGTCGCTTTCGCGTTCAAAGGCTATGAAAGCTCCATCAGGCACAGGTTGATTATTTAAGTAATGAATCGTACCCGTAATCGGTGTATTGGTCACGGTGAATGTCTTGGTGTAGAACACCACCTGACTCTGATCGGAAGATATCACAATGTCGCCGGCACTTACAATGTCCTTCACCTTGAAATGCAAGGTTTTACGCTCACCGGCTTGATTTACTCCAGCAGTAGGGTCTGAATTGACCACCGTACTTCCGGTGAAATGCTTCCGTTCTGCTTCACGGTTGGCATCTACGGTGTAGGTAAATCGGCCGGGGCTTACTTCCTTGAGTTTGTTACCGAGTCCCGTATTGGTTCCCAATTCCAACATGGGGGCATCGATAAATATGGTAAAGGACTCGCCGAACGGATCGACTGATTTGCCGTCCGAACCTCTGAAACTGGTAACATCGAAGGCTATCTCCACCGGTTTGCCGGGTTCGTAAGTCCATTCCATGGGGGTTATCAGTTCGGGAACATCTGCTGTCGGATTACTTTCGCGGTCGGGCTCTTTGCCGTAAGTCGTTCCGCCATACATTGCCCTGGCTCCGAAGCGGAACGGATTGTAATTGGCCAACTCAAAGGTAACACTTCGATAGGAGTTCCCGCCATAATTTCCGTCAGTGCCTGCATTTTTTATCAAAACAGGCTTCTGGGTTTTATAATTGGATGCGATGCGAATTACTTCGGCACTCTTCGGCCGATTGGTCTTCAGATAGATTGAGTATTGTCCGGTTTGGCCTGACGGTTTGTCCGGTTTTCTGGGTTGGAACATCAGCATGCGTCCGGCATTGGGATTATACTGTTTCCACCACCTTTCCGCTTCATTGGGATAGAACATACAGTCGAATACGTCTACACCTCCCACCTGATCTATTTCTTCGTCGGTGTAGAAATCCAGAAATTGTGAATACAGCAGGAACTCGTCTTTCTCTTCGGCATTGAACGGAGTTCCTTGCAGGTCTTCCGCTAAGTCATCACCGGTTTTTTCTCGCAGTTTCAAGTCGAATTGTACAAATGCATGTTTTTTCTGCGGAACCAAACGGTAAAGCAACAGTTCGTCATCTGCTACTCCCTCTATTCCTCCGCCCGTTGCATTGTAGGCTTTCAGACCTGTCACCGTAATAGACTTTTTGTTGTTGGAATAGGTGAAGTTTCGATCCATGGTTTTAAAATGCTCTGCTTCAATATAGAGCGTACCGATGTATCCATCTGCTTGAGAGAGTATACTCTCGAAGTACACGCGCTGCACGCCGGGCTCTTTAACCACATACAAATACTTATACTCGGGCTCTGGCTTAATGGTACCACTGCTGTACCAGTCGATGTCGCCTTCACGCACCACGGTTAGGTTCATGCCCGAGGTTGCACGAATGTCCAAACCTCCTACTGAAAGATACACTTTCATCGGGAATAGTTCGGCGGGACAGGTTTCAGGAACGGTAAACATCACCGTCACGTGCGAACGTTTTTGGGTCGGGTCGCTCTGATTCATGCCGCCATACACCTGGGTGCCTACCCATGACGGTACGAACGACTGCTTTTTCACCAGGATTACCTTGATTTTGCGTTGCAGGCGTCCGTGTTTCACCAGCAGCGTACCTTCCAGTTTTTCGTTGTTGCCTAATGGCAATAGGGCAATGCGAATTGTACCCTTTCCCTCGCCATTACTGTCAACCTTAAAGTCGTGCGATATATCCTGACGTGCCACGTAGTTATCCAACCACTTCACCTCAGCTTTGTCAGCTTCTGTAATGTTTTGTCCTTTTTTGCCCTTGATAGAGTACGACAAAGTGTAGACATTACCACTGGTCACTTGGGTCTCGTCAATAACGTAGTTGGTTTTATCAACCTTTAGAATATAGTGTGCATCTTCCACTTCATTCACATTGTCGGAAATGGAAATCCACACATTGTTCGTGGCTGCTGCTTCAACGGCCTCAGCAAAGGTGGGTTGTCCGAACGAAAGCGGACCTACGATGTTTAATTGATAATCGTGATTGCGACGCAAGCGTATTTGTTCGCCCTTGTCGTCAATCAGCATAATGCGGTAATACAAGTCGTCTGTACTACCAACATTATGTCCGCGCAGAATCACGCTGACCGGGTCGTCTGCTCCATTCTCACATTCAAAGATGTAGCGTCCGGTCACATCGGTTACATCGGTCACATCACTCAACTTGGTAACGTCAGCCGGCAGGGTGATAAAATCCTCTGCACTCCACTCATCCATCGTAAAGTTAAACCCTTTTTGCGGATGATAGGGGGCTACAGTTCCGAAGGCATTGGTGTTGTACACAGCAAAACCGGTGACAACAAATTCCCCATTACCCTCAGGATTATTCACCGATACTCTGGCATGGTTTCGTAATAAATTTACTTGGTAACCTTTTAGTTGCTCATCGATTTTCTTTGTAGCATCACAGGCAAATCGTGCCCAATAAATCATGCGTCCCGACGAACCTTCGAGCAAGGCCATAACTTCCGATTCCGACTTATTGCGAAATTCGTCTTGTGCAAAACCGGTCAGCACCTGATTGGCCACAAAGTGTATCCTACGGGTGTGATCGGGCACTTGGGCCTCAAAAGTGCCGGAAGTGGGAGACGAAGATTTTAAATCTGCCGATGCCGTTGTAATGAAAAGTCCATACTGGTCGAAGCAGAAGAGGGTCATATTCTGCACGCCGCCGCCATCGAGGTCTACGGCACGTGTCTGAACCACTTCCATCGCGGGCACATTGGTGTTGAAATGGAGCAACACATAGCCTTCCTTAACGGGTTGCGAATCAATGCCCAACTCGTCTTGCTGGCAAGCAACCAACAACAAAGCTGAGACAAGAACCCCGATTGAACGCATCAATATTTTTATCATTGTCTTATTCATATAGGTAGTCCTCCATATTTATTTTTCAATATCGTATGCATCGCGAATGCAACGAACGGGTGAACCTGTAGAGGATATTATCTCACCAGTACTTGTTTTTACACATCCGCTAGCACACCAATATTGATTACCACTAAGCACTACATCAATAGCATCTTCTTTTTTCTGGAACTTCATAATAATGGCGACTTCTGCTTTGGTAGGCAAACGCCAACCTTTCACATGATGTACTTTACCTTCCTTGTCTTTGTATGTTTCAACATACTGCTTGCAATGACTGGCAGCCATCTCTACTGATTTACATGCATTAGAATTAACGGCTCCTAACTGCGATGCAATCATAAAAGAGGGAGATACCAACACTTCATTATCTTTTCCGCCATCGGTTTTTCCATCTATCATGCGCGGACGGCCCAAGGTATATTCTCCTGATGTGGCAGTTATACGAACATGATACATGCGGGCATTGTTTAACAAAGATAAGTTTTCAGTTGTTTCTATTTTATTCCACGATCCAGACCATCTATAATAATAATAATAATAATAATTAAGACTTGAAGTACCATTTCCTTGAACATAAGCAACCTTTGAACCAAAAAAGCTATTATAATCATAAGTTGAAAAACTCCATTTATCAGTGCTCTTTGTATAAGATGTAGCACATGTATAATGTGAGTTTTCACCTTTTTCATAATTCGTTCCTTCAAAATCCATACGATAACTATACCACCCTTGAATATTGGTGATATACTCCAACGGATACTGAGCAACTGTTACTGTGCGAGTTATATTATCTTCATTTGTCAATTCAAACGTAATATACCGAATGGTGTTATTCTCAGGAACCGTACCATGTACATGAATATTGCCGGTAATATTTTCATCCGGAGTAATTGTAATTTCACATAAATTTTTACCATTACTTTCACTCCATTGATTAGAATTAGTCCTAACCTGAGATAAAGTCTTCTCTTGTCCGAACTTATCGATATACCAAACTTTGGTAATCTTAGCCTTCACATTCGATGACGAAGCAAATTCCAGTGTGTTATCGTCCGTCAGGTTGTGCATCTCCATGTCGTACTTATTCAGCGTCAGATAGGCCAGATTGACGGTTTCACCGCCAATATTGATTGGTTTTCTAATCCATTCGTTCACCGTATAGTTGATGGGTTCCAATTTCAATGGTTCAGACGGGTCACTGCCGCCCGGAGCATTGATGGTAACTGTTGTCTCGTAGCAAGTATTGCGTTCCAAAAGTTGATCGCGACTTACCGGAATTTGGTAATAACTATTCGTCAGTATCTCAGCTTTGCTCTGTGGGTCTTTAGGAGTATAAGTCAACGGAATATTCACGATTAGTCGTGGTTCTTTTTCCAAACTTCCATTTTTCCAATGATGTGCATAAGCATAAGCTGTAATGGTGATTTCCTCTGTTTTCCAATCAAAATATTTGGTACTAATAGGTTGCGAAGTTCTCAGTTTTGCATCATTACCTACACCGCTCAACACGGTTGAAGAATAAGGCAGATTGCGCATGTAGTAAAGCGCACCATCTTGTCCGGGCGTTGTACTGAACTGAACTTGAGGTCCCTTCTTCATGTGCACAATAATCTTGGCAGCGGCACGCTTCAAGTCTACCTCCAACTCGGTATTGTTAGCCAGCATACCGTCATTCAGAATCACCGTATTATCGGCCGATGTTGAAGAGGCTTTAGCAATGCCATCCATCAGGAAATATTGCGGCACATTTTGCAAATTATCCAATCCGGTCAGATGAATTGCTTTATCTTCTTGAATTTTGCCTTTCAAATCGTCCAATGATTTAACAGTTGCAAAATCCGTGATAGTACTGTTGGCTACAATGTACACTTTATAGAACGCATCTATATCAAACTCGCTTCTTTTCTTCGTCAGAGCGGCTTTGCCGGCATTGGCTGCCGTCAACTGCAAGCGTTCGTAATGGAAGAGCGTGTTGTCGGTATCGGTTTTGAATACAAACACATCAATATGGTCAACGGCATTTTCCTTGTCGTTGCCTTCAACAGTTGCACGTATAGGCACAGACGATGCTTCCAAATTGAGAATAACACAGTTACTGCCATCTGCATTGTTCTCAAATGGAGCATTGTCGGCCTCGCACGCTGCCAATAGCAGCAGGGTCATACAACCGAATAACAAACGATATAATAACTGTTTCATAATTATTCCATTATTTAGTAGTGGGTCGTTCAATCTGTACTATCTTGATGAGTTCAGCATACTCACTTCCTTTCCATTTTAAATTATCGGTCAGTCCGTTAATCAATAACAGTTGGGCTTCTGTACTCCATGCCGGTTTATAACTGATTCCCAAACTGACATCTTTATTTTTATTAGCAGGATTGGTCGCTCTTACCTTAATTACATACTGAAGTTTCCCACCCCTTCATATCAGCTATTTGAGTAATAGTTCCCTTCGGT
>OHBJ01002583.1_pt1 | contig 12143 bp, 12 predicted proteins | sample 1577241 | NCBI WGS metagenome assembly OHBJ01 (sample SAMEA3541594, study PRJEB24748) | human gut metagenome | biome: human gut; feature: human-associated habitat; material: faeces | place: China | collected 2012
AAAAAATACAAAAACAGGAGATTTTGGCCTTTTATAAGAGCTTATTTTCGCTAAAATGGGAAAAATAATAAAATCAGTACAAAAAATGTTTGATTTAGAAGTTTTTTTGTACTGATTTTGCTATTTTGATGCGATTTGCACCAAAGCAATAGAAATGCCTATAGTGTACAGATATTATGAGAAAGCACAAAACGCCCACGTCAGATGGAATGTCCTTCCAAGAATGATTGTCGGAAGGTGGTGATTTTTTCTCGAAAAGCATTGAAAGACAGGATGGAATGAACAGGATGTTTGCGGCAGGCTCCCTTGCATGACAGCCCTACGCTACGAACCATGCAAAAATAGAGCGAAACAGCATCGCTTGTGCGCAAGCTCCCATCGACGTGTTCCACTCTATTTCTGCATGGCTCGTAGCTATGCTAACTTTCCATTGACTAAACTATAGATTATTCTTCGTATCCGTTTGGATTGTTCTTCTGCCATCTCCAGGAATCCGCACACATTTCCTTAATTCCGTACTGCGCTTTCCAGCCAAGTTCACGTTCTGCCTTACCCGGGTCACAGTAACAGGTTGCAATATCGCCAGGACGGCGAGGCTTGATGCTGTATGGAATCTTAATGCCGTTTGCTTCCTCAAAATTCTTTACGATATCAAGCACGCTGTAGCCGTGTCCGGTACCAAGGTTGTAAATGCAAAGTCCGGCGTTCTCTTCGATCTTCTTTAATGCCTTTACATGTCCGTTTGCCAGATCAACAACGTGGATATAATCGCGCACACCGGTTCCATCCGGAGTATCATAATCGTTTCCGAATACACCGAGTTCTTTTAACTTGCCAACTGCAACCTGTGTAATGTAAGGCATCAGGTTGTTCGGGATGCCGTTTGGATTCTCCCCCATGGTTCCGCTTGGATGTGCTCCGATTGGATTGAAGTAGCGAAGCAGGATCACATTCCACTCATTATCTGCCTTGTAGATATCTGATAAAATCTGCTCCAGCATGGACTTTGTCCATCCGTAAGGATTGGTACACTGTCCCTTCGGGCAGTTCTCGGTAATCGGAATTTCTGCCGGATCGCCGTATACGGTTGCAGATGAAGAGAAAATGATGTTCTTGCATCCGTTCTGACGCATCACATCAACCAGTGTTAAAGTTCCTGCAATGTTGTTATTGTAATACTCCCAAGGCTTTGCCACAGACTCTCCGACAGCCTTCAGTCCTGCAAAATGAATACAGCTGTCAATCTTCTGCTCTGCAAAAATTTTATTTAAGATGTCACGATCAAGGATATCTCCTTTATAAAATGTAACTTTCTTTCCGGTCAGTGCCTCCACACGATCCAGTGACTTTTCTGAAGCGTTTGACAGATTATCCAGAACAACGACATCATATCCCGCATTCTGCAGTTCCACACAGGTATGACTTCCGATATAGCCTGCTCCACCAGTAACTAAAATTGCCATAATTCCACTCTCCCTTTCTGTGCTTTTGTTTTCTTCTGATACCCCTATTCTATCGCTCCCGGCTCTTAATGTACAGAACCAAATGTAGAAAAAACATGTAAAAATGTTGCATGTGCATAAAAAAACGTATAAACTCAATACTAGAATCGTGTAAGGAGCATTTCCAATGAATGATCAATATAAAAATTCCTACAAAGCAACTGCAAAAGAACTTGTTTCCCTGTCTGTCTATAATGTCGGATACCAGCTATGCGATGCCGGCTATCAGTGGGGACCCGGAATCCGCGACCACTACCTGATTCACTATGTGATCTCGGGAAAAGGCACATACGAAGTCAACAACGAAACCCATTTTCTTTCTGCCGAAGATGCCTTTCTTGTGTATCCGAATACGGAGATCATCTACCGTGCCGATGCAAAAACGCCATGGGAATATGCATGGGTCGGATTTACCGGAAGTGACGCTGCCACAATTCTGCAGGCAACCGATTTTTCCCGCAAACATCCATGTATTCATGCAGTTCCCAACGGCGAAGAAGTCAAACGTCAGCTTCTGCATATCTATGATGCCAGAGGAAACGGATTTGAACATGCCGTTGAAATGACCGGCCGGCTCTATACCACGCTGGCGCTCTTTCTAAAATCTTCCACCCAAAAAGAAACGCAGCTGACAGCCGCAACCTACGTCCAGAAAAGTATCGAATATATCAGCGCCAATTACTCCTACCCGATCACAGTGGAAGATATTGCCGCCTACGTCGGTTTAAGCCGCAGCCATCTGTTCCGTTCCTTTGAACTGGTGCTGCAGCAGTCCCCAAAAGAATACCTCACGGATTTTCGCATGAAACAGGCATGCTATCTGTTGGAACACTCAAATCTTTCGATCACCGCCATTGCAAATTCCGTCGGATTTGATAATGGGCTGTATTTTTCAAAAACCTTTCATAAGAAAAAAGGGGCCTCTCCCAAAGCTTATCGCATAAAAATAAGAGGGACAGAATAATTTTTGCCCCTCTTTTCTTCTAATGCCACGGAAACGTGAACATTCCATAAATATAAATAAATAAAATCCCTACAGGCACAAAATAACAGAACAGCGGTTTCATCCATGCCTTGATTTTTAAGCCTTTTCCCGCATTGGCCTCCTGCAGGAAATTGTTCCACCCCCATCCCCGGCGTGTACAGCAAAACAGCGCCAGTATCAGTGAGCCGAGCGGCATCGCATTGTTAGACACAATAAAATCCCACAAATCCAGCCATGCCGTGCCTTTTGCAAACGGCTGAAAACGAATCAGACTGTACCCCAGCGCCGTTGGCAATGCCACAAGAAACGTCCCAATCCCGCAGACAATACATCCCACCGGACGTGACCAGCCCGTCAGTTCCCGGATCATGGCAAGCAGATTCTCACATACTCCAAATACCGTTGACATGGCGGCAAACACCATGAACAGGAAAAACAGCGCACCCCACCAGCGTCCGCCCTGCATATGGTTAAACACACTCGCCATCGTATCAAACAAAAGGCTTGGTCCCGCAGTCACTTCAAGATTATAGGTATCGCAGGCAGGAAACATAATCATGCCTGCAACAACTGCTACAAACGTATCTAAAACAATGATATTTACGGATTCTCCCAAAAGGGAACGCTCTTTCCCGATGTAGCTTCCAAAGATCGCCATGCCACCCATACCGACCGACAACGTGAAAAACGCCTGATTCATTGCTTTTACAATCATTGTACCTGATATTTTGGAAAGGTCCGGAATCAGATAAAAAGCCAGCCCATCCTTTGCGCCGGAAAGCGTAAAACTGTGGATCGCCAACACCAGCATCAGCACCAGAAGCGCCGACATCATATATTTGGTAATGCGTTCAAGGCCTCCCTGCAGCCGGAAACTCAAAATCACAAATGTAATCACAACCGTGATCAACAGGTAACCAACATTTACGGATGGTGTTGTGATCATTTTTTCAAATCCCAAATCCGCATTCTGACCGGTAAGAAACTTCACAAAATAATAAATAATCCAGCCTGCAACAACGGAATAAAACGCGATCAGTGCAATATTTCCAATCAGACACACAATCCCCGGAATTTTCCATTTGCGTTTTCCGGAAAGTTTCTCATACATATACAAGGGACTTGTCTGTGCCGCACGTCCTACGGAAAGTTCCATCACCATTGCCGGAAGCCCTAAAATGAGCAGACAGATCACATAGACAAGCATGAAACTGCCACCGCCGTTTTGTCCGCACATCCAGGGAAACTTCCATACATTTCCGCATCCGATTGCACATCCTGCCGAGAGCATAATAAACCCAAGTCTGCTTCCGAGCTGTTCTCTTTTTTCCATTGTTTCCAATACCTTTCCCCGTATATTTTTCAAAAAACTCCGGACAAACAACTTGTCCGGAGTTTTCTACCCAACATTTTTCCGATGACTAAGCTAATGCTTTCTTTGCAACTTCTGCAAGCTTTGCAAAACCTGCTGCATCTGTAACAGCCATGTCAGCTAATACCTTACGGTTTAAATCAGCTCCAGCTACCTTTAATCCGTGCATGAACTGGCTGTAAGAAAGTCCGTTCATACGAGCTGCTGCGTTGATACGAGCAATCCATAACTGACGGAACTGTCTCTTTCTCTCTTTACGTCCAGAATAAGAACTTGTTAAGGCTCTCATTACGGACTGCTTAGCTACACGATACTGCTTGGAACGAGCTCCTCTGTATCCCTTTGCTAACTTTAAAGTTCTGTTATGTCTTTTCTTAGCGCCTAATCCGCCTTTAACTCTTGCCATTTCCTATATCCTCCTTAACAAATCTTAGATGTATGGTAAAATCTTCTTCATGTTCTTGATGTTTGTCTGATCCATCATTGCTGCTTTTCTGAGATTTCTCTTATTCTTTGTTGTTTTCTTTGTTAAGATATGTCTTCTGTAAGCCTTGTTTCTCTTTAACTTTCCGGTTCCGGTTGCTTTGAAACGCTTTGCTGCTGCTCTGTTTGTCTTAATTTTTGGCATTGTGTATTCCTCCTTAATAAATGTTATCTTTTCTCTGCCAACACCATACCGATGCTTCTTCCCTCGATCTTCGGTGCTTTTTCCACTACTGCAATATCGGAAAGCTGCTCAGCAAGATCATCTAAGATGTGCTTACTGCTGTTCATATGTGCCATCTCGCGACCACGGAAACGAAGTGTGATCTTGACTTTATTGCCTTTTGCGAGGAACTTCTTTGCAGCGTTCATCTTGGTGTTCAAATCATTGGTGTCAATGTTTGGTGACAGGCGGATTTCTTTTAATTCCACTGTCTTCTGCTTCTTCTTTGCATCCTTTTCCTTACGTGCAAGATCATAACGATACTTACCGTAATCAATTACCTTGCATACAGGCGGCTTTGCATTCGGAGCAATCTTGACAAGGTCAAGACCGGCTTCATCTGCAATTTTCTGTGCCTCTCTGGATGAGACAACACCAATCTGCTCGCCATCCGGTCCGATCAGACGAACCTCTCTGTCTCTGATCTGTTCGTTAATCATTAATTCGCTAATGGTTTTGTACCTCCAATAAAAAATAGTGGATAGGCAGACTATCCACTATTACATCTAACATTCATATAACATGCTAAAAGTATGAACACTAAGTCGCCCGATTGCGCTTAGGTGAGAGTGGATACTCTACTTGTTTCTTAACAACCATTTGACTATACCACCTGATTACGGTATTGTCAACTGTTTTCTGTAAATTTATTCCGCCGGTTCTGCCGGAATAAACAGCCGCTGGTTGTTTCCCGGATTCTGATCCGGCACTGCTGCTTTTGCCTCCGCACAAAACTGCTCCTGTGAGTTTATCAGGACCTTGCCCCGCTTGTCAAGTTTTTCATACGTACCATCCGGCTGCATCACACGCGCTTTCACATTATCTTCCAGTTCCACATGCAGAATATGCAGTGCTTTTTCTTTGAGTTCCTCCTCAATCACCGGGAAAACAATCTCTACACGCCGGTCAAGATTTCGCGGCATCCAGTCCGCACTTCCCATAAATACTTCCGGATTGCCGTCATTATAAAAATAGAAAATACGGCTGTGCTCCAGGAAATTTCCCACAATGGAACGCACGGAAATATTTTCACTCACTCCCGGAATTCCGACGCGCAGACAGCAGATTCCGCGCACGATCAGATCAATCTTTACACCGCTTGCAGATGCCTCATACAGCGCCGCAATAATGCCTGGATCACAGAGGGAATTCATCTTTGCCACGATACGGGCTTCTCTACCCTGCCGTGCATTTTTCGTTTCCCTGCCGATCAGGCGCAAAAATTTATCCCGCAGCCAGTATGGTGCCAGCACCAGCTCATTCCATGCCAGCGGTTCGGAATATCCGGATAACATATTAAACACCGCTGTGGCATCCTCCCCGATTGACTCTTTGCAGGTAAAGATTCCACAGTCCGTATATAATTTTGCCGTCGAATCGTTATAGTTTCCGGTTCCCAGATGAACATAGCGGCGGATTCCATCCTCCTCCCGGCGGACCACCAGTGCGATCTTGCTGTGTGTTTTAAGACCAACGAGACCATAGATCACATGACAGCCTGCCTGTTCCAGTTTTTTCGCCCATACAATGTTGTGCTCCTCATCGAAACGGGCTTTCAGCTCAACCAGAACCGACACCTGCTTGCCGTTTTCCGCTGCCTGTGCCAGACTGCTGATAATCGGGGAATTTCCGCTGACTCGATACAGTGTCTGTTTAATCGCCAGGACATCCGGATCTTTGGATGCCTGCCGGATGAAATCCACAACCGGATCAAAGGTTTCGTATGGATGATGCAGAAAAATATCCCCTTTGCGGATTGCGGCAAAAATGTCACTTCCCGGTGTAATTTCCGGCACCTGCTGCGGCGTATACGGTTTATAGCGAAGATGGTCATATCCGTCAATCCCATACATTTTCATTAAAAAAGTCAGATCAATCGGTCCTGCAATCTGAAAAATATCCTCATCCGATACTTTCAGCTCCGTCTTTAAAAATTTCAGAAGTTTTTTGTCTACCTTCTCTTCAATTTCCAGACGGATAACTTCTCCCCACTGACGCATCTTTAATTTGTTTTCAATCTCTTTCAGCAAATCTGATGCCTCATCCTCATCAATTGTCAGATCTGCGTTTCGCATGATCCGGTACGGATATGCACACAATACCTTGTAATTGGAAAACAATATGCCGATGTTGCGTTCTATGATCTGCTCAAGGAGAATAAACGATTTTGTCTCCCCTTCGCTTGGAATCTGTACCAGACGCGGCAGAACACTTGGCACCTGCACGGTCGCAAACACGGTCTCATCCTCCGTTTTCTTTCCGGTCAAAAGTGCTGCAATATTCAGTGTTTTATTGCGGATCAGCGGGAACGGACGCGATGCATCCGCCGCCATCGGGGGGAGTACCGGATATACATTTTCCATAAAATAGCGATCCACAAAACGCGCCTGTTCCTCATTCAGATCCTCATGTGCATCCAGAAGATATATTCCTTCTTTGCGCAGAAGCGGCATCAGGGAACGGCTGAATGTACTGTACTGGATATTGACCAGTTCCCGCGCCTGTTTATTGATGGCGGAAAGCTGCTCCGTTGCGGTCATTCCGGCGATATCACGCTTTTTATATTTTGCATGTACCATATCCTTTAAGGATGCCACCCTTACCATAAAAAATTCATCCAGATTGGAAGAAGTAATACTGACAAATTTCAACCGCTCCAAAAGCGGAATGGATTTATCTCTTGCTTCACTTAATACACGCTGGTCAAACTTAATCCAGCTGAGCTCACGGTTTTCATAATATGCCGGATCTTTAAAATCTATTTTTGTGTCCATAAAAGCCCTCCGATCTAATAGTTATAAATACGCTTTTCTTTTAAAACAGGTTTCATGCTGTATACATTTTCAAAATAAGAGGTCTTTGCGTCAAACAATGCCTGTTCCAGTGCAATATCCTCAAATGCCTCGACCGTAATCACGAGTTTTCTCTCCCTTACCGCGATCCGGATATTTTTAAACTTCTGTTTATGACTCTGATCCAGCGCATTTGCCACACGAAGAATTGCCGAAAGTTTTGCCACGCAAAGATACTCTTCCTGACTCAGCACATCGGCGACTTCCTCATACGGGTCCAGAGGAAGGGTATTGTAACGCACGATCTGTGCAACAATCTCCCGCTCCTGATGGGTCAGACCGATAATCTCTGAGGACATGATAATATGATACGTACTCTCCGACGCTTCCGCAAAGCTGACATACTTTCCACAGTCATGCAGGATTGTAGCCACCTGAAGCAGCAGACGCGCTCGCTTTCCAAGTCCGTGTTCCTGTTTCATGGCATCAAAAATCTTGATGGAAAGTCTCGAAAGTGTCTGGATATGCGGGGAAAAACTGTGATAATGTTCCGACAGAAAAGTAGCTGCCGAGAGAACATCTGCATCAAAATCATGCGTGGACGCCAGCAGTTTGTTGTGCTGTGCATAATCAAATGCCATACCATCCTGAATATTTGCTCCCGGAACCCATACCTCTTTCGGATTCACATTCTGTGCCATCATTTTATACAGCACAAGTGCCGGAATGATCAGCGGTTCCCTCTCATCTGAAAGATTTAATTCCGCTGTGATCTCCTCCAGCGTTTTTTTGAGCAGTTTATCGATAAATTTAGAGAATTTATCCAGCTTTACCTGCCTGCTTTTTCCGCCTTTTTCCTCAATTTTTTTGACCAGGCCGCCGGCATAGTCACTGATCAGGATCAGATAATCCACCGGCGTATTCATATACATGGAGCGAAATCCCTCGAGTTTTTTATTGACATATTCCTCAATCTGATTTTCATACATTTTCAGGGAGTATCCGCGGTCTCCAAGCAGATTCCGCAGGCGCATGATGCCTGTTTCCATGTGTTGTGTCGTGATCATTTTCCCGTCACGGAATAATGTGATCTGCACACTCGCCCCGCCAACATCCACGACTGCTGCACTCGTCTTTATCATCTCCTCAAACACCGGACTGCCAGCCACCGCTTTATAACTGATAAAACGGTGTTCCGAGTTGCTTAACACCTTTACCCGGAATCCGGTTCTAAGATAAATCTGGTCAAGGACAAATATCTCATTTGTGGTATCCCGGAGTGCGGCTGCGGCACAGACTTCATAACTGTCTACCTTGTAGCTTTCCATGATCTCTTTAAACTGCGCCAGTGTTTCACAGAGTTCTTCCACCTGCTCATATCCGATTGTCCCGGTGCCGTAAGCACCTTTCCCCAGTTCCTGCCGGGACCGGATGTGATCCACCTCATGAAACTTTTTTCTGTTTGTAAACTCAAATACCTTCAGGCTCACATCGTATGTGCCAATATAAATTGCTGCAAATGTGTGAATTGCCATTCGCCCACCTTCTTTCACCAATTCTGACTAATACGTACCAAGAATCCGGAATGCAATTGTTTCCTCCCGAAGTCCGCGCAGCGCATTCTGCACTGCATGATCCTTAAATCTTCCCTCAAAATCAACAAAGAAACGATATTCCCAGTTTTTATTCTGTAACGGACGTGACTGGATATTTGTCATATTCAGTCCATTATAAATAAAATGCGACAGTGCATGATATAAAGCACCGCTTTCGTGATTGATCTCAAAACAGATGCTGATCCGGTCTGCCTGATCGGTATATACTTTTTTCCCTGTCACAACAATAAACCGGGTCGAATTATTTTTATTATTCTGAATGGAATTGCGTAATACTTTCAACCCATAAATCTGGGCATTTTTTGCACTGGCAATCGCCGCCTGGGAAATCTCCCCATCCTCTTTGACCTTCTTGGCTGCAACGGCATTATTGCTGACACTGAATTTTTCCCAGTCCGCATGACTGTCCAGAAATTCACTACACTGCATCAGTGACTGTTTGTGCGAATACACGGTACGGATATCTCTCTCATCTGCATCTTCCAGTCCTAAAAGTGCATGATCAATACGGATGATCTGCTCTCCGACAATATAATTATCATATTCCACCAGAAGATCATAATTTTCCGAGACAATTCCTGCCGAAGAATTCTCGATCGGGAGTACCGCATAATCCGCTTCCCCGTTCTTAATGGCCTCCATGGCATCTTTCCAGCTCTCCACATGGAAATTATTGCAGTTTTCTCCAAAAAACTGTTCCATGGCAAGCTGGCTGTAGGCACCTTCGAGTCCCTGAAAAACAATCCTTGCATTGGAATAATCCAGCGTGTGAATCGGCTCAAACTCCTGCGGAGGCATAATTCCATGCTCCGTCAGCTTCGAGCGCTGCGCGGAGCTTTTCGTCGATCCGCGCCAGCTGAACGCCGATCTCCCCGATGCGCGCCTGCTGGGCCTCGATCTGCCCTGCAATGCCGCCGCTGCGGCTCTCCTGATCGGCCAGTCGGCGACTCCTCAACAGGAACCAGCTCATTCCGGAGTGGGAAGAATTGCCCGATTAACCATGCGTACCATGTCCTTATTTGAATCGCAGGAATCGACGGGCGTTGTTTCGTTGGGAGAGTTGTTCGATGGCAACCATGATGTTTCGGGTTTCTCCGATTTCGATATTGAAAACACCGCGTTTGCGCTGGCGCTCAACGCGCTCAATTCTCAGGTGCTCGCCGATCTCGATGCCGCGGTGGCTGGCCTGAAGCAGTAGTCGAATCTCGAGTAAATGTTGCCTTGCGCATGGCCGCGGATTATGTCGAAGAACTACTTGATTCTGACATCAATCGTATGGATGGTATAAAGCGCAATAAAACTTGGATGCGTCTGATTATGCGCTCGTATGCGCGCAATATTTCTTCTCAGGCGTCGCAATCCACTATCGCGGCGGATATGCAGGGTGAACCGCCTTCGGAAGGTACACTCTCCGATTATTTAGATGCATTGTCGCGAGCTTGCGTAACTGAAGATCTTCCAGCTTGGAACCCTCGTTTACGTTCTAAGACTGCAGTGAGAACGAGCCCAACCAGACACTTCAGCGACCCGTCGATAGCTTGTGCGGTACTGCACGCGACCCCGGAGAAACTCCTTAATGATTTCGAGACCTTTGGCTTGCTGTTTGAGTCCATGTGTATTCGCGATCTGCGTGTGTATGCTGATGCGCTTGGCGGAGATGTGTTCCATTATCGGGATAAGACGGGATTGGAATCTGATGCGGTCATTGGCCTGCATGATGGACGATGGGCTCTCATTGAGGTCAAGCTCGGAGAAAAGCAGGTTGATATTGCGGCGGCCCATTTGAAAAAGTTGGCTGACAGAATTGATCAAGATCACGAAGGCCGTCCGTCATTCTTGATGGTGCTGACCGCTACGGCTGCCGCTTATCGCCGGGATGATGGGGTATTGGTAGTGCCGTTGGCCACGCTTGCTCCGTGAGCTCGTATCGTGCGTTTGACCCATCGTTCCCAACACAAAAGGAAAAGGCCCGGGCTGCGGGACCGGGCCTTGAAAAGGAGAGAGGAAGAAGAAGGTATTCAGTTATGGGGTCTGCGGAAACCTCGCCGGTTTGCTTTCGTTTGCCGGTAATTGATAGTTAACCGCTCGAATCTCAAAGGATGGATGCGGCTGCCTCAAAGAACCACCGGTGAAAACTTGAATATTTGCTGAACAACGTAGGCCATGCCCGTGTCCACATGTCGGCGCGGGGTCGCGGGGTGAACGCGGCAACCTTTATAATCGTTGCGTTTGCGTAGAATATTGAGCAAACTCCCCCTAAGAGAAGAACAAAGGACAGCAGTGGCTCTCATCGTGCAGAAGTACGGCGGTTCGTCGGTCGCCGATACCGAATCGATCAAACGTGTGGCCAAGCGCGTTGTTGAGACGGAAAAGAAGGGCAACAAGGTGGCCGTGGTGGTCTCCGCCATGGGCGACACCACCGATGACCTTATCGATCAGGCGCTGAGCATCGACTCCAACCCGCCCGAGCGCGAGATGGACATGCTGATGACCGCAGGCGAGCGAATTTCCATGAGCCTGCTGGCCATGGCCATTCACGCCGAAGGCAGCCGTGCCCACTCCTTCACCGGTCAGCAGGCCGGCTTCTTCACCGACGCCCGTTACGGCGCGGCCCACATCAAGGCCGTGAGACCGGACCGCGTGAAGAACGCGCTCTCATTGGGAGACATCGCCATCGTTGCCGGCTTCCAGGGCATCAACGCCAAGGGTGACGCCACCACGCTCGGCCGCGGTGGTTCGGATACCTCCGCAGTGGCGCTTGCCGTGGCGCTCGGTGCCGATATCTGCGAGATCTACACTGACGTGGACGGCATCTTCACCGCCGACCCGCGTATCGTGCCTTCCGCCCGCCGCATTCCGTCCATCGATTACGAGTCCATTCTGGAGATGGCGTCCTGCGGCTCCAAGGTGCTGGCACTGCGCTGTGTGGAATACGCTCAGCGTTTCAACATGCCGCTGCACGTGCGTTCCTCGTTCTCCCGTCGCCCCGGCACATTGGTGGTGCCCGACGGCATTGACCCGCGTACGCTGCCGAACCTCGACTGAGCGCGGCTACAGCGAACGATAATCGTAAGTAATTTCAAGCAAGACAAGGCAAGACATGACTGAAGAAGAAGCGAAATCCATGGGCGACCTGTTCCCTGACCTGGGCCCCGAGGCACCGGTGATTT
>OHBJ01002592.1_pt1 | contig 12128 bp, 10 predicted proteins | sample 1577241 | NCBI WGS metagenome assembly OHBJ01 (sample SAMEA3541594, study PRJEB24748) | human gut metagenome | biome: human gut; feature: human-associated habitat; material: faeces | place: China | collected 2012
TCAGCCCCGTGTCCCGGATCAGCTTGACAATACGCTGCACATCGTTGACGTTCTTCACCTTCACCCAAACCAAGTCGTAGGTAGGGCCGTTGGCCTTTTCCTCCGCTGTTTTTGTCTGGGTGGCCCCCATGTTATTGGCGCTGGTCTGCGTCATTTCCTCCAGCCGGTCATAGGACATGAACGCGGCGGTGGCGAAGTTGCTGTTCAGGGTGGAGCAAATGCCCGTCACCCGCAGGGTATACAGGTTGCTGGAGGGCAGCGCCCGTCCGTCGGTGTCGGCCTTCGGCTCACCGGTCAGGCTGGAGGAATCGAAGGTCATGCGAACAGGCACTTCCAGCAGGTCAATCAGGGCGTTGCCGTTCTCATCCACCGCCAGCTCCCAGTCCTTCGCCTTGTTGGCAAGTCCGGCGGCCACATCGTCGGTAAACAGCACCTCCGGATGCAGGCGCGTGCCGTCCCCGGCCATAACGCCCCGTTCCGGCGTCAGCATGAAGCTCTCCGCCGTGGTCATGTCGATGCCGTAGATGCGCACCATGTTGACATAGTTGCCGGAGACGATGTAGGCGGACTGCTGGTAGACCGGCGTTACCGCCTCCACACCGTCAATGCCCCGGAAGGCCTCCAGCGCCTTGTCGTTCAGCAGCGCCTTGCGCCCGTAGTCGCTGGTGGCAGGCGTCACATCGATCTTTGTCAGGCTGCCCATGGCCTCGATGCTCTCACGGTACGCCTGCTCATAGCCCAGGCCCACGGAGATCAGCACCACGATACACATGACGCCCACCGCCATAGAGAGCGCCGTCAGGGCCGTGCGGGTCTTGCGCCGGAACAGGTTCGTACAGCCGTAGTGAAAAAGATCTCTCGGCTTCATACATTCCCGTCCTTGTTGTTTCCATCGTGGGTCAGCGGGTTCTCTCCAATATCCGGGGCGCCGCCGTCTGCGTCAAAGTCGTCGTCAAAATCGTCCAAGGCAGCGGTGTTTTCAGCACCGGGCCCGATCTCGCCGTGCTTATAGCGGATGATGACATAGACCACAATGCCGATCAGGATGAGCGCAAGGATCGCTATCAGCAGCCACAGCCACCAGCGGCTGCCTGTGCCGTCTTTATTTGCGTTGACGCTGTTGGCATCTGTATCCGCAGAGCTTTCCGCCACGCTCAGGGGCACGGAGATGTCCTGAGAATACGTCTCGCCGTTGGCGTCCTCATACTGGAGGATCATCTTGCCCACAAACGCGCCGATCTTGGAGAAGCCCACCGTTACATCGGCGCTGGTGGAGCCGCCTGCCAGCAGGTCACCCACATAACAGGGGGTGGAGGCGGTCATGCCGTCCGTGGCCAGCACCCGGATATTCATAGCCTTGGCGCGGCCCATGTTGGTCAGCGGCACGGAGATGGTAGCTTCCTTATCCTTGCTGAGTGTGCCGTACACCTCCGGCGTACCGGCCAGAACATCCATCTTCTGACTGACCGGCAGCATGATGTTCTGCGCCGCCTTACCGGCCACCGCCTCGGTGGTCTCATAGGTCAGATTGATGCCCAGCATGGCGGGGCCAACCTCCGCGTCCTGCTTGGCCATGATCTTGTATTTCAGGATCGTCGTGCCGCCCGGCTTGATGGAATCGGCATAGGCGGTATCCGTGCCGCCTACGCACAGCGTCAGGCCGGGGGAATTGGTGAATACCAGGCTGGAGATGATTTTCTTGGCCGTGTCATACTTGGAATTGTTGATCAGGGTCAGGCGCAGCTCCGTCTCCTCGCCTGCCATCAGGCCGGACACCTCGGTATCGTCCACATACAGCTTATAGCTCTGCACCATTACCGACATAGCGGAGGCGTCATAGCCGTCGATCACGGTAAACTGCGTGGAGAAGGAGCCCTCCGCAGGGGCGCTGTTCTCGAAGTAATTGGCCTTGAATTTAATGGACTTGTTGCCGGAGGTGGCAAAGGGCGACACCGTGAATGTGTAGTCCAGATACTTCACCTCGCCGCTGGCCCAGTAGTCGAAATATTTGCCTAAATTGGTGGAGTCGATCACGAAGGGGAACTCGTCCAGCGCGGCGGACACCACGGGATAGACCGTCACGCTGGTCAGGGTACCGCCCACATTGATCACGGGGATCCGCATGGAGATAGTCTGATTGGGTGTGCCGGTAGGTACGGTATAGGAGCCGCCCGCGTTGGTACCCGCCACCTGAAGGCTGCCGAAGGAGGTGGTAACGCCGGACATATTGCCGTTGTCGGTAACGGTCACATAGGCACTGACTTTGAAGGTCACGTCCTCGGTGATGGTGGTGCCGTTCACGGCGTCCTCCCGCCACACGGTGGCATTGATCTTAAAGGGCACAGCATAGCGACCCTTGCTGGCAAACTCGCTGATCTTGAACTCGAACCACACCTCCGCCGTGGAGTTGTAGGACATATCCTTTAAGTGCTGCACATCGCTGGCATAGATCAGCTCAAAGGGCCAGTTGGACACGCTGGCGTCGGTAGGAACATCGGGATAGATGTTGATGTTGCGCAGCATGTATTTCTCGCTGGGCAGATACTCCTTGTTCACCGCCAGCGGCAGCACGATCTTCACCACCTGACCGGGAACGCCTTTGGGGGACTGTGCGCCGGTATCCATCAGGATCAGGGCGTTGGCGTCGCTGGGTATGACCTTGATATCCGTGTTGGGCTTTTCGTCTGTAACCGAGACCCCGCTGACGCCAGCGTCCTCTCCGTTTTCGTAAGACGTGTAAGCCTCAATGGTGCTGTCATCTATCACATCCTCTGTGACTTCTTCCGCCATAGCAACGGCGGGCAGCAGGGATACTGTCATCCATACGCAGATCAACAGGGCCAGTACCCGTTTTACCGTTTCTCTTTTCACTGTGCGTTCTCCTCTCCGGTGTGGTGATTTTCTGTCTCTATCTTTCCGTCACTGAAATAGACGGTACGATCCGTATAACACTGCATCTGCGGGTCATGGGAGCTGAGGATGAAGGTGGTGTTCCTCTCCCGGAAGATCTCGCACAGCAACTCCATGACCTCCTGACCGGTACGGCTGTCCAGATTCCCGGTAGGCTCGTCCGCCAGCACGATGGAGGGCTCCGTAATAATGGCCCGTGCGATGCTGACGCGCTGCTGCTGACCGCCTGACAGCTCCGCAGGCCGGTGATCTACGTGTCCGCGCAGTCCCACGCGGCTCAAGGCCTGCCACGCCAGCCAATTCCGTTCATCCTCCGGTACGCCTCGGATGGCCAGTGGCAGGGCCACATTCTCCAGTGCCGTATACTGGGGCAAATTATTGTAGTTCTGAAAGACGAAGCCGATATAGCGGCGGCGGAACCTTGTCCGCTGCTCCTCGTCCATAGCCTCCAAATGATGCTTGCCTCGGACAATGATCTCGCCCTCCGTGGGCGGCTCAAGACCTGCCAGCATATTCAGCATGGTGGACTTCCCGGAGCCGCTGCGGCCTGCGACACAGACAAATTCGCCCTGCAGCACGGACATGTCCACGCCGTCCAGCGCGCGGACCGTGTTGCCGCCGACGGTGTAGTGCTTCTTCAGCCCCACCGTCCTGATGATCGTTTTTCGTTCACTCATAGTTCTCTCTCGCTATCTCAAATGTGGAGGGCGGCAGCACATAGTTCCGCTCCTCCGCCGTCAGGCCGAATTTGATCTTGATGCGCTCCAGCTTCCGCACCCACGGGTCGCCCAGCGCCCACAGCACCAGAAACGTACACAGCCCATGACAGAAATCGAAGAAGAAGCTGGATAGATAGGCCGCGCCTATCGTCTGCCAGGTAAGGGGACTTACATACCCGATGATGAAATACAGGTTCATGATCCAGCCGTACAGAAAGCCGGACAGAAAACCGTACAGGCACAGTCGCAGGGGCGCATGGTCGGTGAGCTGCCGCACGAAATGCAGCAGGTCGCCCCTGTTCGTATTCTCCGGACACAGCCTGTCCCACAGCTTCGCCGCGAAGTGACGGCGGTTTCCTCCCTTGAATGCACCTGCATTTTGCAGGATACCCGCCAGAAAGCCCACCAGCCCCCATGTGAACATCTGCCACGGCGTCCACGGTCCCTGTCCGAAAATGAAGTTGCTGACAAAGGCGGTCAGCGCGCCGGTAAGAAAGCCCGCCTCCGGCCCGAAGGCCACCGCCGTAATGATAATGATGGCGGAGCAGGGCTTGAAGTTGGGTAGCGGGATGATCTCAAACACGGTGCGGCCTACCACGGCAATGGCCGCCATCACCGCAATCGGCACCAGCTCGCGAGCCTGGGGCTTCTTCTTATCGAATACCAGTATGAAGGGGATGGCGGACGCCAGCAGGAACAGCAGGCCCAGCAGAATATCCGAGTTTAATATGATGTAGTCCCAGAAAGTGCGGGAACCCACCGGATTGACCGCGGGGCGGTGGCTGTGGTAATAGCCGAAGGCCACCATCAGGGCGGGCAGCACCAGAAGGATCACCCACGCGGCGGCTCTGGTTCTTTTGCTGACAAAGAGCTTCGACACGACGCGATCACCTCCTCACAGGTAATGTCCATGGGGAAGTGCTCTGCCGCGATACGGTTGGCGTCGGTGGTATAGAACCGGTTCCCGGCAAAGAAGGCGTGGGGCTCTCCTTCAGAGAGCAGCAGCCCGTCAAACATCAAGGCGCAGCCTGTGGCATACCGGGCGGCGAATTCTACATCGTGGGTCACCACCAGAATAGACGCGCCCTCCCGGCACAGTGCCAGCAGCAGCTGCGCCAGCTCCGCCTTGGCATAGGCGTCCAGCCCCTTGGTGGGCTCGTCCAGCAGCAACACCGTGGCCTCCCGCAGCAGCAGCTTGCCTACGGCAAGACGCTGGATCTCGCCGCCGGACAGGTCGTAGGGATGCCGCGTCAGCAGCGGCGTCAGCTCCAGCCTCTCCGCCATCTGCACGGCCTTGGCTTTGTCCTGTTCGGCACTGTCCAGCAGCTCCTTCTCCACCGTATCGGCCACAAACAGCGACCGGGCGTTCTGGGGCAGCATACACAGCCGCTGACCCTTTGCCAGCTTTACCTTGCCACGATAGGGCTTCCGAAAGCCGGTCAGTGCCTGCATCAGTGTGGTTTTGCCTGCGCCGTTGCCGCCCAGCAGGCACAGCAGTTCGCCCTGATGAAGCGTTACGTCTGTGCCCCGCAGGACATCCTTGCCCTTTTCGGTATAGCGGAACCAAAGCTCCTTGCCCTCTAAAACGGTGGGGTGCTTTGTTTCTTTCTCAGTTTTTGTGTCCTCAGGTACGGTAGCATCTTCCGCGATGGGCAGCAGCCGCTCCAAGCGGCGGCGGCCGTCCCGCACCGTCAGGGGTAGATCGTCCGTCTGCTCCAGCTCGCTGAAGATGCGGACGGCGGCGGGAAGTCCGAAATAGATACGGCTCTTTTCCGCGCTGTCGGACAGCTGCCGCGCGATCTCAGCCGGTGCGCCGTCTGACAGGATGCGCCCCCGATCCATAGTCACCACACGGTCGGCGGCGGGGAATACCTCGTCCAGCCGATGCTCCGTCAAAAGGATGGCTACGCCCAGATCGCGGTTGATCCGCTGGACGGTAGAAAGCAGATTGCGGGCCGCCAGCGGATCCAGCATGGAGGTGGGCTCGTCCAGTATCAGCAGCCTCGGCCCCATCGCCAGTGCCGAGGCCAGATTCATCAGCTGCTTTTGCCCGCCGGACAGCTCCGTGGTCTTACTGCGGAACCATGTCTCCATGCCGAAGAAGGCAGCCATCTCCGCCACGCGGCGGCGGATCACCGGCACGCTCAGTGCCATGTTCTCAAGACCGAAGGCCAGCTCATGCCATACGAAATCGGTGACGATCTGGTTATCCGGGTTCTGCTGTACGAAGCCGATCTCCGCCGCGGCGGTCAGCTCCGGCAGCTGGGAAAGGGGCGCGTCCTTATAAAAGGTCTCGCCGGCCCTTGCCCCCACAGGCAGCAGACCGGGCTTGGCATGGCGCAGCAGTGTGGTCTTGCCGCAGCCGGAGGGACCGCACAGCACCACATACTCGCCCTTATGTATCTCCAACGAGACGTCGTCCAGTGCCCGCGTGTCAGCCAGCGGGTAGGAGAAGCTCAGGTGTTCAAACCGTAAGAGCGCCATCTAATGGCCTCCTTTGTTTCAAGAATACCGGGCAGGAACATCAGCACGGCGTAAAAGACAAACATGGTATAGCTGGAGTTGCCCAGCAGCACCGGCGTCATGGCGGGATAGAACTCCATATACCCGTGACCGAAGGCGCGGGCGGTAATGCAGATGCCTGCCACCGCCAGAATAAGGCCCAGCGTCCGAGCGTCCCGGCCATCGAAGCGGAACAGATGGAAGGTGGTACGCCGCTTGGCACCGTAGCCCCGGGCTTTCATGCTGTCCGCCGTTTCCACCGCCGCCTCCATGCTCATGGTCAGCAGCACCGACAGGTTCCGCAGGGCACTGCCCAGCCTTTGCAGCAGCCGCGTGCCCTCCTCCTGCAACATGGCCTGCGACTGCCGGATCTCGCGGCGGTTCTGCTGAAGCTGTGGGATGAACCGCAGCGTCATGGTGATCAGCAGCGATGTGCCGGGGAAGGGCTTGCCGAACAGATACAGGAATTTATCCGAGGTCATGACCTCCTGATAGCAGGTAAACCACATAATGACCGCGCACAGGGAGCAACCGGACACCAGACCGTAGCACACGGCTTCCAGTGTGTACCACAGGTGGTTGATGGTAAAAAGCATGGTCACGCCCCGATGGTTGAATAGCGGATTGGCGAGGGCGATCAGCAGAAACATAGGCCCCACAAACCGCATGGTGTGGCCGTAGGCCCTCCAGCCCCGCAGCCGGATGGAAAACCAGCTGGCGCCCAGGAACGACAGCACCACCGTGACGGGGTGCATACACCCCAGTGTCAGGCCCAGCACCAGCACGAAGTACGCCATACTGACCGCCGGGTGCAGGTTCCCGAAGAAACGCATCCGGGTATCAGTCATGGGTGTCTTTCCAATCCTGCGCGCCTTCCCACCAACTGCTATCCAGATCAAGACCAAGATCGCAGGTGTAGTTCCACTCAATGACCTCGCCGGGCTTGACAAAGTACACGCCGCAGCCGTAGTTGGGATACCAGTCGTTGACGCAGTACATCCAGCCGCTCCAGCGGCCGCCGTCGAATTCATAAAGGTTGTTGATGCCATCCACATAGCAGCCGCTGGACGTGCCGCCGCGATAGGACATGTGAATCTTATACTTATCGCAGACGTAGGACAGGACGTCGAAAACCGTGTCACCCTCCTCGATCTCCACCGTGGTCACCGGCAGGATCACGCCGGAGGCCGGGACGATGCCCGCCCACTTGCTCTCCAGATGCATACCGTTATTCACCGCCGTATCGCAGCGAATGGTAATGGTGACGGTGTTTTTCTTGCTTTCGGGCTTCTGCTCAGGGGTAGGCGCGGGGGTGTTGCTGTCCTCGCCCTTCTGGTCGTCCTTTTTGTTGTTGTCTTTTTTGCCGCCGGAGTTGGACGGCTTGTTGGCGGTATCCTCCTCCGGGGTGGTAGAAGGCGTCTGGTCTGTCTTATTGCCCTTGTTGCCCTGCGGTGCATCTCCGGAGCCCTGAGCATAGAAATCCGCCACGCTGTCAGGCTTGCTTTGGGACGGGGTAGTTGTTGTTTCCTTTTTGCCGAAGCTGAAGGCCTCCGTAAACCAGGAATACCACGGCTTTTCCTCTTCGGGTTGGTCGGTATCCTCTCCCACATAGTCCAGATCCAATTCGCCGCTATTGCCGGCAGTGCCGGTCTGGGCGCAGGCGCACAGGCTCAACAGCATCATAATTGCCAGCAGGAACGCGATGATATATCTCAGATTCTTTTTCATGTCAATTCTCCTTCAGCCATTAGGGCTGTTGATTTTGAGGATGCGGGAGGGGCCGGCAAACCCCTCCCGCTATGGAAAAGACAACGGCATTTGCCGTCTCGACTTGCCTTTTGCGGATTTGAGGATGGGGGACGGGGCGGCTTAAACCCCGTCCCCCTATGGAAAGCTGACAGTCTCCGTTCAGACTGTCTCGGCTTGACTGGGGTTAATTGCTGCGGATATTGTATCAAGTGCGGCTTCAGCGGAGGACTCTGCCAAGGTGAGAGCCTTTGCTTCAGCCTCCGCCTTCTTCTTCGCCGCCCATTCAGCCTTAGCAGCCCGCTCCGCACGCTTTTTGGCGGCTTGTTCCCGTTTTCGCTGCTCGGATTGCTCCAGCTTGTGCTGCCGCTTCTGCCTTCGCTCCTCCCGGAACAAGGGTTCCTGCTTCACCTTTTCCGCCTTATAGCGAGCGGTGTCGCGCAGCTTGCGCATGGAACGAGGCTGTGGCAGCCTTGCCGCCGCCATCGCGGCTGCCCAGCTGCCAAAACGCTGCTCAATAAACGTACCGCCATCCACTTCGCTGGGGGATGGGCTGTGACCCAGCGAGATGGCACACCGGCTCAGATACCGCGCCAGCTGCGGCAGCGGCGTATCTGCGTTTCGCTCGGCAAATGCTTCGTCACGCGCTTCCAGTGCTGCTACAGCCCTTTTGACTATTTGGTTTTGCGCCCACGCCTGAAAATCAATGGGACGTCCGCCGCGTTGAGACATAGTAACACTCCTCCTTATTACGAAAAAACGCCGGACAAACCCCTTCTCAGGGGATGACCAGCGACATTTTGGCAAGAAAAAACGCTGACAAAATCCGTCAGCGCACGCTCCTGCCCTCGTCACAGCGAGAGAGCGCCACTGTGTACCAAAGATCCTTGACCGTGCAATTCTCCTGCCCTCGCGCCACAAGGCTTTCGCCTTTCGTACATGATCTACCTTCTCAGAAGCTTCCTCCCAATGGCGGTATTACCCAACAGCTTTCGCCGCTTCGACCATTTCCTTGCGCTCACAGTGCCGTCCGCAGAGGGTTTCTAACCCAAATTCCTTTTAGGCTGCTGCCTGATCTTTTGCATATAAAAAGATCTTTACGACCAACACAGCCACACGGTGTCACCGGATCATATTTACTTGTCTGTTGCAAATGAATGTTGCTGCTGCGGTTTGTGCATACTGCAAAGTGTCAGCACACGCTCTGGGTATTTCGTAAATCATATACAATTTACGACAGAAAAGTTACCGCAATTCCATCTTTTACTATACATTGACTTACCAAAAAAGTCAACAAAAAATGCAGGAAAATTGTGAAAAAGCAAGAACTATCTGAATTGCGATTCAAATTGCTTTATATTGTTTCCATCATCTGGAAGTTCAAAAGAAAGGATACCACGGCATCTTGTTAATTGCCGTCACAAACACCGTCAGAAGGAAGGGAGATTACTATGCCACGGCGAGGAGAGAACATTTACAAGCGGAAGGATGGTCGGTGGGAGGGCCGCTATATTCGCGGCCGGACACCTGCCGGCAAGGCAGAGTATGGCTATGTATATGCCAAAAGTTATGCAGCCTGTCGTGAGAAGCGACGGAAGATGGAAGGAGTCATACCACAGAAGCCGACCCTGACAGGTGAAATGTCTGTGGCCCAGGCAGTTGCGTTCTTTTTGTCAGATCGCCGTGGTGAGCTAAAGGCTTCAACGGTCGGGCGCTACGAGTATGTGATCAGCCATTATATTGTCCCAGATCTGGGAACGGTCATGCTTCATGAGTTGACGGCGGAAAAGCTTTCTGCCTATTTTAAGAGATTGCAGAACCGAGGTCTATCAAGCAAAACCGCGAGGGATATTGGTGTGCTGCTAAAGACAATTTTCAAAGTGGTGAAAAAGAAATGTCATTGTGATTGCCCTGGCCGGGATGTGGAGCTGCCCGCATATCGCGGCAAAAAGATTGAAGTATTTTCCGATCACGAGATAGCCCTGCTGGCGCAGAAGATCCTGGAGGCCCCGGACATCACAGGGCTGTGTATCCTTCTGGTGCTGAACACGGGGCTGCGACTTGGTGAGATCTGCGCTCTGCGCAAAAGCGACATTGACTACCGCTCCGGCTTTCTGCGAATTGAGCGCTCGGCTGCCCGTGTACGCGATGCTTCCGGGACACATCTGGTGGTGCAATCCCCGAAAAGCGGCAGTTCTGTGCGTCTTGTAGCCATTCCCAATGATATGCTGGAATTGCTGAAAGCGACCACCCAGAGCATTCAGAGAGACAATTATCTGCTGACCAACACGGACACGCCGATGGAACCGCGCACACTGCAATACCGATACCGGAAGCTGCTGGAACGCTGCGGTATCCGCTATCGGAATTTTCACGCCCTCCGACATACCTACGCGACAAGGTGCATGGAGAATGGTGTGGACATCAAGAGCCTCAGTGAGCTTTTGGGCCACGCTGATGTTCGGACGACATTGCAGACGTATATCCATTCTTCTCTGGCTCATAAAAGGCAGGCTGTTCAGAGCATATGTTTCTTACCCATGGAAGGGGCGAGCAGCGTTTTAATTCCGTCAAAAATTCCGTCAGAGATCTCAGCAATTACCGTGCCGCCAAGCAAAACAGGGACTTGTTTCGTGAATTGTATATGATTTACGAAAAACGAGCTTTTCCTCATGCAGCCGTAGGCACAGATGCCTACGGCTTTTTGTTTTGCAGGCAAGGCGCGATCCGGCTTGCTGCGTCGTGAACAGGGGCTAATCATCCTGTTATCAAGACCGTCTGGGATAGAACCGCTCGCCGACCCACTCTGCGGTCAGCTCTTTCGGATGCAAGACCAGCGTGGGCGTATGGCTTTCCACAGCAAAAGCAAAGGCTCTGTTTTCCCCACTGTCCGTTGCTGACATATCCGCATCATGGACATATAGTACCACATCGGCAAGGCCGATGATCTTCCTATAGGCTTGCAGTTGTGCATCCGGCGTACCCACGGGACACACAACAGAAATATGGGTGCATTTTTCCAACATAGTAAAATAGCGTTCCCGCAGATACGGCGCCCACTTTGTGGCTTGTTCCTCATGTGGTGTATAGCAGAAAAGCATCAGGTCTTGGTCGGTGGTTTCCCGCAGACCATTGACGATCTCGGCTGCGTAAAGACCTACGCCGCAGTCGCAGGCGGTCAGAAACTGTGTCACACCGCACTGATGCCGCACCATGATCTGCTGCGCCAGCTCCATTTTCAGTTTTTGGCAGCGGTCATCTTCCTCGTCAAACCCCCATGGAAAGCGCATGGGGTGCTGTCCCATGACTGCACAACGGTATATACGGCGGCCTTCTTCCAAAGATGTCACACCCTTGCAGGAATTATTGTCGCAATAAATAATACGATAATAATTATTAAAATGCAACGATTTTTCAAAGTATAATAAACGAAAAATCCAAGGTGGTGAAGTTGTGACAGACATTCTTGAAATCATTAAGCAGAATCGTGAGGCACGGGGATGGTCGGAATATCAGCTTGCTGAACGCTCTGGCCTGCCACAGTCTACCATCTCCTCGTGGTATAAAAAATCTATGACGCCATCGTTTGCATCGCTTGAGAAGATCTGCGATGCTTTCGGTGTTACATTGTCGCAATTCTTTGCGCAGGACGACATTCGTGTGGCTCTGACTCCCGCGCAGCGTGAGATGTTGGATAAATGGAATTGCCTGACATCCGCGCAGCAAGCAGCGTTGGCAGCACTCATGGATACGATGATATGCAATCATGCCGCAACACGAGACGATCTTCTTCTGATTGATGATAGAGGAAGATAGCTGATCGACCAGCCGGTTCAATATCTTCAATGCGCTCCAAAATCCTTTGAGGGAATTAAAGAAGCTCTGACAAATGTGTATCAAACAGACGTGGAGATTTCCACGTCTGTTTTTCTATCCGGTAACAAGGGAAAACTACGGTAGATACAGGGCGTCCGTTGACAATCCTGTGCGGTTAGGGTATGTCTCTTTCGTGAGCGGCGACCGCACTCCTTTACCTGGCTCGCTTTTCCTGATAAAATTTAAAATAATTTGAAAAATATGTAATATTGGCTCCTAAAAAGGTAGTTAATAGATAAGAGGAAAAGGAGGATCGCCGCCATATGGATGACAAACAAATTATACGCCTGTTTTTTGAGCGCTCAGAGCAGGCCATCACTGAACTGTCCCAAAAATACGGCGACCTGTGCATGAAAATCGCCAGAAGCATTCTGA
>OHBJ01002602.1_pt1 | contig 12094 bp, 14 predicted proteins | sample 1577241 | NCBI WGS metagenome assembly OHBJ01 (sample SAMEA3541594, study PRJEB24748) | human gut metagenome | biome: human gut; feature: human-associated habitat; material: faeces | place: China | collected 2012
AAGTCTTACAATAATTGTAAAGACGATAATTGACAGTCCGAAATCTTTAAGAAGATAGAAAGCTCCCCACAGCACATAGCCGAGCAAGCTTCCAAGAAAACCAAAGATCTGCATACGGTTACCTCACTTTAATTTCTTACTCTTTGGCTTTTTTTCCGGAACGGGATCATACCCGCCCTTTGAAAACGGATTGCAGCGCAGAATACGCCAAACGGTAAGCGCTGTGCCCTTGAGTGCACCAAACCTTTCAATTGCCTCAATACCGTATTGCGAACAAGTCGGAATGTATTTACAATGACTTGCCGTCAACGGAGAAACTGAGGTCCGGTAAAACCTGATAATTGCCAGAAGAATTCGTTTCATAAAACTATCCCTCTTTAAGAACACCTGCAAGCGAAAGCTGTTTTTTCATTTCCTTGTAAACAACAGTGCTTTTAACATAGGGTGTTTTACCTCTGGCAACAAAAACAAAGTCATATCCTTTTTTTATATCGGGATAAAGTTTGTAATAAGCCTCTCTTATTACCCTCCTTGACCTTGTGCGCCTTACGGCTTTTCCGATTTTTTTGCCGGTGGTTATTCCAAAACGCAGGTTATCGGATTTATTCTTTAACACATAAGTTACCAAAACAGGACCAACAAAGGATTTTCCACGTCTGTAAAGTCCGGAAAAATCCCTGTTATCCTTCAAAGTGATATATTCACTCATAAATTTACCACCTTGCAAACAGGTGCATTAAAAAAGAAAGACCACCGGTTAAAAGTGGTCTTCTCTTTAATAAGACAACCTTTTTCTACCTTTAGCTCTTCTTCTGGCTAAAACTTTCTTGCCGTTAGATGTAGACATTCTCTTTCTGAAGCCGTGCTCCTTTTTTCTGTGGAGCTTCTTAGGCTGATAAGTTCTCAACATAATGAAAACCCTCCCTTCAAAATATAACCTTGCAATATAGCATTATATCTTAATTTCAGCCCGTAGTCAACAAAAATTTTTATTTTTTTATTTTCTAAAATGAAATTTAAAATTTTCTTTTGATTTTGAAAAACAGCAGCAAATTATTTTTCTTTATCGGTAAATACAATATATTGCAACACAGAATTTAACACACACTATATATCCGAATTATTGTAAAATTTGCACCCTGTTTGCGCACTTTAATAATAATAAAGTATAAATTACAATAAATTACAAATGGCTTTTTGTAATTGCAATTTTAAATTTGTTGCGTTATAATAAAGCAGAATGGTATTTTATCAAAATGGGATAATTATGGAAAATGGGTGCAGTGTGTTGCACCGTGGAAGGGAAAGATTAAATTAATGGACTCCTTTGAAGACGCATGGAAAGTTATAAGCGATTACTGTAAATCTAAAATTACCGACATCGCCTACAATACATGGATCAGCAGAATTCAGCCCGTTGACCTTGATTTTGACAACGGAACCGCTTATCTGCTTGTGCCAAATGACTTTCACGCCCAAACATTGAGGAGATGCTATATGTCGCTTCTCAACGAGGGATTTGAAGAGATTTTCGGAACAAAGTTCAATATTGAGTTCCGCACACCGGCAAATGCGCCGAAAAAATCAAAGCCGTCTGCGGCGGCATCAATCACAACATCGGCGGCAACCGCTCCTCTTTTGCAAAGCCCCGACAGCAGTTCTTACGAATACACCTTTGACACATTTATTGTCGGCTCGTCAAATAAGTTTGCTCATGCAGCCTGTCTTGCAGTTGCAACAAATCCGTCACATGCCTACAACCCCCTCTTTCTTTACGGAAACTCGGGACTCGGCAAGACTCACCTTTTGTATGCAATCGGCAATGAAATTAAGAAAAACGATCCGTCAAAGGTTATCTGTTACATAAAAGGCGACGATTTTACCGTTGAGCTTGTTGAGTCGCTCCGTCTTGCCAAGATGAATGAATTCAGACAAAAATACAGACAGGCGGATATTCTGCTCGTGGATGATGTTCAGTTTATCGGCGGTAAAGAAAGTACGCAGGAAGAATTTTTCCATACCTTTAACGCACTTTATGACGCAAGAAAACAGATTGTTCTCACATCGGACCGTCCTCCTAAGGAAATCAAAACTCTTGAGGATCGTTTGCGTTCAAGATTTGAGCAGGATCTTATTGCAGATATCCAGCCTCCGGATCTTGAAACAAGAATTGCCATTATAAAAAGAAAGGCAGAGCTTGACGGAGTTGAAATTTCGGACGAAGTCTGCGAGTATGTTGCATCTAAAATCAAGGCAAATATCCGTCAGCTTGAGGGAACAGTTAAAAAAATCAAAGCCAAATACTACCTTGACGGTGAAAAACCGACAATTAATTCGGTTCAGGGCATAATTTCCGACATTCTCAACAATGACGCTCCGCCCGAGGTTACCGTTGAACGCATTATTGACGAGGTTGCAAGAACCTACGGCGTTTCGGCAGACGAAATTCGTTCACAGAAAAACCGCAGTGCCAATATCAGCAACGCAAGACATATTGCAATATATGTTACACGAGAGCTTACAACGCTTTCAATGGTTGCAATCGGTGAAGAATTTGGCAACCGTCATTACTCTACCATTATATATACAATTCAGAAGGTTCAGAAGATGATGGAAAAGGACAGAAAGGTCAAAGAAATCATTGACGATACCATCAAAAATATCCGTGACAGATAGACTGAATTATTTAACATATTTTTCAACATTCCATAAACATTCTTCAACCCGATGTTGAAAAATTTACTAAAAAATATTTTTGTCAACAAAAGCAAACAAATCGAAAAAATCTTTTGTTTATGCTTTTTTTCAGTGTCAATGCGGAATCTCACCGCTTTTTGACATTTTGACATCCCCTACTACTACTACAATAAAAATATTAATAAAAAGACAGGAGAGAATGCACCCGATGAAAATTTCATGTTTGCGCTCCGATTTGGCAACAGCCATATCCAATGTGTCAAGAGCTGTGTCAACAAAGGCATCAATTCCTGCACTTGAAGGCGTTCTTATAAAAGCATACGGTAACACACTGAATATTTCAGGTTATAACCTCGAAATCGGTATAACAACCGATATTGAGGCAACAATCAAAGAAGAAGGCGAAATTGTCGTAAGCGCAAAGCTGTTTCTTGATATTGTACGCCGACTTCCCGAAGAGATTGTCTTTATCGAAACCGATGAGCGTATGGTTACATACATTGCCTGCGGAAAGGTTAATTACCAGATTGTCGGTATGTCATCTGTTGAATATCCCGACCTTCCGTCATTTGAACAGACTGACAGAATCACTCTCAATGCAAAAATTCTGCGTGATATGATCAGACAGACAGTCTACGCAGTAAGCGAAAACACGGCAAAGCCTATTTACACAGGTTCACTTTACGAAATTGAGGACGGTGTATTCAAAATTATTGCCATTGACGGTTACAGAATGGCAATTCGCAGTGAAAATGTAGACAGCGAAAGCAAAAACCGTTTTGTTGTTCCGGGAAAAACTCAGCATGAGGTGCTTAAACTCCTCACCGATGACGAAGAAAATACGGAAATTATCATCGGTCAGCGACATATCACATTCAAAATCAAAAATTACAGAATCATCTCCCGTCTTATCGAGGGCACATTCATAGAATACAAGTCTGCAATTCCGAAAGAGACAAAAACTGAGGTAGTTATCAATACAAGAACAATTATTGATGCAGTTGAAAGAATGTCGCTTTTGAACAACGATAGAATCCAAAGCCCGGTAAGATGCATTTTTTCGGATGATGAAATTAAACTTTCATGCACATCCGCAGTAGGCAGAGCTAATGATGTAATCTCTGTTCCTATCATCGGAGAGTCGGTTGAAATCGGCTTTAACAACAGATACCTTCTTGACGCTTTGAAAAATGCCGATACCGATGAGATTAAGCTTATTCTCAACGGTTCACTTACGGCAATGATTGTAAAACCCGTTAAGGGTGACAGCTATCTGAGCATAGTTGTTCCGATGAGGTTGGCAAATGAAAACTGAGAAAATTAAAATTGACAGCGAATACATAAAATTGCAGGATTTACTTAAACTCGGCGGTGCGGTTGAAACCGGCGGACAGGCAAAAGTTGTAATTCAGAACGGAGATGTTACCGTAAACGGTGAGATCTGCACAATGAGAGGCAAAAAAATGCGTGTCGGCGACACGGCTGTGTTTGACGGTCTTGAAATAATCGTTGAATAACTTTGGGATTGATGAAGTAAGTGAAGGTAATTGCTCTTAAATTTGAAAATTACAGAAATTTAAAGGACAATATAATCACTCCTTGTGACGGAGTAAATATAATTTACGGTGACAATGCTCAGGGAAAGACAAATTTGCTTGAGGCACTGTGGTTTTTTTGCGGAGGTCACAGCTTCAGAGGTTCAAAGGACAGCGAAATTATCAATTGGGACGAGAATTTTGCGAGGATTGAGATGCGTTTTTTCGGTCAGGAGCGTGAGCAAACCGCAAAAATTCTTTTCAGGGGCGGAAAAAAGTCCGTTGAAATTAACGGTGTGCAGAAAAATTCAGCCGCCGCACTGATTGAACGGTTTTGCGCCGTTGTATTTTCTCCCGAACACCTCAGCCTTATAAAAAGAGGTCCGGGTGAGCGGAGAAAATTTATTGACAGCGCAATCTGTCGTGAAAAGCTTAAAAATGCGGTTGTTCTCTCAAAATACAACAGGATTCTCAATCAACGAAATTCGCTTTTGAAAGACATTTACAGGCGACCGTCACTTGCGGACACACTTCCCGTATGGGATGAACCGCTTTTGAAAAGCGGCGCAGTGCTTGTAAAAAACAGAATCGACTATGTAAAAATGCTTTCCGACCGTGCCGTTGAATATCATAACGGAATTTCAAAAGGCAAAGAAGAGCTGAAAATCCGTTATATGTCGGGATATGAAGCCTCCGAGAATGATACGGTCGGTGAAATTTATGAAAAACTCAAGTGTAAACTTGAAAAACACAAGAGTGACGATATAAGGACGGGTTTTACAAATTACGGTCCTCATCGTGATGATATTGAAATTATAATAAACGGTAAAAATGCCAAAGCTTTTGCATCTCAGGGACAACAGCGAAGTGCGGTTCTGTCGCTGAAGCTTGCCGAGGCGTCTGTATTGCGTGAAAGAATGGGCGAAGAACCCGTTATTCTGCTTGACGATGTGCTTTCTGAGCTTGATGCAAAAAGACAGGATTTTTTACTCAACGAACTTCACGGATGTCAGGTGTTTATTACCTGCTGTGAAAAGTCGAATAAAGAACAGCTTAAAGACGGAAAAATCTTTCTGCTGAACAACGGAGAGGTGAGCTGATGTATCTTCATCTCGGACAGGACACCGTTATCACAACCGAAACGGTTATCGGAATTTTTGATATGGACGAGTGTACAGTGTCAAAAAAGACAAGGGATTATCTTACTGCCGCCGAAAAAAGAGGCAGAGTTGTAAATGTTTCGTATGAATTGCCGAAATCCTTTGTTGTCTGTGAAAAAAACGGCAAAATTACCGTTTATATCAGCCAGCTTTCATCAAAAACACTCATAAAAAGAAGTCAATCTCCCTATAAGGAGCTTATGTACCGTTGATACGGATATAAAAAGGAGTTCTGTGTATGAAAATGAGAAAATGCCCCTACTGCGGAAGAAGAATTTCATATACCTCATCGTTTGCAAGCAGAAGAAAAGCAGAATACATCTGCCAAAAGTGCGGAAAAGAGAGCAAGGTTGCAGTTGATAAGAAGGTAATTTTGTTTTTTATTGTTGCTGTGGTAATCTCTCTTGCAATAATGGCAGGTTGGATTCTTGCAGGTCTTGTGAGCAATCCTCTCGGAATTTTACTCGTTGCGATTCCGCTTATAATTTTTACGGCAGCTTCACCGAACTTCGTTCACTATGAGCCGTACAAGAAATACCGTAAGTCTATGGAGGCAAAAAAAGCAGGCATCGCTTATTCCGACAATCTTCTTACCTCGGAACTTGACGAGGATGAAAACTATACTTTCCCGAGTATCACTCCTCAGCAGAATGATACCGATGATAATTTTGAAATTAACACGGATGTATTTAACAAAATCAGAGCCGAAAGAAATGCCGCAAGACAAAGACTTGATTCAAATGAGATTTCTTCCGATTCATCGTCCTTTGAAAAGCAGGAATATGTTTCCGTGATTAATAATACAAGTGAGAATCATGCGTCAAGCGGAGCAACACTCAAAAAAATTCACTCCGAAATGCCCCAGCACCATGCGGTGAACAGAAGCAGACACTACATAAATTCCGAGGAAGCTTCGGAAAATAAAAAAACGGATGACGGCAACCGTTATTCCGTGAACAGAAAGTTTTAACGGGTGATATTGTGTTCAGACTGCCCGTATGCCCGCATTGTCACGCAATTTATCGTTACGGTGATGCAAGGAAGAGCTTAAATACAAAAATTCACACCTGCTATCACTGCAAAAAGCAGTTCAAAACCTCATTTTCGGGACTTTGGATTTTATTTTTGATTGCAGTTGTGATAGGAATTTTCGTCAATATCTTTGAAATGACGGCTTTTTCAGGCACAAATGTGATAGCGTTGATGATTACAAATATCGTACTTATACTGTTTTTTCTGCTTTTTGTGCCGTTTTTTACAAAATTCAGAAAATTCGGAGCAGACGCTCAAAAAAGCGAAAATATTAAAATATCAAAAAAGCAGCAGAAAAAACAAACGAACAAAAACGCTGTTCGTTCATCGAATAAACGGAGGTAAGTGTTTTGGATAATCTTGAAAACAACGAAAATATGAATGAAAATATTGATGAAACCAACGAAAATATAAACGAGGAAGCCATTGATGAAGCCTACGAAAAAGAGATTGAGGCTGAAAAATTGGTTGAATTTGACGGCGAATCCGAGGGTATGGAGCTTTCAAAGGTTGAACAGGAATACGGTGCAGATGAAATTCAGGTTCTTGAAGGACTTGAGGCTGTAAGAAAGCGTCCCGGCATGTACATCGGTTCAACAGGACCGAGAGGACTTCACCACCTTGTTTACGAAATCGTAGATAACTCAATTGACGAAGCACTTGCAGGTTATTGTACAAAAATTGATGTTGTCATCGAAAAGGGCGATATAATCAGAGTAACCGATAACGGCCGTGGTATTCCTGTCGGTGTCAACAGCAAAACAGGACTCCCTGCCGTAACGGTTGTATTCACCGTTCTCCACGCCGGCGGAAAATTCGGCGGAGGCGGTTACAAGGTTTCGGGCGGTTTGCACGGCGTAGGTGCGTCTGTTGTAAACGCACTTTCCGAGTGGCTCGAAGTCAAGGTTTGTGACGGCGAGGATGTTTACTTCCAGCGTTATGAAAGAGGAAAAATTGTAACCGACCTTCAAAAAATCGGCAAGTCTGATGTTAAGGGTACGGAAGTACGCTTTAAAGCCGACCCTGAAATTTTTAAAGAAACCACTGTTTACGATTACAGCATTTTGGAAAGAAGACTTCGTGAACAGGCATTTCTCAATGCAGGTGTTCACATTGAGCTTCGTGACGAGCGTGACCTTGAAAATATTATTCAGAATAACTTTGTCTATGAGGGCGGTATCAAGAGCTTTGTTGAGTATATTCACAAAAAGCGTTCTCTTGAAGTTATTCATCCCGATGTAATCTACTTTGCGTCAAGGAATGCAGATGATACGATTGCGGTTGAAATTGCACTCCAGTACAACGAAAGCTACAACGAAAATCTGCTCACTTTTGCAAACAACATTCATACAACCGACGGCGGTACTCATGAAGAAGGCTTCAAAAGAGCACTCACCTATGTTATGAATGACTATGCAAGAAAGTTCGGAAAATTGAAGGACAATGATAAGAACCTCAGCGGTGAAGATGTTCGTGAAGGACTTACCGCAATTGTCAGTGTAAAGCTCAAAGAGGCTCAGTTTGAAGGACAGACCAAGGCAAAACTCGGTAATACCGAGGTAAGAGCAATGGTTGACCGCCTTATGAGGGATAAGCTTTCTGTTTATCTCGAAGAAAATCCTGCTGTTGCAAAGGTAATTTTTGAAAAGGCGCTTGCGTCATCAAGAGCAAGAGAGGCTGCAAGAAAAGCAAGGGAAAATGCAAGAAGAAAATCTCCGCTTGACTCCGCACAGCTTCCGGGTAAGCTTGCCGACTGCCAGTCAAAAGACAGCAGCGAAACAGAAATCTTCATAGTCGAGGGTGATTCTGCGGGCGGTTCAGCAAAGGGCGGCCGTGACAGAAGAATTCAGGCTATTCTCCCTCTTTGGGGTAAAATGCTCAATGTTGAAAAAGCAAGAATTGACAGAGTTTACGGAAATGACAAGCTTATGCCCGTTATCACTGCACTCGGCACAGGCATAGGTGATGAATTCGATATTGCAAAGCTCAGATACGACAAGGTTATCATTATGGCGGATGCCGATGTTGACGGTTCGCACATCAGAACCCTTCTTTTAACTTTCTTTTTCAGATATATGCGTCCGCTTATCGAAGAGGGTCATGTTTACATTGCCCAGCCGCCTCTCTTTAGAATTTCAAAGGGCAAAGAGCATAAATATGCGTATTCGGACCTTGAGCGTGACCAAATTCTGGCTCAAATTGAGGGTAAAACCGAAGTTCAGCGATACAAAGGTCTTGGTGAGATGGACTCCGAACAGCTTTGGGAAACAACAATGAATCCCGAAACAAGACTTATGCTCCGTGTTGATCTCAGCGATGCAGAACAGGCAGACGAAACCTTCACAATTCTTATGGGTGATAAGGTTGAGCCGAGAAGAGATTTCATTGAGAAAAATGCAAAGTATGTACAGAATCTCGATGTCTGATATATTACGATAAACCAAAATTTTAAAAACGGGGTGATTTTATGCACGCAAGAACAAAAGTTACAGTTCGTTACGCAGAAACGGATAGAATGGGAATTGTACACCACTCAAATTATCCGATTTGGTACGAAATAGCTAGAAATGACTATATCAAAATGTTCGGAATCAGCTACACAGACATGGAAAATGCAGGTGTAATGACTCCCCTTTTGAACCTGAGTTGTCATTTCGGAATCCCTGCTCTTTATGAGGACGAGCTGATTATCCGCACTTGGGTGCAGACTATCACAGCCGCAAGAATTATTTTTACATACACGGTAAAGCGTATTGAAAAGGACGGTTCGGAAACCGAACTTGGCTACGGTACAACCGAACACGGTTTTGTAGATTCCAAAACATTCCGTCCCACAAGCATCAAAAAACGCTTTCCGAAACTCTACGAAGATATTTCAGCCGCAGTAAAACACTTCTAACAGCGTGTCGCTACACCAAATTCGAGAAGATAGTTTGTGAAATTAAAAAATAAATCATCACATCAAAAAATATGTGTAAAACAAATCGTTTCATCAAGGCGGGCGTCCAATGAACGCCCCTACTGAAACAAAATCACACACTAAACCACCCAAAAAACGCAAAATAACATTATTATAAATTATTGAACAGACAGTAACAAGAGCTTGAAAAGCGAGGAAAGAATATGGATAACGAACAGAATCAGAACAAGAATTCGAGAATTATTGATGTCGATCTGCAAAATGAAATGAGAAAAAGCTTTTTGGACTACTCCATGAGCGTTATTGTTTCCCGTGCGTTGCCCGATGTCAGAGACGGTTTGAAACCTGTTCACAGAAGAATACTCTATACAATGAATCAAATCGGTCTTGATCCGTCAAAGCCGTACCATAAGTGTGCCGACACTGTAGGTCAGGTGCTTGGTTCGTATCACCCTCACGGTGACGCCTCGGTTTATGACGCAATGGTTCGTCTTGCACAGGATTTTTCCATGAGATATATGCTTGTTGACGGTCACGGTAACTTCGGTTCGGTGGACGGTGATCCGCCTGCCGCTTACCGTTATACAGAGGCAAGAATGAGTAAAATTTCTCTTGAAATGCTCACGGATATCGAGAAAAACACGGTTGATTTTATGTCGAACTACGATGACCGTCTTAAAGAACCGACTGTTCTTCCAAGCCGTTTTCCAAACCTTCTCGTAAACGGTTCAAGCGGTATTGCCGTTGGTATGGCAACCGAAATTCCGCCCCATAACCTCGGTGAAACAATTGACGCAGTTTGCACTCTCATTGACAATCCCGATGCCGAGCTTGCAGAGATTATGGAGTGTATGCCCGGACCAGACTTCCCGACAGGCGGTATTATCATGGGCAGAAGCGGTATTCGTGCCGCCTATGCAACAGGTCGAGGAAAAATTACCGTAAGAGCCAAGACTGAAATTATCGAAGCTAAAAACGGCAGATATAAAATTATCGTTACGGAGCTACCGTATAAGGTCAACAAAGCAAGACTTATTGAAAACATTGCCGACCTCGTAAAGGATAAGAGAATTGAGGGTATTTCAAATATCGAGGATCATTCCGACCGTAAGGGTATGCACATTGAAATTGATATCAAGAGAGACGCCTCACCTCAGATTGTTCTTAACCAGCTGTTCTCATACACACAGTTGCAGACAACCTTCGGTGCAATTATGCTTTCTATCGTTGACGGCGAGCCTAAAATTCTTTCACTCAAGGAAATGCTTCAGTGCTATATTGAATTTCAGGCTGAGGTTATTCGCCGCCGTACTGATTTTGACCTCAAAAAAGCCCGTGACAGAGCTCACATTCTTGAGGGCTTGAAGATTGCTCTTGACTTCATTGACGAGGTAATCAAAATTATCAGAAACAGCAAGGATACTGTAAGCGCAAAAGCAGGTCTTATGGAGCGCGGGTGACCGTACTCCGCCGAGCGCTCGGTGAGCAGAGCGGCGATCTTCTTTATGCTCTCCTCCCCCAGCACGACGCCGGAGGGGTTATTGGGAGAGTTCAGGATCACGAGCCACGTTTTCCCGTTCACCGCCGCAGCGAAGGCTTCATAGTCGAGCTGGAACGTCTCCGGTTCGCAGGGCACCTCGCGCATGACGCCGCCGGCGGCCTCGGTATAAGTGCGGTATTCGGAAAAGTACGGCGTGAGCGTGATGCACTCGTCCCCCGGCGAGAGCAGCGCACGGCAGCCGATGGCAAGACCCGCGGACGCGCCGCTCGTCATGTAGATATCCTCCGGCGCGTAGGTCATGGAAAACGTGCCGTTCAGATACTCCGCCACGGCCCTGCGCACCTCCGGCAGGCCCTGATCGGGGCTGTAGGCGTGCAGCTGCGTGGGAGACATTTCCCGCATAAGGCGCTGCGCCGTCTCCTGCACCGCCGCGGGCGGGGCGATGCTCGGCGAGCCGATGCTGAAATCGTAAACATTTTCCGCGCCGACCTCTTCGGCGCGGCGCATGGCGTAATCGGCGATCTCCCGGATGGGGTTGCCGGACGCGCCGAGCGCGTATACTTCGGATGGGATCATGTGGTTTCCCCCCGGTTCACAAGATATTCGACCGCTCTCCGGTAGCCCTCAAAGCCCAGCCCGGCGAACGTCTTTTCGCACGCCATGCCCGCGTAGGACACGTGCCGGAAGCTCTCGCGCTCTCGAATATCGGTGAGATGCACCTCTACCGCCGGGAGCGCCACGGCCTTGAGCGCGTCGAGAATGGCGACGCTCGTGTGCGTATACGCCGCGGGATTGATGACGATGCCGTCCATCCGTCCGAGAGCGGACTGGATGGCATCGACGATCGCGCCCTCGTGGTTGGACTGGAAAAGCTCGCATTCTGCGCCGAGCTCCCGGCAGGACGCACGGACATATGCCTCGAGCGCGGCAAAGTCACGCTTTCCGTAAAGCTCCGGTTCCCGCACGCCGAGAAGGTTCAGATTGGGGCCGTTGATGACGAGGATCTTCATAAGATCACCTTGCGGATGTCCTCCACGGTGTCCTCAAGCGCACGGTTGTTGTCGATGATATAGTCCGCAAAGCGGAGATAGCGCTTCTCGCGCATTTCGTACATGGCGTTGAGATTTCCCGCGCGGGAGAGCGGGCGGCCGTCGCGCTCGAGCTTGTCAAGATCGCGGCGCAGCCAGAAAATGACGCCGTTCTGGTGCAGCGGCGCGTAGTTCTCCTCGTGGAGCACCGCGCCGCCGCC
>OHBJ01002609.1_pt1 | contig 12084 bp, 8 predicted proteins | sample 1577241 | NCBI WGS metagenome assembly OHBJ01 (sample SAMEA3541594, study PRJEB24748) | human gut metagenome | biome: human gut; feature: human-associated habitat; material: faeces | place: China | collected 2012
GCTCGTCCTCAGAAGTGTTGTGCAGCAAGTCGGCTGAGTTGAGGATTCCACCGCCGCGACGTGCTATTTCCTCGTAGCTCAGTCCGTTTATCTTGTCAACGAACTCGCGTTCTCTGCTGCCTGCGAAGACGATGTGCGTATGCGAGTCGCACCACGACGGCAAGACCATTCCGCCTTCAGCGTCGATGGTCTTGTCGATATTGTCTGTCGGCATACCGTAGGCAACACTACCGAACGCAGCGAAGCGACCGTCTTCTACGAGCAGCCACGCATCGTCGATAGTGTTGAACGCAGACATCTCCTTGCCCTGCAAGCGCAGTTTCGGAGCGTATTCGATGCCAGCGAGAGTTTTTATATTTTTGAATAGGGTTCTCATTTTTTATTATTATGTTGAGAGTTGTTATAAATTGAGAATTGAGAGTTGAAAGTTGAGAGTTATGATTACCTTTAAAACCAAGCAAATGGTTCTATATCAAAACATATCATAACTCTCAACTCTCAATTCTCAACTATAAAGTTACTTGCGTAAGAATTCTATTGAGTTGGCAATGTGCGGATACATTACTTCGTCGCGCACAATGAACGGCACCACCTTGCGGTATTCCTCGAAGATTGCTTCAACAGCCGGCGACGACTTCAGCGGACGGCGGAACTCGAGAGCCTGAGCCGCGTTGAAGAGTTCGATAGCAAGCACGCGCTCCGTATTGAGCACCACCTTATACAGTTTGATGGCTGCATTGGCACCCATGCTCACATGGTCTTCCTGACCCTGGCTCGACGGGATGCTGTCTACAGACGACGGCGTAGCGAGCGACTTGTTGAGGCTCACCACCGATGCGGCTGTGTACTGCGGAATCATGAAACCGCTGTTCAGACCTGGACTTGCTACGAGGAAGCTCGGCAGACCGCGTGTGCCGCTGATGAGCTTGTAGATGCGACGCTCAGAGATGTTCGAGAGTTCGCACATGGCTATCGAGAGGAAGTCCATCGGCATGGCAATCGGTTCGCCGTGGAAGTTGCCGGCAGAGATGATGAGGTCGTCGTCAGGACAAACGGTCGGGTTGTCAGTTGCCGAGTTCACCTCGACGTCAATCACCGAGTCGACGTACGCGATAGTGTCCTTCACCGTGCCGTGAACCTGCGGGATGCATCTGAAAGAATACGGGTCCTGCACGTACGATTTCGGTTTCTCCACAATCTCACTGCCCTTGAGCAGCTCTCTCATGCGAGCCGCTGTGACGATCTGTCCCTTGTGCGGACGTACCTGATGCACAGCGTCGGTGAACGGCGCCGTGAGTCCGTAGTAGGCATCGAGCGACATGGCAGCTATCTTGTCTGCCCAATCGCTTAAGCGGTGCGACTGTAGCAGTGCCCAAACTGCGAACGCACCCATGTTCTGCGTGCCGTTGAGCAGCGCCAGACCCTCCTTCGATGCGAGCTGTATAGGCTGCCAGTTGAACTTCTGTAGCATCTCCTCGCCGCTAATTACCTTGCCGTCTACCTCCACTTCGCCGAGACCGACGAGTGGGAGCGTGAGATGAGCTAATGGCACGAGGTCGCCCGATGCGCCGAGCGAGCCCTGCATGTACACAACAGGATATATGTCGTTGTTGAAGAAGTCGATGAGTCGGTTCACGGTGACGAGCTGGCAGCCCGAGAAGCCGTAGCTGAGCGACTGTATCTTCAAGAGCAGCATAATCTTCACGATGTCGTTAGGCACACGGTCGCCCGTGCCGCAAGCATGCGACATCATGAGGTTTATCTGCAGTTGCGCCAAGTCGTCTGCACCGATGCTCACGTTGCAGAGCGAGCCGAAGCCCGTCGTAACGCCGTAGATAGGAGCTGTAGTCTCCGCTATCTTTCGGTCGAGATATTCTCTACACTTCACGATGCGCTTCTGCGCGTCGTCACTCAGTTCTATCTTGTAGCCACCATAAACCACCTCGCCAATACGTTCGATTGAGAGATGCTCGGCTGAAATCTGATGTTTTTTCATTGTTGTTGTTTTTAGTTGGTTGTTAGGAAGGGTGCCTGTTCAGGGGGTGCACTTGTCTCCGCTCGGCTTTGCCGCTTGCCAGAGCAAGAAGTGCACCAATCTGTCAGTCAGCACTATTCAGCTTGGTTGGTGCACTATTCAGCTTGGTTGGTGCACTTGGGACAAGTGCCCCCCTGATTGTTAGCACTATTCTTCTTGGTTGGTGCACTTGAGACAAGTGCACCCCCTGATATTTCCTATATAAGATTGATAATCTCGTCGTCAACAATGCTCGGCATCGTAACCTGCAGTCCGTGCGAGCGCTGCATCTCGCGCTCTATGCTGTGGATAGAGCCTTCGTTGCGTGCCCATGCACGGCGTGCGATGCCGTTGTTCACGTCCCAGAACAGCATCTCCGTGATATGTCGGTCGCTGTCTGCGCTACCGTCTATCACCATGCCGAAGCCGCCGTTTATCACTTCGCCCCAGCCTACGCCGCCGCCGTTGTGCAGCGACACCCATGTAGCGCCGCGGAACGAGTCGCCGATGACGTTCTGCACAGCCATGTCGGCGCAGAACTGCGAACCGTCGTAAATGTTGCTTGTCTCGCGGAACGGCGAGTCGGTGCCCGACACGTCGTGATGGTCGCGTCCGAGCACGATGGGTCGGGTTATCTCGCCCTTACGTATAGCCTCGTTGAACGCCAGTGCAATCTTCGCACGACCCTCAGCGTCGGCATAGAGGATGCGAGCCTGCGAACCCACTACAAGCTGGTTTCTGCCTGCCTCCACAATCCAGTGGATGTTGTCAGCCATCTGTCCCTTTATCTCGTCGGGCGAGTTCTTCATTATCTCCTCAAGCACACGCGCCGCAATCTCGTCGGTCTTGGCAAGGTCGGCAGGGTCGCCCGATGTGCATACCCAGCGGAACGGACCGAATCCGTAGTCGAAGAACATCGGTCCCATGATGTCCTGCACGTACGACGGATAGCGGAACTTGCCGTCCTCTGTGCAAATGTCGGCACCTGCGCGCTTCGACTGCAGGAGGAATGCGTTGCCGTAGTCGAAGAAGTACATGCCGTTGGCGGCGAGGCGGTTGATGGCAGCCACCTGGCGGCACAACGACGCCTGCACATGCTTGCGGAACTCGTCGGGGTTCTCAGCCATCATCGTCTTCGACTCCTCGAGCGTGAGGTCGGCAGGATAGTAGCCGCCTGCCCACGGGTTGTGGAGCGAGGTCTGGTCGCTGCCTATGTCCACGTGTACGCCTTCGTCGGCGAGACGCTCCCAGAGGTCTACCACGTTGCCCACGTAAGCCATCGACACCGTGCGTTTCTCCTCCACGCTGCGCTTTATGGCAGGAATGAGTTCGTCGAGATTGTCGTGCAGTTCGTCCACCCAGCCCTGGTCGTAGCGCTTCTTTGCCGCCAGTGGGTTAATCTCTGCCACCACGCTCACTACGCCGGCGATGTTGCCAGCCTTAGGCTGAGCGCCAGACATGCCGCCCAGACCCGATGACACGAAAAGCATGCCGCGAATGTCCTGCGGTCCGCCCTTCTCGCTGCGCTGCTTGCGCGCCGCGTTGAGCACGGTGATGGTTGTGCCGTGCACGATGCCCTGCGGACCGATGTACATGTACGATCCGGCAGTCATCTGTCCGTACTGGCTCACGCCGAGAGCGTTCAGGCGCTCCCAGTCGTCGGGCTTCGAGTAGTTGGGTATCACCATTCCGTTCGTCACCACTACGCGCGGAGCGTTCGGATGCGAAGGGAAGAGTCCGAGCGGATGACCCGAGTACATCACGAGCGTCTGCTCGTCGGTCATCTCGCTGAGATATTTCATGGTGAGACGATACTGCGCCCAGTTCTGAAAGATGGCGCCGTTGCCTCCGTAGACGATAAGCTCGTGCGGATGTTGAGCCACTTCGGGGTTAAGGTTGTTCTGAATCATGAGCATGATGGCGGCAGCCTGCTCGGAGCGGTGCGGATACTCGTCGATGGGGCGTGCGTACATATCGTATGTAGGACGATAGCGGTACATATAGATGCGTCCGTACGTGTCGAGTTCGGCGATGAACTCCGGCGCCAGTTGTGCGTGCAGCGCCTTCGGGAAGTAGCGCAGGGCGTTGCGTAGCGCCAGCTTCCTCTCTTCGTGGTTGAGTATCTCCTTGCGCTTCGGCGCATGATTTATATTCGGGTCGTAGGGCATCGGTTCGGGAAGGAAGTCGGGTATGCCCAAGCGTATCTCTTCTGAAGAAGTCATATTATTAGGTTTAAAAGCCCCTCCCCATCCCTCCCCGTCGGGGAGGGGGCTGAGTTGGGTTATGGTTAATTGTTTAGCCCCTCCCCATCCCTCCCCGTCGGGGAGGGGGTTGAGTTGGGTTATGGTTAATTGTTTCGCAGCCTGCTCTCCCTCCCCGATGGGGAGGGCGGGGAGGGGCTATAGTTTCTCTTCAACGAGTTTTGTAATCTCAGCCTCTTCGCAGTTTGCCTTGGCTATAAGCTCGTTAGCCTCGGCGATGAGCGCTTCAGCCTTTTCGCGGTCTTTCAGCGAGCCGGCGTTAATCTTCACGTTCATTCCAGCACCGAGCACAGCTGCGCGCGCTGCCAAAGCGCCCACGCCAGCATCCGACACGCTGTTCGGGTTGCCCTTTTCTACCATCTTGCGGCAAACGTCGAACACCTCGTACGAAGCCTTCATCGTCTCCAGCGGCACCTCCGTAGCGAAGAGCGTAGCTACCTGTATAGCCTCCGAGCGTGCAGCCTTCTCCTCAGGCGTGTTCTTCGGCATTCCGAAGGCAGTCATGATGCGGTTGAACGCCTCTGTATCCTCGTCTACGAGGTGGAGCAGACGCTCCTGCAGCGCCATGCCTTCCTCGGCAACGGCAGCGAACTCGTCCCACTGATCGTCCCAGCCCGGCTTGTGGCTCGACAGGTTAGCCACCATCGTAGCCAGCGATGCGCCCAATGCGCCCATATATGCCGAAACCGATCCGCCTCCAGGAGCCGGACTCTCGCGCGATGTCTCCTCGGCGAAGCCCTTCACGGTGAGGTCTACCAGTAGGTTCTGCTTCTCTGCGCCAGCCGCCATTACGTATTCTATAATCTTCTCCTCGGGCTTGAACTCCTTGAGGTCGGACAGTCCGAGCGACTTGATAGCGATGTCGAGAATATCCTTCTTCGGGATGCCTGCCGAGCGCTGCTGCTTAGCGAGGAAGTAGCGACCGGCTTCGAGCAGGGTGCGCTCTGGCACGAGACCCACAATCTCTGTGCCCGTGACGCGTATGCCGCGGTTCTGAGCGCAGCGGCACACCTCGTCGAACGCCTTGTGCAGAGGCGTTACATTGATATTAGTGATGTTCATCGACACCTGAGCGATGCCGTATTCGTCGATATACCATCCGATAGCCTTCGTACACTTCAGCGTGCCGGGCTTCATGATAGGCGTGCCGTCGGCGTAGCAGAGCTTCTTGCCGGTGATGGGGTTGCCCTCGCGCATGGGGCGACCCTTCTCGCGCACGTCGAACGCGATGGCGTTGGCGCGGCGTGTAGACGTAGTGTTGAGATTGAAGTTGACGGCGATGAGGAAGTCGCGTGCTCCTACGACGGTGCAGCCAGTGCGAGCCACCTGCTCGTCGAACGGACGTCTGCCGAAGTCGGGCGCCTCAGCGTCGTCGTCGATACGCTCGGCGATGCCATCGTATTCGCCCTTGCGGCACACGGCGAGGTTCTTGCGCTCCGGCTTGAACGCCGCAGCCTCGTAGCAATAGCACGGAATATTGAGTTCGTCGGCGATGCGCTTGGCGAGCTGGCGCGAAATCTCTGCGCACTCCTCAAGTGTGATGCCGCTCACCGGAACAATCGGCAGTACGTCGGTGGCGCCGATACGCGGATGCGCACCGTGATGCTGACGCATATCTATAAGTTGAGCGGCTTTGCCCACTGCTCTGAAAGCAGCCTCCACGACGTCGTCGGGTTCGCCAACGAAGGTTACGACTGTGCGGTTGGTTGCCTCGCCCGGGTCTACGTCAAGCAACTTCACACCCTTAACGCTCTCCACTGCGTCAGTGATCTGACGAATAACGTTCAAGTCGCGGCCTTCGCTGAAGTTAGGCACACACTCTACAATCTGCTTTGTTTTTGCCATAGTGTAAGATATTATGTTAGTAGTAAATTTGTTTCAATGCAAAAGTATCAAAGATACGGTTGCAAATATAGCAAAAATGGCAGTTTGGAGCAAGTAAAAAGGCACGAAAAAACTAAACAAACCCTAATAAAAGCACAAAAGAATGGGCTTGCAGATATAGCATGAGTCATCGTTCTCCGTACGGTGTCCGATCAGTTTGCGTCCGCCGCCCGATCAGATTGCGTCCGCCGTCCGATTGGATTGCGTTCGGTGTCCGATTGGATTGCGTTCGGAGAACGATGACTCATTATAGGAATATAGGTTTCAGATTGACTGATATTACGGCTTGATTCTTCTTCAGAACTTCTTTTTTAGTTCTCCTTCCAGAATTGCGGCGTGAATATCACAAGAACCGTGAATATCTCAAGACGTCCGATGAGCATCAGTACAGAGCATATCCACTTCGCCGTGTCGGGCAGAATACTCCACGACATGGTCGGTCCGATTTCAAGACCGAGCGTCGGACCGACGTTGCCGAGCGTACTCAGCGTGATGGTGATGGCGTTGGTGTTGTCGATGCCCATCGCAATCATCGAGAACGAGCATACGAGACACAGTATGAGGTAGCTCGTGAGGAAAGCCAGCAGCGTTACGCGCTTGCTTTGCGGCACGTTCGCACCGTCTATCTTTACCGGCAGAACGGCGTTGGGGTGGAGCATCTGGCGGAACTCGTTCTTTATCACCTTCAGAAGCATTACGCCGCGTATGCACTTGAAGCCGCCGCCCGTAGAGCCCGAGCATGGACCGAGGAACATACACACGGCAAGCACCACCCACGTCACGTGTGCCCACTTGCCAGGGTCGTCTGCCAGCAGACCCGTACTGGTGATGAACGACACCACATGGAACAGACTGCTGCGCACGGCTGGCTCCAGAGCGTAGTCGTTCTTCCACATCAGTTCGAAGGCTATGAACGCCGCGCAGCCTAACACCATGGAGAGGTACAGACGGCACTCGGCACTCTTGAGCAGGGTGGACAGCTTGCGCTTGGAGACGCTTATATATAATAAGGTGAAGTTGACGCCCGCTATGAAGCAGAAGAACGTGAGGATGTACTGTACGGCGGGCGTGAACACCGAGTAGTCGCTGTCTACCGCGAAGCCGCCCGTGGCAGCCGCCGTCATACTATAGTTGATGCTGCGGAACGGCGACATGCCGGCAAGCAGCAGCGAGCCGATGCAGAGCAGCGTGATGCAGAGGTAGACCACCCATATCCACTTGGCGTTGGTGCTGAGGCGCGGGTGCAGCTTGGTCTTGATAGGGCCCGTGGCTTCGGCGGCGAATACCTTTACGCTTCCGCCTACAAACGAGGGCAGAAGGGCGATGGTGAAGAACACTATACCCAAACCGCCTATCCACTGCATGAACGAACGCCAGAACAATATGCCGTGGGGCAGCGTGGAGACGTCGTCGATGATGGTGGCTCCGGTGGTGGTGAAGCCCGACATGGTTTCAAAGAATGCGTCTGTGAACGACGGCAGGTAGCCGCCAATGAGGAAGGGTAGGGTGCCGAAGAGTGAGAACACTACCCAGGTGAGCGTCACTACGAGATAGGCGTCGCGACGCGATAGTGAGTTTTCGCACTTGCGTCCAAGCAGACGCATCGTGAGACCGACGCTTGCAGAGATAATGACTGAGCAAGCGAACGGAAAAACGTCTTCCTCCTCGTAGCCTATGGCGACGCCAAGGCACACGAGGAACATCGTGGTCTCGATGAAGAGCAGCGAACCGATGATTTTATATAAAAGTTTCAGGTTTATCATTACAGAAAGAACTTCTCTATTTTCTTCATGTTGACGTTGTGGCAGAATACCATTACCGAGTCGCCGGGCTGAATCATGGTGTTACCCGACACAAGCAGACCTACGCCGTCGCGCACCAGTCCGCCGATGGTCATGCCTACCGGCAGACCGAGGTCCTTCACGGGCTTCTGCGTCACCTTCGAACCTTCCGACGGTATGAACTCGGCAACGTCGGCGTTGGCAGTCATCAGGAAGCGCACGTTGTGAACGTTGGCGTCGAGCATCATCTGATAGATGTGGCTCGCCGCAATCGACTTCTTGTTGATGATTGTGCCGATATCCAGACTCTCAGCCATGCTCACGTAGTCGATGTTCTCTACCATAGCCACCGTCTTGCGCACACCCATGCGCTTCGCCGTAAGGCAGGCGAGGATGTTGGTCTCGGCGTTGCCCGTGAGAGCCACGAACGCCTGCGTGTTCTTGATGCCTTCCTCGATGAGCAGCGAGAGGTCGCGTCCGTCGCCGTTGATGATGAGCGCCTTCTCGTCCTCGAGAATGGCGTTGAGGCGCTCGCAGCGCTGCTCGTCGGTCTCTATAATCTTCACGTCCATGTACGAAGGCATGGTCTTCACGGTGCGCACAGCCGTCGCTCCGCCGCCCATAATCATCACGTTCTTCACGTCTACGTAGTGCTCCTTGCCCACAATCTTGCGGATGTAGGGTATGTACTGCTTGGTAGTCATGAAGTAGGCAAGGTCGTACATCTGCAAGCAGTCGTTACCGCCCGGGATGATGGTCTCGCCGGCGCGCTTGATAGCCACGATGTGGTACGGATCATCTGGTCCGCAGATCTCGCGCATCGGTCGGTCGAGGATGGTACATGTCTCGCGCAGCTTCACGCCGAGCATCACAAGGGCTCCGCCGTGTACGTCCCAGCGCTGGCGCACCCACGACATCTTCAGTCCGTTGTTGATGTCGGTGGCTGCAAGCATCTCCGGGTAGATGAGTTTGCTGACGCCGAGCTGCGAGAAAAACTCCTGCAGGTCGGGCGCGATATACTCCGCGTTGTCTATCTTTGCCACGGTCTTCTTGGTGCCCAGCGCCTTCGCCAACACGCACGAGTTCATGTTCTTGCTCTCGTCGGGTGTCACGGCAATGAACAAGTCGGCTTTCTCCGCACCGGCGTTCTTCAGCGCCTCGATGCTCGTAGACGATGCCTCCATCGTGAGGATGTCTACGTCAGAACCTATATGTGAGAAGCGCTCCTCGTCGGTGTCCATAACCACGATGTCCTCGTGTTCGCGCGAGAGCAGTCGTGCGAGGTGGCAGCCGATGGCGTATGCGCCAGATATAATGATTTTCATGTTCTTTTATTTTGATGTTGAGATGGTGAGGTGTTGAGATGTTGAGGTTGTGAGATTTGCGTAGGAGTTTTGATTTTTGAATTTTGAGTTTTGAATTGTCGGCTTCGCCGATTTTGAATTATTCAGTTTTGAATTGTCGGTTTCGCTGATTTTGAATTCATAACTCTCAACTCATAAATTCAAAATGCGCGCAGCGCATAATTCAAAACTCAAAATTCAAAACTCAAAATTCTTTATTCGTGCTTTAATCGCTTCTACGTCAATGCCCGCAATGTGCTGAAGCTGAGCCACGGTGCCGTGCTCGATGAAGCGGTCGGGTATGCCCATGCGCACTACCTTCACCTGCTTGTCGTTGTCGCTCATCCACTCGAGCACAGCCGAACCGAAGCCGCCCGTGCGCTGCGCATCCTCGATGGTGATGATGCGCTTGAACTTCGCTGCGATGTCCTGCAGGAGCGCCTCGTCGAGCGGTTTGCAGAAGCGCATGTCGTAGTGGGCTACGCTGAGTGTGCAGCCCTCAGCGGCAAGCTCGTTGATAGCCTTCTCCACATCGTTGCCTATCGGTCCGTAGCTGAGCACTGCCACATCGCTGCCTTCGCGTATGCAGCGGCCCTTGCCGACGGGTATCTCCTCAAGCGCACAATGCCAGTCGTCGCGACGCACACCCCTGCCGCGCGGGTAGCGTATCACTACCGTGCCCTTGTCGGGCAGCTGGGCTGTGTACATCATGCGGCGCAGCTCGCACTCGTCCATAGGCGAGCAGAGCGTGAGGTTGGGCACGGGGCGCAAAGCAGCGATGTCGAGCACGCCGTGGTGCGTAGCGCCGTCCTCGCCAACCAGTCCGGCGCGGTCGAAGCATAGTACGATCGGCAGATTGAGTATCGCCGCGTCGTGCACTATGTTGTCGTAGGCGCGCTGCGAGAAGGCGCTGTATATATTGCAGAACGGCATCAGTCCGTCTTTAGCCATTCCGGCTGAGAACGCACGTGATACAGCATCAGGTACAGCAGCGTAAACACGATCAAGAAATACCAGAATACGTAAGGGATCAGGAACCACTCGCAGAAGGGAATCAGATCGTCGATCCAGCAGTGGACAACATGGCAGCTTTCCTCGGGGATCAGGTTCTCCGTCAGAAAATACATGATAAAGTAGCCGATCCAGCCGCCCAGAAGCTTTAAGTGCGCAAACTGCGGGTCGTTGAGCTTGGACAGCCGAAAGGTGCGGTAATCAATTTCCGGTTTTCTCATGGGTGGCCTCCTGTGGGATATTGCAGGGATATTGTTTTTTGGGCATGTTGGGGTAAGGCACGACGATGTGCTTTGGCAGCGCCTGCGCCATTTCCGTAACCTGCTCCATCAAGTATTCGCAGATGCGTCTGCGCTCCTCCTCCAGGGGCGCGTCTGGCTGAAAGCGGATGGGTTTGCCCAGATACATGGTTTTCAGCTTGGGCGCCAGATACAGCGGCACGAAGGACAGCGCCTTTCCCGTGCGCTTGTAGTAGAGCTTCGCCACGTCGATGAACCTGTCCTGGAACTCGCAGATAATGTTGTTTCGCGGCACGTGATGCTCCGGAAAAATCACCACGCTTGCGCCTTCCTGAAGCGCCGTCACCGTCTTTTTGAAAGTTGTAATGATTTTGGCATCGTGATACACGCCGATGGTGTTGGCGTTGGTGAAAACCAGCTGGGACAGCGGCGCGATGATGTAGGACAGCAGCTTGTAAAACCAGCGGACGGCCTTCGGCTTTTCCGACCAGAAATCCTGATAGGCGTAGGCCGGTACTTTCTTCTTGTCCATCATCTCTCCGGCGCACCAGATATAATGCTCACCGGGGGTATACAGCTCGCATGCGATGGGGCCGTTCATCTGGCTGTGGTTGCCCACATACACCACCGGCTCCGGTGGAAGGTTCTCCTCCCCCACGACCTTGATTTTGGGATACACCGCCCGCACGGCGGCTTTGATCAGCCGGTACAGCGGAGAAATTTTCCGTTCTCCCATCTGCTCCTTCCTTTCTCTGGGAATAATGCATCAAGAATATCGCGGGAACCTAAACCGAAAATAAACAAAGTTTCGTTTCAGTTTAGATTCGCATGGTATACGGGTGGTATAATTATCGTCGAAAGGACGGGAACTTTCAAGGGGCAAAATCGTATAAAATGTCGCGGCTTCACGAAAAAGTTTTTTGCCCCAAAGATTTCAGAAAGAGAGTGTACTTATGGCAAAAAAATTCGGAGACAGGAAAGACGGCGCAAAGCTCAGAAACATCCACGCGATGCATCTGGTCATGCCGCTGATGTATCCAAACCGATGTGACAACGAGGCGTTCATCAGCGAGCGGATCGACCTGACCAATGTGCTGGCTTATCTGGACGAGAAAAACGCCTCCAACCCGGTCTACAAATACAATTTCTTTCAGGTGATGGTCACCATCATGCTGAAGGTCATCACCCTTCGGCCGAAGATGAACCGCTTCATTGCCAACAAGACCATGTATCAGCGCAATGAGGTCTCCGCGGCCTTCACCGTGAAAAAGGAATTTTCCGACGACGGCGGCGAGGCGCTGGCTTATATCCACTCCAAGGGCACCGACACCATCGACACCGTTCATGACGAAATTTTCCGTCAGATCTCCATTTGCCGCAGCAACGACGAGGTGGATAAGGGTACACAAAGTCTGAACGCGGTGCAGAGCCTGCCCGGTTTTCTCGTGCAGGCGGTGGGCGGCATCGCCCGTTTCTTAGACCGCCACGGCTGGATGCCTCAGAGCGTCATTGCGCGCCGTCAGGTGCTCCACATGGAAGGTGCTGTGGGCC
>OHBJ01002610.1_pt1 | contig 12084 bp, 10 predicted proteins | sample 1577241 | NCBI WGS metagenome assembly OHBJ01 (sample SAMEA3541594, study PRJEB24748) | human gut metagenome | biome: human gut; feature: human-associated habitat; material: faeces | place: China | collected 2012
TAAGAGATATTCATATCATTACATTTTTATTTATACAAAAATAAATTATTTTTTATGGATTATAAAATCTCTCAATTCTTCTATCTGGAATAATCCAAAGTAAAGTTGTAATAACCAATAGGACATAACTTAAAATTGGTAAAAATAAGGCACAAATTGTAATAGTTAAATACAATGCCACAGAAACTTTACCTTTAAAGTCACTACCAAATAACTGCTTCAACTTCGAATTTTTCTTATGTTGTTTCAAAACTTCAATTTGTAATAAATAGTAAGAAATCGAACACATAAATAATATAAATCCATAAACAAAGGTGCTGTTTTAAAAGGATATGTTCCTAACCATTTTGTCGCTACAGGTAATAATGACATCCAGAATAACCAATGTAAATTGAACCATAGTATTTTTCCCGATACTCTTGATAACGTAGATACTAAATGATGATGGTTATTCCAGTAAATTCCCACGTAAATATAACTAAGCACATATGCAATAAAAGTTGGGATAATTGACCTAATAGAGTCAAAAGTCGCACCATCAGGCATATGTAACTCCAATACCATAATTGTAATTATAATTGCTAAAACTCCATCACTAAATGCCTCCATACGATTTTTAGGCATAAACACTCACTTCCTTTCTCTGCTATCTTAACAAGGCCTTTTTTAATCAGTCAACAAAAATAGCCGTGAGAACTCTCTCACGACTACAATATCTTATATTTTAAGCTTCTGCAAAATTCTGTTCATTTGCATGTGCTTTAACATTGTTAAAACGAATTTGATCCCTAATGTCATGTTCACAGTCTTCAGGGAAGTATACTTGATACCACAAAATAAATGTATAGATTGTAAAAATCTTTTGCATACTTGATTTACCATTCAAATGTTCTTTGAAGATTTCAAGTAATGCATCAATATCAAAGAATTTCTTGGCAACATCAGATGTGAAGGCATCTTCTATCATCTTCTTGTACTTAGGTTCTTTCATCCATTGAGCAACTGGAGATGGGAAACCTAATTTTTCCTTATTAGCAACTTTTTCAGGTAATTCTGCTTGTGCTGCTTTACGTAAAGAAATCTTAGTTGTATCACCTTGAATACGAGTCTTAATTGGCATTGTAGCTGCAAATTTAGCAACTTCACGGTCAACCAACGGTGTACGAACTTCAAGTGAGTTTGCCATACTCATGCGATCAGCTTTTTGTAAGATATCAAATGGTAACCAAGTGTTGATATCAAAGTATTGCATTTGTGTCATTTCATCTTTATCTTTTACTTTATCAAAGATGTGCTTTGTATATGCACCTGTATCAACATTTAAACTCTTATCTTTTAAGATTTTTTCACGTTCATGGTAGTTATAAACATAGTTTACACGGTAGTAACGTTCACTCAATGGTTGTGCACCACGAACTAAGAAACGTTGACCATGGAAACGAGGTAGGTTTTCAACTGCTTTAGCTAAACCTTTACGTACAAAGCCTGGTACCCATTTTTGATAACGTTCGAATGGACCAGCTTCAAGGTATGTATTATATCCACCAAAGAATTCATCTGCACCTTCACCAGATAAAGCAACCTTAACGTGTTCACGTGTACCTTTTGATAAGAAGTATAATTGCATAGCAGATGGATTAGATAATGGTTCATCCATGTAATACATGATTGTTGGTAAAATACCAAAATAATCATCTGCATCAATCTTGATTGGTGTATTCTTTTGACCAATCCCTTCAGCAAAATCATGTGCCCAGTCAATTTCGCTATATTTAGAACGATCATATCCTAATGTAAATGATTGAATATGTTGTTTCTTAATTTTTGTTGCTTCATTAAATACATAACTTGAGTCAACACCACTAGATAAGAAACTACCTACTTCAACGTCCGCAACCATATGCGCATCAACAGATTCACGTACTAATTTACGAATTTGACTAGCATCGCTTTCTACTGTTTGTGAGTTGTCAATCTTATCATAATTAAATTTATAATATTGATGTACTTCAGTCTTGCCATTCTTATGAATTACATATTGACCTGGCATAACTTTATAAACATGTTTAAACATTGTTTCCTTGGAAGGAATAAATTCAAAACTCAAATGAATAGGTAGTAGTTCCTTATTGAATTCCTTCTTGAAGTTTGGATGATCTAAGAAAGCTTTGATTTCAGAAGCCCATAAGAATGTTTCACCATCATCATAGTAGTACAATGGTTTAATTCCAAAATGATCACGAGCTAAAAATACTTCGTTTTCTTTTTGGTTATAGATTGCGAAAGCATACATACCTCGAGTCTTTTGAAGCAACTCTGGGCCCCAAGCATCATAGCCATGGATTAAAACTTCTGAGTCAACTTCTGTTCTAAAGTTATATCCTAATTCTTTAAGTTCTTTTCTAATTTCTTTATAGTTATAAATTTCACCATTAAAGGTTAATACTTTGGTTTGGTCTTGGTTATACATAGGTTGTTTACCATGAGCTAAGTCAATAATTGATAAACGACGAAATCCCATAGAAACATTGTTATCTCTAAAGAAAGCTTCATCATCAGGTCCACGGTGACGAATTCGATTAGCCATCTTTTCAATTACATCATCTTGGACATCTGTTTGGTTAACATAACCGACAAATCCACACATATTTGTTCCCCTTACCTTCTATAATTTGTCCTAGAATAATTCTAGTAACTTATTTCATATTAATATTACATACGCATACATGTACGTACACAGTAATAATTGCATTATAGCACTTATCCCAGTATTTATACAAGAAAGGATATTACTAGAAAGATATCTTATTTTTTTCTTTAGAATATAAAAAATATCCCTTAATTATTAGTAATTTGTCTAATAATTAAAAGGATATTTCAATCTTCTTATTGTATTTGTTGTAATGCTTGTCCAACTGTTACAAAGTTGTTGCCATCTGAGATTGATGCGGGTTGTTCACTATTAGAACCATACATATTTGTTTGTTCATCAATCCAATTATTCTGATTCATATCAACACCGAACATTTCAGCTGGTGAAATAAAATCAGTTGCTGCAGCAGTTTCAGAATTTGTTGGTAATGATGGCATTGGGTATGCATTATTAATGTAGTTTGAAGCATTCTTAAAAGCTCCAATATGCAAATGAGGAGCATAACTATTGTAATCTGGAGAAGCACCTGTTCCTCCGACAGTACCCACTTGTTGGCCACTTGTTACTTGTTGACCTTTAGATACTGTGATAGATGCTAGATGTTGGAAATATACAGCTGTATTAGATTCTTGGAAATATACGATAACTACATTACCTTGATCTGGAAGAAAGCCTGTATAACTAACCACACCGTTATTAGTAGCTAAAACTGGAGTACCTTGTACAGCTGGTAAATCCCAACCTTGGTGGTATTGAACTCCACCTATGCTACGCCAACCCATTCCAGAAGAAATTTGTAAATCATTTACACTAACATTTGGAAATGGTGAGCTACTATTGCTTATTCCCTTAATTGCTGTTTGATTGATTGTATCTGCACTTACTTTTGAAAAAAATGTATTGTGTTGCACAGTAGCCTTCTGAACACTCTTATGTTCAGTCATCGCAGTTTTAGAAATATGCTTATTTTGCATCATTCCAGTAATGCCAATTGAAGCTAACACTGCACTTGCCATAACTAATCTTTGTGTTATTCTCAAAATTACTTATCTCCTCTGTTTATTTCTATATATTCTTACTTTAAAAACTATCCAACATTCATTGTACTAAATATGCGAATAATATGTGGCTTTTTCAATCAATCGTTAATCAAATGAAATATTTCACTTAGTTATTTTACACTTGCTTTACAAAGTATTAAAAAAGGATTGAACTTATAATCTGTCCAATCCTTTATATAATCAATTAAAGCCATATAGCCTTTGAGCTACTTTATAAACATCTGTAGCTAATTTCCTACCAAATTTTCCTGGAAGATTAACACCTATCCCAAATAGTCTTCTTCGCAAAATCCTGTATACATCGCCATATTCTTTTAAATAATTCCATAAATCATCTTTTAAATCCAAGTATTCTTTTGTATTCCCACGGATCAAAAGTATCGACGAAATAGTCGTAATAATTTCTAAATATCTCTTCATGTACTTTCCTACGTCAGAATTAGCATCTATATTCTCAGCATAGAACTTTATCATTCTTTTATTAACATACAATTGTTGGTCTATTCGTTTGAGCATCACTTTTTCATTAACAGATTGATCTTCTCTTCCAATAAAATAATGATACAAATCAACATCTAAATAGTACATTTTTTTAACATAAGGCAATGGTTCAAATACATAAAGGTTATCTACATAGAATTTATGCTTTGGTAATCTTAATTTAGCTTCTTTGGTTACTAGACTAGTTCTATATATAACAGCATGCATCAAAAAATATTCTCCATACAGTAAATGTACTTTGTTCCACGTGAAACTTTTATTTTTTGGTAACCACCGATACTTAATTACCTTTTTATGTCCTAACTCCACTTTATCGTAAATATAATTACAAATTAACATATCAATTTCTTTGTTTGATTCTTCTAAACTCTCTAGAAAATTCAGAACTTTCTGATATGAATTTAAATCTAGCCAATCATCACTGTCAACGACTTTTACATACTTTCCCTTTGCTAGATACATTCCAGTGTTTACAGCCTGCCCATGTCCCCCATTTTCTTGATGAACAGCCTTTATTTGCTTAGGATATGTACGTTCATATTTATCTATAATCTCTGCTGTCCTATCTGTCGAACCATCATCTATTAATAAAATTTCAACTCTATCATTTCCGGGAAGTAATGACTCCACACAACGATCTATATAATCTTGCGAATTGTAACACGGAACTACAATGCTCAATAATTTTTCCAAATAATTCACCTATTCTATCACTATTAAAAGTTAGATCATGTTAAATTCTAACATTACTCTCTTATTTCTTCCATAAGCATTATTTCTTTTCGTAAAACTTATTAGTGTTAAAATTAAAGTAGCGTTATAGAAAGAAGGTATCTATATGAAAATTGGTTTTATTGGTACTGGTGTTATGGGAAATGCTATCTCTGTTAATTTGTTAAAAGCCGGATATGAAATGGTTGTATATAATCGAACTAAATCCAAAACTGATAATTTAGTTTCTTTAGGTGCTAGTTGGGCTGACTCACCAAAAGAAGTAGCTCAACAAAGTGATATTATCTTTACAATGGTTGGATTTCCACCAGATGTTGAAGATGTATATTTCAATTCTGAAACTGGAATTTTTGCAGGAGCTAAACCACAATCTATCCTAGTTGATATGACTACTAGTCGTCCTTCTCTTGCTCAAAAAATTTATCAAGAAGGTCAAAAAAGAAATCTCTTTGTTTTAGATGCCCCTGTATCTGGCGGTGATGTTGGAGCAAAAAATGGTACTTTAACTGTTATGGTTGGAGGAGATAAAGAATCATTCGATAAGCTTACAGATATTTTTGAAGTTATTTCTCAGAGTTATCACTTATTTGGCCCAGCTGGTTCTGGACAACATGCTAAAATGGCAAATCAAATTATGATTGCTGGGACAATGACTGGATTAACTGAAATGCTCGTCTACGCTAAAAAAGCTGGACTAGACTTAGATTCTATTCTTACTACAGTAGGAGCTGGATCAGCAGCCAACTGGAGTCTAAGTAATTACGGTCCTAGAATTTTAGCATCTGACTATACTCCTGGATTTTTTGCTAAGCATTTTCTCAAAGATTTACGTATTGCTTTAGATTCTGCTAAAGACATGGGTATCCATCTTCCTGCGACAGAAAAAGCTGAAGAACTTTATCAAACAATGGTTGATGAATTTAAATTAGGTAATGATGGTACTCAGGGATTAATCAAGATATATGATTAAAAATGACTAAAAAAGACACTTAACAATGTACAAACATTGTTAAGTGTCTTACTTTTTAACTATTAATCTTCAGCAACAAATGGCAATAAGCCCATGATACGAGCACGCTTAATAGCAACTGTTAACTTACGTTGGTTCTTAGCACTTGTACCTGTTACTCGACGAGGTAAGATCTTTCCACGTTCAGAAATGAAACGACGTAATAAATCTGTATCCTTGTAGTCGATGTATTCAATGTGATTTGCTGCGATGTAGTCTACCTTACGGCGACGACGTCCGCCTCTACGTTGTTGAGCCATGTTATTCCCTCCTCACGCTTACTAGAATGGCAAGTCATCATCAGAAATATCAATAGATTGTCCATTATCAGCAAATGGATCAGCACTATTATCTGCTCCATTATTTGCTGGTGTATTTCCACCAAAACTATTATTTGATTGAGAATCACCGAATGGATTGCTATCAAACTGTGATGCTTGATTTTGCGAAGGAGCATTATTTCCGTAATTATTTTGTGTCATTCCATGTTGTTCACGATAACGATCTGCTTCGGCACGTGATTCCAACAATGAGAAATTCTCGGCTACAACTTCTGTAACATATACTCTTGTTCCTTGCTGGTTTTCATAAGAACGAGTTTGAATTCGTCCGTCAATCCCAACCAATGAACCCTTATGAGTAAAGTTGGCAAAATTTTCTGCTGGTTTACGCCACATTACACAGTTAATGAAATCAGCTTCACGTTCACCTTGTTGGTTAGTAAATTGACGATTTACAGCAACAGTAAATGTAGCAACCGCAGCTCCAGAAGCCGTGTAACGTAAATCAGGATCTCTTGTTAAACGACCTACTAGAATAGCTCTATTAATCACAGTAACTCCTCCTTAATTTTTTATATCTCTTTTAAATTTATTAGTCTTCACGTTTAACGATCATATGACGTAAAATACCATCATTAATCTTTGCAAGACGGTCAAATTCGTTGATTGCATCTGCATTTTCAGCCTTGATGTTTACAATGTGGTAAATACCTTCACTGAAACCACCAATTTCGTATGCAAAACGACGCTTAGACCAGTCTTTTGAGTCTACGATTTCAGCACCGTCGTTCTTCAAAATGTTATCAAAACGTTCTACTAAAGCAGTTTTTGCTGCTTCATCGATAGCTGGGCTGATGATGTAAGTAATTTCGTAATTTGTCATGTCTATTTGCACCTCCTTATGGACTTATGGTTCTCTGTTCTCCTTTGAACAGAGAACAAGGATTAATTTGAATGATATACATTCACGAATTAAAATTATATCATGATTTTAATCGTTTAGCAAGAGTTTTCCTGATTTACCCTACTAATAATTAACATACGTAAAATAAAAATCTTTTCAAAAAAAAGATTGGGATATTTTCCCAATCTTTAAAAATTCTATTCACCATCTTTTTGGGCAGCATCTAATAATCTAGCAACATCGCTATCTTTTGTATCATCACTAATTTCAGTGCTTACTTCTTGAGTTGTTTCTTCACTATTTTCGTTTTCGTCTTCTGGCTCAACTTTTGTCATTGTCGATACAATAGAATCAGCACCTAAATTAATTAATCTTACACCTAATGTTGCTCGTCCTGTTTCAGATACATCGCTAATATTAAAGCGTATCATGACACCTTTATCAGTAATAACCATGATATCTTCATCACCATTTACAGTTGTTAGTCCTGCCAATGGTCCATTCTTTTCAGTGATATTTGTTGTCTTTATACCTTTTCCACCACGGCCTTTAATTGGATACTCACTAGCAGCAGTTTGCTTACCGTAGCCATTTTCAGAAATAACAAAGACTTTACTTTCAGGTTCAAGAATTGCAGAACCTATAACATAGTCGTTATCACGAAGACGGATACCTCTAACACCAGCGGCAGAACGACCCATTGATCTGATATCTTTTTCATCGAAAGATACAGCATAACCTTGATGAGTACCGATGATTATGTTCTTAGAATCATCGGTAGCTAGGACATTTATTAATTCATCACCATCACGTAAGGTTATAGCCTTCAAACCATTTTTACGGATATTTCCAAATTCACTGACCGAAGTTCTTTTTACCGTTCCTTGACGTGTGATAAAGAATAGATACATTTCCTTGTCAGTTTGAACTTTATCTGCAGGAATATTTATCACTGTTTGAATTTTTTCATCTGCAGAGATATCCAATAAATTAATTACCGGAATTCCTTTAGCAGTTCTACCATATTCTGGAATTTCATATGCCTTCATCCGGTATACTTTTCCAACATTTGTAAAGAATAGTAATTCATCATGAGTTGAGGTCGTCAATAAATGTTCAATGAAGTCATCATCATGAACTCCCATACCTTGAACACCTCTACCACCACGATTTTGCGCTTTAAAATCACTAGTTGGTAGACGTTTAATATAGCCGTTATGTGTTAATGTAACTACTACATTTTCTTCTTCGATTAGATCTTCATCTTCAATACTTAAAACTTCGCCAACCATCAATTCAGTGCGTCTTTCATCACCAAATTTTTCTTGAATTTCTAGTAGTTCTTCATAAATGATCTTATCGATTCTTTCAGGTTTAGCTAGAATATCTTCATAATCTGCAATTGCTACCATTGTCTTCGAATATTCATTTTCAACTTTGTCTCTTTCAAGTCCTGTCAAACGTACTAAACGCATATCTAAGATAGCTTGAGCTTGTTTATCACTTAATTGATATTCATTCATCAATCTATCTTTAGCTACATCTGGACTTTGAGAACCACGAATGATATTAATAATGGCATCAATATGATCTAAAGCTATACGTAATCCCTCTAATATATGAGCTCTTGCTTTAGCTTTCTTTAATTCAAACTCAGTTCTACGACGAATTACTTCTTCTTGATGTTTCAAGTAGTATTGTAGAATTTGCTTCAAGCTAAGAATCTTTGGTGTCCCATTAACAATAGCCAACATGTTAAAACCAAAAGTAGTTTGCATTAATGTTAATTTATACAAATTATTTAATACAACTGAAGCACTAACATCTCTACGAACATCAATCGTTACACGCATACCTTCACGATCTGACTCATCTTTAACGTCAGTAATGCCTTCGATTTTCTTTTCACGTGCTAATTCTGCAATACGTTCAATTAATCGAGCTTTGTTTACCATGTATGGCAACTCATGTACAACAATTTGTTGTTTTCCATTAGCTTGTTCATCAATTTCAACCTTGGCACGCAAAGTAACAGTACCCTTCCCTGTTTCGTATGCTTTTCTGATACCAGATTTTCCCATTACAATTGCGCCAGTAGGGAAATCTGGTCCAGGGATTGCCTCCATCAAATCAGCTGTAGTCACATCAGGATTTTTCATTAACATATGAATTCCGGAAATAACTTCTCCCAAATTGTGAGGCGGGATATTTGTCGTCATACCTACAGCAATACCTGTAGCCCCATTAACTAGCAAATTAGGAAAACGTGCTGGTAAAACAACAGGTTCTCTTTCAGTTCCATCGTAGTTTGGTTGGAAATCAATTGTATCTTTATTGATATCACGGAGCATTTCTAGAGTAATCTTTGACATTCTAGCTTCTGTATAACGCATCGCAGCAGCACCATCACCATCGACAGAACCAAAGTTACCGTGCCCATCTACTAACATATAACGATAACTGAAATCTTGTGCCATACGTACCATCGATTCATAAATTGCAGAGTCACCATGTGGATGAAACTTACCCATTACATCACCAACAATACGTGCGGATTTCTTATATGGCTTATCAGGAGTAACCCCTAATTCATTCATTCCATACAAGATACGACGATGAACTGGTTTTAAACCATCGCGTACGTCAGGCAAAGCACGAGCTACAATAACACTCATAGCATAGTCTAAAAACGATGTACGCATAACTTTAGATAAATCAACGTCTTTAATTCTATTTGGTAAATCTACCAATTTTCTTACCTCCTAACACTTTTGCTCACGATGTAATTAAACATCCAAGTTATTAACAAATGTTGCATTATCCTCTATAAATTGACGACGAGGTCCAACGTGATCTCCCATCAACATTTCAAATACTTCATTTGCTTCTTCTGCATCTGATAATTCTACTCTCAATAATCGACGATTTTCAGGATTCATTGTAGTTTCCCATAACTGTTCAGCATCCATTTCACCCAAACCTTTATAACGTTGAATAACAGGCTTTGGACTAGGTGGTAAACTTCCTAAAACATCATTCAATTCTTCGTCAGAATCAATATATTTTATCATCTTACCTTGACGCACTTGATACAAAGGTGGTTGTGCAATATATACGTAACCTGCGTCAAGCATAGGTTTCATGAAACGATATATCAAAGTTAATAGCAAAGTTCTGATGTGAGCACCATCGACATCAGCATCAGTCATGATGATTAACTTATGATAGTTTGCCTTAGAAACATCAAATTCTTCTCCAAATCCTGTTCCTAAAGCTGTAAATAGCGAACGAATTTCTTCATTAGCCAAGATTCTATCTATTGTTGCTTTTTCAACGTTTAAAATCTTACCTCTAATTGGTAAGATAGCTTGTGTTAAACGTGAACGTCCCTGCTTGGCAGATCCACCAGCAGAGTCCCCTTCGACAATAAATAATTCTGAAATTTCAGGATCTTTTGAAGTATTGTCAGCTAACTTCCCTGGTAAATTAGAAATTTCTAAACCATTCTTCTTACGTGTTACCTCACGTGCTCTTTTAGCGGCAATACGAGCTTTAGCGGCTAAAAGTCCTTTTTCTACAATTTGCTTTGCAACTGTAGGATTTTCCAGCATAAATTTATTGAAAGTTTCACTAAATAATTTATCAGTAACCTTTCGAGCATCTGAATTTCCTAACTTAGTCTTTGTTTGTCCTTCAAATTGTGGATTAGGATGTTTAATTGATACTACAGCTGTTAAGCCTTCACGTACATCTTCCCCGGAAAGATTTGCATCATTTTCTTTAATCAAGCCACTTTTACGACCATAATCATTAATTACTCTTGTTAAAGCAGTTTTAAATCCAGATTCATGAGTTCCACCTTCATAAGTATGAATATTATTGGTGAAAGATAACAAGTTAGAATGGAAATCATTAGTGTATTGTAAAGCTACTTCCACCGTAATTCCATTTTGTTCACCTTCAACATAAATAGGTTCTGGGAAAATAACTTCCTTACCCTTATTCAAGAATTCAATATAATGCTTAATACCACCAGCATAGTGAAATTCTTCATGTGTTGGTTCTTCTTGACGTTTATCATCAATTGTTATCTTTAATCCCTTATTCAAAAAGGCTAATTCACGAATTCTTTTAGTTAACACATTGATGTCATAGGTTGTAGTTTCTGTAAAAATATCTGGATCTGGCTTGAAATGGACAATCGTTCCATGTTCATGGCGAGGACACTTTCCTACAACTGTCATAGAGGTAGCTACTTTACCTAATTTAAAGTCCATACCATAGACGTTTTCATCATCTTCTCGCATGACTTTTACATCTAGATTTGTTGATAATGCATTTACAACTGAGGCACCCACACCATGAAGACCACCAGAAACTTTATAGCCTCCACCGCCAAATTTACCACCGGCATGTAAGACTGTAAAAACTGTTTCTAATGCAGGACGACCTGTTTTCTTTTGAATATCAACAGGAATACCACGACCATTATCTTTTACAGTAATGCTATTGTCTTCTTCAACTGTTACATTAATTTCATCAGCAAATCCTGCTAAAGCTTCATCGATACCATTATCAATAATTTCCCATACTAAATGATGTAGCCCTTGAGAACTTGTTGAACCAATGTACATACCTGGGCGTTTACGAACAGCTTCTAAACCTTCAAGAACTTGTATTTGGCTAGCATCATATTCTTTTGCCTTTTCTTCTTGAAGTTTTTCTTTTCTTTCTTCTTCAGTCACAGCTATTCCTCCTCAATCGTAAATGAATTTTCTTCTGTAATTTTTCCGTTATCTATTCTAAAGATTTTGGGTTTATTAATTAATTGTTGCGCAACATCTGATAATCCTGGTGTAGTCAGGAATGTTTGTACTTTATTTTGAATCTTGGGAGCGTGTACTTATAGTTTGCAGATGGCATTGCAGCAGGTGTGGTGAACT